>Ga0307408_100001729_pt1 | contig 15977 bp, 12 predicted proteins | sample 322Cmetagenome_FD_202116 | JGI IMG/M metagenome (GOLD analysis project Ga0307408, IMG submission 202116) | Maize rhizosphere microbial communities from greenhouse at UC Davis, California, United States - 322HYB-C-3 | ecosystem: Host-associated > Plants > Roots > Rhizosphere > Soil | place...
TGTCGTTCCTGGTCCCGATCGGCTTTGCCAAGGTCACGGAAGCCGGTGTCGCTGAGATCCCGTTCCTGGACCGCATGTTCATCGTGTTCTGGTGCGTCGTCGCCGGTATGGTGTTGATGAGCAAACTGGCGGAAGCCCGCCGCCAAAGCCCCCAGAAGGCGCTGGTGGTCGATACCTCGCTGTTCCGCGTCGACGGCGCCTTTGCCTTCGGCTCGGCCGTGATCGGCGTGGCGCTGGCGGCGATCTACGGGATCGGCTGGTAATGGCGGGACGCTGACGGCGCGACCGCGCGCCGCCGGCCATATCAAGCAGGATCGGGGGCGTCGCTGGCAGCGGCGCCCTTTGTTTTTTCACGCATGAATCTTCTTGGCATTTACGCCCGTTCTGGGTATTATTGCTGTTATCGATAACAACAGTGGCGTAACATCACCGCCCACCGTTCGGAGAACTTCACCATGTATTGCAAGACTTTCCACGCCACCCATCCCGACATGATGGAACATGCCAGCAACGATCAATTGCGCGAACGCTACCTGATCGGCGGGCTGTTCGTGGCCGACCGCGTGCAGTTGAATTACTGCCACCACGAGCGCTTTGTGATTGGCGGCGCCGCACCGGTGCACCAGGCCGTCGCCCTGCCCCGCCACACGGAGCCGGCATCGGCCGCCGGTCAGCCCTACCTGGTGCGGCGCGAACTGGGCGTGATCAACGTGGCCGCCGGCGCCGGCCGCGTCACGGTCGATGGCGTGGCCTATGAGCTGGCGCCGCGCGACGGCCTGTATATCCCGATGGGCACCACCGACGTGACGTTCGAATCGCTCGATTGCACCAATCCGGCGCGCTTTTACCTGGCGTCCACGCCGGCCCACATCCGCTACGAAACCCGCAAGATTTCCATTGCCGACGCGGTGCCGCTGCAACGGGGCAGCCTGGAAACGTCCAACGCGCGCACGATTTACCAGTATGTGGTGCCGGGCGTGTGCCAGTCGGCGCAACTGCTGCTGGGCCTGACCATCCTGGACACCGGCAGCGTCTGGAACACCATGCCGCCGCACCTGCACGAGCGCCGCTCCGAAGTGTATTTCTACTTCGGCCTGGAACAGGACCAGCGCGTGTTCCACTTCATGGGCGAACCGGATTCCGCCCGCCACATCATCGTGGCCGACCAGGAAGCCGTGGTGTCGCCGCCATGGTCGATCCACATGGGTTCCGGCACGTCGAATTACGCCTTCATCTGGGCCATGGGCGGGGAAAACCTCGACTACACCGACATGAACGTGCTCGATATTTGCCAGCTGAAATAAGGGGCCCCCATGTCCGATATGTCCGACATCTTTAACCTGTCCGGCCAGACCGCGCTGGTCACCGGCGCCAACACGGGCCTGGGCCAGGCGATTGCCGTGGCGCTGGCGCGGGCCGGGGCCGATATCGTGGCGGCGGGCCGCAGCGCGGCCGACGATACCCGCGCGCTGGTGGAAGGCGCGGGCCGCCGTTTCCTGTTCGTCGAAGCGGACCTGTCGTCCACCGCGCCGGTAGCCCAGGTGATCGACGCCGCGCTGGGTTTCCAGGGCCGCCTCGACATCCTGGTCAACAATGCCGGCATCATCCGCCGCGCCGATGCGCTGGACGTGACGGAAGACGACTGGGACGCCGTGCTCGACACCAACCTGAAAACCCTGTTCTTCCTCAGCCAGGCCGCCGCCGCACACATGGCGCGGCAGGGCGGCGGCAAGATCATCAACATCGCCTCGCTGCTGTCGTTCCAGGGCGGCATCCGGGTCCCGGCCTACGCCGCCAGCAAGAGCGCCGTGGCCGGACTGACCCACGCGCTGGCCAATGAGTGGGCGGCCCGGGGCATCAATGTCAACGCGATCGCCCCCGGCTACTTCGTGACCAACAACACCCAGGCGCTGCGCGAGGACGCCCAGCGCTCGGAAGCCATCCTGGCCCGCATCCCGGCCGGCCGCTGGGGCAATCCTTCCGACCTGGACGGCGCCGCCGTGTTCCTGGCCAGCCGCGCCAGCGATTATGTGCACGGCATCGTGTTGCCGGTGGACGGCGGATGGCTGGCGCGATGACCGCCGCCCGCGTCGTCTGTTTTGGCGAAGTGCTGGCCCGCCTGTCGGCCCCGCACGGCGAAATGCTGCTGCAATCGCCCCGGCTGGAGGTGTGCATCGGCGGTGCGGAAGCCAATGTGGCCGTGGCGCTGGCGCGATTCGGCCATGACGCGGCCGTCGTCAGCGCCCTGCCCGCCAACGCGCTGGGCATGGCGGCGCGCGACCGCCTGCGCGGCCTTGGCGTCGATACGCGCGGCATCGCCTTCCGCCCGGGCCGCATGGGCCTGTATTTCCTGACGCCGGGCGCGGTGATCCGGCCGTCGGACATCATTTATGATCGCGCCGGTTCCGTATTCGCCACCAGCGGCGCGCACGATTACGACTGGCCCGCGCTGCTGGCCGGCGCCGGCTGGCTGCATATTTCCGGCGTGACGCCGGCCGTGGGGCCACAAGCGGCGCAAGCCGTGCTGGCCGCCGCCCGCCATGCCAGGGACGCCGGCGTCCGGGTCTCGTTCGACGGCAATTACCGCGCCTCGATGTGGGCCGAACAGGGGCACAATGGCGCCGCCATCCTGCGTGAACTGATCAGCCATGCCGATATCGCCTTTGCCGACCAGCGCGACATTGCGCTGGCGTTGCAGCGCCCCGAACTGGCGCGGGCGGACCAGGACCACGAGCACCGTCACGCGTGCCGCAACGAGGCCGCCGCGGCAGCCTTTGCCGCCTTCCCCCGCCTCGGCGCGCTAACCGCCACCGTGCGCGTCCAGCACAGCGTCGGCCACCACCACCTGGCGGCCACCCTGCACACGCGCGACGGCGAACACACGGCCAGCCCGGTGGCGCTGGACGGCATCGTCGACCGCATCGGCACCGGCGACGCCTATGCGGCCGGTATCCTGCACGGCATGCTGCAAGGCTGGGCCTACAGCGACGTGCTGGAATTCGGCCTGGCCGCCGCCGCGCTCAAGCACAGCATCGCGGGCGACTTCAGCCTGGCCAGCGCCGAACAGGTGCAGGCCGCGCGCCAGGGAGGCTTCGATGTGCGCCGATAACGTGAACAACGCCCCCACCCCGGCCCGCGCGCAGCGCCCCTGGCGCCTGCAATGGGCCTTCGGCAGCGCCGAAGTGCAGCCGCTGGGCGGCATGCTGGGCCCGGCCACCCTGTTGCTCGATGGTGGCCGCGAACTGGACGTCATGCACGTGGCGCCCTGGCACGGCATGACGGCGGCCGACAGCCTGCCCGGCATCCTGCGCCGCCTGCGCGGCGAATGGCCATGCGTGCCGTTCGGCCGCACCGACCGGCCGCACGATCTGCCGCCCGGCTGGCAAACCAGGGCGGCCGACGACCAGTGGGGCCACGGCTACGCCTCGAACCACCTGTGGACCTGCGTGGAAGCCGGCCCCACCAAAGTCCATCTCGCCATCGATTACCCGGCGGCGTCGGCGATTGCCCGCGTCGAGCGCATCATTGCCGCCGATCCCCACGCGCCGGCGCTGGACATCGCGCTGATCGTGCACGCGCGCCGCGCCACGCGGGTGCCGGTCGGGCTGCACCCGACCTTCCGCCTGCCGCCGGCGCCGGGCCGGGTGCAAGTGCGCCTGGGCGGCCATGAAGGCATCCACAGCTATCCGGCCACCGCGCCGGGCGGCATTTCGCGGCTGCTGCCGGACACCTGCTCGCCCGGCCTGCGCGCCATGGCCGGCATCGACGGCGCGCTGGACTTGAGCCGCCTGCCGCTGGCCGGGCCCTGCGAAGAATTGCTGCAAGTGCGCGCCCCCCGGGGTGGCGGCGACGCGCCCCCGTTCGCGCTGCATTACCTCGATTACAGCGCCTGCGTCGGCCTGTGGTGGGACGATGCCCAGCTGCCCGACCTGATGCTGTGGATCAGCAATGGCGGCCGCATTAATTTCCCCTGGATGAGCCGCCACCTGGCGATCGGGGCCGAACCCGTCAACAGCCTGTTCGACCTGGGCCGCGTGGCGCAGGCGCCGCAACACCATCCGCTGGCGGACCGCCTCGGCGTGCCGCTGACGCCGGGCCAGCCCTGGCAAACCCGCTACCGTATCGCGGCCTGGAACGAGGCCGCCTGACCCACCATGAAAAGCGCCACCATGCTTCCCGACTTCCGCTCCCGCGACACGCTGCTGTCGCACATCACGCACACGATGCAGTTCTACCACCCGCGCTGCATCGACCCCAGCGGCGGCTTTTACCATTTTTACCTGGACGATGGCGCCATCTACGACCGTACCACGCGCCACCTGGTGTCCAGCACCCGCTTCGTGTTCAACTTCGCCATGGCCTACCGCCAGTTCGGCAAGCCGGAATACCTCGACGCGCTGCGCCATGGCGTGCTGTTCCTGCGCAATGCCCACCGCAACCCGGAAACCGGCGGCTATGCGTGGCAGTTGCGCTGGGACGACGGCGAAAAACAGGTGCTGGACGGCGACAACCACTGCTATGGCCTGGCCTTTGTCCTGCTGGCCTATGCCCATGCGCTGGCGGCCGGCATCGATGAAGCGCGCGGCTGGCTGGACGAAACCTTTACGCTGATGGAGCGCCGCTTCTGGCAGCCGCAATTCGGCCTGTATGCGGACCAGGCCAGCGCCGACTGGTCGGTGCTGGATCCCTACCGTGGCCAGAACGCCAACATGCATGCATGCGAAGCGCTGCTGGCCGCCTTTGAAGCGTCCGGCGAAGCGCGCTACCTGCACCGCGCGGAACGCCTGGCCGCCAACATCACCGTGCGCCAGGCCGCGCTGGCCGGTGGCAAAATCTGGGAACACTACCACCCCGACTGGTCGGTGGACTGGGACTACAACAAGGACGACAAGACCAACATCTTCCGTCCCTGGGGTTACCAGCCGGGCCATTTCACGGAATGGGCCAAGCTGCTGCTGATCATGGAACGCCACGCCGCGCACCTGGCCGGCCCGTCGGACTGGCTGGCGCCGCGCGCGGTGGAATTGTTCGACATGGCGCTGGATAAAGCGTGGGATCCCCGGCATGGCGGCATCGTCTATGGCTTCGGCCCGGAAGATGAAATCTGCGATGGCGACAAGTATTTCTGGGTGCAGGCCGAAAGCCTGGCCACCGCCGCCGTGCTGGCCGCGCGCACCGGCGACGGCCGCTACTGGGACTGGTATGACAAGATCTGGACCTACAGCTGGCAGCACATGATCGACCATGTGCACGGCGCGTGGTACCGCATCCTGTCGCAAGACAACCGCAAGCTCAGCGCCGAGAAAAGCCCGGCGGGCAAGGTCGATTACCATACGATGGGTGCCTGCTATGAAGTGCTGAACGTGATCGGAAAGGCATGATGAGCGCATTACCTGACGTATTCCCCGAGTTCGTCGCCGCCGGCGAAGCCCTGACCGACCTGATACGCACCGGTCCGGACGACTGGCGCAGCCTGGTGGGCGGCTCGACGTGGAACGTGGGCCGCGTGGTGGCGCGCCTGGGTATATCGAGCGCCTTTGCCGGCGCCGTCAGCCGCGACGTGTTCGGCACCGCGCTGACCACGGCCAACCGCGAAGCGGGCCTCGACATGCGATTCCTGCAACAACTGGATAAATCTCCGCTGCTGGCCATCGTGCACGAGTTATCTCCGCCACAATATTTCTTTGTCGGCGACGACAGCGCCGACCTGCATTTCGACGCGGAGAAATTGCCGGCCGGCTGGCGCCAGCAGGCCCGCTGGGTGCACTTCGGCGGCATCAGCCTGGCGCGCCAGCCCTTGTCCGGCAAGCTGGTGGCGCTGGCCGAACAATTGAAGGCCAACGGCGTCTCGATTTCGTACGACCCGAACTTCCGCGCCCTGATGGATGAACGCTATGACCCCGTGCTGCGGCGCATGGCGGCGCTGGCCGACATCATCAAGGTGTCCGACGAGGATTTGTGCGGGTTATACCGCTGCACCGACCCGGAACCGGCCTTCAATACGCTGCGCGCGCTGAACCCGGGCGCCACGGTCCTGTACACCCGTGGCGCGGACGGCGCCAGCCTGCACACCCCTGACGGCGTATGGCGCCAAGCGGCGCCGCGCATCACCGTGGTTGACACCGTGGGCGCCGGTGACGCCAGCATTGGCGGGCTGCTGTACAGTTTCATGCGCATGCCGCACGCCACGCCGCAAGAACGGCTGCGCTTTGCCGTGGCGTCCGGCGCGGCCGCCTGCCTGGCGCCCGGCGCCTCGCCGCCCGCGCTGGCGACGATACAAGAACTATTTGAACAATCAGGAGCCGTAGTCCAATGAAATCCCTGTTGCTATTGATCGCGGGATGGCTGCTGCACACCTGCGCGCTGGCACAAGTCAACGAGCAGCCGGGGCTGGCCAGCGTGGCGTCCCCGGACAAGAACGTCCGCTTCGTGTTTTATCAAAAAACCAATCCGGCCGGCAAGCGCGAACTGTATTACCGCGTCACCTATAAACACAAGGCCGTGATCCTCGATTCGCTGCTGGACTTGCGGCTCGATAACCACCTGTCTGAAAACGCCATGGCGTTGAAGGTCGACCGCCAGGAAAAGTGGTTCGACAACCTGAAAATCGGCGCCATCACGCACTCGGGCCACGACAGCACCTGGCGGCCGGTGGTGGGCGAACGCGCGGTGGTGCGCGACCATTACAACCAGATGACGGTCAACATGGTCAAGGACGACAATCCGATTTACCCGCTGGCGCTGGAAGTGCGCGCCTATAACCAGGGCGTGGCGTTCCGCTATACCTTCCCGGAAAACGAAAAAGGCACGTATTACCGCATCACGGCGGAAAACACCGAATTCACGTTCCCGGTCGAAACCAGGGCCTGGTTCCACGCATGGGGCCAGGCGCCATATAAACAACTGCCGCTGGCCAACTGGCCGGATCAGTCGGAACGGCCGCTGACGCTGGAACTGCTGGGCCGCATCCACGTGGCGCTGCTGGAAGGCGGCATGACGGATTATTCCCGCACCAAGTTCAAGCTGCACAAGGACAAGCCCAATACGCTGGTCACGGCGATGCACGACCCGGCCGACCTGATTTCGCCGTTTTCCACGCCGTGGCGCGGCATCATGGTCGCGGAATCGGCCGGCGCGCTGGTCGATAACAATGACTTCATCCTGAACCTGAACCCGCCCTCCGCGATTGCCGACACGTCATTCGTCCAACCCGGCAAGATCATGCGCGTGATGGTCCAGACCACCGCCAGCGCGAAAGCCAATATCGATTTCGCGGCGCGCCACAAGCTGCAATACATCCTGTTCGACTGGAAGTGGTATGGCCCGGCGTTTTCATTCTCGTCCGACGCCACCCGTGTCGCGATTCCCGACTTCGACCTGCCCGGCATCATCAAGTACGCAGCAGATAAAGGCGTCGGCGTCTGGCTGTATGTGAACCAGCAGGCGTTGCTGGCCCAGGGCGACACGCTGTTCAAGACCTATAAGCGGTGGGGCGTGAAAGGCGTCAAGTTCGGCTTCGTGCAGGCCGGGTCGCACCGCTGGACCACGTGGCTGAACCAGGCCGTGCGCCAGGCCGCCGACGCGGGCCTGATGGTCAACATCCACGACGACTGGCGCCCGACCGGCGAACAGCGCACCTGGCCCAACCTGATGACGGCCGAAGGCATCCGCGGCAACGAGGAAATGCCGGACGCGACCCACAACACGGTGCTGCCGTTCACCCGTTTCCTGGCCGGCGCCGCCGACTACACGATTTGCTACTACAGCCCGCGCATCAAGACCACCCATGCGCACCAGCTGGCGCTGGCGGCGATTTATTACAGCCCGCTGCAAACCCTGTACTGGTACGACACGCCGGAGATGTCGGCGCACGAACCGGAACTGGCGTTCTGGGACCGCATTCCCACCAGCTGGGATGACAGCAAGCTGGTGCAGGGCTATCCGGGCCAATTCGTGACCACCGCGCGCCGCAAGGGGGCCGACTGGTTTGTCGGCACCATCACCAACAACGATGCGCGCAAGATCAACGTCAAGCTGGACTTCCTCGAACCAGGCAAGCGCTATACCGCCACCGTGTATGAAGACGATGGCGCCGCGCCCACCAAAACCCGTGTCGGCATCCGCACCCTGCCAGTGCAGGCGGATTCCGTCATTGAAGCAAACCTGGCACCGTCGGGCGGCCAGGCGATCTGGCTGACGCCGGCCAAGTAAGGACTGATTATGAATAGCAGGCAATCCAATTACCGCTTCCTCAGCGCGCTGATCTTCGTGTATTTCTTTTCGCAGGCAATGAGTATTTCACTCCTGACCCTGTGGCTGCGCAATTCGTTGAACCTGAACGGGACCGAGACCGGCATTGTGCAGGGCGCGAACTTCGTCGCCGCCATGTGCTCGCAGCCGATCTACGGCTTCGTCTCCGACCGGATCGGCTTCCGCAAGCATATCCTGTGGACCGTCAGCGCGCTGGTGGCGCTGTGCGGCCTGTTTTTCCTGTTCGTGTATGGCCCGCTGCTCAAGACCAATATCTGGCTGGGCGCCGCCGTTGGCGGCCTTTACCTGGGTGTGACCTTCATTGCCGGCAGCTATGCGCTGGAAACGTACGTGGACCGCGTCGGCCGCCGCCACGGCTTCGAATACAGCCGCGTGCGCATGTGGGGTTCGCTGGGCTTTGCCAGCGCCGCCGCGTTTTCCGGCCGCCTGTTCAATATCGATCCGGCGATCAACTTCTTCCTCGCGTCCGGCGCCGGCCTGCTGATGCTGGCCATGCTGCTGCTGTGGCGCACCAAGCCGGAACAAGGCGGCATCGTCCGTCATGCCGCCCAACCCGGCGCGGTCAAGTTGTCCGACGCCCTCGGCCTGATGCGCGACGCGAAGTTCTGGCGCTTCATGGTGTTCATCCTTGGCGTGACCAATATCTACCTGGTGTTCGACCAGCAATTCCAGGCGTATTTTGTTTCGCTGTTCCCGGACCGCAAACTCGGCACGGAAATGTTCACCTACCTCAATTCCGTGCAAATCTTTATCGAGGCGGGCGGCCTGTTCCTGTCGCCGATCCTGGTCAAGCGCATCGGCGCCAAGAACGGCTTGCTGCTGGCCGGTTCCATCATGCTGGTGCGCATTGCCGGCTCCGGCCTGGCGGTCGGACCGCTGTCGATTTCCGCCTTAAAACTGCTGCACTCGGTGGAATTGCCGATCCTGGCGGTCTCGGTGTTCCGCTATATCGCGCACCATTTCGACAACCGCCTGGCGTCCACGATCTACATGGTGGGCGTGAGCTTTGGCCATTCGCTTGGGCTGGCGATCCTGTCGCCGCTGGCCGGCCTCAGTTACGACCTGATCGGTTTCCCCGCCACGTACCTGGCGCTCGCCGCGCTGGGGCTGCTGTTCCTGTCGGCATCGGCCTGGGCGCTGGACGCCACCCCCGCTGAGGTCCAGCGCGATGGCGCCGCCGGCCCGGCCGAAAAACCCACCGCGGAACCCGCCGCGCCCGCGCACTGAGTGCGCACGGAAACGAGATTAATGAAGGAGTTCAACATGTCTGTATCCCTGACCACGGCCCGCCTGGAGCCGCTGGCCGCCCGCGCCTGGCCGTCCGCCCCCGGCAAGGCGGAACTGGAACGCGCCATCGAGCGCACCCTGGCCTCGATCGACCGCAACCTGCAACACTTTGGCGCGGACTTCCCCGCCCCGTCCAGCACGCAACTGGTGTACCCGGCCATCGGCAACATCGAATGGACCAACGGTTTCTGGACCGGCATGCTGTGGCTGGCCTATGAAGTCACCGGCGCCGCGCGCTACCGCGACGCCGCCGAAAGCCACGTGCGCAGTTTTTACACGCGCCAGCTGGAGCGCCGCAACACCAACCACCACGACCTGGGTTTCCTGTACAGCCTGTCCTGCATCGCCGCCCACAAGCTGACGGGTGACCAGACCGCCTATGACGCCGCCATGGGCGCGGCGCGCCTGCTGATGGAGCGCTACCAGGCCAAAGCCGGCATCATCCAGGCCTGGGGCGACTTGAACGACCCGGAACAAAGCGGGCGCATGATCATCGACTGCAACCTGAACTTGCCGCTGCTGTACTGGGCCGGTGAACACAGCGGCGATCCGTCGTTCAAGGCGGCCGCCGACCACCATATCGAAGCGGCGGCACGCCATATCGTGCGCCCCGATGGCTCGACCTTCCACACCTTCTTCTTCGATGCCGCCAGCGGCGCGCCGCGCCACGGTAAGACCCACCAGGGCTTTGCCGACGATTCGTGCTGGGCGCGCGGCCAGGCCTGGGGCATATCCGGTTTTCCGCTGGTGTACCGCCACAACCGCGATGCGCGCCTGCTGGACGTGGCGAAAATCGTCGCGAATTATTACCTGAACCGCTTGCCGGAAGACGGCATCAGTTACTGGGACTTGATCTTCACGTCCGGCCCGGAAGAGCGCGACAGCTCGGCCGCCGCGATTGCCGCCTGCGGCTTGCTGGAACTGGCGCGCAACCTGCCACAGGATGATCCGCTGCGCGCCGCCTATGAGCAGGCCGCCGGTGGCATGGTGCAAGTGCTGTCGGACCGCTATTTGATCAGCGATGGCGCACCGGGCAGCGGCTTGCTGAAGCACGCGGTGTACCACAAACCGCACGGCATCGGCGTCGATGAATGCACGATCTGGGGCGATTATTTTTATTTTGAAGCGCTGGTGCGCATGACGCGCAACTGGCAGCCGTACTGGTAATTTGGCAAGGAAGGTTTTGAAGATGGTAATGACGCAACGATTGCTGGCAATCGACGAAGGCCGCCAGCGCCTGCATTTGATCGACACGCACAATCCGGACGCCGGCTGGAGCCGCGACATGGCGGACTTTCCGCTGCCGCGCGCGCTGCAGCGCATCAGCCCGCAACGCGCGCTGGTCGGCTATGACCGGGGTTTTATTGAAGTGGACATCGACACCGGCGAGGTGCTGCGCGTGTGCGAACGCTGGACCGGCGTGACGGCGGTGCAGCGCCTGGACGACGGCAGCACGCTGGTGGCCGGCATGGACCTCGATGGCGGCCAGAATGGCATTCATATCCTCAAGCTCGATCGGGACTTGTACCTGATGGACAGCGTGCACCGCGAAGGCGACTACGTGCGCGGCATGACGTGCACCGGCAGCGGCTACCTGCTGTGCACCAACGACCATATCCTGGAAACCGACTTCGCCTTGCAGCCGGTGCGCAAGCTGGCCGCGCCGGGCTTCGAACACGCGTGGAAGGCGCACCGCCATGCCGACGGGTCCACCCTGGTGTCGGCCGGCTACGGCGGCTTCATGGCGCGCTTCGATGCCGCCGGTACGCTGGTGGACACGTTCGGCGGCCGTGGCCGGGTGCCGGACGATGTGGCGCCGTTCTTTTATGCCACGTTCGTGGTGCTCGACAATGGGCACATCCTGGTGGCCAACTGGCAGGGGCACGGCGAGGACAATGGGCACAAGGGGCGGCAGTTGCTGGAGTTCTCGGCTGACGGCGAGCTGCTGGGAAGCTGGTCGGATGGCGACAAGATCTCGTCGCTGCAGGGAATTTTGCCGGTGTGATGTATGCTTGGCGGCGTTGTAAAAGCCGCCCTACGGATTAAGCAGCCCCGTAACATCGAACTTCGCTCCCCCGTATCCGCGTAGGGCGGTTTCGCACCAGCGAAGCCGCCATGCCTGCGCGCCACAATGCTCGGCTACGCAACCGATCCGGAAGACTCCCGCGTCACCAGCGTAAACGGCAGCAGCTTATGCTGCACCCCGCCCACGTCCCCCGTGCGGCGGTTGCGGATCAATTCCACGATCAGGTCCACCGCCGCCCGCGCCATGTCCTCGATCGGCTGGTGGATCGTGGTCAGTTCCGGCCACACCGTGGTGGCGACCGGCGTATCATCGAAACCGCAAATCGTCACGTCGCCCGGCACGTCGAGGTGCAAGCCATGCGCCACCGCCACGGCGGCCGCCGCCATATCATCGTTGGCGGCAAAGATCGCCGTGGGTTTGGACTTCTTGCCCAGCAACTGGCGCGCCGCTTCCAGGCCGGAGCGGTACGTAAACAGGCCGGGCGCCACGCGCTCCGGCAGCACCGGCAAGCCCGCTTCCTCCATCGCATCCACATACGCCTTGTGGCGGATCTGCGCCGGCGTGTGTTTCGGATCGCCCTGGATAAACGCGATGTCCTGGTGGCCCAGCGACATCAGGTAGCGCATCATGTCGCGCGCACCGGCATAGTCGTCGATGCGCACGGCCGACATGGTCGCCACGGGTTTGCCGGTCGCGATGGCCACGCTCGGGATGCCGATCTGGTCCAGCTGTTTCAGCGCGGATTTCGAGTCGCACAGCGGCGGCGGCACCAGGATGCCATCGGCGCCGTTGGCAATCAGCTTGGCAATGGCGGCGCGCTGGCTGCGCAAATCGTCGCAGCGCTCCAAAATCAGCTGGCAGCCGGTCTGGCTGCAGCGGTCCATCGCGCCCACCAGGAAAGTATTCAGGTAGGCCGAGCTGGGGTTGCTGTACAACAGGCCGATGCCCATGGTGCCGACACGCGCCGCGCGGGCCGCCGTGTTGACCTGGTAATTGAGGGATTCAATCGCCGCCATGACCTTGGCGCGCGTGACGTCGGACACGTGCGCATTGCTGTTCATGACACGCGACACGGTCATGGCCGATACGCCCGCCAGTTTGGCCACATCGTAGATCGTCGAGCTGCTTTGCCCGCGTTCCGTTTTTTTAGTCACCGGTACCATGTTCCCTTGCCAGCCGCCCTGGTATTGTTGCGCGGCTCGTTATCTGTTGAAGGCCGGTATTATAGCCTTCCGTTGTCATTTCTCCATGCCCATCAACCAGGCACGGCCCCAATGCAAACGGCAGGAAGCGTGGAAAAACCACGCTTCCTGCCTTCATCCGCTTGCCGTACAGGCTACCGGATCAACTTACTTGGCGCCGAACTTGTAGCTCAAGCCCATGCTGTAAGTACGGCCATTGTAGAAGTGCTGGAACTCCATCGGGGTCTGGGTGGCGCCAGGCTCGCCGATGCCGCGATTCGCCGCTTTGTTGAGGAGGTTCCTCGCATTGAAACGCAGCGTCAGGTTGTCGCTCAGCTCGTAGCTGACCGAGCCGTCCAGCAGGCCGTACGATTTGATGTAGCGCGCCCAGATCGGGAACGGATCGACGTTGAACAGCACCGACGGCGAACGCCAGGTGTACACCAGGCGTGCAGACAACTTCTTGTCCTCATACATGCCCGCCAGGCTGACGTTGTTCTTGGACACGAACGGCTGCATGGTATCGACGATACGCGGCGCGGCGGCGCTACCGAAATTGACCGGGTTGGAGGTCTTGACGTAGCTGTACGAACCGGACACGCCGAAGTTGCTCAGGATGCCATGGCTGGCGTCGAAGAAGTACTGGCCGGCCACTTCAAAGCCACGCGCATAGCCCTTTTCGGAGTTCACCGACTTGACCATCGAATACTGGCCGTTGGCGCAACCGTTTTCAAACACGCCCGTGTAAAGCGGCGCGTTGGTGAGCGTCTCGCACGAGATGACCCCGTTCGGGAAGTCCTTGATTTCCTTGTCGAACAAGGCCAGCGACGCGTAGTTGGTCTTGCTGAAGTAGTGTTCCAGCGAGATGTCGAAGCTGTCCGCCACCAGCGGCTTGAGCTTGGTATTGCCGATGCTGCCGGTACCAGTGGTGAGATTGACGCCAACGGAAGGATTGAGCGAGCCCAAACCAGGACGGGTCATGCCGCGGCCAAAGCCGGCGCGCACCAGTGTGTCCGGGGTCAGATCGTAGGTCATGTTCATCGTCGGCAGGACGTTGGTGTACGACGAAGTCCCCTCGACATCGGTGAACGTGCCCGCGGCGGCGCCCGGGCGGCCATCGACGGCGCGAGCCATGGCCTTGGTGTTGGTGTGCGTCAGGCGCACGCCGACATTACCCCGGAGGCGCTCGTCGAACGCGCTGAAGTCGCCAACCAGGTAAGCCGCCGAGTCATGTTCGCCAAAGATGGTGCGCTGACCCACGTTTTCGGCGTAGGAACCCTGAGCCAGGATGCCGGCATTCGGGAACGCCGTCCGCACCTGGTCGCCCAGCAAGGCATCCGGGGTGTACACCAGGTAGCCGCCGCTATAGCCAGCTTCGCCGCGCATGAAGTTGCTTGGCGCCTGTTGCAGGTTGCCAGCCAGGGTGGTGGCCGACACCGCGGGCAAAGGCCTGCCGAAGCCGTAGTTGCGGGTCTCGTCATGCTGGTAGGCGAAACGGCCGCCGAAGCGCAGCTTGCTGAAGAAGCCGTCCATATCATAGGCGCCGGACAGCGCCATCGCGTAACCACTGTCGCGGGTATGGTAGTTCTGGCCGTTGCCGTAATCCTTGAACACGAAGTTCTGCGGATCGCTCAGGCTTGGACCGCTGAAGTTCAGGTAATGTGGCGCGCCATCGGCCACGCGGCTGGTTTCCCACCGCAGACCGGCCGCCGAGTCCATCCGGACCGAACGGTTATCGCTCTTCTTGTCCGACTTGATGTAGTTGAAGTCGCCCTTCAGCGAGAGGCGGGGGGTCGGGCTCCACTCGACGCCGAACGCGCCGATCGTGGTCTCCCAAGGAGTGTGCTCGTCGCCGCCGACCGTCGTCATGGTCGAATTGAGGAAGGTGCCGCTCAGCAGGCGCTTGTTCAGGACCTGGTCGTTGCTGCCGCCATTGCTGTTGCGGTTGGCCAGGTTCTCGTCGTAGTTGAACGGCGTCGTCTGCAGGTTGAGCACGTTGGCGCCATCGTTCGAATTCAGGCCGCGGTAATTTTGATGGTACAGGAACGAGAAGTAGTTCGCTTCGGCGTAGAAACGCAGGGTATTGCTGACGCGGTAGTCGGCCGCCAGGTTTAAACCCTTGCGCTCGCGCATGATGGTTTCCTGGAACACGTTGCTGTTGACCCAGGCGCCCACCATCGTATCTTTCAGCTGGTCGGTGGTCAGCTTGCTCATGTCCGGGGTCTGCGCGCCCGTGGTCGCCACATTATCCAGGAAACTGATGTCGTTGCGGCCCACGTACTGCTGCATCGGCTGCGACGGGCTGTTCCCCGTGTTGGCGGCGGCGCGCGTTGCGTACTCGCTGCTGTCGGCGCGCACCGCGCGCTTCAGGCTGGGGCCGCGGTTGGCCGGATTATTGTCGTTGCGTGTCGTGCTCTTCGAATACGTGGCGGCCGCCATCACGCCGATGCGGCTACCGCCGCCGAGGTCGAACCTGTTGGCGACCAGGCCGAACAGTTCCGGATCAGCTTTCTTGGCCAGATCATTCGCTTGCATCGTCACGCCCAGCGACACGGTCAGGTTCTTGAAGTCGCTCGGATTGCGGGTGCGCACATTGACCAGGCCGCCGATGCCGCCTTCGATGTGTTCCGCCGATGGATTCTTGTAGACATCGATGCCGGCCACCATGCCGGGAATGGCCGCCTCGACGTTGAACTCACGGCTGCCGGCGCTGAAATACGAACGCCCGTTGGTCTGGAACGCGGTATAGCCCAAGCCGCGGATGGTCACGCCGGAGCCGAAGCCGCCGAACGGCGCGGAAGCCTCGCCACCGAAACGGTAAGACTGCACGCCTGGAATCCGGGTCAGCGTTTCACCCACGTTCGGGTCGGGCAGCTTGCCGATATCATCGGCCGTGATCGAATCGACCACTTCCATCGTGTCGCGCTTGATCGCCACCGACGAACGCGCACTGGCGCGGAGACCGGTCACCACCACGGTGGTGTCGGCGTCCTGTGCCTGTGCCAGGGCGCATGGCGCCACCATCAGGCTTTGGCCAATCGCCAGCGCCAGTGCGGCAACCTGGGCGGACGTTTTTACATTCATATTCATGCTGCAATCTCCGATTTTATTTATTGAGTATGTGGCGGATCACTTCCCGTCAGCAGCGCCCCCTCTGAAGCGCACTCGTTATCGATAACACACCGTCGCATATTCTACGGCCAACTTGCATG
>Ga0307408_100001731_pt1 | contig 15971 bp, 16 predicted proteins | sample 322Cmetagenome_FD_202116 | JGI IMG/M metagenome (GOLD analysis project Ga0307408, IMG submission 202116) | Maize rhizosphere microbial communities from greenhouse at UC Davis, California, United States - 322HYB-C-3 | ecosystem: Host-associated > Plants > Roots > Rhizosphere > Soil | place...
GGCCACCTGGTGCTGTCGACCCTGCACACCAACGATGCCGCCAGCACGCCATTGCGCCTGATGGACATGGGCGTGCCGCGCTACATGGTGGGCAGCTCGCTGCAGGCCGTGCTGGCGCAGCGCCTGGTGCGCGTGATCTGCGAGTCCTGCACCACGCCCTACACGCTCACGCCAAGCGAGCATGAATGGCTGTCGCTCGAACTGAAAGACAAGGTCGACATGGGCAGCTATTTCCATGGCAAGGGCTGCTCGCATTGCAATGGCCTGGGCTATCGCGGCCGGGTCGGCGTCTACGAACTGCTGGAAATGACGCAAACCGTGGTGGATGCCGCCAACGACATCGATCCAGCCGTGTTCCTGAAAGCGGCCAGCCAGCAGATGGGCGGGCAGACTTTGCGCCGGCATGCGGTGCAACTGGTCGTCGAGGGGCGTACCACGGTAGCGGAAGCCATGCGCATCAGCCACCAGCTGGAGGATTGACGTGCCGCTGTTCGCCTACAAGGGCCGCAACGCACGCGGCGAATTGATGCAGGGGGTGCTGGAAGCGGCCGACAGCGGCGCGGTTGCGGACCAGTTGTTCAGCACCGGCGTCACGCCAATCGAAATCAACGTCACCACGGCCGTCGCCAAGCAGGGCGACGACAACCTGTGGGAGCGCCTGACCGAGAAAAAGGTCACGGCCATGGACGTGCAGCTGTTCAGCCGCCAGATGTACACGCTGCTGAAATCCGGCGTGCCGATCATGCGCGGCCTGGCAGGCTTGCAGGAGTCGGCCATCAGCAAGTCGTTCGGGCGCGTGATCAAGGACTTGCGCGAGTCGCTCGATTCAGGGCGCGAGCTGTCGGCCGCCATGCGGCGCCACCCGGACGTGTTCTCGGCTTTCTACCTGTCGATGGTGCGCGTGGGGGAAATGACGGGCCGGCTGGAAGAGGTTTTCCTGCGCCTGTTCGACCACATGGAGTTCGACCGCGACATGCGCGAGCGGGTCAAGACCGCGCTGCGCTACCCGACCTTCGTGATCATTGCGATGGTGATCGCGATGATCGTCGTGAATATCTTCGTGATCCCCGCATTTGCCAAGGTATTCGAGAGCTTCCATGCCGAATTGCCGCTGATGACGCGCATTTTGCTGGCGACTTCCGGTTTCATGCAGGATTACTGGGGCCTGTTGCTGGCGGCGGCGCTGGGCGCCTTCTTCGGCTTCCGCGCCTGGATCAGGACTGCCAAGGGGCGCTACGAATGGGACCGCATCAAGCTGCGCATCCCCATCGCCGGCAAGATCATTCACAAGGCGACAATGGCGCGCTTTGCGCGCAGCTTTTCGCTGTCGGCTCGCAGTGGCGTGCCGATCGTGCAGGCGCTGACGGTGGTGGCGCAGACGGTCGATAACGCCTACCTGACGTCGCGCGTCGAACAGATGCGCGACGGGGTGGAGCGCGGCGAATCGATCCTGCGTACAGCAATGACGGCGGCGGTGTTCACGCCGGTGGTGCTGCAGATGATCGCCGTGGGCGAGGAATCCGGCTCGCTGGACGACCTGATGGACGAAATCGCGGGCATGTATGAACGCGAGGTCGATTACGAACTCAAGACGCTGGCCGCGCAGATCGAGCCGATCCTGATTACTTTCCTTGGCGTCATGGTGCTGGTGCTGGCATTGGGGATCTTCCTGCCGATCTGGGACCTGGGCAAAGCGGCGCTGCGCCGATGACAATTCAGTTTCGCAAGCCAATGAATGTGGCTTTGTCGCAACATGTGCGGCAGCGTGGCGCCGGTTATTTTGAGTTCGCCGTGGCGGCGATCGTTTTCGCGGTGTTGTGCGGCGTGCTGCTGGAAAAACTGCAGTTTTACCAGGAAGAGGCGGAGCGGCTGACCGTCCAGCAAGTTGTAACGAGCATGCGTGCGGCGCTTGCCAGCAAGGCGGCTTCGTTGTATCTAAGGGGGAATGAGTCCGAACTGGCGGCGTTGGCCAGGCAAAATCCGATGGACTGGCTGGAGCGGCGGCCGCCGAACTATGCGGGAGTGTTCGAGACAGCCGATGCCGGCACGGTGCCATACGGGCATTGGTATTTTGACCGTACGTCGGCAACCTTGTCATATGTGTTAAATAAGCGAGTGTTTTTTGGAGAAAACGATCGGAAACGCTTGAATTTCAAGGTAAAATTCGCGCAGCACCCCTCAAATCTCACACAAAACCACGAAGGGCCGGGGCCGGGCGGCGTGACCCTGGAACAAATTGTTGAATAGGCCGCACAGACACCCACCAGCACTCGGAGAGCCTAATGAAAAAGTTTCAAGCACCTAAACAACAGTCCGGTTTCACCCTGATCGAATTGATCGTGGTGATGGTGATCCTCGGGATCCTGGCTGCCACGGCGCTGCCGCGCTTTATCAACCTGGGCGCCGATGCACGTGTCGCAAGCCTGAATGGCGTGCGCGGTGCGATTGCGTCGTCGGTGGCGCTGGTGCATGGCAAGTGGCTGGCGTCGGGCGGCAAGGACACTACGGTGACTGTTGACGGCATTACGCTGGACCTGGATACCAAGGGCTATCCGAAAAATGCTGATTTCGCCGATATGCTCGCTGTGGCTGGCGTGACCGCAGGTGACTACAAGATTTATGGTCCTAACACGGCGGCGGGCAACAATAACCCTGCGACCACGGGCAACGAAATTGCCATCATTCCGAATAGCGTGGCGGGCAACACCACTGGCCTGAAGTGCTTCATCAAGGTGACCCACACCGATGACACCGACGCCCAACCGACTGTATCGGCTGCACCGGCGGTTGCCGATTGCTGATTCTGCGGGCTTTAAAATAAGACCAGGCTGCGGCCTGGTTTTTTTTCGTCCTTAGCACGGATCCAGCGGCAACTGCCCGTTCTTCAGGCCACATGCGGTGACGACGCGGCGGCGCTCGGTGTATTCGAGCGTCGAGGCTTTCGCATTGTCGGGGCATGAGGAAGCGTTGCACGCGACGGCGTCAATGGCGAAGACCGTTTTTGCTTGCGGCGTGCCCGGGCTCCCCGGAACCTCGCCCTCGCTGAAATTGTAGGCATTGCAGGTGACGGAGACGGCAAAGCCGGTGTCGTTGCGCAGGTCCAGCGTGACCGGCGCCTGGCTGCATTTGTTCAGGCGCAGCGCATTGTAAAGACCCCATTCCGAGCCGGCACGGGCCGCCTGCCATGCGCGCGCGGAGAGAATGTCCTGCGCGGCACCGGTCTGCTGCGTGGTAGTGAGGCGTGCCGAGGCTACGCCCAGCATGGCCAACACGACGACGATGACGATCGCCGCAATATATCCGAACCCGTGCTGTTTATTACTCTTCATGGCAAGTTGTCCACGTGGACGCCGAATACAAGGCGCACAAGTTCGCCGGCTTCCTCCAGTGTGAGGTCGGCTTCGACGTAGCCGCTCTCCTGCGTGGCGCCGGGATTGGGGTTGTAGGCGAAACTGCAGGCCGACACATTCCTTGCCAGGACTGCGGAATTGGCAGCGACTGCGGGGCAGGCGCCAGGGTTGGCAAAGGCGTAGCCCGAGATCCGGTACAGCGTCCTGTCCTGGCAAACGTAAGAAACCGGCCCCTGTGCCGCAGGCACGATGACGAACCTGGCGCCATCGTAGCCGGCCGGGACATTCATGCCAGCGCCCGCGAGCTTGATCCGCTTTACGCCAACTCCGGCAACAGGCGGTGCGGCGACGCTGTCGATGGTGCCGCGATTGCTGCCGATGTACACGTCTTCAGGATTCTGGTTGCCGATGACGATCCAGTCGTTCTTCGCGGCGCTGATGTCGGTCATGATGTCGAACTCGGAAACCGTCCGGCCGGGTTCCACCGCAAGCGACTGCGCATTATTGATATCGGGCGCAGTGCGATAGCGGCCGCCGGCCGAAGTGGGCACCATTTCCAGGCATTGGCCGCCGTGCGTGCGTACGGAATTCGGCACTGATACGCGCACGTCGCGCGTCAGCTTGCGCATCGCGCGGTCGGCGGCGTCGCTGAGGGCCGCACGCCGCGACGCGTCAAAGTAATTTTGCATCGCCGGGCGGAAGAACACCACCAGGATGCCGGCCAGGATGCCCATGATCACCATCACGACGATCAGTTCAACCAGGGTAAATCCGCGCTGTAGCCTGTTCATGGCCCGGTCCTCAATAGGCGTAGCGCCAGCCGGCCAGCGCGTAACTGGTGGAGCCGTGGATGACGGTGACCTGGATGCGGACGGCATCCGTGTCCGGCACGCCGCCGGACAGCGCATTGCCGCTGGCCGCGGCGACGCTGACCTTGACCGTGTACCCGGTGATGCCGGGCGTGCCGGTAACGTCGCAAACCGGCTGGTCGTAGCCATCGTAATCCTTGATCTCGTCGAAATCGGTCCGGATGCAGCCGGCGCCAGGCGGAACCGGGGTGCCGGGGCCTTTCACCGGCTTGAGCATGATCTCTTCCATCATCCCCTCGGCGATGGCGGTCACCTGCTTGGTCATCATTGGGTCGGCGCTTTGTACGCCGGTACGTGCCAGTACGGCCATGACCCCGGCAAGGCCGACCGAGATAATCACCATGGCGATGATCATCTCGATCAGCGTGAAGCCGCGTGCGGGCCTACTCGACATAGCCTGTCCTTCCATCGATGATCAATGGCGCCTGGCCGGTGACCGTGATTGAACCGACCGCGAAGGCATTGCCTGCGGCATCCGTCGTAATTTCGCCGCCAGGCTGGAAGTACAGGGTGTGATCGATGAAATCGCCGCCTGCCTCGATGCCGGTGTCGCGGCTTTGGTAAACCAGCGAGCCGTCGGGGCTGCTGAAGTCCTGGCTGCAGGGTGGCGATTGGGCGGCGATTGTCAGCTTCACCGTGGTTTTGGCGAGTGCCGCGCAAACCAGGCGCCGGTGGCTGACCGCGCTTTTCTGGGCGTGGCGCAGGGCGCTGGCAATTTCATTGCGGTAGGCGCTGGAGCTGAAGGCGCTGGTCTGGGTGAGGCGTGGAATGGCGATGGCGGAGAGGATGCCGATGACGACCATGATCGTCACCATTTCCACAATCGTGAACCCGCCATGCGCACGCTTCAATTGAAGGACTCCCGCACATGGATGGTGCTCTTGTTTTCGCGCGTAGTCACGCCGAAATTGGCACGCGCCGTGGGGTCTTGCTGCCAGGTGACGGCCGGGTCGTTCTTGCCGCTTGGGTCGCAGGCGCCGTTGCGCGAGCGCAGCCAGGCTTGCTGTGCGCCGGTGGTCGCGACGGTGTCGCTCAGGCAGGAACTGTCTTTCGGGAGTTCGCCGAGGTTGGCTGCAATGTCGACGTAACCGACGCCGTTCGTGGTGGCGTCACGCTTGGGTGCAGTGAGTTGCAGCTTTCCAGTGCCAAGCAGCATGCTGACCGGGCCTGCAACGGTGACGCCCTTGATCGTTGGCCCGTGGTTGAGGGCGAAGGCTGACGGCAGCAGCACTGTTGAACTGTCGTCCCGGTTCAGCAGCCAGGAGCTGCCGGTCCAGAATTCGACTCGCGCTGGAATCGTGACGCCACTGTTTACGCCGCCGAACGCATTGCTCATGCGCAGGCGGCCGCTGCGGATTTCCAGCACCGCCTCGCAATGGCCTGCCGAACTGGTGCCGTCGACGTCCTTCGCGCAGATGGCGATCGTCGTCGGCTTGACCGGCAGGCTGGCGGCCGCGAAGGAATAGGGCAGGTTGGCCCGCACCACGCCTTCACCCTGGTCTACGAGGCCCTTTGCAAGCACTTTGGGCGGGCTGAGGGCGCCGGGGCCGGGGTTTGCGACCACCTGGGCCGGCGCGACGCCGCTGGCGCTGAAGCTGAGGTCCTGGACGATGCCCAGCGTGCCGGCGCCATCGGCATCATCTTCCTTGTTGTAGTTGGAAGTGGGGGCTCCTTGCGCGTTGTAGGCCGAGACCAGCACGCCGATCGGCTCGCCCGAATAAGCCCATTTGCGGGACGCGTCGCCTTTCACGGTCCTGGTCGCGCCATCGAGGGACGTCCTGAAGTAGCTTGGGCGGAAGCGGCCGAATTTCCCGGTACATTTGCCCGGCGCGGGGTCGGAGTCCAGGTCGCTGCTGCCTTCGATGTTGACCTTGAGCCCGAGGTAAGTGGTGCTGCCGGCCTTGATGTCGATGGTGCCCGCCTCGCCCCACTTGCTATTGGCCGATTCGGCCGAGCCGTAGCTGAAGTCGCCAACCGTCCCGCTGGAGGCGCCATCGTCGCCGTCCGCCGGCTTGCATCGAATGAAGCTCAGGTCGATCTGCTCTTTCGTGCCGTCCAGGCCGTAGTTCGGCGTTGGATTGCCCGCAGCGTTAAGGGCCGTCACCTTGACCCGGAAGTCTTCGCCGGCGACCAATGTGGCCGACGGGTTGGGCCAGGTGACGTCGAACTTTTGTGGATAGGCGATGAACTCCGCGCCGCCCGTCATCGTCGCGCTGGAGTAATTTGCGGCAAGGTAGATCTTGCCGACATCGCTATAAGTCAGGTTCATGCGGGCCTTGCCGCCGCTGTCGAAGTCCAGGTCAAGCGTCTGTGCGCCGGCGCCGCAGGTCAGCTTCTTCAAGTCGCCGCCGCCCTCGATGACGACAGGCCGCTCATCACCCGGTGCAACCGGCGCGGCGCTCCGTGGTGCGACAAAGGCGCAGGTGAAGGACATGCGCTTGATGCCCGAGAATGCGGGAACGCAGCTATTGTCGCTGGTGCTTTTGCTCACGGCATAAATGTCGACGCCTTGCCTGGTTGCGGACACGTGGTTGTCGATCCTGATATCGAAACCGATGTCATGGTAGACATGCTGGCAGCTGGCGGCATCGCCATCCCAGCATGAATAGGCTGGCGCGGTGGTTGCGAAGAAGACCGTTTCAGTACCGGTATAAGGAACCAGGACGGTCGCATTGTTCTGGCCAGCCGGGATGCTGAAATCGTGCGTCGCAATCACCGTTCCTGCGGCGTTCCTGACCTGCAGTTTGCCGGACGCTCCGCTGGTGGTGGTCGGGCAGGTGCCGCCGCTGCTGCTGGTGCCGCTGCAGGCCCAGACCGTCACTTCGGACGGCGTGCAGGTAAGGCCGGTACCTTCATGCTCGATCAGGAAGTGGTCGAACGCGACGTCGGGCGGCGGCGTGACTTTGTGGCAGTAATAATTGGTGTTCGAATACGAGCAGTCGCCGGTGATGCTGCTGTTCTTGCCCACCTTGAGGGTATTCCTGGTGAAGACATCGCCGCCAATCAGCGAATCCTTGGCGATCGTAATGTTGTCGCCGGAATTGAGGTCGCCATAAAGAATGGTGTTCTTGGCGAAGCTCATGCTCCTGGTCGACTTGATGTCCAGGTAGCCGTTCATATCCTTGGCGAAGGTTACGCTGCCAATGACATCCAGCAGCAGCGAAGCGCCTTTGGGGATGATGAAATTCTTCGCCGCAGTGAAGTTGCCATTGACGTGCACGACCAGCGGGGACGCGATGACGATGTAGACGTCCTTGGTAAAGTTCATTGCCGGGCAGTTGTATTCGCCGGGCGCAAGCAGCGTGCAATTGAAGTCGGGGCCGGTCAGGTCCGCTGGCCAGGTATAGCTTTGCGCGTGCGCCAGCGTGGCCGCACACCACAGGAAGAGGGCAAGGATTGCGCGTGAAATCATGGCGAATCAGACCATGTGGAAACAGAATGTGTCAAGACCGTAACACCGCCTCATAAATAAATTGAGAATCCGTGAAAATTTAGTAAAAGTGTAATGTGATCTTGAATATAATCAAGCATCTACGGCGCGAACCTCGCGTAACGTTTTCTTTTTAAATTGGCGGCATGCGACTTTTCTCCAAGGCAAGAAAAAAAGAGGGAATTCTTGTGACGTCCTTCCAGGCGGATGGGATCTGCGTGGCGCGCGTCGAACGGCAGCCTGCCGCCAAACCAATCGTCAAGCTCGCAGCATTCCATCCGGTTACACCGAGCTTGTCGGCGGATGCATTGGCGCGCGCGATGCGCGATGCCCAGGCCGGCAATTTCACGGGTTCGACCTTGCTGGCTGGTGGCGAATACCAGTTGCTGCAAGTCGAGGCGCCCAATGTACCGCAGGATGAATTGAAGACTGCCGTGCGCTGGCGCCTGAAGGACATGCTGGACTTCCATATCGACGACGCCACGATCGATGTGCTGGACATCCCGGTCGACAAAGCTGCCGGCAACCGTGCCCATTCGATGTTCGCGATTGCGGCGCGCAACAGCCTGATCCAGTCGCGCCAGGATATGTTCGCGGAAGCCCAGGTTCCGCTGTCGGTGATCGACATTCCCGAGATGGCGCAGCGGAATATCTCCGCGCTGCTGGAGCCGGAGGGGCGCGGGCTGGCCATGCTGTCCTTTGATGCCGCGGGCGGCCTGCTGACGGTGAGCTACAACAAAGAGCTGTACCTTGCACGCCACTTTGACGTCACACTGGCGATGCTGCAGGAACAGGACCTGGAGCGGCGCCATGCGGCATTCGACAAGATCGCGCTGGAGTTGCAACGCTCGCTGGACCATTTCGATCGCCAATACCACTTCATCAGCATTTCACGGTTGATGCTGGCGCCGACCGGTGCGCCTTCGCTGCAGGACTTCCTGCCGGCGCAGATGTACATGCCGGTGGAGTCGTTCGGCCTGGGCGACGTGTTCGACCTGGCGGAGGCCCCAAGCCTGCATGCGCCGGCGGAGCAGGTGCGCCAGTTTCTGACGCTGGGCGCCGCCTTGCGGCATGAGGAGCTTGTGCTGTGAGCCAGCAGATCAACCTGTTCAACCCGATCTTCCTGAAGCAGAAGAAGATCTTCACCGCGGTGCACATGGCCCAGACACTCGGCCTGGTGGCTGCGGGCGCCTTGCTGCTTGCGGTGTACGGCGGCGTGAAGACGTCGCAGCTGGAGCGGCATGCGGCGGCAGGCCAGGTTGCCACTGCTGCCGCGGAAGCGCGCCTGGCCCAGGTGATGAAGGATTTCCCGCCTCGGCAGAAGAGCAAGGATATTGAAAGCGAAATCGCCCGCATGCAGGGCGAACTGAAGGCGCTGCGCGATGTGCGTTCGGTACTGGAACGCGGCGAACTGGGAAATACTGCCGGCTATTCGGAGTATTGGCGAGCCTTTGCCCGGCAAGGCGTATCCGGTGTCTGGCTGACCGGCGTCGGCGTAGTCGGCCCGGGCAAGGAAATCGCTTTGGAGGGCAGGGCGCTGCAGCCGGAGCTGGTGCCGGGCTATATCCAGCGCCTTACGCGCGAAGCCGTCTTGCAAGGCAAAACGTTTGGCAGCCTTGAAATCTCGCGTCCCGGCGTGGTGCCGGTGGCGCAGCTCGCCGGAGCTGCCGGAACGGAAAGCACAGTGGGCGCGCCTTATGTCGAATTCCGCATGTCGACGCAAGCGGCGCAGGTGAAGGAGGCGGGGAAATGAAGGCGCAGTGGCTAAAGCTGAGCGGCCGCATCGACGGCATGAGCCTGCGCGAACGCATTGCGATCTTTGTTGCTGCAGTGGCGGTGCTGCTGTTCCTGATTGATTCCGTGGTGCTGGAACCGATGTTCGCACGAAACCGCCAGCTGGCCGACCAGATCCGCCAGCAGAATATGCGCCTTGAGACTGCAAATAACGGTGTGGCACTGCAGATGGCTGCATTCAGCGGCAATCCGGATGCGGCGGCGGAAACGCAGCTCGCAGGTTTGAAACGCGATGCAGCCGCCATGGCCGGATCGTTGCGCGCCATGCAGCACGGGCTGGTGGCACCGGAGAAAATGGGGCAGTTGCTGCAGCAGCTGCTGCGTTCTAATGGCAAGTTGAAATTGATATCGCTGCGCACTTTGCCTGTGACCGGCATGGGTGGCGCAGCGACCGCTGCCGATGCGAAGACAGCGCCCGCGCAACGCGAACTGTTGTACCGTCATGGCGTGGAAGTGGTGCTGCAGGGCGGCTACCTGGATATGCTCGATTACATGGAAGCGCTGGAAGGCTCGCCGCAGCAGGTGTTCTGGGGGCGCGCGCAACTGGACGCGCGTAGTTATCCGGCGTCCACCCTGACGCTGACGCTGTACACCCTGGGCCTGGACGAGAAATGGATGACGCTGTGAGCGCACGCCTGCTGACCATCGCCATGCTAGCCGTTCCCGTTTGTGCGGCAGCGCAATCCCGGGCGGGCCTGAGCGACCCGACTCGCCCGCCTCCTGAAATCCTGCAGCCGCAGGCGCCTGGATCGATGCCTGAGCCGAGTGGCCCGCGCAAGCCGGTGCTGCAATCGGTCCTGGTCGGCAGAGGACATGAAGGCCGTGAAGTTGCGGTGATCGACGGCGAGATCGTGCGCAAAGGCGAAACTTTCCACGGCGCCGTGCTGGAGGAAGTGGGCGCCAATGTCGCAGTTCTCCGTCGCGGCAAAAAGACTGAAACGCTGATTTTATTTCCCCTCGCGGCAGGCAGCCGCAAGAAGTGAGAAGAACAATGAGAAACTTCCTTAAGCGTGCAAGCATGTTATCCGTGGCCGCCGCGCTGGCTGGCTGCAGCATGAATCCACCACGCGATACCTACAACAAGATCAATGAGGAAATGGCGGCCGCTGCCAGGCCTGCCGCGGCTGCGGCGGCGCAGCCCGAGGCGGTGTCGAATGCCTTGCTGCCGCCGGCGAGCTCGCTGGCGGGCGCATTGCCGCAGGCACGGGCCGTGATGGAGGAGCGCTTCAATGTCGCCTTCAATAATGTGCCGGCGCAGCAGTTCTTCGTTTCGCTGGTGGCGGGCACGCGCTACAACATGCTGGTCCACCCGGAGGTGGCCGGCAGTATCACGGCCAACCTGCGCGACGTGACCATGGTGGAGGCGCTGGATGCGATTCGCGAACTGTATGGCTACGACTACAGGATCGATGGCACCCGGATCTATATTCGTCCGCTGACGATCCAGACCCGCATGTTCCAGGTGAACTACCTGACGGCGCAGCGGCTTGGCATGTCGAACCTGCGCATCAGTTCGACCTCGGTGGCCGATGCGGCGGGAAACAACAATAACAGCAACAACAATAATAATAACAACCAGCAGAATAATAACCAGGACAACGGGCAGGGCAACAATAGCCAGGGCGGCCGCGTGCGCGATGCAAGCAATGTGCTGACGCGCACCGAGTCCGACTTCTGGAAAGAATTGAAGCTGTCGCTGGAAACGCTGGTAGGTGGCAAGGAAGGCGGCCGTTCGGTCGTCATCAGCCCCCAGTCCGGCGTCATCGTCGTGCGCGGCATGCCCGACGAACTGCGCGCGGTGGATCGTTACCTGAAGGCGACGCAACTCTCCGTTGAGCGCCAGGTGATCCTGGAGGCGAAAATTCTTGAAGTGGAGCTGAATTCGGGCTTCCAGTCGGGCATCAACTGGGCTGCCTTCGGCACCGGGAACAACCACAAGATTTCCGGCGGTGTCGTTCAGCCAGGCACCGGCCTGGCGGCGCTTCCGCGCAATGGTGGGCGCGACTCCACGGTGGACCCGATCGGCAACACTGTCAGCGGGCTGGTAGCGGCCAGCGGCAGGACCCTCGTCAATGCAGGCGAGGCGGGAGGCACGCTGTTCGGCATGGCCTTCCAGACCAGTAATTTCGCTGCGCTGATTTCCTTCCTGGAGTCGCAAGGCACGGTGCATGTGCTGTCCAGTCCGCGCATCACAGCGACCAATAACCAGAAGGCCGTGCTGAAAATCGGTACCGACGAATTCTTTGTCACCGGTGTCAGCACGACCACGACGACCAATTCCGCCGGCAACGGCACCGTGTCGCCGAACGTGACGCTGCAGCCTTTCTTTTCCGGCGTAGTGCTGGATGTGACGCCGCAGATCGATGAACACGGGAATATCCTGATGCATGTGCATCCATCGGTGAGCCAGGTATCGACCGTCAACAAGTCGGTCAACCTGGGCTCCGCGCTGGGTGCTTTGAACCTGCCGCTGGCGTCGTCCACGACGTCGGAGTTCGACAGCCTGGTGCGCGGCCAGGACGGCAAGGTGGTGGCGATCGGCGGCTTGATGCGCCAGGCCACGACCAGCGACCGCTCAGGCGTGCCGGGCGTCGGTGGCTTGCCGGTGATCGGCAATTTGTTCAGCAACCGCCAGGAAGTGATGCAAAAGCGTGAACTGGTAGTGCTGATCAAGCCGACCATCATCGAAGGCGAGGCCAGTTGGAGCGAGGATTTGCTGAATGCCGAGAGCCGGATCAAGAACCTCGATCCGGCAAGGCGGGGAGTACGCTGATGTACCTGCAGCATTTCGGCTTGCGTGAGCTGCCTTTCGGAATCACGCCCGATACTTCGTATTTCTTCACCAGCGCCCATTCGCAGGAGGCGCTGAATACGCTGCTGGTCGCCGCCCGCAGCGGCGAGGGCTTCATCAAGATCACCGGTGAGGTCGGGACCGGAAAGACGCTGCTGTGCCGCAAATTCCTGGCGACGGTGGGAGAGGATTTTGTTACCGCCTATATTCCGAATCCCTACCTCGAGCCGCGCACGCTGATGCTGGCCCTTGCAGACGAACTGGAAGTGCCGCTGGAGCGCGACGTGGACCAGCACCAGTTGCTCAAGTCGATCACGCAAAAACTGATGGAACTTGCAGCGGCGGGCAAGCAGGTGATCCTGTGCCTGGACGAGGCGCAGGCAATTCCTATCGAGAGCCTGGAAGCGCTGCGCTTGCTGACCAACCTTGAGACTGAAAAGCGCAAGCTGCTGCAGATCGTCCTGTTCGGGCAGCCGGAATTGAACCGGCACCTCGAAGTGGATTCGATTCGCCAGCTTGCGCAGCGCATTACCTTCCATTACCACATGGGGGCGTTGTCGCGCGATGACATGGACTTCTACCTGGCGCATCGCCTGCGGGTGGCTGGGTTCACCGGCTCGCGCCTGTTCTCGCAGGCGGCGGTGAAGCGCTTGTTTGTTGCCAGCAAAGGCATTCCTCGCCTGGTGAATATCGTGGCGCATAAATCGCTGATGCTGGCCTACGGCGAAGGGAAGCAGCAGGTCGAGAAGAATCACGTGGCGTTGGCGGCGCAGGATACGGTCGGTGGGCATGCTCCAGGACCAGGCGCCGGTCTGCGCTGGCCATGGCTGGTTGCTGCGGCGAGCGTGCTGATGGCTGCGGGCAGCGTGGCGTGGGCGGTGCTGAAATGAGCCTGATTAACAAAATGCTGCGGGACCTGGACGCGCGTGGCGGCGACGGCGCGCGGGGCGATGCGTCGTCGCAGGTGCGGCCGGTAAGCCATGGTGCCCGCGGAGGCCTGTCGCCGTTCGTGATTGGCGCAGGCGTCGTGGCGTTGCTGGTGCTGGGCGGCGGCGGATTCGCGGCCTGGAAATATTTGCGGAGCGCTCCTCAGCCTGTTTCGGTGCCGGCACCGGCTGTCGCGCGGGCGCCGCAGGCTGTTCCTGCACAAGCGGTCGTTCAGAAGAATGGCCCGGTGGCGGCTGCGGCTGGCGATGAGGGCCCAGCCGTCGTGGCGGGGGATATTCCGCCAGAAGTGCATCGTGCCGCAGGCGAGAAGATGGCGCGCGAGATGGAAGAGCGGAATGCGGCGGCGCGCCGCGCAGCGGGGGTAAGTGGCGCAAAGGCTGCGGGAAGCATGGCGGGACAAGAGCTGGCAGCATTACAGCGCGACGCTGGCGATGGCACTGGGCGATCGGGCAAGACGGCGCCGGAGCGGCAGGCGGTAACGTCGAAGAATGGGCTGGCCGGACGGCGCGACGGCGCAGCGGCAAGCGCGTCCCGGGTGAGCCGCGGCGCGGCCGGTGAGGCGAAGCAGGGCCGGTCGGCAGCGGGCGCCGCTGGGGCGGCTGCGGCCGGTGCGGAGGCGGGGGCTGGCGCCAATAGCGCAGCCGGAGCGGAGGTCGGTCTTAGTCCGCAGCAGAAAGCGGAGAACGAATATCGCCGCGCACTGGCGAAACTGCAGGACGCGCGCGTCAGCGAGGCGTTGGCGGGGCTTGAGCGGGCGCTTGAACTGAATCCTCGCCATGAGGCGGCCAGGCAAACCCTGGTCGGCCTGTTGATCGAAAGTGGCCGCAACGCGGAAGCGATCCATCACCTGGCGCTGGCGACCAGCCTGGATCCGCGCCAGGCCAGCATGGCGATGCTGCTGGCAAGGCTGCAGCTTGAAAACGGCGGCAATGCGCTGGAAACACTGCAACGCAGCCTGCCATATGCCGAAGCCAATGCGGAGTATCGTGCAGTCATGGCGGGCGTGCTGCAGCGCGCCGGACGCCAGAAGGAAGCGGCTGAACACTACCAGGCCGCGGTGCGCCTGCAGCCGGCCAATGCGGTCTGGTGGATGGGGTTGGGCATCTCGCTGCAGGCAGATAAGCGCAACGCTGAAGCAAAGGCTGCCTTCCAGCGAGCCGCCGAGAGCGGCCGCCTGGCGCCGGAACTGCAAAGCTTCGTTGAGCGCCGCTTGCAGCAGCTGAATTAGAGCGCGGCCTGCGCGCCCCAGATCTGCTTCATGCTGAAGCGCAGGTCGGCCTGGTCTTCGGTGAGGGCCTCGAGGATGGTGCATTCCGGCTGGTCGGTACGGCGGTGAACCGACGTCGGCATGGCCTTGCCCGCAGCATCGCGCATGCAGTGCACTTCCAGCACGCCGTCGCCATTGTCTCGTCCCGTTACTACGCCCATTTCGCCGTTTGCCAGGCGCACCAGTACGCCGGGAGGGAATTTGCCGAGCTGGCGGTGGAATTGCTCCTGCAGGGCCGGATCGGCCGGGTGCAAGGGGTCGTGCAGGAGTTTTTCGAGCGCTTCGTCAGGCAGCATCGAGCAGCGGTAATTGCGCGCCGAGACGCGCGCGCAATAGCGGTCCGCCAGGCTAAGCAGGCGCGCATTATGCGTGATCTGTTCGCGCGTGATGCCGGCCGGGTAGCCGGTGCCGTCGTCATTTTCATGATGCATCAGGACGCAGGAAATCCATTCGTCATCTTCGATGCCTGCATACTTCAGCATTTCCGCACTGTCTTCCGGGTGGCGGCGGACGATCGCCATTTCCTCGCTATTCAATGAGCCGGGCTTGCACTGGAAATTATCATGGTGGCGCAGCATGCCCACGTTCATGGTCAATGCCGCCGCCGTCAAGGAAATCACTTCATCGGAAGCCTTGCCAAGGCCGCGCGACACCAGGACCACCACGATGGCGGTTTCTATGCAGTGGCGCACCGCGTAGGTTCCGGCGATCTGGTTCAGGAACAGGCAGGCCAGCGCAACTTCGGCATTCAGTTCAACGGCTCGCACCACTTCGCGCGCGATGTTGCGCAAATCGGCATCCGCATTGCGTTCGTTGCGCAAATCTCCCAGCAGCTTTTCCAGCCGCTTGTTGGCCAGGTTGAGTTCATGCAGCACGGACGGCGGCGGTTCCAGCCGCGATCCACCTTCCATGCCTAGGTCCTGCAAACTGCTGAGGTACTGGTTCATGATGGGTCCCGTTCTTGTTACACGCGCGCCAGTCGCTCCAGTGCAAGCGCCAGCGTCTCGTCTTTCTTGGCAAAGCAGAAGCGGACAATGCCCGAATCCTTGGCGTTGCGGTAAAACGCCGATACCGGAATGGCTGCGACCTTGATCTCGCTGGTCAGCCATTCCGCGAAGTCCGCTTCCGAATGCGACGAAATACGGTCATAGCGCACGCATTGGAAATAGGTTCCGTCCGACGGCAGCAGCTCGAAGCGGCTGCCTTCCAGCCCCTTGCGGAACAGGTCGCGCTTGCGCTGGTAAAAGGCGGGCAGCGCGGCATACGGCGCCGGATCGGCCATGTAGCTGGCGATGCCATGCTGCATCGGCGTATTCACGGAAAATACGTTGTACTGGTGAACCTTGCGGAATTCGAGCGACAGCATGGCCGGCGCGGCGACATAGCCCACTTTCCAGCCGGTGACGTGATAGGTCTTGCCGAAGCTGGAAACGACGAAGGAGCGCTCGGCCAGGTCCGGATAGCAGCACATGGATTCATGGCGCTGGCCATCATAGACCATATGCTCGTAGACTTCGTCGGA
>Ga0307408_100001732_pt1 | contig 15967 bp, 6 predicted proteins | sample 322Cmetagenome_FD_202116 | JGI IMG/M metagenome (GOLD analysis project Ga0307408, IMG submission 202116) | Maize rhizosphere microbial communities from greenhouse at UC Davis, California, United States - 322HYB-C-3 | ecosystem: Host-associated > Plants > Roots > Rhizosphere > Soil | place: USA...
GGCGCCGCCACGGAGGGCGCGCTGTGAGCCCCCATCCCAAACTCCTCCCCATTCCGCTCCTGCTGCTGGCGCTGTTCCCCCTCGCCGCGCAGGCCGACGAGCTCGATACGCTGCAGTTCCGCCTGGGGCAAAGCGTGACGCACGACAGCAATGTGTTCCGGCTGCCCGATTCCGCCAATACCCAGGCGGTGCTCGGAAGGCCGGAGCGGGACGACAACGTCGCGGTGACGACGGCCGGCTTCAAGATCAACAAGCCCTATGGCTTGCAGCGCTTCGAATTCGACGCCAGCATTGAAGACCACCACTACAGCCGCTTTTCCTACCTGGACTTCACGGCCGCCAACTATGCAGCCGCCTGGCGCTGGAGCTTCACGCCCCGGCTGCACGGCAACCTGACCAGCGACAGGCGCGAGTATGTCGACACCTATGCCGACGTGGCGGGAACGGGGCAGATCAACCGCCGCACCAACCGCTCCACCATTTTTGACGCCGAGTACGAACTCGACGGCGCGTGGCGCATCGTCGGCGGGCTGTTCGACCGCAGCAGCTCCAACAGCCAGCCCAACACCTTCGAGGCCGACTCCAAGGTGCACGGCGCCGAGGCCGGCGTGCGTTATGTCTACCCGTCCGGCACCTCCATGGCTTACCGCTTCAGGGAAGGCAAGGGCGAATACCCGGGCCGCCTCCTGGCGCCGGGCTTCGCCGGCAACTTCACCGACCGCGAGCATGAGTTCCGCTTTGACTGGGCGCCCACGGCCAAGACCACGGTGCGTGCCAAGGCCGCGTACTTCGACCGCAACCACGACGCCCTGGGGGCGCGCGACTTTTCCGGCGTGACCGGCCAGCTGGACGCGGCCTGGGCCATCACGCCCAAAACCTCGCTGGCGGGCGGCGTGGTGCGTGAGCTGGCCAGCTACCAGACCAACACCTCCAGCTACTACGAGGGTTACCGCTTCTTCATCGCGCCGACCTGGAAGCCGACTGAAAAGACCGCCGTGCGCCTGCGCTACGACCACGGCGCGCGCGACTTCAAGGGCCCCTTGCCGGGCTTTGCCCCCAGCAACCGCCGCGATACCACCAACCTCATGTCCCTGGCCCTCGAATGGCAGGCGATGCGCGCCCTCAAGCTGACCGCTTCGGTGCAGAGCGACAGGCGCAAGTCCAATGAGCCCGGCTTTGACTACAAGAGCAACTCCTTCGGCCTTTCCGCCGATGCGAATTTTTAAGGAAGTCCCCTGCGAACTCCCCCGAATCTCTGCTTTCCCAAAGGCGACAAGATGAAACCGCTGACTTTGAAACCCATGACCCGATACCTGCTGAACCTGTTGCTGTGCGCGGCCGCCGCGCCGCTGTGGGCGCAAACCGCCCCGACGCCTGCTGCGCCAGCCGCTCCGCCTGCCGCCCCTGCAGCGGTGCAGGCCGCGGCGACCACCAGCCCGGTGGCGCCACCCTCAGTGACGGCCACGCCGGCCTTGCCCAACAGCCAGGACTACCGCCTGGGTGCGGGTGACGCCATCGGCGTGCAGGTTTACCAGAGTCCGGACCTGTCCATCGATGCGCGCGTGTCCGAAAGCGGAGTGATCAGCTATCCGCTGATTGGCAGCGTGCAGCTCGGCGGGCTGACGATTGCCGAAGCCGAAAAGAAAATCGGCGATGCGCTGAAGAGCGGCGGTTTCGTCAAGGTGCCCCAGGTCAACATCGTGCTGCGCCAGGTGCGCGGCAACCAGGTGGCGGTGCTGGGCCAGGTGAGCCGGCCCGGCCGCTTCCCGCTGGAAACCTTCAACACCCGCGTCAGCGACATGCTGGCCGCGGCGGGCGGCACCACCCCCACGGGCGACGACGTGCTGATCGTCACCGGCCAGCGCGACGGCAAGCCGTTTCGCAAGGTGATCGACATCCCGGCGCTGTTCCTCAATCAGAAATCCGATGACGACATCGTGCTGGCCGGCGGCGACACCCTGTATGTCAACAAGGCGCCCATGTTCTACATCTACGGCGAGGCGCAACGCCCCGGCCCTTACCGCATCGAACGCGGCATGACGGTGATGCAGGCGCTGGCCCAGGGCGGCGGCCCCACCGTGCGCGGCAGCCAGAACCGCCTGAAGCTGCATCGCCGTGACGCCTCGGGCAAGGTGGTGGAAATCACGCCCAACCTCAACGACCTGGTCCGCCCCGAAGACGTGATTTACGTCCGCGAAAGTCTTTTCTGACTTTTCTGGGTTTTTGAGTTTTTTGATTTGTCCCGATTCCCAACAGCCATGACTGGAAAGCCATGACACTCCATCAATTCCTCCTCATACTGCGCGCCCGCTACCGCGTGGCCCTGATGATCGCCCTGCTGGCGATCCTCGCGGCCCTGGCGGTCAGCCTGGTGCTGCCGAAAAAATACACGGCGCAGACCGCCGTGCTCGTGGACGTGCGCTCGCCCGACCCGGTGGCCGGCGCGGGCAGCGCGCCCATCCAGGGCCTGGTGGCGCCCAGCTACATGGCCACGCAGGTCGACATCATCGGCGGCGACCGCGTGGCGCAGCGCGTGGTGAAGATGCTCAAGCTCGATGAAGACCCGCGCACCAAGGAGCGCTGGCTGGAGGCGACGGAAGGCCGCGGCACGCTGGAAGGCTGGATCGCCGACTCGCTGCAAAAACGCCTGGACGTGCGGCCCGCGCGCGAAAGCAATGTGATCAACATCACCTACAAGGGCAGCGAACCCGAAGAGGCCGCCAATGTCGCCAACGCCTTTGCCCAGGCCTACCTCGACATCAACCTGGCCTTGAAGACCGAGCCGGCCCGCATCTATGCGGAATGGTTTGATGAGCAGACCAAGGCCTCGCGCGCCAAGCTCGAGGAAGCCCAGGCCCGCCTGTCGGAATACCAGCAGAAGGCGGGCATCGTCAGCAGCGACGAGCGTGTGGACTATGAAACCACCAAGCTGGCCGAGCTGTCCTCGCAACTCACGGCGGTGCAGGGCGACACCACCGACAGCCAGAGCAAACGCGGCTCGCGCGGCGACACCATTGCCGAAGTGATGCAAAGCCCGCTGATCAACGGCCTGAAGGCCGATGTGGCCAAGCAGGAAGCCAAGGTGCAGGAAATTGCCGTGCGCCTGGGCGAGAACCACCCCGAGCGCCAGCGCGCCGAATCCGAGCTGGCCGCGCTCAAGAGCCGGCTGGCCAGCGAGACCGCGCGCATCAATGCTTCCATCGAAACCACCTACCGCGTCGGCAAGGACCGCGAGCGCGAGCTGCAGGGCGCCGTCAGCGCGCAAAAAGCCCGCGTGCTGGCCCTGAACAAGCAGCGCGACGAGCTCAATGTGTACCGCCGTGATGTCGAATCCGCCCAGCGCGCCTACGAAACCGTGAGCCAGAGCGCCTCGCAGACCCGCCTGCAGAGTTTGACCAACCAGACCAATGTGGTGCGCCTCAACGCCGCGACGCCGCCGATCAACCCGTCCAGCCCCAGGCTGCTCATCAACCTGCTGATCGCCGCTTTCGGCGGGACGCTGCTGGGCGTCGCCTGCGCGCTGCTGCTCGAGCTTGCGAACCGCCGCGTGCGTTCCGCGGAAGACCTGGTGCAGATGCTGGAGCTGCCGGTGCTGGCCAGCATTTCTTCAAGCGTCGGGGCGGCCAAACAACTTGGCGGTCCGCGGCGGCTCGCGCTTGGTAACGGAGGATAAGCATGAACAGAAACAACAGCCAGACGGTGGTGCGCCCCGTCCCCCTGACCGTGCCCAGCAAGCCGGCCACCGGCTCGGGCCGGTCCATAGGCGCGATCCTGGTCGATGCGGGCCGGCTTTCGCCGCTGGATGCCGAGCGCATCGTGCATTTCCAGAAGGACCGCGGCGCGCGTTTCGGCGATTCCGGCAAGGCGCTGGGCCTGCTCACCGATGACGACGTGCGCTATGCGCTGTCGGTGCAGTTCGACTATCCCTACCTGGCCCGCGAAAGCAACCTGAGCCGCGAACTGGTGGCGGCCCATCACCCGAACAGCCAGCCTGTGGAGCAGCTGCGCGCCTTGCGCAGCCAGCTGATGCTGCGTTGGTTCGACACCGGCCCCGATCGCCGCGGCCTGGCCATTGTGAGTGCGGGCGCCAGGGAAGGGCGCAGCTACATTTCGGCCAACCTGGCCATTGTGTTTTCCCAGTTGGGCTTGCGCACGCTGCTGGTCGATGCCGACATGCGCGCGCCGCGCCAGCACCTGCTGTTCAACCTGGGCAAGGGGGCGGGGCTGTCGGACATGCTGGCCGGCCGCGCCGGGCTGGAGGCGATCGTCAGCGTCGCGGCCTTGCAGGACTTGTCGGTGCTGCCCGCCGGCGTGATTCCGCCCAACCCGCAGGAGCTGCTGGGCCGCCATGAGTTTTCCAGGCTGCTGCAATCACTGGGCCAGGACTTCGACATCATCATCATCGACACGCCGCCCGCCAGCGAGTGCGCCGACGCCCATACGGTGGCGGTGCGCGCGGGCGCCGCGCTGGTGGTGGCGCGGCAGAACACCAGCTCGGTGCCGCAGATGACACGCTTCACGCACAGCCTGCGCGAGTTCGGCGTGGCCCTGGTGGGCTCGGTGCTTAACGATGCCTGACAGGAGGCGCGAGACGTTCGCCCATGAGGCGTTGCAGTACGGCCAGCGCCGCCGCGCCCAGCAGCCCGCCCGCCGCGTCGGCGGCCAGGTCGGCCCAGCTGGCAGAGCGGCCCGGCAGGAAGATCTGGTGGATTTCGTCCATGCCGCCCACCAGCAGTGCGCCCGCCAGGCAGCACAGGGTCATGCGCCAGCCGCGCATGCCGCCGGCCAGGCCGGCAGCCATGCCGATCACCGCGAAGGTCAGCAGGTGGGCCAGCTTGTCCCACGGTGCGGGAAACAGCCCCACGGCCACCGGCTGGGCGCCACCGACGTACAGCACCGCGGCGCTCATGACGACAGCCAGCGTGGCGAGGATACGGATGCTGCGCTGGAAATTCTCAAGGGACATTGCTTTGGCCATCGGCCCGATTTTCTCATGCCGCACCCCGAACGATGGGCAAACCCATGCTGAATTCCCCCACGGAAAATCCACCCGCTCTTGATTGGCGCAGACGCTGGTCGCTGCTGCTCGACAAAATCGAGCGCGTGCAAAGCCACGCCCAGGGCCAGGCCCTGCTGGTCGAACTGAGCAATCCTCGCTCGCCGACGGTGCTGGCGTTCGCGAATGCACATGCGATGAACTCCATGGCGGTGTCCGCACCGTTCTTCGAGGCCATGCGCTCGGCCGACCGCGTGCTCAGGGATGGCTCCGGCATGGCGACGCTGTTCAAGCTGCTGCGCATGGAGCCCGGCCTCAACCTCAACGGCACCGACCTGATACCCAGGTTGATACGCGCTTTCGACGGCCGCGGCATCGCGCTGTTCGGCACGCGCGAGCCTTACCTGGAAAAAGCCGCGCAGCGCGTGCGCCAGGAGCTTGCGCCGCACAGCCAGCTCATCCAGGCCAACGGCTTTCTGGACGCGGGGAATTATTCCCTGCTCGCGACGGCGCACCGGCCGGAACTGATCGTGCTCGGCATGGGCATGCCGCGGCAGGAAGAGGTCGCCGCGCAATTGCGTGCCGTGCTGGACTTTCCCTGCCTGATCGTCTGTGGCGGCGCCATCATCGATTTCCTGGGCGGCAAGACGCCCCGCGCGCCACTGTGGATGCGCAAGACCGGCATCGAATGGGTGTTCCGCCTCGCGCTGGAGCCCCGCCGGCTGTTCCAGCGCTATGTGATCGGCAACCCGCTGTTTTTGACGCGGGCGTTGCGGCTGGCGTCGGCCAGCCGGCGTTGATCAACGGCGTTGTGAGCCCGGGCATTCATCGGGAGCGATATTCACCGCCATATCAATAGTCCTCTAAGAATTCACCGGTTTTTAACGCAAAACCCAACATCAATTGCCCGCAAAAAGACGAAGTTACAGCTTTCCCTGTCCTTGAAAATTACAATTGCTTTCAGTTGTCAGGCAAACGGCCCGGCATAAAAAAAGCAATTCAGGGAGAGCGTGATTGGCCAAGCCACACGAGGACTTGGGTCCATCACTCGAGGCGGTGCCGCAGTGCACCAAACAATCTGTCCAAACACAACGCGGTGCGCGCAAACTCTGCGCCGGCTTGGCCATGGCCGTACTGGCCGGCTATGTGTGGGCGCAACCCGCGCCGCTCAGCAGCGCCGAGCAGGAACAGCGCCGTGCCCAGGAGCGCGAGCGTGTGTTGCGCGAGCAGCAGGAGAGGGCGCCCGATGTGCGCCTTCCGCCCGCGCCGCAGGCCGGGGCCGACAAACTGCCCGCCGCCGAGTCGCCTTGCCTGCCCATCCGCGAATTGAAGCTGCGCGTTATCTCCGGCGAGCCGGCCGAACTGGCACACCAATTCGCCTGGGCGCTTGATGCCGCGGCAGGGCCGGATGGCAACGATCCGCCTTTGGGCCGCTGCCTGGGCACGCAGGGCATCGCCATCGTGATGAAGCGCCTGCAGAACGCCGTCATCGCGCGCGGCTATGTGACCAGCCGCATCCTGGCCGAGCCGCAAGACCTGAACACCGGCATCCTCACGCTCACACTCGTTCCCGGCCGCATACGCGCCATCCGCTTTTCCGAAGGCAGCGACGCGCGCGGCAACGCCTGGACGGCCATGCCCGTCAAGCCCGGCGACCTGCTCAACCTGCGCGACATCGAACAGGGCCTGGAAAACTTCAAGCGCGTGCCCACGGCCGAGGCCGACATCCAGATTGAAGAAGCCAAGGGCGAGGGCGCCAGACCCGGCCAGAGCGACCTCGTCATCAGCTACCGCCAGGGCTTCCCCTTGCGCGTGTCCGTGTTCGCCGACGACAGCGGCTCCAAAGCCACCGGCAAATACCAGGGCGGCATCACGCTGTCTTACGACAACTGGTGGACGCTCAACGACCTGTTCTATGTTTCGCTCAATCGCGACCTGGGCGGCGGCGAGGCCGGCAGCCGCGGCACGCGCGGCAGCACGGTGCACTACTCGCTGCCCCTGGGCTACTGGACACTGGGTGCGACCGTCAGCGACAACCGCTACTTCCAGAGCGTCGCCGGCCTCAACCAGGACTATGTCTACAGCGGCACCAGCAGCAACGTCGAGCTCAAGGTCTCGCGCCTGGTCTACCGCGACGCCAGCCGCAAGAGCACCCTCAGCCTCAAGGCCTTCCAGCGCCGCTCCAACAACTTCATCGACGACACCGAGGTGGACGTGCAGCGCCGCGTGGTCGGCGGGTGGGAACTGGGCGTAGGCCACAAGGAGTTCATAGGCGAGGCCACGCTCGAAGGCAACCTCGCCTACAAGCGTGGCACCGGCGCCTTCGGCTCCTTGCCCTCGCCGGAAGAATCGTTTGGCGACGGCACCTCGCGCTTTGCCGTCGTCAATGCCGACGCCAACCTGCAGCTGCCCTTCAAGCTGGCCGGCGTGGGCCTGCGCTACAGCGCCGCCTGGCGCCTGCAATACAACCGCACGCCGCTGACACCGCAAGACCGCTTCTCCATCGCCGGGCGCTACACCGTGCGCGGCTTCGACGGCGAATCGTCGTTGAGCGCCGAGCGCGGCTGGCTGCTGCGCAATGAACTCAGCACCCCGCTGGGCGATACGGGGCAGGAGGTCTACATAGGCCTGGACCACGGCGAAGTCGGCGGCCCCAGCAGCGAGCTGCTGGTTGGCAAGCGCCTGACGGGCGCGGTCATCGGCGTGCGCGGCAGCTTCAAGAAGCTGCAATACGACTTCTTCATCGCCGCGCCCGTCAAAAAGCCCGAGCTCTTTCGCACTCCCGGCAGCACTTTGGGTGTGAGCCTCAGCGCTTCGTTCTGACGCTTTTCACTTCCACCATTCCTTGCATCTCCGACTTTCCCGCACCGCCACCCCATCGCCATGAACAAGAATCTGCACCGCATCATCTTCAACAGCACGCGCGGCCAGCGCATGGTCGTGGCTGAAACCGCCAGCGCGGGAGGCAAGGCAGCGAGTGGCGAATCCTTGGGTGCAAGGTCCGCACCGGGCTTGCTCGCCTCGCTGCACCCGCTGCGCTTTGCCGTGCTGGCCGCGCTCGGCATGGTCTTCTGTCTCCAGCCTGCTTTGCATGCACAAATCGTCGCCGCCCCCGGCGCGCCCGCCAACCAGCGCCCCACGGTGCTGCAAACCGCCAACGGCCTGCCGCAGGTCAATATCCAGACCCCATCGGCCGCCGGCGTCAGCCGCAACACTTACCAGCAGTTCGACGTCCCGCAAAACGGCGCCATCCTCAACAACAGCCGCACCAATGTGCAGACCCAGCTCGGTGGCTTTGTCGGGGCCAACCCCTGGCTGGCCACCGGCCCGGCGCGCGTCATCCTGAACGAGGTGACCTCCGGCAACCCCAGCCAGCTGCGCGGTTATGTCGAGGTGGCCGGCCAGCGCGCCGAAGTCATCATCGCCAACCCGGCGGGCATCAACGTCAATGGCGGCGGCTTCCTCAATGCGAATCGCGTCACGCTGACCACCGGCACGCCGTTGCTCAACGGCGGCGCGCTCGAAGGCTTTCGGGTACAGGGCGGCAACGTCACCATCGGCGGCGCGGGCCTGGACACTTCCACCGCCGACTACACCGCCATCCTGGCGCGCGCCGTGCGGCTCAATGCCGGAGTGTGGGCCAGGGAGCTGCGCGTGGCCACGGGCGCCAATGACATCACGGCGGACCACAGCAGCACCACGCCCATCGCGGGCACCGGCGCGGCGCCGACCTACGCCGTCGACGTCGCCCAGCTGGGCGGCATGTATGCCGGCAAGATCTATTTGATAGGCACGGAAACCGGCCTGGGCGTGCGCAACGCCAGCGTGATTGCCGCCACCGGCGGCGACCTGGTGTTGCAGGCCAACGGCTGGCTGACCAACACCGGCACCCTGCAAGCCGCGGGCAATGTGCAGGCCGCCACACAAGGCGCCATCAGCAACAGCGGCACCATGTACGCCGCCGGCAACATCACCTTGGCCGGGCAGGGCGGCATTGCCAACAGCGGCAGCGGCATCATCGCCGCGCAAGGCAACACCAGCCTGCAGGCCACTGGTTCGGGCGCGGCCATCAGCGTGGCGGCAGGCTCCATCGTCGCGGCCGGCATGAACAGCGACGGCACGCTGCGCAGCGCCGGCGACCTCAGCGTGGCAGCCTCCGGCAACGCGGCGCTCAACGGCCAGGCCCTGGCGGGCGGCAACCTCACCGCCTCGGCAGCACAGCTCAGCATCGCCGACGGCAAACTGGGCGGGCAGAACGTTTCGCTGGCGGCCGGCACCGGCAATATCGACGCCAGCCGCGCCACCCTCAACGCGCAGGCCACGCTGACGGCCAGCGCCGCGCAGACGCTGCGCACCGACGGCGCCGTCGTCTCCGCCAACCAGCTCAACCTCAGCGCCAAAGACCTCTCCAACGCCGGCGGTGACATCGTCCAGACCGGCGCCGGCGACACCACCATCGCACTGGCCTCGCCCGCCGGCACGCTCAACAACAGCGCGGGCCGCATCGCCACCAACAGCCAGAACCTCACGCTCACGGCGCCCACGCTCACCAACAGCAACGGCGGCAGGATAGAGCACTCCGGCAGCGGCACCCTGGCCATCAACGCCACCACCTTCAACGGCGACGGCGGCGCCATCGTGAGCACCGGCGCCGCCAGCCTCTCGGCCACCACCCTCAGCCACAACAACGCCACGCTGTCGGCCGCCAGCCTCACCGTGGCCGCAGGCACGCTCAACAACCGCGGCGGCACCCTCAGCCAGAGCGGGCTGGGCGCAACGAGCGTCACGGCCACCGGCGCCATCGACAACAGCGCAGGCCGGATCGTCAGCAACGGCAACACCACCCTCAGCGCGCAAAGCCTCAACAACCAGGGCGGCGTGGTCCAGGCCACCGGCGCCTCCAGCCTGGGCCTGACGACCACTGCGGCTCTGGACAACAGCGCCAATGGCCAAATCGCCGCCGGCGGTGCGGCCAACTTGAACACCGGCACACTCAACAACAACCTGGGCAAGGTCACCGCGGGCGGCAGCCTCGCGGCCACCACAGCAGGCGCCCTCAACAACAGCCAGGGCCTGCTCGCTTCCAACGGCGCCGCCACCCTCACGGCCGCCAGCGTGGACAACACACGCGGCATCGTCGCCTCGGTGCAAAACAATGCCGGCATCACCACCACCGGCGCCACCGTCAACGACAGCGGCCGCATCGAAGCCGCCGGCGACATCACCTTGGCCAACGCGGGGCTCAGCAACACCCAGGCCGCAGGCCAAACCACAGCCGGCAGCATCACCGGCCGCAACATCGCCATCAACACCGGCGGCCAAAGCCTGAACAACGCCTTAGGCACCATCGCCGCCGCGCAAGCCGCCACCTTGCAAACCGGCGCGCTCAACAACAACGCCGGCCTCATCCAGGCTGCAGGTACAGGTCAGGCGCTGTCCATCAACACCAGCGGCCAGGCGCTCACCAACACCAACGCGTCGGCCTACGCCGGTGGCGCGGGTGGCATCACCTCGCAGGGCGCGATGACGCTGGCTGCGGGCGCTCTCAACAATGCCGCCGGCTTTGTGGGCGCCAAGGGCGCGCTCACCGCCACCACCGGCGCCGTCAGCAACATCACGGCCGGGCAAATCGTCGGCGAGTCCACGCTCAGCTTCACCAGCACCGCCTTTGACAACCGCGGCGGGCAGGTGCAGGCCCTGGGCGATACCGGCATCAACACCGACGCCGGCGCCATCAACAACACCGGTGGCCTGGTGCGCAGCGCCGCCACCGCCACACTCAGCGCGGGCAGCGTCATCAACAGCAACACGCTGGGCGCCAACCAGGGTATTGAAGGCAACAACGTCGCCATCAATGCCGGGGCCATCAGCAATGACAGCGGGGCGATTCGCACCACTACCAATGCCACACTGACCAGCAGCGGCACCGTCAACAATACGTCCGGCCTTGTCAGCGCGGGCAACGCCGCCGCCGTGCAGGACTCGGCCGCGAGCCCGGCCGCCCGAACCCTGGCCATCACCAACACCGGTGGCAGCATCGTGGCCGGCCGCTCGCTCGCGGCCAGCGCCGCCAGCCTCAGCGGTGCGGGCAGCCTGCAGTCGCAGCAGGATCTGGCACTCTCGCTGACGGGTGATTTCAACAACACCGGCACCATCAGCGCCACCCGCAACAACACGGTCAGCGTCGGCGGCACCCTGACCAACAGCGGCAAGCTGCAGGCCGGCGCCACGCTCGACGTGACGGCCGCGACCATCGACAACACCGCTACCGGTGAAATGACCGGCACCACCACCAAGGTCACCGCGACAGCCGCCAACACCCTGATCAACCGCGGCCTCATCGACGGCGTGGACACCCAGATCAACGCCGTCACGCTGAACAACCTCGGCACCGGCCGCATCTACGGCAACACCCTCAGCATTGCCGCCACCACCATTAACAACGACGCCGAAACCGTGGGCGGCGTCACCACGGCCGCCACCATCGCCGCGCGCCAGCGGCTTGACATAGGCGCGACCACCATCAACAACAGCAACGGCGCGTTGATCTTCAGCGCGGGCGATATGGCCATAGGTGGCAGCCTGGACGGCGCCCGCCGCGCCACCGGCCAGGCCGCGTTGATCAAGAATGCCTCGGCCACCATCGAATCACTGGGCAATATGGCGCTGACCGCCAGCAGCATCCAGAACACCAACCCTTCGTTCTCTTACACGCTCACCACCACAGGCCCCGTCAGCAAGATGGATATGGTGACGAGCGACGGCACGGTCTATGCAAGCACCGATTTCGCCTGGACCACCACCGGACAGCGGGCCCAGTTCATTGGCTCGACTGACCTGAGCATGCCCGTCATCGGCGGCCTGCCGCCGAGCAGCCCGTATGCCAACCCGATGTACAAGACCTACTACGAAGGCGTCAATGCCTTTGAGGCGGAAGCCACCACGCCGCCCTCAGGCGACAGCAATAATGGCGCCTACTTCCCCGACGTGTTGAACTACCAGAACACCGACCCGGTCTGGGCGCTGTTCGGCATGGCCAATCCCCCAAATGCCAACCCCGGCCCTCGCCCCACGCGCACCTGGGTGGGTAGCCAGGACCAGGGCTCGTTTGTGGACCCCACGCCTGCCGAACTCGCCGCCTGGCAAGCAGCGTCGGCCCCGTGGCAGGCGCTGCAGGTCAAGCTCAATGACTTTCGCGCTGCGGCCAAAAGTTCCCTGATGCTCTTTACCGTCAGGCGCGACTACACCGAAACCGACCAGAGCGCTACCGTCAACGCCGGCAAGCCTGCGCAGATTTTGAGCGGCGGCAACATGACGCTCAATGCCAGTGGCACGCTGCTCAACGACAACAGCCGGATCATTGCCGGCGGCGCGCTCACCGCCACCGCCCAGGCCGTCAACAACCAGGCCACGCAGATCACCGCCGTACAAAGCCGCTCCGGCAGCGCCACCCGTTTTGGCATTACCGGCCAGGACTGCTTCCTGGGCTCTTGCAGCAATAACTATGGGTTCATCGTTGATCCGTACGCGCAGAACATCCCGCATACCATCGCCACCGGCATCGCCGTCGCGCAGTCCAACGCGGCGGTGCCCGGCACCGGCACCGTGCTGGCCAGCCTCACACCCGGAAGCGTCAGCGCCACCCCCGCCGCCATAGGCACGCCCAGCGCCGCCGCCCGCAGCGCCAGCATCGTGCAGGTCACATCAAATGTTGGTGCTGTCGGCAGCCTGGCCGCCAACGTGCCCGTCGTGCGCACCATCGCGCCCAACACCGGCATCCCCGGCGCCAGCCTGTTTCGCACCAACCCTGGGCCGGCCAGCAGCTTCCTCATAGAAACAGACCCGCGCTTCGCCAACTACCGCACCTGGCTGGGCAGCGACTACATGCTGGGCCAGCTCACCCTGGACCCCACCGTCACGCAAAAGCGCCTGGGCGACGGTTTCTACGAACAGCGCCTCATCAACGAGCAGGTGGCCCAGCTCACCGGCCAGCGCTTCCTGGGCAACTACACCAGCGAAGAAGCCCAGTACAAAGCCCTGATGGATGCCGGCATCACCTTTGCCGCGGCCATGAACCTGCGCCCCGGCATCGCCCTCACGGCCGCGCAGATGGCGGCCCTCACCAGCGACATCGTCTGGCTGGTCGAGCAGACCGTGACCTTGCCCGACGGCAGCAGCCAGCGCGTGCTCGTGCCCCAGGTGTATGTGCGCGTGCAGGCAGGCGACATCGACGGCGCCGGCACTTTGCTGGCCGGGCGTGAGTTGAACCTCAACCTGGCAGGCGACCTCAGCAACACCGGCACCATGGCCGGCCGCACCGTCATGGCCCTCACGGCCGAGAACGTCAACAACCTGGGCGGGCGCATCAGCGGCAATGCCGTGGGCATCACGGCACGCACGGATTTGAACAACCTAGGCGGCCAGATAGACGCCGCCAACAGCCTCAACATCGCGGCCGGGCGCGACCTCAACATCGCCAGCACCACCACCGCGCTGACCACCACCACCAGCACTGTCGGGCCCACCGTTTCCAGCTTCAGCGGCATAGACCGTGTGGCCGGGCTCTACATCACCAATCCCGGCGGCACACTGGTCGCCAGCGCCGGGCGAGACCTGAACCTGGTGGCCGGCGTGATCCACAGCCAGGGCAGCGCCCAGCTACAGGCCGGCAACAACATCAACCTGGGCACGGTGACCACAACCGACAGCGTCAACGCTACCCGCGACGAGCGCAACTTCACACGCTTCTCCCAAACCCAGGACATCGGCAGCCAGATCAGCGCCACGGGCAATGTGAGCCTCTCGGCTGGCAAAGACATCAATGCCACCGCCGCCAAGGTGACCAGCGAGCAGGGCGCGCTCACGGCCAGCGCCGGCAACAATGTCAACATCGCGGCGGGCAGGTCAGACAGGTCCCTCGCAACCGCCACCTTTGTGGAGGACTCGGACGCCTTCAGCTCGGGCAGCACCGAGGTGCGCCAGAGCGGCGCCGCCAATACCGCCATCGCCTCATCCCTGAGTGGCAAAACGGTCACCGTGGTGTCGGGCAAAGACATCACCGTCACCGGCTCCAGCGTGGTGAGCGATGCCGCCACCACGATGGCGGCCGGCAACAACCTCACCATCCAGTCCGCCACCAACACCAGCAGCTCCAGCTCCTTCCGCGAAACAAAGCAAAGCGGCCTGCTCGATGACGGCGGCGGCATCAGCGTTGGCTCGCAAGAGCGATCCACCACCCAGAAGGCGCAAGGAACAACCGCCGCGGCCAGCACCGTGGGCAGTATTGCCGGAAACGTGACCCTGCAAGCAGGCGAAGCCTACAAACAGGTCGGCAGCGACGTCATCGCACCCGCAGGCGACATCACCATCCTGGCCAAGAAGGTCGACATCGTCGAGGCCCGCGAAACCAGCCGCCAGGAGACCGAAGACAAGTTCAAACAGTCGGCCCTCACCTTCAGCGTCAGCAGTCCCCTCCTCAGCGCGGTGGAAACCGGCCAGCAGATGGCAGACGCGGCCAGCCAGACCAAAGACGGCCGCATGCAGGCACTGGCCGGCGCGGCAGCCGCCTTCAAGGGGTACAACACCTACAAGGGCTTGACCGATGCGGCAGGCAACTTCGATGCGAAGGGCGCCACCGACGTCACCATCAACATCAGCTATGGCACTTCCGAAAGCGAAAGCAAAAGCAGCAGCCAGAGCAACAGCGCCGCCGGCAGTACGGTCGCCGCAGGCAACAACCTGACCATCGTCGCCAGCGGTGCAGGCCAGGCCAGCAACCTGACGGCGCAAGGCGCCAACCTGACCGCCGGCAACAACGCCACCCTGCTGGCAGACAACAAGGTCAACCTGCTGGCCAGCCAAAGCACGGCCAGCCAGGAGAGCAGCAACAGCTCAAGCTCCAGCAGCGTGGGCGTGAGCTACGGGCTCATCTCACAGCAATTCAGCTTCAGTGCCAGCGCCAGCCAAAGCAAAGGCAACAGCAACGGGAGCGATACCCGCTACACCAACACCCAGGTCACAGCCGGCAACACTGCCAGCATCATCAGCGGCGGCGACGCAAACCTGATCGGCGCGGTGGTGGCGGCCAACACTGTCAAGGCGGATGTGGGTGGCAACCTCAACGTCCAAAGCCTGCAAGACACCAGCACCTACACCAGCGAGCAAAGCTCAAGCGGCGCTTCGGTGAGCTTTGGCAAGGGCAGCGGCTCAGGCGGCGTCACAGGCGGCGGTATCAGCGCATCCAACAGCAGCATCGACAGCAACTACGCTTCGGTGGTGCAGCAAAGCGGGATCAAGGCGGGCGATGGTGGTTTCCAGGTCAACGTGCAAGGGAACACCGACCTTAAGGGTAGTGTGATTGCCAGCACCCAGGCGGCAGTGGATGGCAACAAGAACAGCTTTAATACGGGCGGTTCTCTTATCCTGAGCGACATTCAGAACAACGCCAGCTACGAAGGCAAGGCTGCGGGTCTGAGCATTGACGTGGGTCAGCAGGCCGGCAAGTTTGGGATGAGCGGTGTGGGCGTGGGTATTGGTACTGACAAAGACAGTGCCAGCAGCATCAGCAGTGCCGGTATCTCGGGCATAGCCGGCAACACGGCGGTCAGAAGCACCGATGCCGAGACAGGGATCGCCGGAATCTTTGATGCAGACCGCGTGCAGAAGGAAATCAATGCCCAGGTCCAGATCATGCAGGCCTTCACAAAAGAGGCGCCCAAAGCGGTCGGAACCTATGCCGATGGAAAACTCAAGGAAGCAGTAAAGAACGGAGACCAGGCAGAGATCGATAAATGGAAAGAGGGTGGAAGTGCTCGCGTCGCCTTGCATGCGTTGTTGGGAGCGCTCACGGGTGGCGTAGGCGGAGCAGTTGGGGCTGCGACCAGCCAGAGCATTGTTCCCACGCTGAGTGAGCAGATTGCCAAAATGGATATCCCGGAGGAACTCAAAGACTCATTGATTGCAGTTGCAGGA
>Ga0307408_100001735_pt1 | contig 15948 bp, 15 predicted proteins | sample 322Cmetagenome_FD_202116 | JGI IMG/M metagenome (GOLD analysis project Ga0307408, IMG submission 202116) | Maize rhizosphere microbial communities from greenhouse at UC Davis, California, United States - 322HYB-C-3 | ecosystem: Host-associated > Plants > Roots > Rhizosphere > Soil | place...
CGGCGGTGGTGCCCTGCATCGACGCTTCGGCCTCGTCGCCCAGCAGCGGCAGCATGGACGCGCGGTAGGACGCCAGGGCGAAGGACGCCGGCAGCAGCGCTTCGTGCACCTTCACTTCACGCGGCGATTCCTCGGCCACGGACGGGAAATTGTTCAACTGCGCGAAGTCGGACAGGCGGGCCAGCCAGTCGTCCAGTTCCTTCTGCATCGCAGGGCTGTCGTTGATCGTGGTCGGCGCATCCTGGCCGGCAGGCAGGCTGTTCAGCCCATTGTTATTGGCACGTTCTGTCATTAATTCTGTCTCGGCGACGTCGATCATCTCGGCAGGCGTGATGAACAGCGGTTTCACCGGTTGGTCGATCGCATCGACCGCCAGCGAGGACAAGTCTTCGTGAGCCAGCAGCCAGCGCTTGATGTCGGTAGTAGAGAGGCCGGACTGGCCCAGGTGCACGCGCTGGCGCTCGATCTGGTTCAGCGCGCGCGAGAACATGCCCTGCATGTTCAGCAGCTGCGACTGGGCACGGCCGATGGCTTGCGCGGCGCGGTGGGTGGCACTGTCCGCATTTTCGTCAGTGGTAATGGCACGCAGGATCTCGGAGCCCTTCTCGACCCAGTCGCAGGCCTGGTGCCACTTGGCCTGCGACTCGCGCAGGCGGAATTCGGAACCGGACGCGATGGCGTCGCGGAATTCTTCGGTCAGGTCGACCAGGCGGCCCAGCAAGTGCTGCAGCTGCTCGGTGGTCACGCCGCCCACGGCCTGGGCGCCGGCCACCTGCGACAGCAGGAAGCCCATTTCGGCATCGTCGTCTTCCGGAGCGGCCAGCGCCAGCAGGCTGTCGATCGACGCCAGCACATTGCGCGCCATCGGCGTCACGCGGTAGACGGATTGCTGCGCATCCCAGGCCAGCAGGCCGTTGGTGCGCAAGCGGTTCAGCACCGTTTCCAGGCTTTCCGGCAGCAGGTAGGCCAGGCGCGTGTTGATATCGGCACGCGAAAATGCCGACGAAGTTGTGTCATTGGCAAGTTCACGCAAGACGAGCAGGCGCACCAGCACCCCCTCGAAGCCGCCGTGGAACAAGGCCGTAAACACCTGCAGCAGCGGCTGGGCGCGCTTCAGGTGATAGACCTGCTCGATCTCGTCGGCGGAAATGTGGGGCTGGAAGTGGGCCTGCAGGGCGTCCTGCTGCTCTTGCTCAGTCGGGTTGGTGTCGGCCAGGGCCGCACTTGCCATCAAATCAATCATTGCGCTCCAGTAATTAAAACCGGGGTCAGGTCTGGCAATCCGCCACTCATCTCACGATGTGAAACAAATGGCGGATTGCCAGACCTGACCCCGACTTTGAGGGTGCAAGTATAACAGGCCGGGTGTGGCTATTTTCGGTTGACTTTCTCCAGGAGTTGCTCGAAGGAATCACCGTCTTCTTCCTTCAAAAGGATGCGTGCCGGGTACCAGTCGAGGTCGGGGGCCAGCCACAGGTCGACCTGCTGCTCGTGGCCGCCAACTTGCTTGCGGCTGAAGTGCAGTACTTTCTGTTCGCCGAGGGCGGCGATTTCGAGGGTTTCGGTGCCGACCACGCGGAAAGTCCAGGGTTCGCCGTCGCGGCGGCCGGCGACGAAGAAGGTCCATTCGCTGCCGGGCGTGAACTTTTCCGGGGTGGCGCGGGCCAGGATCGCCAGCTGGAAGGTCACGCTGCTGCGATCCTGTTCGCCGCCGCGGATGGCGTAACTCATCTTGCCGTCTTCGAACTCGATGCGGTGCGTGCTGCGGTCGAAACGGGTGGTGGTCGGATCCTTGCGGAAGCGTTTTTCATAGAAGGTGGTGGGGGCCAGGCCGTAGCCGTCCAGCGCGCCTTCACTGCGCTGCTCGAGCACTTTGCCGAACAGGCTGGAACGCGCTTCGGTGTGCAGGGAATAGCTGCCCTCGCCCTGGCGCCAGGCAATGGTGCCGACGCCAGCCAGCGGGAAGCCATGGTTGCTGCCTTTGACCGCGTAGGACAGGTCGGCCGACGGCGGCAGGCTGGTGGCGCGCTTGGCGACCGGGTAGTCGGATTTGGCGGCGCTGGCGGTGGTTGCTGCAATGGCCAGGGCCAGGGTGATCAGGGTACTGCGCATGGCTGCTTCCTTACTTGATGATGCGTGTGACGATTTGAGTGGTGACGGCGCCATTGCCTTCCGTATTGCGGATCTGGACCGGGTACCAGTCCAGGCTTGGCGCCAGCCAGATATCCAGTTTGGCGCTGTAGCTGCCAGGCTTGGGCGGACGCGCCAGATGCCAGGTGATCAGCTTGCCCATCTTGGTGTCCAGTTCATCTTCGCCGACCAGCAAAAAGCTGTAGACCTGGGCATTGCGGTCTTCGCCGACCAGGATGTCCATCGGCTTGCCGAACTGGTTGACGTCCGCGCGGCCGATGCCGGCCAGCTGGAACAGGACTGTGGCACGGTCCTGGGCTCCCGCCGCCAACGGCACGCTGCGGTCGCTGGCGGAGAAGGTAATCTTCTGTTCCTGCTGGTTGAAGTGGGTGGCGGTGGCCGAGCGGTTGCGGCGCTTCTCGGTGAATTTCGCCGGGGCGATGCCGTTTTCGTTGATCGTGCCTTCGCTGTTCACTTGCAGCAGATTGACGCGCGCAATCAGCAGGCTGATGCCGACTTCCTGCGTTGCCTTGTACGTGGAGCCGTCCGATTCCCAGCCAATGCTGGCCGAGCCGCTCCAGTTGGTGCCGTCAGCGTCCTTGCGTATGACGTCCAGTTCGAATCTGGCCGACGGCGGCAGTGCGACCTTCCAGCGCTGGGCGTCGGCTGGCGCCGCGGCTTCAGGCTTCGGTTGCGCGGATTCTACGGCAGGCGTGGCAGGCGCGGCGCCCGCTTGCGCGGCAGGCGCGGCCGCATCCGGCGCCGCTGCGGCGTTCGGGTCTGCTGGCGCGGCTTCCGCCGGCGCGGTTTCCGCCGCCGGCGCCGTTTCTTCCGGCGGCGGCGCGGTCGGCTCGGGCGGCTTTGGCTTGGGCCTCGGTTTGGGCGGCGGCGGCGCTTCGACCGGCTCCGGCACTACCGGTTCCGGCGGCGGTGGCGCCACGCGCAATTCCGCATTGATGACGTTTTTTTCAGCATCGCGTTCGCGCTCCGCTGCGCCAATGCGGCCGCTGACCCAGTTGATCGTCACGAAATGCAGTGCCACGGTGGCTGCACAAATAGCAATGATGCGGCGGCTGTGGCGGGGAAAAGTAACGATCGTCATGGTCGCTAGTTTAACGTGTCGGCCTGCGATTCCGCTGACAGCGTGCTCAATGGCATAATTTGCTGGATATTCTGACAAGGAGTCCCGATGTCCCTTTTGCGCCAGCGCGGCCAGGCCGATTCCGGCAAGGTCGGCATGGTCGAGCTGTTCTTCGATCTTGTATTTGTGTTTGCCGTCACCCAGCTATCCCATACCTTGCTGAAAAAGCTCGATGCGGAAGGCGCACTGCAGGTTGGCCTGCTGTTCATGGCCACCTGGTGGGTATGGATCTACACCGTCTGGGCCACCAACTGGTTCGATCCGGAAAAGAAAACCGTACGCGCCGCCCTGTTCGCGCTGCTGGTGGCGGGCCTGCTGATGTCGGTCTCGATTCCGCGCGCCTTTACGGACCTGGGCTGGCTATTCGGCGCCTCAATCCTGGTACAGCAAGTGGGCCGCACGCTGGCGATGCTGGCTGCCAGCCGCGGCGACGACAAGGGCCTGCGCTGCAATTTCGTGCGCATTACTGTGTGGCTTGGCGCCAGCGGCGCGCTATGGCTGGCCGGCGGCATGGCGGCGCCCGAATCGCGCATGGCCTGGTGGCTCGCCGCACTGGCAGTGGACATGATGGGCCCTGTCCTGTTCTACTTCGTGCCGGGCCTGGGCCGCTCCACTTTGGCCGACTGGAATGTGGACGGCAGCCACATGGCCGAACGCTGCGCGCTGTTCGTCATCATCGCGCTCGGCGAATCGCTGCTGGTGACCGGCGCCACCTTTGCCGACCTGGCCTTCGAGCCCGTTACCGTATTGGCCTTCCTGCTGGCCGTCGTCGGTTCCATCCTGCTGTGGTGGCTGTACTTCGACCACGGACTGGAACAGGGCCATCACCGCATCGTGCATTCCGAAACGCCGGGCCGCCATGCACGCAACAACTACACCTACCTGCACATTCCGATCGTGGCCGGCATCATCGTCGGCGCGGTCGGCGATGAGCTGGTGCTGAGCCATCCGCATCATGGCAGCACGGCAGCGATGGCGGCCATCATCGGCGGCCCGCTGCTCTTCCTGTGCGGCACGGCCGCGTTCAAATGGCTGGCGCATACGCGTGCCCGGCCGCCGCTTTCCCATTTGCTCGGCATCGCACTGCTGCTGGTGCTGGGCGTTTTATCGATCACGCTGCACCTTTCCCCGCTGCTGGCCACCGGCGCTTGCGTCGCCGTGCTGCTGCTCGTTGCTGTCTGGGAGAGCTGTGTGCTACGCTAAACAACCTACCCTCGGAGACCCGATATGAGCAATCCACAAATGCCCCACATCCCCGGCGCTGCAGTGATGACGGATACGCTGGACTTCGTAAAATCCCTGTGGGGAAGCATGGGTGTGCCAGGCATCAGCATTCCCGGCATTGCCGCGCCGACGCTGTCGGTGGATGACCTGGACAAGAAAATCAGCGAGCTGAAAGCAGTCGAGTCCTGGCTCAACCTGAATGCCACCATGCTGCGTTCGAGCATCCAGGCGCTGGAAGTCCAGCGCGGCACCATCGCCGCGCTGAAATCGATGGGCCAGTCGCTGGCGGCCGCCGTGCAGCAGGCGCCGCACAACGACCCGTTTGCCAAGACGGCAGCACCTGCGGCAGCCAAGCCTGCGCCGGAAGCCGCCAAGCCAGCAGCCGAAGCTGCCAAGCCGGCCGACAAGCCAGCCGCCGACGCCAAGCCTGCAGCGCACGACACGGCCAGCACCGCCGCCAACCAGATGGCAAATCCGGCCGCCTGGTGGAACCTGCTGCAGGAACAGTTTGCGCAAGCCGTCAGCACGGCCATGGCAACCGACCCGACCGCCAAGCCGGCAGCAGCCAAGAACGGCGCCGCGCACGATGCCGGCAAGCCAGCGGCCAAGCCGGCTGCACGCAAACCTGCAACCAAGCGCGCCCCGAAGGCGCCTAAGCCTTAATTCAGCTTCTGGATGCGGATGGCTTCAATCAGGCCATCCTCATCGCGCTGCACTTTCATAATATTGATCAAACCTTCGTCTTCCAGGGCCTTCGCTGCATCGTGCGCGGACTGGAAGGATTCGAGGGTGTCGCCCTTTGCGCTGACCGGACGAATCCAGGCAGCAGCTCCGACCTTCATCTTGTTATAGACCTCTTTGGCGATATCGCGCATGGATCACTCCTTGTCGTGGTCATCTTTCATGGCGGCCGTCAGTTCGGCTTCGATTTCTTCCGCCGACATCCGGCCAGGAATCAACTTCTGCAACTGCTCTATCAGCTGCGCAAAGCGCTGCTGGCCCGGTGCAATCCGGTCAACGTGCATCAGTACATCATTCGCTTCCGTCATCAGGGTATCGTTATAGCCCTTGGCCTGCATGTGGGAGATCAGGATCTGGGCGGAGTTGAACAGGATACGCATATTGTCAGGCAGGCTGCGGCGCGCTTCGCGCATCCACTCCACCGCTTCGTCCAGCTTATTGGTTTTCCATAGCAGCACGCCCTTGTTCATCATTTCCGACGCTTCCCGGCGCGCCGTGTTGATCAGGGCCGTGCCTTCGTCGCCCATGCGGGCCTTGTCGAAGATGCGCTGCACTTCATCGTGGATGACAGTGTTCTCGTCGTTGTTGCGCACCACGTAGCACAGCAGCTCCACCGGGGCATCTTTGACGCCGACGGCAAACAGCAAGGTCGCCATCTCCAGGCAGGTCGCGGTATCGGGCCGTTCGCTGTCTTCTTTCAGCATGGTCTCCAGTTCGTCGCCGGACTTGCGCGCGCGGCGGTAGTCGCCGCTCTCGTGGTACACCAGGCCTTCCGTGATCTTGGAACGCAGCTCCACCATGCTGCCGGAGAAGTCGCGCTGCGCTGCCGCCAGCAGCAGCAAGGCTTCCTTGGCGTCGTTCTTCTGGCCCAGCACGCGCGCCAGGCCGAAGTAGGCATCGACCGTCTTCATTATCGAGTATTCGCCAATCTGCAGGCATTTGCGGAATGCCCGTTCGGCCAGCGGGATATTCCCCAGCTTGAGCGCGGTCGTGCCCAGCGCGCGCTGCCGTGGCACGGAGTTGGGCGACATCCTGGCGGCGCGCTCCAGCACGTCGCAGCTTTCCTCGATGCGGCCCATGTTCTGCAAGGACCTGGCCAACTGGTCGTAGGCATCAAGGTAGAAGCGGTTTTCGGCAATCACGCCCTGGAACATCTGGCGCGCTGCTTCATTTTCGCCATTGGCCATGCGGATCTTGCCGATGCCGGTGCGGGCCCAATTGAAGTCGCGCTCCTGCAGCACTTTTTCATAGACCAGGCGGGCTTGCTCGGTTTCGCCGGCCTTGAGCAGCAAGGTTGCGCGCATGCGCAGCAGGTCGATCTCGTGCAGCTTGTTGCGGCCTGCCGCTTCCGCGCACAGCTTGGCGGCGCGCAGGTAATCCTTTTCCAGGTAGGCCTGGTCGATCTCCTGGAAGATCTGCTTCTTCTGCCAGGCGCGGTTCAGTCGCGTGAGCAGCACGCCTTCCGTGATCGGCTTGATCAGGTAAGCGTCGGGCTGGTGCTCGGCGGCGCCCATCACCGCCTCCACGCTCTTTTCGGCCGAGACCATCAGCCACACGCAGCTTGGCATCAGCAGGCCGCGGATGCGGGCTTCTTCCAGCACGTGCTGGCCGCTCTTGCCTTCGCCAAGGTTGAAGTCGCACAGGATCACGTCGTACTGGATGCGCGCCAGCAGGCCGATCGCCTCGCCGCCGCTCGAAGCCTGGTCGATATGGCGTGCGCCCAGGCTGCGCAAGGCTTCGCGCAGCAGCTGGCGCACGCCGACGAAGTCGTCCACGATCAGGTAGCGCTTGTCGGCCCAGTTGACGCCGGGTTCCTTCTCCGGCGCCGCTACGACTGGCGTGCTGACGGCCGGCGCGTTCATGGCAGGCGCAGGATAAAACAGCCGCCGCCCAGCGTGCCGCCGTTTTCCAGCGCGATGCTGCCCTGGCGCTGGCGGTGTTTATGGGACTTGGCGACTTCGCTGGCGAAGTACAGGCCAAGCCCGCTGCTATTGGTCAGGAAGTTGATGCCCTGGCCTGTCACCTGGCCAGCTTCCAGCATATTCGGTGGGAAGCCGGTGCCGTTGTCTTCCACCCTGACCTCCATGAAGCCATCGTGTTCGCGGATGGTGAGGGCGATACGGTCACGCGTGTAGCGTACGGCGTTGTTGATCGCGTGCGCCAGCAGGCCTAGCACCAGGTCTTCGTCGAGGGTCCAGATCAGGCCAGGCGGGAATTCGGTATCGAAGTGGATGCCTTTCGATTGCAGCAAGACGCGCTGCTGGGCTTCCAGCTGGTCGACCAGTTCGCTGACCTGCACCGGAGTCGGATCGAAGGGATAATTCGGGCGGCCGACTTCCTTGTAGAGCGCTAGTAGCTGGATCAGGTGGTCGTTCAGGCGCTTGGACTGGTACAGCATTTGCGCCATCTGCGGGTAGGCTGGATTGTCTTGCGCGGAATCCCCTGCCTGCACAAGCAGATTCTCCAGCGTGCCGGTCAGCACACTGATGGAATTCTTCATGTCGTGCACCGTGGAGGCGAGGAACATGAACAGCTCGGGCGAGCCGGCGCGGTCTTCCATGGATTCTCCAGCCATTGGATAGGAGGCCATTATAGCTTGCGGCGCTGCTTGAGCAGGAAGCGTCCAGGGTCCAGTGCAGCGGCGAGTGTTGCTTCGATGGGAAGGGGTTCGTCTTCCAGTTGACAGGCCAGGATTTCGGCTGCCAGCGGAGCCCAGATCAGGCCCCGGCTGGCGTAGCCGAGCAAGGTGTAGAGGCCTGGGTGGCGCGGCAGGTCGCGCAGTCGTTCGGTGCGCGCCTGGTTGCTGCTGTCGGGCAGCAGGCCGATGAGCGGCAGGCGGTCAGGGGCCATGGTGCGGAAGCCTACGCGGCCTTGCAGCGGGGCTCCGGCGCCCTGCGGGCCGCCGAGGATTTCTTCTGCGCGCAGGAGGTTTTCATCCTGGCTGGTTTGCCAGAGCTGGCGGTCGGTGGATTTGTCGTAGGTGGCGCCGACGCTGACGATGCCTCCCACCGCTGGGGTCATGTACGCTTCCCTGCAGACTACCAGCGGCAGGCTGGGGAATGTGCCTTCCGCCAGGTGCGTGACTTGGCCGCGCATCGTGTACAGCGGAAGCTCGCAGGCCTGTTCGAGCGCGGTGGCGCCGGCGCCGTTTGCCAGGATAACTGTGGGCGCGGTGGCAAGCAACTGGCCTTGGGCGCTGAACACTTGCCACTCCCCGCCGGCGCGCTCGATGCGCAGGGCTTCGCTGTGGAAGATACGGTGCAGCTTGTCGCCGCAGGCGCGCAGCATGGCGCGGCAGGCGGTGGCGGGCGTGGCCCATCCTCCTTGCGGAAAGTGCCAGGCGCCGTAGGGAGTTGGCGCACCGAGCATGGCGCTTGCCTGTTGCGCGTCCAGCCAGCGGACGTACTGTTCGGGGTAGTGCCAAGTGTCGACGACCTCTTTTTGAAGCAGCGCGTGTTCGGCGTCGCGTGCGAGCTGCAGGACGCCGCACTGGTTGCCGCGGATTGCGCCGGCTTCGGCTTCCGGGCCGGGGGCGTGCGGGTCGAGGCCACCCAGGTGCTGCCAGGCGCGCTGGGTGTACAGGTAAGCGGCGCGCGTCAGCCGGGTTGGGATGTTGTCGTCTTTCGACAGCAGGGGCATGAAAATGCCGGCGCGGTTGCCGGAGGCTTCCTGCGCTGGCGCCTCGTGGCGCTCGACCAGGGTGATCTGCCAGTCGCGGGCTGCAAGGCGCTCACAAGCGGCGCTGCCTGCCACACCGGCGCCGATGACAATGGCGCGGCGTTCCGGCGCTGGTGCGCGCGGCGGCTGGGGCTTGCGGCTGGTATAGGTGGCGTGCTGCCACTCTCCTTCCAGCTCGCCGGTGACGGTGAAGCCGGCGGCGCGCAGGGAGCGCAGCGCTTGTTCGTCCGGCTGATGGATGCGGAGCGTGGATGCGGGCGTTGCGAGGCGTTGCAGGGCGCGGATGTTTTCCAGCGGCTCGGCGATGATGAATTCATCAACGCGCGCCGCGATCTCTGGCAGCCATGTTTCGGCAGGGCCGACGAGCAGGTCGAGCGTCAGGCGTTCACCTGGCACCTGCAGGCGGTGCAGGCCGGGGACGTCGACCGGCCATTGCGCAGCCAGGCCAGGGATGGCGGCGGCCAGGACGGCGAGCGTGGAGGCGCCTGGAACTGACGGGACGATCGCGAGGTAATGCAGAGGGCCAGCGGCCACGGTGCGGTGGCGGGCGAGCGCCGCCAGGAACTGCCCGCCGCTGCCGAAGGCGGTGTCGAGCACGACGTGGCGGGATTCAGCCACCGTGCTGGCACTCCTTGTGGCGGAAGCATGCGAGGTCATGGTCATTCACCATCCCGATACCCTGCATGTACGCATAAATGATCGTCGAGCCAACAAACTTGAACCCGCGCTTGGCGAGATCCTTGGAGATGCGGTCGGACAGCTCGGTGCGGGCCGGGCGGTCGCCCTGCGCCACAATGCGGTTCACAATCGGCTTGCCGCCTACATAGCCCCAAAGCAGCGACGACAGGCTGCCGCCCTCCTCCAGCAAGCGCAGGTAGGCGCGCGCATTGGTGATAGCGGCATTCACCTTGAGCCGGTTGCGCACGATGCCTGGATCGGACAGCAACTGCTCGACCTTCGCCTCGTCATAGGCAGCAATTTTGCGCGCATCCCAGCCATCGAACGCCACGCGATAATTGTCGCGCTTATTGAGGATGGTTTCCCAGCTCAGCCCTGCCTGCGCGCCTTCGAGGTTCAGCATCTCGAACAGGCGCAGTTCGTCGCGGCATGGAACGCCCCACTCCTGGTCGTGGTAGGCGATGTAGCGTGGATTGTTTGGATTGGCCCAGGAACAGCGATGTGTGCTCATAGGCAGATTATAGTGCGCTCCCCGAGGCTGGTCACGATGCGCGCTTCACCGCGCCCCACGCACTCGCTCAGCTGGTGCACCAGGCGCGCGAACAGTCCTTCCGGCTGCGCGGCATCGGTCGCATGCACCGCCGTCCAGGCATCACGGCCCGAATGCTTGGAGATGTACAGGCCAAGGTCGGCCAGCTCCACCACCTGCGACCAGGTCATCAGGCGCGGATGCGACGGCAGGAAGGGATAGCAGGCAAAGCCGATCGAACAGCTGCGCGCCAGCCGCGTGCCATCCGGCAGGACGAAGTCACGCGACGATACGGCCTGGCGAATGCGCTCCGCCACCACATGCGCGCCGCTGCGGTCGGTCGCACGCGCCAGCACCAGGAATTCTTCCCCGCCCCAGCGTACCAGGTAGTCCGATTCACGGAACACTTCACGCAAGCGGTCCTTCATCTGCACCAGTATCGAGTCGCCTGCCGCATGGCCATGGCGGTCGTTGACCTCCTTGAAATGATCCAGGTCCACCATGTAGAACACCAGGTCGCGGTCAGCCGCGGCTTCGCTGCCGACGGCCAGGCCGTCATAGCCGCGCAGGCTGAGCGCCACATCGGACTCCACATGCTGCAGGAAGAAGCGGCGGTTGCGCAGGCCGGTCAGCTGGTCGGTCAGGCTGACTTCCTCCAGCGCCTTGTAGGCGCGCTCCAGTTCGAGATTCTTTTCAAGCAGCTGCGCCTGGGCCGCTGCATTATCCAGCGCAATCGCACCATACGCGCAAAGCGTGCGGAAGATCAGGCGTTCGCGCTCGCCATAAGCGCACGGCAGCATCGACTGCACCGTCATCACGCCCAGCACACGCTCGCCGATCGTCAGTGGCGCAAACAGCAGCGTGAGTGTCGGCAAGGTGCCGGGGATCAGGTTGGGCGTATCGGATTTGTCTTCGATTTCGATCAGGATTTCGTCGCGTTCGCGCACGCAGCGCGCAGTATTGAACCTCGAGTCGGACAAGGCGATGCGCGTCGGCGGCAGCGGCAAACCCATCTCCACGCCGAACGCACAATGCAGGAAGTCGCCATCCGGCTCCAGCAGGAAGATCGAGAAGTGGGTTGAATCGAGCAGGCCGTGCACGTGCCGGTCCAGCGCGCGGAACACAGCCGACGCATCGAGTTGCGCGGTGATTTCCTGGCCGATGGCGGAAAGATGGCTCAGCGTGGCGCTGGTCTGGGCCAGCACTTCCGCGCGCTGCGCTTCAGCGGCGGCAAGCTGGCGATCGCGCTCCGTCTGGTGCTGCACCTGCATTGCAATCGCGCGATTGGTCGCCTCCTGGCTATTGGTGCGGTCGCGTGCCGCATTGGCCTGCACAGAAAACTCGTAGGCGCGCGCGAAGTCGCCAATGGCGGCGTACTCGCGTGCCACCGAATCGAGCAATTCGCCCGGCACGATATAGCCGTCGATGGTGGCAGCAATCATCAGCGCCTCGCGCAGGTACTGCAGCACGGACACCGCATTGCCCGCATGGGTGTCGGCCAGCACGCGCAAGGCTGCGATCTGGCTAAACGGGTCGCTCAAGTCCCGCGCCAGCGCCAGGGCCGACATGGCGGCGGCCCGCGCCTCCTCCATCCGTCCCAGCCCCGCCAGTGCATGCGCCTGGCCGCGCCGCGCGCAGCTATTGAAATCGCTCTGGGCCAAGGCGTGGCCGCGCTGTTCCAGCTCGCGGAAGCTGGCCAGCGCTGCTTCGTAATCGCCCAGGTCCAGCGCCAGGTCGCCCTGGTATTCCAGCGCCATCACAAACGCGCGCGAACCGGACAAAGGTGCGAGCATCTCCAGCGCATCGCGCAGCAAGGCTTTCGCCGCCGGCCGCTGGCCAAGATGGCGCATCGTTTCCGCCGATTGCATCTGGGCCAGGCCGATGCACATGGGCCATCCGGTCGGCCGCGCCAGTTCCAGACCGCGCTGCATCCATTCCAGCGCCGCGTCGTGCGCATTCAGGCGCGTGAAGGCGTTGCCGATATTGGTGGCGAGGATCACGGCGCGCCGAACCTGGCCCGATATCAGCGCGGCTTCGAATGCAGCGATCAGGTGGCTGATGGCGCGGCCGAATTCCGCCGCCTGGAATGCAGCGGTACCGCGATAGTCCGAAATCCAGCCCGCGACCACCGGATGCCGGCCGGCCAGGTCGACCGCAAAGCGTTTGCTCCAGCGCTCATTGGCCGCCGGTGCATTGCGGAAGACGCTGAACAGGGCCGCCAGGCTCTCGAAAATATCGATGCGCATGGCATCGCCCGAAGCCCGGGCATCGGCGATGGCCAGCGCCAGTTCGTTGTCGCAGCCGGCGGAATCGCCGCGGTCGACAGCGATCCACGCCAGCAGGCTGTGGGTGTCGGCCGCGCCCAGCCGGTCGTTTTGACGGGCAAATTCCAGCATGGCGCGTTCGGCGATTGCGCTGGCGGTGTCGAGATCGCCGCCGAGCCAGCTGGCTTCGGCCTTGATCAGCTCCCAGCGCGCTGCCAGCACACGCCTTTCCGCCGCCGGCAAAAGATTGGCCAGAGAAGTTGCTTCGACGACAAGTTGCGCCGAACGCACACCGTCGCGCTGGCGCAGGTGCCAGGCCAGCTGGGAGAGCAGTTTCAGGCGATGTTCACCCTCAGAATATGCCAATCCTGCTTCCCACTGGGCCAGCTCTTCGTCGAGCGCGAACAAATCCACTACTTGATATCCTTGAAATAGGTGTTGCAGTAAAGAATCATACCGCACGACCGCACTTTTTGGTGTTCAAGTAGCTTAATCCTGCATAACTAAAACGACGCGGCCTCCCGCCGCTGTGTTCAGCGTCGTTCCGGCTTGGTTTCGCGAGTGCTGGAATCCGGCTTGTTGCCCCCCGTGGTGCCATGGTCGTGGCTGTCGGCTTCAGCCTGCGATTTGTTGCCGGAACCCGTGCTGCCCTGGGTGCCGCTGCTGCCCATGGTCGAGCTGCCGCCCTTGATGGCTGCGGTTAACTGCTCGGCATTGTTCAGGTGCTGGTGGATGGTGGGCTGCAGGCGCGTGGCCAGCGATTTCAATTCGCTGTCCTGGGCGGACGATTCGGCCTTGCTCACCAGCTGGTGCGCTTCCTTGTGCGCTTGCACGCCGGCCTGTTCCATATAGCTGCGGTCAAACTTGTCGCCGCTCAGTTTTTCCAGTTTGGCGGCCATGGCTTTATGTTTGGCATCCAGTTCGGTCGGCAGTGTCAGGCTGCGGGCTGCCGCAACCTTGCGCACTTCTTCCAATCCTTTGGTATGGTCGTCGACCATTTGCTGGGCGAAGCTCTTGACCCGGTCGCTCTGGGTCTTTTGCAAAGCCAGCTTGGCAGTCTCGATCTCCGCCATATTGGCCATGGCGAGGTCGGTCAGCATTTTCTGGTCCGCTTTGACCAGGCCTTCGGCCCAGGCGCTTCCCACGCCAAGCAGGGCCGACAACACAGCTACACGCATGAAATTGTTCATCGCATCCTCCGTGACAGAATAGGCAGGAAAATATTCTCAGGCAGGATGGAATAAGGTGGCCACACGCTACGTATACGCAATACCCATCACTCACGGAGGTTTAAAATGAAAGCTCTCGTACTGACCCTGGCCGCCCTCATGAGCAGCGCGGCTTTTGCTGTCGAACCATTGAAAAAAGCTGATGGCGTGTATGTCGATGCCGCCGGCATGACCGTCTACACCTTCGACAAGGACGTTGCCGGCAGCGGCAAGAGCGCCTGCGTCGATGGCTGCCTGAAAAACTGGCCGGCCGTTGCGGCCAGCGGCGAACTGGCTGCTCCGTGGTCGGCCATCACCCGCGATGACGGCAGCAAGCAGCTGGCCTACAAAGGCAAGCCACTCTACCTGTTCGTTGGCGACAAGAAAGCTGGCGATCGCGCGGGCGACAACGTCAAGGAGATCTGGCACGTCGTCAAGGATTGAACGCATGCAGGATGTGCATGACCGTTTACTGGCCTGCCTGCCGCGCCTGCGTCGCTACGCGCGGGCGCTGACGGGCGATAGCGCCAGTGCGGACGACCTGGTGCAGGACACCGTGGAACGCGGCTGGGCGCGTATTGCCCAGTGGCGGCCGGACGGCGACCTGCGCGCGTGGCTGTTCGGCATCATGCACAACCTGCACGTCGACCAGTTGCGGCGCGCGCCTCCTCCGGCCGTGGAGCTGGAGGATGGCGACCTGCCCTTCGCGCCGCCAGCAGGAACGCTCGACCTGCGCGACCTGGAACGTGCCTTGCAGCAGTTGCCTGCCGCACAGCGCGAAGTCCTGCTGCTGGTGGCGCTGGAAGAAATGCGCTACGAAGACGTGGCGGCCACGCTCGATATCCCGCTTGGCACCGTGATGTCGCGCCTGAGCCGGGCACGCGAAAATTTGCGGCGGTTGATGGCGGGCCAGCCGCCAGCCGCCAATCTGAAAGTAGTGAAATGAACGAAGCCGAATTGCAAGCCTGGGTCGATGGCCGCCTGCCGCCGGACCGGCAAGCGGCGGTTGATCGCTACTTGGCCGAGCACCCCGCCGAAGCCGCGCGCCTGCAAGCCTACCGCGAGCAGAATGCCGCACTGCACGGGCTGTTCGACGACGTGCTCGACGCACCCATTCCGGACGCCCTGCGTGCGCCTCCTCCTGACGCGCTGTCCTCCGTTGGACGCCACGGCCCGGCGCGGGCCGTCCCCGCCTGGCACCGCATGGCCGCGATGCTCGCCGTGGCCATCGGTGCCGGCGTGATCGGCGGCGCAGCCGGCTGGACGCTGCGTGGCACAGGAACAGACGGCGGCGCCGGACTTGTGGCCAGCGGCGCGGCACTTGCCGCATTGCCGCGCCAGGCCGCCATCGCCCACGCCGTCTATACGCCCGAAGTCAAACACCCGGTGGAAGTCGGCGCCGACCAGCAGCAGCACCTGGTCGCCTGGCTGTCGAAACGCCTGGGCAAGCAACTGCGCCCGCCGCAACTGGTGAAACAGGGCTACGAACTGGTGGGAGGAAGGCTGCTGCCCGGCGACAGCGGCCCGGTGGCCCAATTCATGTACGCTGACGCCAGCGGCCAGCGCCTGACCCTCTACGTCAGCTCCGGCCAAAAGCAAAACCGCGACACCGGATTCCGGTTCGCGCAGGAAGGCAATGTGGGAGTGTTTTACTGGATCGACGGCAGCTTCGGCTATGCGCTGTCAGCTGCCGTCGGGAAGAAAGAGCTGTCGCAGATCGCAAATGCGGTCTACGAACAGCTGCTGCCTAATTAGGCATGCGGCGGCCGGCTTCGGTGATCCGGTTGCGCATCACTTCCGGTGCGGCAGGGCCTGGCGCGAACATATAGTCCTCATCATTGATGGCCAGGCCGCTATTGGCATCGACCAGGACCTGGTCGGCCGGCTTGCCGGTTTCGCGGCTCACCACCAGCAAGCTGGCGCCTTCCGGCGACAGGTGCTCGTTACCCCAAGCGATGAAGGCCAGCAGAACTGGTTTGAAGTCGCGGCCAGCTTTGGTCAGGATGTACTCATAGCGAGGCGGGCGGGTGCTGTACTGGCGGCGTTCCATCAGGCCACCCTCGACCAGACCGGCCAGGCGACGGGTCAGCATGTTCGGCGCGATCTTCAGGCTCTTCTCGAATTCGTCGAAGCGGGTCAGGCCGTAAAACGCATCGCGCAGAATCAAGATGCTCCACCACTCGCCTACCTTGCCGAGGCTACGCGCGATCGGGCAGGGCATTTGGCCAAAGTCGGTATGTTTCATGTTGCCTCCTAGTCAGTTGGTTTAATTTAACCAGTTGAATGCTTCAGACTCAATTGAACCGCGAAAACACCCCTAAAAGACTCACCAAAAATCACTCTTGCAAGGAACGT
>Ga0307408_100001736_pt1 | contig 15947 bp, 12 predicted proteins | sample 322Cmetagenome_FD_202116 | JGI IMG/M metagenome (GOLD analysis project Ga0307408, IMG submission 202116) | Maize rhizosphere microbial communities from greenhouse at UC Davis, California, United States - 322HYB-C-3 | ecosystem: Host-associated > Plants > Roots > Rhizosphere > Soil | place...
GTCAGCTGCGGAGCAAACCAGGATCGCGCCGTCCATCTGCGCAGCACCGGTAATCATGTTCTTGATGTAGTCGGCGTGGCCTGGGCAGTCAACGTGAGCGTAGTGGCGGTTAGCCGTTTCGTACTCAACGTGGGCGGTGTTGATGGTAATGCCGCGTGCTTTTTCTTCTGGAGCAGCGTCGATCTGGTCGTAAGCTTTAGCTTCGCCGCCGAATTTCTTCGACAGAACGGTTGCGATTGCAGCGGTCAGGGTCGTTTTGCCATGGTCAACGTGACCGATGGTGCCAACGTTCACGTGCGGTTTAGTCCGCTCAAACTTCTCTTTTGCCATTTTAGACTCCTAACAATAGATGAGATGCTGGGCAATCGCCCTTCTGTCTTTTGGGAACTTTACTTACGGTACTGCGAATTCTGGTGCCCTTGACGTGGATTGAACACGTGGCCTCTCCCTTACCAAGGGAGTGCTCTACCACTGAGCTACAAGGGCTAATGTTTGCGGCGCGTATGCACCACAAGAATCTCTGGAGCGGGTGAAGGGAATCGAACCCTCGTCTTAAGCTTGGAAGGCTTCGGCTCTACCATTGAGCTACACCCGCGAGGTTTTCCACTTCACTGCTATACCCACTCGGCTTCTTGGAAGAAACTTGGTGGAGGGGACTGGATTCGAACCAGTGTACTCTGAGAGAACGGATTTACAGTCCGTCGCCTTTAACCACTCGGCCACCCCTCCGCGGGAACCGCAGAGTATGAAGCAATTACCTTGACTTGTCAACCTCGCTTACTTGGTCGCTTTTGCTTTCGCATCCGCTTCTGCCTGTAAGCTACGATGTTTCGTCTGCTTCGGGGCGAGATTATAAGCACACATTTTTCAAACTGCAAGGGCATTTTTTTAGATTTTTCTCATAATCCTCGTACAATCAAATTTATTGACGACAACGGAGCGACGCAACGTGGAACGGACTTCAGCCTGGCCAGCCTGGCGTGCGGCACTACCCTCCTGCCTGCTTCTGTTGGCGGCCTACGTCGTGGCGGGACGCCTGGGCCTGGCGCTGACCGTCGGCCCCACTTACGCGTCGCCGCTGTTTCCGTCCGCCGGCATTGCGCTGGCCGCCATCTATACCCATGGTCCGCGCCTGCTGCCCGCCGTGGCGCTGGGGGCCATAGTCGTCAACCTGATGCCGCTGGCCAATGGCTTGCCCGTCGACAGCGCCCAGGCGGTGGCGGCGCTGGCGGCCGGGCTCGGCGCCACGTTGCAGGCGTGGATCGCCATGCTGGCCCTGCGCCGCACCATGCAGCCGGCGATCGGCGCCGGCCGCCACGTCCTCACGTTCATGCTGGCGACACCGGTGCTGGCCACCATCAGCAGCACGGTGGCGATCACCGGCGCCGTGTTGCTGGGCAAGCTGTCGGCCGAAGAACTGGCCATCAACTGGTTCACCTGGTGGCTGGGCGACACCATCGGCATCTTGCTGGCGGCGCCTCTGACCTGGATCCTGATTGGCCAGCCGCGCGTGCTGTGGCGCCGGCGCCGCCTGCTGGTGGGCCTGCCGCTGCTATTGTCCGGCGCCGTGTTCATCGCGATTTACTTCCAGGCCGAGCACTGGGAAAACGCCCAGCAAATGCAAACCTTCCGCCTCAAGGCGCAACAGGCGGGCGACTTGTTGCAGGCCCAGTTTTCCGAACATGAACGCTTCCTGCACGCGATGTCGCGGGCGCTGGGCGATCCGCGCCGCACCCTGGCGGCCGATGATTTTTCCGCGCTGGCGTCCGGTTACCTCGACAAGCGGCCCGAATTGTCGTCGATGGGCTGGCTGGTGCCGGTGCGGCGCGAACAGCGCGAGCTGTTCGAACAATGGGGCAAGGAACAACTGGCGCCGGATTTTGAAATCCGCGAAGTGGCCGGCCCGCAGCGCCTGCAGCGCGCAGGCGACCGTGACGTGTACATGGTGCCCACCTTCATTGAACCACCCCATACCCGGCTGTACCGAGGCATCGACTTGCTGAGCGAACCGCAGCGCTCGGACGCGGTGATCCAGGCCCTGCGCACCGGCCAGCCATCGGCCAGCGCCCCGCTGAATTTCCTGCAAAAACAATCGGCGCGGGCGCTGCTGTTACTGCAAGCGGTGCTGCCGGCCGGCGGCGGCGAATCGCCCGGCATGCTCCTGATTTCCATCCAGATCGAACCGTATTTGCAGCGCATGATGCAGCAAGTCAATTTCCCGTCGCTGCAGGTGCGCCTGGAAGACATCACCACGGGTAGCGGCATCCCGCTGGTGGACCAGGTACACCGCGCGGCCCGCGGCAGCGACGTGCAGCGCATCATCAATTTTGGCGGCCGCCAGTATTTGCTGGTGCTGGCGCCGACACCGGCCTATGCCGCCGCGCAGCGCGGCTGGCAAAGCTGGACCGTGCTGACCTGCGGCTTGCTGCTGACGGCGCTGCTGGGTGGCATGATGCTGTTGATTTCCGGTGAGCGGGCGCAAATCCAGGCCCAGGTCAAGGACAGCACCGCGCGCCTGCGGGAACGGGAAGCGCGCCTGCAAGCCATCCTCGACAAGGCGGCCGACGCCATCCTCACCATCGCCCCCGATGGCGTGCTGCTGTCGGCCAATGGCGCCGCCGGCCGGCTGTTCGGCTACCCGCCGCAGCACATGGCGGGCTTGCCGCTGGCGACCTTGCTGCCGCCGCGCGAAGACCAGACCCCGGCCGAACTGTTGCGCATGATTGCCGGCGGCGACAGCCATGAACACGAAGCACTGGGCTATCGCAGCGAAGGGTCGGACTTCCCGCTGGCGATTTCCGTCAGCGAAGTGGAATTGCCCGATGAACACCTGTTTGTCGCCATCCTGCATGACTTGACGGAACAGCGCCGCGCCCAGGAACACATCCACCGGCTGGCCCACAATGACCCGCTGACGGGCCTGGACAACCGCCTGTCGCTGAACCTGCGGCTGGACCAGTTGCTGGCCCGCGCGCGCCGCGCGCACGGCACGGCGGCGGTGATGTTCATCGACCTCGACCACTTCAAGAAAATCAACGATACCCATGGCCACCAGACCGGCGACTTGCTGTTGCTGGCGGTGGCCAACCGCTTGCGCGAAATGCTGCGCGAAGTGGACACCATTGCGCGGCTGGGCGGCGATGAATTCATTATCGTCACGGACTGCGACATCACGCCCGAAGCAGCCTCCACGGTGGCGGTGCGCATCGTCGAAGCGCTGGCCGCGCCCTTCGTGCTGGCCGGAAAAACCATCCACACTGGCACCAGCGTCGGCGTCGCCATGTACCCGGCCGACGGCGACGACAGCGCCACCCTGTTGCGCCACGCGGACACCGCCATGTATGCGGCCAAGAGCCAGGGACGCGGCAATTTCCAGTTCTTTTCCAGTGCGATGAACCGCTCCACGCACGAGCGGCTGCTGATGGAAAGCCGCTTGTCGCAAGCGCTGGAAAAACAGGAATTCGAATTGTATTTGCAGCCGCAGGTGGCGACCGCCAGCGGCCGGATTATTGGCGCGGAAGCCCTGCTGCGCTGGCATCACCCGGAACTGGGCATGATCACGCCGGACCGCTTCATTCCCATTGCCGAGGAGTCGGGTCTGATCTTGCCGCTGGGCGACTGGGTGTTGCGGCGCGCCGCGCAATTGCTGGTGGCGTGGCGCACCCAGGGCCTGGGCCATTTGCGGCTGGCCGTCAACCTGTCGGCGCGCCAGTGCCGTGGCACCAGCCTGCTGCCGCTGCTCGATAAGCTGTTGGCCGACAACGGCATCGCACCGGCCCTGCTGGAACTGGAAATCACGGAATCGGCCGCCATGCAAGACCCGGAAAGCAGCCGCCTGTTGCTGAAGGAATTGCGGGCGCGCGGCATCAAGGTGGCGATCGACGATTTCGGCACCGGTTATTCGTCGCTGAGTTACCTGAAGCTGTTTGAACTCGACCGCCTGAAAATCGACCGCAGCTTTGTCAAGGATATCGAAACCGATCCCAACGATGCCGTGATCGTCACCGCCACCATTGCGCTGGCCCATTCGCTGGGCCTGGAAGTGACGGCGGAAGGGGTGGAAACCGAAGCGCAGCGCACCTTCCTGTGCGGCCGGGGCTGCGAGACGGCGCAGGGCTATCTGTTTGCGAAGCCGATGCCGGTGGAGCAGTTCGAAGCGATGGCGGCGGCGGTGGCCGCCTGATACGTCCGCAGCCGCCCTTCTACGCCGGCGTCAGCGCCACGATCAGCTGGGCTTTTAACGCCCGGATCAGCGACGCCTCGTCCGGCGGCACGCCTTCCGGCGCCGCCGCCGCGCGGTCCGCATAAAACAGCCCCAGCTGCTGCCCCTGCACCACCAGCGGCAGTACGATGAAACTGCGCGCATCGGGCAGCAGGCTGCGGTGCCATGGCGGCAGCAATTCGCGGATCTTGTGCGTGGCCGCGTCGGCAATCATCAAGTCCGCATCGTTTTGCATCGCCAGGTGGAACAGGTCGGTGCCCGCCAGCGGAAAGGTAAAGCCCGCCATGCGCTGCGCATGGTCTTCCCCGAACGCGATGCGGGCGCGATAGACGCCAGCCCGCATATCGCGCAGGCACACGGTGGCAAAGCGGAAACCCATGCCGCGGTACAGGGTTTCCAGGACCGCCTGGATCAATTCATTCAAGCGGCTGTGTCCGGCGGCGCGCATTTGCGCCACTTCCTGCACCCCGGCCAGCAATTGTTCACGTGCATTGTGCGGCTTGCCGCTGGGATGCGTTCCCGGCGCGGCAGCATCGCCGCCCTCCATGGTCGCCATCAGCAAGACATCCGGCAACGCGTTCGCATCCGCGGCGCCGGCATCGTCGCGCGGCCGCAACTGCATGGAATCGAGCAAGTCATGCATGCCGCTGCGCACGTTGGCCAGCAAGGTGGCCAACTGTTCGCGGTCCAGGCCCAGCGCCACGCCATAGCGCTCCAGCAGCCCCTGCAGCACGCCTTGCGTGGGCCCGCCCTTGCGCGCCAGGATGCGCGCCACCTCCATGCTGAACGACACCACCACGCGCAGCCATTCCGGCTTGCCCTGCGGCGCCTTCACCACGCCGGGCGGCAGCGGCGCAATCGAGCGCACGATCGGGTCCGGGATTTTCCATTCATTGAGGATGGCGGCCGACAAGGTATCGTAGCTGCTGCCCAGCACCGATTGCGAGGCCTGGTTGATGGTGTGCGTGCCGGCCGTGACCAGTTCGGCAATGTCGCGGTAGCGTTCGTGCTGGTGGGCGGCAATCAGCAGCGGCCCGATATTGCGGAACAGCGCGCCGATCGACGCTTCCTCGCTGCCCTGGTGCGCCCCCGTGCGCGCCATTTCACGCCCCACCAGGCTGGCGCACAGCGCCGCTTCCAGTTCGGTCCGTACGCTTTGTTCCTGGCGCGAATTGATCAGGGTATCGACCAGCATCATGGCCAGCGCCGAGGCTTTCACATTATTAAAACCCAGCAGTGAAATCGCCCGCGAGACCGTGGTGACGGCCGTGCCGGCCTTGGTGCGGTATTGCGGCGTATTGGCCAGGCGCAGCACCTTTTGCGTCAGGCCCGCATCCGACAGCACGTAGTACGCCAGGTCGTGCGTGCCGCCATCATCCGAGTCGATCAATTGCACCACGCGGGCCACCGACACGCCCAGCGCAAACACGTTTTCATCGCCGCACAGCTTTTTCAGCAGCGGTCCACGCACCGGCCGGGCGGGCTGATCCGTAGGTTGAAGGGCGATGTTCATTGGGATTCCTGCATTGGATGGCAAGCGCGGCGCGCCCGGCTGTCTACCTGAAAGTATATGCCGGTGGTGCAGGAAAGAAACTAAATTCCGTGGGAATTGGAGAGAATTCACCCGGTGGCGGTGCTGGGCCGCCACAAGGTGTCATTGGAAAATATCAGGATGTCACGCTTCTTCGGCAGGCGGCGGCGGCGGTTGCTGTCCCAGCTCCGGATCGCGCTCAATCACGTCCAGCAAGGCTTGCACCACTTCCGGATCGAACTGGGCGCCGGCGCGCGCTTTGATGTACGTCATGACTTCCGGATACGGCCACGGCTCCTTGTAGGGCCGTTCATGCAGCAGCGAGTCGAACACATCGACCACGGCAACGATGCGCGCGGAGATCGGGATTTGCTTGCCCCTCAAGCCGTTCGGATACCCATTGCCATCGAAGTGTTCATGGTGGCCGCCCGCGATTTCCGCGCCATAGGTCAGGTAGCTGACGCCATCGACCATGTTGGCGGCGCGCTCCAGGATGGTGCGCCCGACTGCGGCATGGTCTTGCATCTGCGACCGTTCTTCCGGCGTATGGGCGCCCGGTTTCAGCAGGATATGGTCGGGTGTGGCCACCTTCCCGACGTCGTGCAGGATACTGGCCAGGCCGATCATGTCGAGCAGTTGCGGCGTGACTTCGTCGTCGTAAATGCTTTTTTCTTTGAGGCGGGCGGCAATCGCGGACGACAGCGCCTGCACCCGGCGCACATGGCCGCCGGTGCCGCGATCGCGGAATTCCGCCAGGTCGGCCAGCGCCACCACGGTCGCCTCCTGCGCCTTGCGCAACTGGCCGAAGATATACAGGTTGTCGAAAGCGGCCGCGATGCGCTGGCAAAACACTTCCAGCAAATCGCGCTGGATTTGCGCCAGCGGCCAGGGCGGCGTGACGGAAATCGCGACTTCGCGGTTTTCCTGGGTGTGGATGAACAGCACGTTGGCCGGATGGTCGAACTGGCTTTTTTTCTCGGCGAAAGCCTTGGCAATGGTCGGCCACAGCGGGTGGTTCGTCGGCATGCGTTCGTTTTCGGCCAGCGGGGCGTAGCCGCCCGTGGCCGCGACCACGGTGGCCGGGCCGGTGTCGCCCTGCATCAGGCACAGCACACCGTCCGCGCCGACGTCGAGGATGGCGGACACCTGGTTCAGCACGCCGGAGGCGAATTCACGCAGCGAATGGATTTGATACAGGTTGGTCGCGCCAGCCAGGATCTTCCCCAGGCCGATACGCGAACGCTCCAGCATGTTCAGGCTCTCATATGCGCGCAACGCGGAAATCACCGTGGTAAACAGCTTTTGCGTGGTCAGTTCGGTCTTGGCCTTGTAATCATTGATGTCATATTCAATGATGACGCGCTGTTCCGGCGCCTGGCCCGGCTGGCCGGTGCGCAACACCACCCGCACGATGGAGTTGTGTAATTCTTCGCGGATACGACGCGCCAGCAGCAAGCCCGCATCGTCGGTTTCCATCACCACGTCGAGCAGCACCAGGGCGATGTCCGGCGTATCGCGCAGGATGTCAAACGCTTCGCGGCCGGAGTGCGCGGAAAATAATTCCAGTTCCCGCCCTTTGAAACTCACATTGCGCAGCGCCAGGCGGGTCACGGCATGGACATCGACATCGTCATCGACAATCAGGACGCGCCACAGGCGCTGGTCGGGAGAAGGCTGGCCGGCAGCTGGCGTCTCATCTTCATCCTCGTCGAGCAGCCAGTTGTCATCTGCGGCATTTGATTCGGTCATACAGTCTCCCAGGTCGCACCGGCCGGATTGCGGTGGTGCGGTTCGCGCTCGAGGCGGCGCTCACATCTAAAGTGTCTAGTTCCCAGCATAATCAGAATTTAATACCATGACAACCCCTGTTCCCGGTGGCGGCGCATCCTGGCAACATTCTGCACGAAGCCCCGAAAAACGCTACCCTTAGGGTCTGCGCGGCACTGCCGCGCGTCCACTTCCGTTACAAGGATGACATTATGCAAGTCCCCACCACCGCAAATGCCGATGGCGATATGGCCGGCCGTGAATTCCTCGCCTTTAAACTCGGCAAGGAAGAATACGGGATCGATATCCTGAAAGTGCAGGAAATCCGCGGCTATGAAGCCGTGACCCGCATTGCCAGCGCGCCGGAATTCATCAAGGGCGTGATCAACCTGCGCGGCATTGTGATCCCGGTGGTGGACATGCGCATCAAATTCCAGCTGGGCGAAGCGGTGTACGACCAGTTCACCGTGGTCATCATCCTCAACATCAATGGCCGCGTGGTGGGCATGGTGGTCGATGCCGTGTCGGACGTCACCACGCTGACGCAAGACCAGGTCAAGCCGTCGCCGGAAATGGGCACCGCGTTTTCCAACGAATACATCATCGGCCTGGGTACGATCGACGACCGCATGCTGATCCTGGTCGACATCGACCGCCTGATGTCCAGCCCGGAAATGGGCCTCACCGATCCCAACGCCACCTGACCTTACGGAATCCCATGCGCCTGTCCCACCTCAAGATTCGCACCCGCCTCATCGCCAGCTTCGGCGCCATTGTCCTGCTACTGCTGATCACCATCGGCGTGGCCTTCGGCCGTTTTACGTCGGTCGGCAACGATAACACCCAGATGCGCGAGCGCGACTTCGTCAGCGCACAGCAGGCGGGCATCGTCGAAGCACTGGCGCGTGAAAATGCCAGCCGCACGCTGGCCCTGTTCATCTTGCCGGACAGGACCCAGCGCGTCGCCGAATATGGCCGGATCGACGCCAACAAGAAAGCCATCGGCGAATCGCTGGCGGCACTGGACAAGCTGATCGCGTCGGACCAGGGTAAGCAGGGCCTGGCGACGATCCGCAGCCAGCAGGCTGTCTTTACGGCGTCGTTCATCAAGGTCGCGGAATTGATCGAGGAAGACCGCAAGGACGACGCCGCGAAAATGATGAATGGGGAAACCTTCCCTGCCCTGAACAGCCTGCTGGAATCCGTCAAAAAAATGGTGGACAAGCAGCAGCGCGACATCGACGACGCGGGCGCCAAAGCCGCCGCCGACATTGCCTTCTCGCGCTGGCTGATCATCGGCATCGGTATCGGCGCCGTGTTGCTGTCGCTGGCCCTGGCGCTGGCCATCACGCGTTCCATCACGGGCCCGCTGGACCAGGCCGTGCGCGTGGCCAAAGATGTGTCCGATGGCGACTTGACCAGCCGTATCGAAGTCAACCTGGCGGACCACACCGAGACCGGTGAATTGCTGCTGGCGCTGCGCCAGATGAATGAAAGCCTGTCGATGACGGTGTCCGGCGTGCGCGCCAGCTCCGCCACCATTTTGCGTGCGTCCGGCGAAATCGCCAGCGGCAACCTGGACTTGTCGGGCCGCACGGAATCCCAGGCCAGCTCGCTGGAAGAAACCGCCAGCTCGATGGAAGAGCTGACCTCCACCGTGAAGCAAAACGCGGACAATGCGCGCCAGGCCAACCAGCTGGCGATTTCCGCCTCGTCGGTGGCCCAGCGCGGCGGCCAGGTGGTCTCGCAAGTGGTCGAAACCATGGGCTCCATCAAGGACAGCTCGGGCCGCATTGTCGACATCATCGGCGTGATCGACAGCATCGCCTTCCAGACCAACATCCTGGCCTTGAACGCCGCCGTGGAAGCGGCGCGCGCGGGCGAGCAGGGCCGTGGCTTCGCCGTGGTGGCGTCCGAAGTGCGCTCGCTGGCGCAGCGCTCCGCCTCGGCCGCGAAAGAAATCAAGACCCTGATCAGCGACTCGGTGGAAAAGGTCGACAGCGGCTCCAAGCTGGTCGATGAAGCCGGCCAGACCATGGACCTGATCGTCACGTCGGTGCGCCAGGTGGCCGACATCATGGGCGAAATCACGTCGGCCAGCCAGGAGCAGAGTTCCGGCATCGAGCAGGTCAATGAAGCGATTTCGCAGATGGATGAAATGACGCAGCAAAATGCCGCGCTGGTGGAACAGGCTGCCGCCGCGGCCCAGGCCATGCAGGACGAGGCGGGCACCTTGGCGCAGTCGGTCAGCATTTTCAAGCTGATTGGCGAGAATGCGGCGCCGGTGACGGCGCCGCCTCCGGCGGCCAAGCCGGCGTCAAAGCAGCGCCAGCTGGCGGTAACGGCCAAGCCGGCGGCCAAGGCGGCGCCAAAAGCTGCGGCAAAGGCTGCGGCGGATGACGGCTGGGAAGAGTTTTAAACTGCCACAGGAATGAAATGCGTATCTATGGGCGGTTGCGGCCTTGGCCGAAGCCGCCATGCAGGCGCCGCCACAAGTCCGGACCGTACCGACCTGCATGCACGGCGGCATTGTAAATGCCGCCCTATGCAGTCGTCGTCCTCTACTTGCGCCGGCAACCGGTGCGGTCGATGCCCATGTCGAGATTCTGGTAGCGGATTTCGTACTTGCCCGCCGCCAGCTTGTCGACCACCAGCGTATCGCGCGGCTGCACATAGGCATAACGCACATTGGCCTTGCGCTCCAGGTCGAACACCTTGATGAACACGGCGGACACGTTGCCGCTGTTGTCCAGGGTCAGCTGCATATCATCGCCCTTGTTGCCAATCGGGAAGCCGTCGACATAGCCCGATTGCGCCGGCCACGGTTCGCCGTTGGGTGCGACCAGGGTCGGCTGCTCCGCTTCGCAATCCTGTTGCGCGGCGGCGCCCGGCAACACCACTTGCGACAGCGCCATCACCTTGATGGCGGGCGGCCGCGCGGCGGCGTCGGGCACATGGGCTTTGACCACCGCCCAGCTGTCGGCCATCGGATCGGCTTTCGGCGCCACCTCCGCCGGACGCAGCGGCACGCGGGCATTGACCACGGTCGCGCTCAATTCACTCTTGCCGCCCAGCGCGGACGCCAGCGCCGCCTGCAAACGGGGCTGGCCGGCCGACAGCACGCCACCGATCCAGCCGCCAATAATGCCGACACACAAGGTCACGCCCCATTTCCAGTTGCGCCGCAAGCCGGATTTGACGGGGCGGGGTTCGCCCACGTGGCCCGGCCAGTGTTCGCCGCGCGGCGCCGGCGCGTTTTCATGGTCTTCGTGCGTCCCTTCCAGCCAGCCGATTTCCCATTCTTCGGCGGCAATCCACTCGTCGTGTTCCTTGCGCTTCATCGGGTCCGACAGTGTCCCGTAGGCGGTGTTGATGATCGCCATGATGCGCGCGGCCTTGTCATCGCCCGGATTTTTATCCGGGTGATATTTCTGGCTCAACGCCTTGTAAGCAGCACGAATGACTTCCTGCGGCGCCATGCGGGACACCTTCAGGTTGTCATAGTGAGAATGTACTTTGCCCATCGTTACGTTCGTTGTAGGAGCTGCGCGCCGCGCGGCAGGATTGCCACGCCCGGTCAAACATCATAGCGGATTACCATCGCCAAAGCGCAGCAAACACGGCAGGTAAACCGTGCTATTTCTTTATATTACAACTTGTGCGTGCGGTCTGCGGCGGCAATTTGCGGGGGCAGTTCAACGTTTTTCCCGACAATCAGCACTTTGAACAGTTCACCCATTTCCGCCGGAGATAACAGCTTTTGCACGGCGTTGGCTTGCGGCAAATAAGCTTTGACGTCGGCCGGATCGGTGCGCGTCAACAAGTCGCCTATGCCCGCCGACAAGAGGAAAGACGCCTGGTTCATATAGCCGAGCACGTCGGCGCCGGCATCCTGCGCGGCCAGCGCCATCGCCGTGAAATCCACGTGCGCCGTGATGTCCTGCAGCCCCGGCAAATAGAACGGTTCGGCATGCGCGTGGTGGCGGTAATGGCACATCAACGTGCCGGCGTCGCGCTGGCCCAGGTAATACTCGTGGGCCGGAAAACCGTAATCGAGCAGGATCGCCGCGCCGTTGTTTCCACGCGACAACATCTGCCCCAGGGTGGCCATGAAGCCGCACCCGGCGCCATGCACTTCCGTCGTATACCCTTCCGGCAAGAATTCCTGGTCCGGGATTTGCGCGGCGATTTGCGCCGCCAGCGCGTCGCCCGGCTCACGTTCCACATAGGCGAATTCGCCATCGGCAATGGTGACATGCAGTTCGCGCCAGCCTTGCGCGGCTTTTTTCACCAGTTGCACCGGCATGGCGTCCAGCACTTCATTGCCGAAGGCCACGCCTTGGAACGATTCCGGCAAGGCGTCGAGCCAGCGCACTTGCGGGAATGGCGCCAGCAGCGCCTGCTGGCGCGCGCGCAATTCGCCGGACAGTTCCACGATCGAATACGACGCGACGGCAATCCCGGCAGCCTGCGCCTCGGTCAGGATGTCGAACGCGAGTTTGCCGGTGCCGGCGCCGAATTCGAGGAGGTTGGGAGCGCTTTGGGCGATAATAGCGCCTGCCAGATGCGCCAGGGTCGCGCCGAACAGGGGCGACATTTCCGGCGCGGTGGTGAAATCGCCATCTTTTCCCAGCTTGGCGGCGCCGCCGCTGTAATAGCCGAGACCCGGCGCATACAGCGCCAGCTCCATGAAGCGGGCAAACGGAATCGCACCGTCCCGCTCCGCGATTTCCGCGGCGATCAGGCGTTGCAGGGCATGGGACGCTTCGAGCGCGTCAGGGGTGGGGACAGGTAAGGACATCCCGGCATTGTAGATTATGTTTACGACGGACCATGAAATGACCACAGCTAATACGGAACAACCCCGCGTCGCCCTGGTGACCGGCGCCGCGCGCCGCATCGGCCGTGCGATCGCCCTCGGCATGGCGCAGGCCGGCTGGGATATCGCCGTGCATTACCGCCATTCGGCAGCCGAAGCACTGGAAGTGATGGAACAGATCCGCGCCCTGGGCCGGCGCGCCGTGGCGCTGCCGGCCGACTTGTCCGACGAGGCGCAAGTGAAGACGCTGCTGCCGGCCGCCATCGCGGCACTCGGCCCGGTGAACTGCGTGGTCAACAATGCCTCGCTGTTCGACTACGACAGCGCCGCCGACTTTACATTCGGCAAGCTGGAATCGCACATGTCGGCCAATGTCGCGGCCCCGCTGTTGCTGGCGCAGGCACTGCATGCGGCCACGCCGGACGGTCATCAGGGCGTGGTTATCAATCTGCTGGACCAAAAACTGTACAATCTCAATCCCGACTTCCTGTCCTATACCTTGTCCAAGGCTGCGCTGCACACCGCGACCACCTTGCTGGCGCAGGCACTGGCGCCGAAATTGCGCGTGGTCGGCATCGCGCCAGGCATTACCCTGGTGTCCGGCGACCAGACCGAGGAAGGGTTCGCCAACGCGCACCAGCAAACGCCGCTGGGCCGCTCCAGCACTCCCGCCGATATCGTGCAGGCCGTGCTGTATGCGGCCGACGCCGCCGCGCTGACGGGCTCCACCTTGCTGGTCGATGGCGGCCAGCATTTGATGGCCTTGCCGCGCGATGTGATGTTCCTCGCAAAATAAACGAATTTTTAATATTAGTAGAAAGATCAACCATGCTGTCCGCCCTCACGCATCCGCGCCTGCAAGACTGCCGCCGTTTATTCCTTCGCGACTACGAAGTGATGATCAACATCGGCGTGCACGAATTTGAAAAGAAGGGCGAGCAGCGCGTCCTCATCAACGTTGACCTGTACATCCCGCTGGCCGTGTCCACGCCGCACGCGGATGAATTGCACGAAGTGGTCGATTACGACTTCATGCGCGACACCATCGCGCGCCGCATGGCCGAAGGCCATGTACATCTGCAGGAAACCCTGTGCGACGACGTGGTGCAAGCCATGCTGGCGCACCCGCGCGTGCGCGCCGTGCGCGTCTCGACCATGAAGCCGGACGTGTACCCGGATTGCCTGGGCGTGGGCGTGGAAGTGTTCCGCATCAAGGATGACATGTAATGAATGCCGTGATTGACAACCTGCAGGCGGAAGAGACCCCGGCCGCCGCAACCGCCACCCCATCGGCCGACAAAATCGCGCGCGAAAACAACAAGCTGCACAAGCGCCTGTGCCGCCTGGTCGGCCAGGCCATCGGCGACTTCAACATGATCGAAGAAGGCGACAAGGTCATGGTGTGCCTGTCCGGCGGCAAGGACAGCTACGCCCTGCTCGATATCCTGATGACCCTGCGCGAACGCGCGCCGATCAACTTCGAGATCGTGGCCGTCAACCTGGACCAGAAGCAGCCGAACTTCCCGCCTGAAGTCTTGCCGCGCTACCTGACCGAACTCGGGGTGGCCTTCCACATTGAAAACCAGGATACGTATTCCATCGTCAAACGCCTGGTCCCGGAAGGCAAAACCACGTGTTCGCTGTGCTCCCGCCTGCGGCGCGGCATCCTGTACCGCGTCGCCGACGAGTTGGGCGCAACCAAGATTGCACTGGGCCATCACCGCGACGATATCCTGGAAACCTTCTTCCTCAACATGTTCTTCGGCGGCAAGCTGAAAGGCATGCCGGCCAAGCTGGTCTCGGACGATGGCAAGCATGTCGTGATCCGCCCGCTGGCGTACGTGAAGGAAGAAGACACGGAGCGCTATGCGCAAGTGAAGAATTTCCCGATCATTCCTTGCGACCTGTGCGGTTCGCAGGAAAACCTGCAGCGCAAGCAAATCAAGGCCATGCTGCGGGATTGGGAAAAGAAACATCCGGGCCGGGTGGAAAACACTTACTCGGCCTTGTCCACCGTGGTGCCGTCGCACCTGATGGACCGCGACTTGTTTGGCTTTGCCAACATCAAGGCCGACGGCATGGCCAATCCGCTGGGCGATATCGCGTTTGATGAAGAACCGTGCTCCACGCCGGCCACGGTGCCGGGCATTATCCCGCTGCAGCAGGAATAAGCCCCCTGTCCGCGCAGGCCGGCGGGCCGTCAGTCGTCCGACGGTTCCGCCAGTTTGATGCGCGAGCGCGCCAGCTTCCAGTCGCCGCCGCGCGTGATGTCGTCCAGGCTGCGTACCGACAGCGCCGGCAGCGCCGCGACATTGCCGTCCAATCCCCCCAGCGCCGCTTCGATCACTGCGGCCTTGCGGGCCTGCTCGTCATAGAGCGCCGCCGCCTGCTCCGGCGTGGCGGCGTTGGCGAATCCCGGCGTGGCGGCGACCGGCGCCGCCGTCCCGTCCAATGCGCTGCCCGCGCAGTTGGTGTCAAAATGCGTCATAGGCTTCCCTCTTTCAATCGATCCGGTGCGGTACGTATGCGGGCACTCAGTATCAAATTAGTATTAAATTATTGATAATTTGATGTTGGATTCTACCAGCTATTCTCCGCAAGGGACTGAAAGTGTCGTGCTAGCGACAATCGTTACAGTTGTCGGAATTTGCGCAAGAACGTTTCCGATACCGGCAATTGTTCGCGCCGCGATTTGAGGCGGATCGCCAGCTGGCCCGCCAGGTTGGGCTCGATGCTGGCGATTTCCAGGGCATTGACGACGGTGTTGCGGTAGGTTTGCCAGAACTGGCCCGGGTCCAGTTCCGCCAGCAATTCCTTGAGGCTGCGGCGGATCAGGAATTCCGCGTTCGGCAACACCACGCGCGTGAATTTCTGGTCGGCCTGGAAGAACACCACTTCATCGACCATGATCAGGCGCAGCGACTGGCCCACGGTTGCCGTCAGCCAGCGCAGAGACGACGATGGCGCGGCGCCGCCCTGCAATTGACCGGCCAGCGCCGACAGGTCCGGCGGCGGCATGCCGATGCGCCGCTTCAGGCGCAGCACGGTCTGTTCCAGCCGCGCCGCCACCACCGGCTTCAACAGGTAATCGACCGCGCCACGCTCGAACGCTTCGATGGCGTGGGCGTCGTAGGCGGTCACGAAGACGATATGGCAGGTGTCGCGGATGATGCGCGCCACTTCCAGCCCGTTCGGATCGGGGATCTGGATGTCGAGGAAAACGATATCGGGCCGCCCCTGCAGCACGGCGCGCAGCGCGCCGGCGCCATCGGCCGCGCGCGTGACCCGCAGTTCCGGCCACAGGGCATGCAGCAGGTCGCACAGTTCATCGGCCAGCGCCGTTTCGTCTTCCACCACCAGCGCACAGGGGTTGCCGCTCATCGTGCGCTCCCCCGCTTCGCCTTGCGCAGGTGCGCCACCAGCTGGTCCAGCGTGGCGGCGGCCTGGGCCGGCGCGTGGCCATACAGCGCCTGCACCTCGCGCAGCACGCCGGCCACCTGGCCCGGATCGACCAGCGCGCGTTCGGCCGCCAGTTGCGCTTGCGCCACCTGCCGCGCCAGCGCCGCGCGGCGCGCCATCAACACGGCAAACAACAGGCGCGCCGCGCG
>Ga0307408_100001737_pt1 | contig 15946 bp, 14 predicted proteins | sample 322Cmetagenome_FD_202116 | JGI IMG/M metagenome (GOLD analysis project Ga0307408, IMG submission 202116) | Maize rhizosphere microbial communities from greenhouse at UC Davis, California, United States - 322HYB-C-3 | ecosystem: Host-associated > Plants > Roots > Rhizosphere > Soil | place...
ACCCTTTATTAACAAAGCCTCGTTTGCAACAGCATGCGGGGCTTTTGTGGTTTAAATCATCCCAGTTATCTCGTCTTCGACATGAGGTGCTCGCGAATCTGGATCAAGCAAAAAAGTTGGGGACTAAAGAAAAATCTATCTTAAATAGTATCCAGTGAAAGATCCAAAAATTCATCGTTAGGGGCAAAGCTTGTTCAGAACTAATTGCCCTGTGCTTTGACGAAGAGCCCGGAAAAGAATGCCCTTGTCAATAGGCATGAGGGCTGCAAGGTGCATCAGCAGGTTCACGAAGCGGAGGATGAGCGATAAAGCGTGAAGCTGGTGCGGCACCGCGGGATTGACAAGGGCATTCGTGCGGCTGGCAGTGCGAAAGAGGGCTCCTTGTCAAAGCACTTGACTTTTGGTTCTTTTTGTCCAAGAAAAAGAACGAAGCCCCGCCGGCCAGGCGAAGGTGATCGGAGTGACTCACGCCATAATTAAAAACCAAATGTACGAAGGTTGCATTCCTCCCCAACTTTTCAGCTTGATCCGCGAATCTGCTGCTAGTCCATTGCTGTCTTCCGATTTTTATTCTTAGACATTATTGATGATACATATATTCATTTCGTTGGATAGATTAGGCGCATAAGAGCGCTTTTAATTGGGTTAAGTCCTAGAGCTTTTCCTAATAGAAAGTACACAAAAAAGGCAAATAGAAAGGTGTTATTGCAGGATGGACTGCCAACATCGACAGAGGAGGAGGACCTAAAGTATAATATGTAATATTTTTACTTTAAGTAAAAAGTGTCAGGATCAGCTACACCTGGGCTGATACAAGTAATTACCTTCCTTGACCGACTGATATTCCCGGAAATTTGGAATCAGCTTCTCACTCAGTTACCTGCCAGGCGACCGTTTGCTGATAGCTCTTGTTATCAAGAAATATAAAACGCTATGTGTGGAAGAAAGTCCCAGGTCGAGCGAAGAAGACTACCAACTCCACTACTTCTTATTCAAAGAATTTTAGATAGCATTAAGAACATAGTTCTTCCCTCAATGCCTACGCTGTTTGGATACACAAAATGATATTCTGGCTATTTAGATAGCTTTTTAGAATGTGCCAATATATTGTCGATAGTTGAGGGATGTGGATGGCGAACCTCTCTATTTAATTCGCTTTTAATAGAAATGTAAAAGCTTTCTTCTTCTTGGTTAAGGACGGAAGAAGTATCAGCTGTTTTATTCTCCAGGAATAAAGAATTTAACTCTTGAGTAGAAATTTTGATCATAAGCAATGCCGCTTTTTTTATTAAATATATAAACTAAACGGCATTGCAAAGACAAATATTTTATTTGATTGAAATTTTTTTTGATTCTAAATAAGCTTTAAGCTTAGCTCTTTTGTATCCATCATTTTGCGAAGGTTATTCAATGCATAACGCATACGCCCTAAAGCGGTATTGATGCTTACGTTGGTAATGTCTGCTATTTCTTTAAAGCTCATATCCCCATAGTGTCGCATAATTAAAACCTCTTTCTGCTCAGAAGGCAAAAGCTGAATCATCGCTTTTAAATCTTGGTGTGTCTGATCTCTGATCATTTTATCCTCAATGCTTTCGTCATAAAAGCCTAGTACATCAAAAATATCAAATCCTTCACCGTTGGTAATAATCGGAGTACGTTTGTCTTTCCGGAAATAATCTATAACCAGGTTGTGTCCAATTCTCAATACCCAAGGTAAAAATTTACCTTCCTCATTGTACTTACCCGCTTTTAACGTATTAATTACCTTAATAAAGGTATCTTGAAAGATATCTTCAGCAAGGTACTCGTCTTTTACGAGCATATAAATAGATGTATAGATTTTGGATTTGTGCCTGCGTATAAGTTCCTCGAGACCAGCCTCCTCGCCAGCCATATACATATGCACTAGCTCGTGATCATTTTTATTCTGAAGCTTCATAGGACTCCCTCTTTTAAATTCCCCTTAATAATTGTTCGTAAAATTTATTTGAGTAGAGTTTTTCCCTATAGTTTAATCTCCTTATAAAATAATAAAAGTGCGTTGTGTGCGTGTGTGTGCTATTCAAATATAATTACAAAAAAATCAATGTGCAAACATTTATTTAAAAATATTGAGGGATTTGGTGGTATTTTTGCGGCATAAACAATTTCGTTTTTTGTAATTACTACTTATGCAAAATAGGAAAAGTACAGTATTAGAAGGCGTATCAATGAGCTTAGAAGCAGAAAAAGACCCTAAACAGCACATTATAATTAAAGGAGCCCGTGTTCATAATTTAAAGAATATCGATGTTGCAATTCCTAAAAATAAACTTGTAGTAATTACCGGAATGTCTGGCTCAGGAAAATCTTCTTTAGCTTTTGACACTCTATATGCTGAGGGGCAGCGACGTTATGTGGAGAGCTTGTCGTCGTACGCCAGGCAGTTTATGGGTAGGATGAATAAGCCTGATGTTGACTATATCAAAGGAATAGCACCTGCAATTGCCATTGAGCAAAAGGTTATTACCAGCAATCCCCGGTCAACCGTAGGCACATCTACAGAGATTTATGACTATCTTAAATTATTGTTTTCCAGGATTGGCAAAACATATTCGCCAGTGTCTGGTAAAGTGGTAAAACGCGACAATGTGACTGATGTTGTAAACTTCATTACGGCTTTACCAGAGGATACAACTGTTACTATTTTTTGCCCATTACATCCGCACAACAATCGTTCGATAAAAGAAGAGTTGGCTGTACTGCTTCAAAAGGGTTTTCTCAGAGTGTATTATAAAGGAGAACTCTCAAAGATCGAAGCATTATTGGAGGACGATTCTATCAAAAATGAGAAGCTGAATGATTCAGGAATACTTCGGATTGTAATAGACAGGATTTCTGTAAATCAAGAGGACGAAACTATTAGCCGAATGGCAGACTCTGTCCAAACTGCTTTTTTTGAAGGGAAAGGTGATTGCTTTGTTGAAGAAGATGGCACCAACCATTTTTTTTGCGATCGCTTTGAACTTGACGGAATTCGTTTTGAAGAGCCGAATCCTAATTTCTTCAGCTTTAATAATCCGTATGGTGCTTGCCGCAGGTGCGAAGGTTATGGTAAGGTGATAGGAATAGACGAGGATCTTGTTATTCCGGATAAAAGTAAGTCTCTTTATGATGGTGCAATAGCCCCGTGGAGGGGAGAAAAAATGCGAGAATGGCTTGACGAGCTTTTAAAACATGCACTAAAGTTTGATTTTCCAGTGCACCGTTCCTATAACCAACTTAGCGAAGAACAACAAAGGCTGATATGGACGGGTAATAAGTATTTCAGGGGGCTGGATGAGTTTTTTCGCCAGCTCGAGGAGCAAACGTATAAAATCCAATATAGGGTAATGCTTTCTCGCTATAGAGGTAAAACTACATGTCCCGATTGCAAAGGTAGCAGATTACGCAAAGATGCGTCATATGTGAAAATTGCCGGCAAATCAATAACAGATGTGGTATTGACTCCTTTAGATGCTGCGTTAAACTTTTTTCAATCGCTGGAACTCGATGAAAATGAGGCTAAAGTATCAAAGCGCTTGCTTCTTGAGATTACTAACAGGATTAAGTTTTTAAATGATGTTGGTTTGAGTTATTTAACCTTAAACCGCTTAAGCAACACACTTTCGGGTGGAGAATCGCAGCGAATAAACCTTGCAACGTCGCTGGGAAGTTCTTTGGTTGGCTCGGTTTACGTGCTTGACGAACCTAGCATCGGGTTACATCCGAGGGATACTCATCGACTGATTGGCGTGCTGAAATCTTTACGAGATGTTGGAAATACCGTCCTGGTTGTTGAGCACGAGGAGGAAGTGATGAAGGCTGCTGACCATTTAATTGACATTGGCCCCGAAGCCGGGACCCAAGGCGGACACTTAATATTTACCGGAGTTTATGATGAGATTATAAAAGACAGTGCAAGTTTAACGGGTAAGTATTTAAGTGGTGAGGAAGCAATTGAAATTCCTTCAACGCGGCGGAAATGGAATGATTACATTGAAGTAAAGGGTGCCCGCGAAAATAATCTTAAGAGCATTGATGTTAAATTTCCCCTCAATGTGCTGACTTGCGTTACGGGTGTTTCCGGCTCTGGTAAAACTTCGCTGGTGAAACGCATATTGCAACCTGCAGTACAAAAAGCTATTGGGAATTATTCTGGTGAACAAACCGGGGTTTACGATGAACTCATAGGCGATACTGATAAAATACAACAGGTCGAACTAGTAGACCAGAACCCTATTGGACGGTCCTCGCGTTCAAACCCGGTGACGTACGTTAAGGCATGGGATGAAATCAGAAATTTATATGCATCGCAGGGATCTGCAAAGGCTGCAGGCTTAAAACCAGCTGCGTTCTCATTTAACGTTGAAGGAGGAAGATGTGATGTTTGCCAGGGAGAGGGCGAAGTTAAAATTGAGATGCAGTTTATGGCTGATATCTTTCTGCCATGCGAAGCTTGCAATGGTAAGCGATTTAAACAGCACGTATTAGATATAACTTACAAAGAAAAGAATGTATCAGAAGTACTTGATTTAACCATTGATGAGGCCCTGGATTTCTTTAAGGATGAACCAAAAATCATTAATAAGATTCAGCCCTTAGCGGACGTCGGTTTGGGTTATGTCCATCTGGGACAGTCTTCTAACACGCTGTCTGGTGGAGAAGCGCAGCGCATAAAGCTTGCATCTTTCTTAATAAAAGGGAACAATAGCTCTAAAACACTCTTCGTATTTGATGAGCCAACAACAGGACTTCATTTTCATGATATCAAAAAGTTGTTAAAGTCATTTAATGCTTTACTCGACCAGGGAAACACAATCCTTGTAATTGAGCACAATATGGATGTAGTTAAATGCGCTGATTGGATCATTGATATTGGCCCTGAGGGAGGAGACAGGGGCGGAAATCTGGTGTTTGAAGGATTGCCGGAGGATTTAATAAAATTTCAGGGTTCGTACACTGGTGAGTTTTTAAAAGAACATTTCAACCCAAAAATAGCAGATACTAGGACCGGATAATATCCTTGTTATTTTATCCGTTTGGTGACACTATTTCTGACAAATCCATTATGGGTTCTGCCTGTATTATTGCTATTTTAGCAAATCTTACTTATTCTGTAGATTTTAACAGGAAATTATTTTTTGATGAAAGAACAAACCCGATTAATACGTAACCAGGTTCAGCGCACTTATAACCGTGAGCACTCGGTTCCATTATACCTTACTTCGAGTTTCATTTTTGATGATGCAGAACAAGGCCGTGCCATTTTTGCTGATGAGCAGGAAGGAAATATTTACTCGCGTTACTCTAACCCCAATACTACCGAATTTATTGACAAGGTGTGTGAGTTAGAAGGTGCGGAAGCTGGCTTAGCTTTTTCATCTGGTATGGCTGCAATTTTTGCTTCTTTTGCGGGATTGCTTAAAAGCGGCGACCATATTGTTGCCTGCCGTTCGGTTTTTGGCTCAACACACCAGCTTTTAAATCAGTTATTCCCACGTTGGGGGATTACTTATACTTACGTAGATGCAGCTAATCCTGAGAGCTGGGAAGCGGCTATCCAGCCGGAGACTAAAATGATTTTTTTAGAAACCCCATCTAACCCCGGCCTTGAGCTGGTTGATTTAGAATGGTTAGGAGGCTTAAAGAAGAAATATCCTCACATCATCATTAATATAGATAACTGTTTTGCTACCCCATATTTGCAAAAGCCATTGCAGTACGGTATTGACTTGGTTGTACATTCGGCTACGAAATACATGGACGGGCAAGGCCGTGTGTTAGGTGGAGTTGTGGCTGGCAGGGCTTCAATCATTAAGGAGCTAATGTTCTTTATTCGCCATACAGGGCCTGCAATGTCAGCATTTAATGCCTGGCTATTATCAAAGAGCCTGGAGACCCTTACGCTTCGTATGGATAGGCATTGCGGTAATGCTTTGAAACTTGCACAAATGTTGGAGGAACATTCTGAAATTGAGCTTGTTCGCTACCCGCATTTACCTTCGCACCCTCAGTATGAGCTGGCCAAAAAGCAAATGAAGCAGGGGGGAGGCATCGTTACATTTATTGTTAAGGGTGGCTTTGACAGGGCGAAGCGATTTTTAGACGCATTGCAGATGATCTTGTTTACTTCAAATTTGGGAGATTCGAGGTCTATTGCGACACATCCAGCGTCAACTACGCACTCTAAGTTAAGTGATGCTGAACGTGCAGCTATTGGCATACAACCAGGAACCATACGTATTTCTGTAGGTTTGGAAGATGCTGATGATATCTTAGAAGATGTTAATCAGGCTTTACTGAATTCAAAATAAGATATCAGCTAAGGGGATTAATAATAGTAAATAATGTTCTGATGAAGATAGAATTAAACAGGCTTAATGATGCAGTCCACTTTGAAGCTAGTGGAATGACAAATGTGAAAGTGCATATTGACGGCTCGCCTGAAATTGGAGGACTTGGATTGGGGGTACGCCCAATGGAATTAGTACTAATGGCTTTGGGCTCTTGTAGTTCTCTAGACTTGCTTCAAATTTTAAAGAAACAAAGACAAGACGTTAAGGATATTGCGATTTCTGTGGAGGGTGAGCGGACAGATAAGATTCCGGCGGTGTTTACCAAAATTCATATGAATTTTGATTTAATTGGATCAGTTGACCAGGCAAAGGCTGAAAAAGCTGCCGAGCTTGCCGTAAAAAAATATTGTTCTGTACATGATATGCTAGCAGCCGGAGGAGTAGATATTACTTATTCCATCAATATCAAAGAGGCAATTGAAAAATAGCCCGTCAATAGAATAAAAGTTTGTAAGGCCGTTTCCTAAAATGAAGCGGCTTTTGTTTTTTAGATTTCTTCAACAATCCGTCTTTGCCTATGTTGTTAATAGAATTTCATCAATGTTTAAACATCTAATTCTTATTAAATAATAAAGATAATGGCGACAACTACTACCTGGGTTCTTGACCCAACACACTCGGAAGTGCAGTTTAAGGTAAAGCACCTGGTTATTTCTACAGTAACCGGAAACTTCAGGCATTTTGACGGTAAAGCGGTATCTACTGAAGACGGCTTTGAAAATGCTGAAATTGAGTTTACGATTGACGTTAATAGTATTGATACTAACCAGGACCAGCGTGATACGCATTTAAAGTCTGCCGATTTCTTTGATGCAGAGAATCATCCTAAGATTATATTTAAATCCTCCTCATTTAAGTCCACAGGAGAAGATAAATATAAGTTAATTGGAGATTTAACAATCAGGGAAACGACGAAACAGATTGAATTGGATGTTGAGTATGGAGGTACTGCTACAGATTTTTATGGTAATGTGAAAGCAGGGTTTGAAGTGTCAGGGAAAATAAGCCGCAAGGAGTATGGCTTACTATGGTCGGGCATTACAGAGGCAGGGACGATAGTTGTTGGAGATGAAGTGAAGCTTCTGCTAAGTGTCCAATTTGTAAAGCAAGGATAGCATAAGGCTAAGATTTTTCTGAGCCATCTGCCAGGGTGGCTTTTTTATTGCCTTTACTAAATTCGATATTCCATATTTTTTCGGCTTTTCGTCCAATGAGCCAGAATGAAACAGCCAGTATACAAAAGAAGATTGCTTTGTTGTATCCCCAAAAATATTCGAAGTAGCGTGTATAAATGTTTATTAGGAGGAAGGTGATTCCGAATTCCCGGGCGATTGCGTCTTTCTTTTTTAAGCCCCAATAAATGAAAGCTCCACAGACAAGCGCCAATATAATCGACCAATAAAAAAGATCTACTTGCTTAACTTTGAACCAGTCCTCCAGGTTGCCAAAATTTCCAAAAATGGAAAGAAGCCAAAGAGAAATGAAAAGGTAAAACAGCCCAATAATATAGGTGAGGTTTCTAAACAGTTCGAGCTGTTTGTGCCTTGACATTAGCAAACCACATCCTGCCAGGAACGCCCCGAAGAAAACGAAACGCAGGGGGTAATTCATCCTCAAGAAATAGTCTCCCCAATTAGTTTGATAGCCTGTTTCGGTGCCAAACCAGCTGCCTAAGGAAATTAGTGCAAATGCCCATATCAACCGGGATTTGAATTTTAATGCAAGGATTGCGTAGACGAATACTGAGATTAAAAATAGTATGGAGAAGTGGCCTGAACCTTTATCGAACACTTTTCCTAAGAAAGCGATGCAGCTTGCTGTAAAAAGTACCCCAGCAAAAAGGGAAGCTTCATTGCTAAATATGCGTTCAGGATGAGTTTGTTTGCGTTTCTGTCCGTGGTAATAAAATATGGATGCAAAAACGGCTGAGATCACGCTTATCAGGATGTCTGGGGTATCAGAAAGCCGTTCGAGAAGTTTTAAAACAGCATCATCAACTACGAGGGAAGCAAATGCAATTAAGCCGCAGGCAAGGGCAATCCAAAAGGAATATTGTGCTAGCCTACGCCAGTCAAACTGTTTTATCTCATAAGAGTCAGAAAGCTTTTGCGCTGTATTATCGTCAATGATACCATTCTCTTGCCAATGGCTGATTGTATTATTAAGGAATTCTGCCTCTTGTTTATCCAGGTTAAGTTTTGCCACAGATTTGTTTCGCCATTAAATGCATTCTTTTTTAAGAAAGTAATTTCAGCACGGTTTGTTTGTCTTTTTCAATTTGATGCTTCAGCTCCTCCATGCTATTAAAGCGCATATCTTCCCTTACAAAATTGAGAAAATGAATCCTGATATATTCGCGGTAAATTTCCCGACTAAAGTCGAAAATATTTACTTCAATATTTCGGTTCATCCCGTTTATGGTAGGGCGGTTACCAATGTAAGCCATGCCTTTATAACGGCTGACAGCAATCTGCGGAGCTTGCGGTTCTGTAACCATTGGCTGGTCGGCCGGCAGTATTTGTGGTCTAGTTAATAATTCAACCTCAACAGCATAAATGCCATCGGAGGGGATAAGCTTATAGTTTTCTTCAACTAAAAGGTTTGCAGTTGGAAAACCCATTTGCCGGCCCAGACGATCACCTTTAATTACTTTGCCGGTTAAATAGAACGGAAAGCCAAGGAAATCTTCAGCGGTTTCTACATCGCCACTTAACAAAGACTCGCGTATCTGAGTGGAACTTACCTTAACTTCGTGTATATCCTGTTCGGGGATTTCTTCAACTTCGTACTTGTATTCAGCGGCGTGTTTTTGCAGTTCGGCGATATTTCCTTGCCTGTCTTTGCCGAAACGGTGGTCAAAGCCAATGATGATTTTTTTGGTGCCGATTGTGTTTACCAGAACTTGTTCGATATAATTCTCGGCCGACAGGTTAGAAAAGTCTCTGGTAAAAGGAGTAATGATAAGGTGGTCAACACCCAATTTCTCTATTAGCTCAACCTTTTCATTGATGGTTGTAATCATCTTAAGGCTGCTGTCTTCCGGATGAAGAATCATCCTTGGATGTGGAAAAAAGGTAAGTATGACGCTTTCTCCTCCAGTTTGCCTGGCTACTTCTGTAAGGCGGCTAATTATCTTTCGGTGCCCAAAGTGTACTCCGTCAAATGTTCCAATGGTAACAACGGCATTATTTAGCTTTTGAAACTCGTCTATATTTCTGTAAACTTTCATTTGCAACAGCAAAAGTATGTATTATAAGTGGATGACGAGATTGACAGGCTAAACCTGAGGTTCTTCCTTTTGTTTCAAACTTCGTATATGGTTAACAAACTCCATTACTTCGAAGGCATCTTCAACTCTGAAGTTTCCGCTTCGCGTACGCCTCAGTTTTGATAAATATGCGCCCGAGTTAAGCGCTTTGCCGAAGTCGTATACCAGCGAACGTATATAGGTTCCTTTGCTGCAAACTACCCTAAAATCAATTTCAGGTAGTTCAATACGAGTTATTTCAAACGCATCAATTGTAACTTTCCTGGCTTTTAATTCTACCTCTTCCCCGCGTCGAGCCTTTTCGTAAAGACGTTCGCCGTTTACTTTTATTGCGGAATGAGCCGGAGGATATTGTTCTATCTCGCCCAAAAAACGGGCGCAATTACTACGAATCGCATCCTCGGTAAGATGATCAACTGGAAATGTTTCATCAACCTCGGTTTCCAGGTCGTAAGAAGGAGTTGTTGCCCCAAGAACCATCGTTCCGGTGTATTCTTTCTCCTGAGCCTGGTACTCATCAATCTTTTTGGTAAGCTTTCCGGTACAAATAATAAGCAGGCCGGTAGCAAGAGGGTCTAATGTGCCCGCATGCCCAACCTTAAGCTTTAAAGGTTTAAAAGAATTTCTGATTTTTCCAACTACGTCGAAGCTGGTCCAATGGTAAGGTTTGTTGATTAACAAAAGCTCGCCTTCGGCAAAATTAAATTCTCTAAATTTCGAATCTCCCACAGCAATACTAAATTTTAATTTTTTGAAAAAGGAAGGGTAGCTTGTTAAATAATTTGAAGGCTATGGCCGGTAAAAATAAAAGCGAGGATAATTAAGCCTACAATAATGCGGTACCAACCAAAAAGCTGAAAGCCTTTTCTTTGCAAAAAAGAAATAAATGAGCGGATAGCCAGCATGGCAACTATAAATGCAACCACGTTTCCGATAGCTAAAAGCTTCATTTCTTCTCCTGTGATGACATAACCTGCTTTATAAAAATCATAGAGCTTTTTTGCCGTAGCACCAAACATTGTTGGAACTGCTAAAAAGAATGAAAATTCTGCAGCAGCTTTACGCGTTAAATTTTGGGCCATGCCGCCAATAATGGTTGAAGCCGAACGTGATGTCCCGGGAATCATGGAAAGGCACTGGAAAAAGCCAATTATCAATGCATTTTTGTAACTGCTTTCTTTTGTATCATTAATAATCGGGTTACTGAAAAGCTTGTGGATAAACAATAAAACCAAGCCTCCAACTACTAAAGCAATTGCTACCGTTTGCGGACTTTCCAAAAAGCGGTCAATTGTATCACTGAATAATAATCCGAAGACTGCCGCTGGAATAAAGGCAACAAAAAGCTTAAAGTAAAAATCAAGGGTTTGGAAAAAACGCTTCCAGTAAAGTACTAGCACCGACAGGATTGCCCCTAACTGAATGGCAACCGTGTAGAGTTTCACAAAGTCTGTAGACTTCATACCCATTAGGGCAGAGCCTATAATCATATGGCCAGTAGAAGACACCGGTAAAAATTCGGTGATGCCTTCTATGATTGCAAGAATAATTGCTTCAATAACGGTCATTAGATATTAATCGCGCTTTTTAAGAATAGAAACAAAGGCGATACCAAAACCAATTAGCACAACTAAAGGTGCTAACACAATTTTGCGGAAATCATAGATGTCTGTTTCGCCCATCATTAGCAAAAAGCCTATTACAATTACAGCAATTGCAATTAACATTAATCTGTAATTGCTTTTGCCGAATACAAATTCAACCGGACTTTTTTCTGTAATTGAAGATTTTTTTAATGCCATTATCTGTATAGATTATAAATTTTTAATCGTAAATATTTACTTACTGCGAAGTAAGTGCTTAATCCGGAGATTAATATGCCAATGCCTAATATGGCGGCAAATACTATTGCAAACTCTAACCAGTTACGAAGTATTACAAGCTCCGGAATCTGCTGTTGCGCAAGGTATAGGGATATTAACAGTAAAATGACTGCAATTAGGCCTCCCAACAATCCATGTACAATTCCGTAACCAATAAAAGGCGCACGGATAAAGCCCTTGGTAGCTCCAACAAGTTGCATACTTTTAATTAAAAAGCGCTGAGAGTAAATTGCAAGCCGAATAGTATTATTGATTAGTGCGATCGCGATGATTAACAAGGTGCCGGCAAATGCGAGAATAACCAAACCGATAATTCTGATATTTTGGTTTACCATGTCAATTAACGAACGCTGGTAAATAACCTCTTTAACGATAGGATTTTTGCTAAGCTGGCGGCTAAAGGCTTCAATGCTTTCACTATTTGCGTGTGCTTCCTTCATGTAAACATCTATTGACGAAAGAAGCGGATTATAGCCTAAAAACTGCACAAATTCTTCGCCCAGGTCTTTTTGAAGGTTATGGGCTGCAATTTCTTTACTCACATACTGGGTTTTCAAAACGTAAGGATGAGTGTCCAGCTGTTTTTGCAAAGCCAAAACGTCCACCTCTTTTGCCCCATCGCTTACAATAATGTTAAGTACGATATTCTCCTTAACATATTTAGAAAGATTACGTGCATGAACCAAAATTAAGCCCAGCAAGCCTAACATCAACAGCACCAGCGCAATGCTGATTACAGTTGAAATGTAAACGGTTTTTGTTTTTTTCGAAGAAGCGCTTCCTTCAAATTCTTCCATAGTGCCTGTTTAAATTACGCGAAAATAAAGATTTAAGATTTGCTATTAATGCAAAAATGAATATTTAGCTTTTTTTAACAAGCCGAGACCGCCTGCAACAAGCCAGTATTTACGTGTTGATTTAATGTAAAGTAGCTGTTGTTAATCTGTTAAGTTTTTCATTTGTCTTATCTTTGAGGCCGTTTTGTACTTCCAAACCAAATCGATATAGATGATAGAAAAGCTAAAGGGTAATATTTATATTGTCTTGATGTACAGGTTGCTTATTGCATATCTTTTGTATACCATAAGCCGACTTCTTTTTTTCTGCCTTAATTCAGATTCATTTCCTGCGGTATCAGTTAGCCGTTTTTTTATGTTTCTTGCTGGTGGGTTTAAGTTTGACACCAGCGCTATATTTTATACTAATAGCCTCTTTATCCTAAGCCAGGTTTTGCCCTTCAGGTTTCGTTATGGAAGGACGTATCAAAAGGTTTCCGCCTGGATTTTTTATGTTATAAATGCCCTTGCCCTTGCCCTTAATATGGGCGATATCGCCTATTACCCATTCACATTAAAGCGCACAACATTTACTGTGTTTTCACAATTCTCGAATGAGGAGAACCTCGGCAGCCTTTTCATAAAGTTCATTTTTGTGGATTACTGGTATCTCTGCTTATTGTTCATTGCAATGATTGCAGGGATGGTTTGGATGTATAGAAGGATTGAAGTTAAGAGGCCTTATTTTTCAAGCAAGCTGATGTATTATGGCTCATCGCCGATAGCTATGTTACTGGTTGTTTGGTTAGTAATTGCGGGTATGCGTGGAGGCTTCAAGCATAGTACACGGCCAATTACAATAAGCAACGCCGGTGAGTTTGTTGAAAATGTATCTGAAATAAATGTTGTAATTAATACGCCCTTTTCGATTATAAGAACATTAAAGGCAAAGCCATTGCCTAAAGTACAATACTTTGCCGATGAAGATTTAGATAGCATTTATAGACCGGTGAAATTCCCTCAGCCTAAAGGTGCCTTCAAAAACAAAAATGTGGTTGTGCTTATTCTGGAAAGCTATAGCCGCGAGTATCTGGGCGGTTTCAACAAAAACCTGGAAAAGGGGAAGTATGTGGGATATACACCATTTCTGGATTCATTGAAAAAGGTGAGCTTGTCCTTTAATAATGCTTATGCAAACGGGCGTAAATCCATAGAGGGTTTGCCCTCGGTAACTAGTAGTATTCCCGGAATTAATGAGCCTTTTATTCTATCCTATTATTCGGCAAATAAAATAAGTAGCCTTGGAGGTTTATTGAAGGCTAAAGGCTATCATACATCATTTTTCCATGGTGCGCCAAATGGGTCAATGGGGTTTAGTTCCTATGTGAAAATGGCGGGTATTGAGCATTATTACGGAATGAACGAGTATAAGAATGACAAGGACTTTGATGGCATGTGGGGTATTTGGGATGAACCATTTCTGCAATACATGGCCAAGAACCTCGATTCATTCAAACAGCCATTTTATAGTAATGTGTTTACACTGTCTTCCCACCATCCTTTTAAGTTGCCTTCGCAATACGAGGGGAAGTTTCCGAAGGGTACTTTGCCTGTGCATCAAAACGTAGGGTATACGGATATGGCATTGCGCAAATTCTTTCAAACTGCTTCAAAGTCGCCATGGTACAAAAATACCTTGTTTGTTATTACTGCCGACCACTCTTCATTGGCCTGGCATGATGAATATAAAACCAGCATAGGCGCGTTTGCTGTGCCTGTTATTTTCTTCGACCCGTCGGGAGATTTAAAAGGCGAAGTGGATGAGCCTGTTCAGCAAATTGACATTATGCCTACGGTATTAAATTACCTGAATTATGACAAGCCCTATTTTGCCTTTGGAAACGATATACTACATAGGGCTAAAAACGATTTTGTTATCAATACAATCGATAATAAATATCAGATAGTAAAAGGCGATTATGTGATGCAGTGGGGAGATGATAAAGTTGCTGGCTTGTATAATTACCGCAAGGATATCTTAATGCAAAAGGATCTTTCTGCTTCTGAGCTTGCTGTGAAGAATGAGTTGGAAACTTATGTGAAGGCCTTTATTCAGCAGTACAATAAAAATATGATAAATAATTCTCTGGTTGTGGTAGATGGGAAGCGAGAGCATAGGTTATCTGTTAAAAAATAGGTGTTGCTGCATTTAATAGACTAAGAAACTGAATATGTTTTTTAGCCCCGTCAGTTGAAACTGACGGCAATGGATATGACTTGCAAGATTTCATATTGCGATGTGCTTCTGCCTGCCGATGTTATTTAGTTAAGTGGTTTGTGGGGACACAAACCACGGCTGGGAATTAGCCTAAGGTCATTTTTTAGCCCCGTCAGTTGAAACTGACGACAATGGATATAGCCTGCAGTATTTCATAATGCCGTTGTGCTCCAGCCAACAGAACTAAGTTTATTTTATTATTTCCGCTTTGCCGGCAACGCCAATAATGCGAAGTGCTGCCCTTGTAATTTAAGCCCGATTGCAGCGGATACCGGCCATGTGGCTAAGGCCTGTGCAGTATGAGCGTAAAGCGGGACTGCTATGGAGCCGGAGGAATACGATTCCCTTTCAAAAAAAAATTATTGTAAATCAATGTTATAGCTATAATCCAGGGCTGCTTTTGCCTGGTTGTATAATGCTACGTTGGAGGTGCTGCTAATGATGATTTTTCCGTTTGTTTTGGTGGCTGAGGCGAGCACGTTTTGATTAATATAGGAAAGGATCACTTCGGGGCTGAAATTAATTTCGCCGATATATTTGAGCTGGCTAAGGTTGATGTTTTGTACGTTAACATTCAGCGTTGCTGCATCGGTAAAGTGAAATTCTATAGGTAGGGGCGGCTCACCCGGAAGGCTGATCGTTACCTTAATTGTAAGCGGTGGCCGGGTGGCAGATTCTGCAAATTTCAACTGCGCTTCCATCTCATCAAAGTTAATGGCTTTAGGAAAGCTCAATTCCCAGAATGCGCTTTTAGTCTTGAGAAGATCATAATTCCATAAATGGTTGAAACTATTGCTGTAAACGGCAGTGCCGCCTTTTTTTAGTTCAAAGTTAAAGCTAGCCAGGTTTAAAATTGCCTGGTTTATAGTGATTTGATGTCCCCAGTTGGAATGAGTTTCAGCCTTTGTTTTTAGCTTAAAGCTAATGGTTTTGATATTGCTATTCTGTTTGTCTTTTTGGCAGGCAGCTAATGAAAGTGCACACAGAAGCAGTGCGCAGAAGCTGCGTTTTAATAAGGTTATCATGAGGTAGAAGTTTTTACAGTAATCCTAAATTTTTTTATCAATCTCTAAAATGACAATGTGCTAAGGTTAAATAATGTTTTCCCACTTAATTTTTTGTAAAGGCGGTTTACACATAGAATGTAGAAGTACTAATCCATTGGAATTTGTATTTTCGCAACCCAAGTATAAGTACCATGGATTATCAGTTTAAAGAGATAGAAAAAAATTGGCAGCAGTTTTGGGCCGAAAACCAAACTTATAAAGTAGAAAACACTTCAGGTAAGCCAAAATATTATGCGCTCGATATGTTTCCTTACCCTTCTGGGGCGGGTTTACACGTAGGCCATCCATTGGGAT
>Ga0307408_100001738_pt1 | contig 15937 bp, 7 predicted proteins | sample 322Cmetagenome_FD_202116 | JGI IMG/M metagenome (GOLD analysis project Ga0307408, IMG submission 202116) | Maize rhizosphere microbial communities from greenhouse at UC Davis, California, United States - 322HYB-C-3 | ecosystem: Host-associated > Plants > Roots > Rhizosphere > Soil | place: USA...
ATATTGTTGAATTGTGCAAAGTGCTGAAATCTTCTTGCCTCAAGGTATGAGCAATACCTATTCCTTCACTATTGATTGCCCTGCGTAACCAAATCAGAGCATCATCTTCTTCGCCCGCGGCAGATGCGGCACAGGCAGCGGAATATTGATCTAAATAATTGCTACACTCTATTTTAAATGCTTTGCGAAAGCATTTAACGGATCTGGAATATTCTTTAAGATGATAAAGACTGTAAGCTTTGGAAACAAGACTTTGATAGGATTGGGCGTTTATTGATAATGTTATGGATGCAAAAATCAATGCGAGAAAACATTGTTTCATTCGTTTGATTTATGGAGCCTGCTCAAAGATAAATTCAAATCAGAACTTTTATCATTTCTTCTTTATTGAAAAGTTTCATCAGCAGGTGAAGAAACAAATAACTGCATGACCCGAAACATTGAAAAGCTATCTAAAAATTGTCATTCCTTTTTCGGAATGTAAAAAGACCAACCCCTCAAAAACAAAAAACCCTCCAAGCTTTCGCCGGAGGGTTTCTTATTACCATTCTGATTATTTTCTTAGAAAGCGTACATGCTCTCTGCGTCTTTACTTTCAAGTGCTGTAGTGCCCATTAAGAACAAGTCAACACGTCTTGCAGCTTCGCGGCCTTCTGATATAGCCCAAACTACTAAAGACTGACCTCTTCTCATGTCGCCTGCTGCGAATACTTTATCAACGCTGGTCTTGTACTGGCCTTCTTTAGCCTTTACATTTCCACGCTCATCAAGTTCAACACCCAACTGCTCTAACAAACCTTGTTTTTGCGGGTGTAAGAAACCCATAGCAAGGTAAGCACGTTGCGCAGGCAGTTCACGCTCAGAACCTTCAACCTCTTTGAATTTAACCGGACGGCCAAATACATCAGTTTCCCATTCTACGTCAACAATTTTAAGCGCTCTTAGCTCACCGTTTGCATCACCTAAGAATTCTTTGGTGTTAACACCCCACATACGGGTACAGCCTTCTTCGTGAGAAGTAGTTGTTTTCAACAACATCGGGTAAGTTGGCCAAGGCATTGCCTCTGTACGATCTTTCGGAGGTACAGGCATCAACTCAAACTGAGTAATTGATTTCGCTTTATGGCGGTTTGAAGTACCAACACAGTCAGAACCTGTATCACCACCACCAATCACAACCACATCTTTATCTGTAGAAAGAATATCTTCTTCTGAATAAGGGATTCCACTTACGCGTTTATTGTTCTGTTTTAAGAACTCCATTGCAAAATAAACACCTTTCAACTCACGGCCAGGTACGTTCAAATTACGTGGAATAGTAGATCCTCCAGCTAAAACAACAGCATCAAACGATTTAAGTAATTCATCAGCTAAGATGTCTTTACCTACTTCAACGCCAGTTTTGATGATGATTCCGGCTTCTTCCATTAATTTAACGCGGCGCTCAACAACCCATTTCTCTAATTTGAAATCAGGGATTCCGAAACGTAACAGACCACCAATTTTCTCATCTCTCTCAAAAAGAGTTACTGTATGACCAACTTTGTTTAATTGAGCAGCCGCAGCCATACCAGCAGGGCCACCGCCTATAACCGCTACAGTTTTACCTGTACGGATTAAAGGAGCTTTCTCAATTACCAAACCTTTTTGATAAGCAATCTCAATGATGTGTTTCTCAATCTCCTCGATTGCTACAGCCGGTTTGTTGATACCTAACACACATGCCGATTCGCATGGTGCCGGGCAGATTCTTCCTGTAAATTCAGGGAAGTTGTTTGTTGAAGAGAGAATGCGATAAGCATCCTCCCATTTTTCTTTATAAACTGCGTCGTTAAATTCTGGAATGATGTTTCCAAGCGGGCAACCATTGTGGCAAAAGGGAACACCACAATTCATACAACGTGCCGACTGCTGGTTTAATTTCTCGTCCGAAAATAATCCTACAAACTCATTATAATCATTAACACGCTCTTCAACTGGCCTTTTACCGGGCAGTTCTCTCGCGTATTCTTTAAATCCTGTTACTTTTCCCATTGTTTAATTAGCTGGTTGAAATTGTGCGTGTTGTAAAACTTTTTTGTACTCTTTCGGGAACACTTTGATAAACTTACCTGACTCCTGATTCCAGTTGCTTAGTAAGAACAATGCTAAATGACTTTGAGTCAATTGAATATGTTTACGAAGCAATGCAGTGATTTGCTCTTCGTCTTCTCCTGTTAATGGATCCAGATCCACCATTTCAGGGTTGCAGTTTTCAGCAAATGTACCGTCTGCATCATAGATCCATGCAATACCACCGCTCATACCAGCAGCGAAGTTTCTTCCTGTCTTACCAAGAATTAAAGCTCTACCGCCAGTCATATATTCACAACCGTGATCTCCCACACCCTCTACAACCGCAGTTGCACCTGAGTTACGTACAGCGAAACGCTCGCCAGCTTGTCCTCTTACAAATAACTCACCTGAAGTTGCTCCGTAAAGTGCAACGTTACCGATGATGATGTTATCTTCAGGAACTAAAGAGCTATCTGCTGACGGATAAACCGCCAATCTCGCACCTGACAAACCTTTACCTACATAGTCATTTCCTTCTCCTTCTAATTCGAAAGAAAGTCCTTTTGTAGCGAATGCTCCAAAGCTTTGACCAGCAGAACCAACAAATTTGTAGTTAATGGTGTTATCTGGTAAACCAGCAGCTTTGTAAATTTTGGTCACTTCGTTTGATAATACAGTACCGATAGTACGGTCGGTATTTTTAACGTTGAATGAACCGAATACCGGAGTTTTGCTTTCCAATGCTTGTTTAGCATGTTCAACCAATTGCCAGTCGATGATATTTGCCATACCATGATCCTGAGACTCGCTGTTATAAAGCGTTTGAGCTTTATTCGGGTTAGTTACAGGATAAAGTACTGCTGAAAGATCCAAAGTTCTGGTTTTCCAATGTAAGTTGTTCTCTCTTACTTTCAGGAACTGAGCCTTACCAACCATCTCGTTAATTGTTCTGAAACCAAGGTCAGCCATGATCTCACGAAGCTCTTCAGCTAAGAAGTTGAATAAGTTAACGATATGCTCAGGTTTACCGCTGAATAACTTGCGTAATTCAGGATCCTGAGTAGCAACACCTACCGGACAAGTATTTAAGTGACACTTACGCATCATGATACAACCACCTGCAACAAGGGCAGCAGTAGCAACACCCCACTCTTCAGCACCTAATAAAGTAGCTATCGCGATGTCGCGACCAGTTTTCAACTGACCATCTGTTTGCAATACCACACGGCTTCTTAACTGGTTGCGTACCAATGTTTGATGCGCTTCAGCTAAACCAAGTTCCCAAGGTAAACCTGCGTGTTTGATTGAACTGATCGGAGATGCACCAGTACCACCATCGTAACCTGCAATCAGAATTACATCAGCGTGAGCTTTAGCAACACCCGCAGCGATAGTACCAACACCTGCCTTAGATACCAATTTAACGTTGATACGTGCAGCACGGTTAGCGTTTTTCAAGTCGAAGATTAACTGAGCTAAATCTTCAATTGAATAGATATCGTGGTGTGGAGGAGGAGAAATTAAACCTACTCCTGGAGTTGAGTGACGTACTTTTGCGATCCAAGGATCCACTTTATCACCTGGTAACTGACCACCTTCGCCTGGTTTAGCACCCTGAGCCATTTTAATCTGAAGCTCATCAGCGTTAGTAAGGTAGTAAGAAGTTACACCGAAACGACCAGAAGCAACCTGTTTGATGGATGAACGCATTGAATCTCCGTTAGGAAGCAGTTCATAACGCATTTCATCTTCACCACCCTCACCTGTATTACTTCTACCACCGATTCTGTTCATCGCGATAGCAAGCGTACTGTGTGCTTCGTGAGAGATTGAACCGAATGACATCGCACCTGTAGCAAAACGCTTCATAATTGCAGAAGCTGGTTCTACTTCTTCCAAAGGAACTGATTCACGGTGATGTGCAAAATCGAACAATCCACGTAAAGTGTATTTCTTCTCGTCCTGTTCGTTGATTACACGAGCGTAGTTTTTATATACGCTATAGTCACCAGTTTTGGTAGCTTGTTGTAATAAATGAACTGTTTGAGGATTGAACAAGTGAGCTTCACCACGGCGTTTCCACTGATAGATACCGCCTTCTGCTAATAAAGCAGGAACTTTATTGATGAATCCGTTTTTGTGTTTGAATAAGGTTTCTTTAGCGATCTCATCTAAACCTAAACCTTCGATACGTGTTACTGCGCCGTAGAAGTATTTATCAACAACCGCTTTGCTAATACCAAGAATTTCAAAGATTTGAGCTCCCTGATATGACTGAAGAGTTGAGATACCCATTTTAGAAAAGATCTTCAACAATCCGTCGCAAACAGACTTGATGTAGTTTTTAGAAAGATATTTGAATTCTAAAGAAGTTTCTAACTGACCTTCTTCTTTTAAAGCATGGATAGTTTCAAGAGCAAGATAAGGGTTGATAGCAGTTGCACCAAATCCTAATAAACATGCGAAGTGGTGAACTTCCCAAACGTCTCCTGCTTCAACAACTAGTCCAACTTGTCCGCGGTAACCTTTTCTGATTAAATGGTGGTGTACTGCAGATACCGCTAAAAGTGAAGGAATAGGAGCGTGCTGTGAATCCAAAGCACGATCTGAAAGGATAATTACTTCAAAACCATCATTAACCGCATCTTCAGCATAACGACAAAGTCTTTCCAAACCTTGTTGTAATGAACCAGCTTGTCCATCAGCTTTGAAATAGGTTTGAAGGGTTTTAGCATTGAACATACCAGTATCGATGCTTCTTAACTTCTCAAGCTCGGTGTTGGTAAGCACTGGTTGCTGTAGTGCAACACAATGACAATGCATCTTATCTTCGTCGAACAAGTTACCATTGCTACCGATGAAAGTTGCAAGGCTCATTACCATACGCTCACGAATCGGGTCAATTGGAGGATTGGTTACCTGTGCGAAGAATTGTTTAAAGTAACTGGAAAGATGCTGAGGGCGATCAGACAATACCGCTAAAGGTACGTCAGTTCCCATTGATCCGATTGGTTCTTTTCCATCAACAGCCATTGGCTTAATGATAGTTTCGATATCCTCACGGGTGTAACCAAATACCTGGTGGTATTTATGTACCGCATCTTTTGAAAGATTGGTGAATGCCACACGAGGTTCAGGCAATTCTTCAATCTTGATTTTATAGTTTTCAAGCCATTCAGCATAAGGCTGACTGCTTGCAATTTTAGTCTTAATTTCGTCGTCGGTGATGATCTTGCCCTCAACGATGTCCATTAACAACATTTTACCTGGTTGTAAACGACCTTTCTGAGTGATTAATTTCTCATCAACAGGCAATGCACCAGCTTCAGAAGCAACAATTACGCGGTTATCACTTGTAGTTGCATAACGAAGCGGACGAAGTCCATTTCTATCTAATAAAGCACCAATTTGTTTACCATCTGTAAAGGTAAGAGCTGCCGGACCATCCCATGGCTCCATCATGGTAGCGTGGAATTCATAGAACGCCTTTTTCAAAGGATCCATTGCCTCGTTACCATCCCATGCTTCAGGAACAAGCATCATCATTACGTGAGGTAATGAACGACCGGTATGAACTAAAACCTCAACAACATTATCTAAACAGGCTGAGTCTGACTGATTTTTATCAATTACAGGAAGAACTATTTCAAGTTCCTCAGCACTAAAGAATGAAGAAGCGTATGATCTGATACCTGCATAGAACCAGTTAAGGTTACCTGTTAACGTATTGATCTCACCGTTGTGCGCCATAAAGCGGAATGGCTGCGCTAACTTCCATGAAGGGAATGTATTCGTAGAGAAACGGCTGTGAACCATACCAAAAGCAGAAGTCAACCTCGTATCCTGAAGATCAAGATAATATTGACGTAATTGGTAAGTAGTTAACTGGCCTTTATAGCCCATTACCCTTGCAGAAAGAGAAGTAATGTAAAAATCACTTCCGTTTGCAACGATATCAGCTACACTTTTGGTAATCAGTCGTCTAAGGACATAAAGTTTTCTCTCGAAATCTTCTACACTAACAAGGTTGGCAGGACGGCCAATAAACACTTGCTCAACATCTGGTTCAACAGCTAAAGCTGTTGGGCCAACAACACTTGGATTTACAGGAACTTTACGGAATCCTAAAAAAGGTAAGCCTAGCTTTTCAGCCGCATTAACGATTACTGAACGGCAAGCTTCTTTAGCAGTAATTTCTTTTGGAAAGAAAAAGTTACCTGCGCCATAATAGCCAGGTTCTGCCAGGTGGATATCTAAAGCAATACACTCTTCCATAAGGAATTCGTGAGGCAATTGCATTAAAATACCGGCACCATCTCCTGTCTCAGGATCACAGCCACAAGCGCCCCTATGCTCCATACTCTCTAAGATGGTTAAAGCATCTGAAACAGTTTGGTGCGATTTATGGCCATTAATGTTCGTAATAAAACCCACTCCACATGAGTCGTGTTCAAATTCAGGGCGATATAATCCCTGCTGGTCATTTCCGGTTTGCTTCATCAGAATTATAATGGTAATTCCACGAAATTACAGTTTTTGGCCGAAATTTCATTATCTGGCAATAACTTTTGCGTTTTCTTTAAAACAAAAACATCATTTTTACGCTTCATTAACATTTCTTCAAATTTAACATTGGATTATTGAAATATTAACAAACAGCTTTCATTAAAAGCTGGGATTTGGGACATAAAGCTTGATTTAAATGAAAACAATTTAAACAGAGTTCATGTTAACCTGGGTTAGAAATATGATTTTGATCATATCAATTCGTCTGGTTTAAGTCCATAAAACCTCCAAGATTTTTAGTCTATCGTCGCCATTTAGGAGACGAAAATTATCGCGACTGGTCTTTTTTCTCCAACACCCATTTGCTATGGATACCCTGAAGAAAAAACAAACCTTACTACCGATTTCATCACCTCCCCCAAACTCAGTTTGGCTAACAAATTTCAATTTTGTAATTGCCCAGTCTTCCAGAAAAACTTTTTTTAACTACCTAAAAACTGATCCTCAGCAGATTAAAAAACAACAAAAAACCACCAAGCAGACACTTCCATAAATATTTTCAAAAAAATTAGAGGAATATCAAAAAGTTCTTACTTTTGCGGCGGGTTAGTCTTCTACGACCAGCTCCTCTTGAACTCCCCCAGGTCGGGAACGAAGCAAGGGTAGAGAGTTGTAGCGGTGCGATAGAAGGGGCTAGCCCACTTTTTTTTCTTCTGCCAGGATAAATAAATCTAAATACTTAAATCACATAACTCTTCGAACAAGCAATTTAATTAAATATTCAGGATGAAATTTTTTATTGATACCGCAAACTTAGCTCAGATTAAAGAAGCTCATGATTTAGGTGTTTTAGATGGTGTTACTACTAATCCAAGCTTAATGGCTAAGGAAGGTATAACCGGACAGGAAAATGTTATTAACCACTACAAAGCTATTTGTGAGATTACTGACGGCGATGTAAGTGCTGAAGTTATTGCTACTACTTACGATGAAATGATTGCAGAAGGTGAAGCTTTGGCTAAACTTCATGAGCGCATTGTGGTTAAAGTACCGATGATAAAAGACGGTGTGAAAGCAATTAAATACTTCACCGGAAAAGGAATTAAAACCAACTGTACCCTGATTTTCTCTGCCGGACAGGCTTTGTTAGCGGCTAAAGCTGGTGCAACTTATGTATCTCCTTTTATTGGTCGTTTGGATGATATTTCTACTGATGGCTTAACGCTGATTGAAGATATCCGCACTATTTATGATAATTACGGATACGCTACGCAAATCCTTGCAGCTTCTGCCCGCCACCCTATGCACATTATTAATTGTGCTAAACTTGGGGCTGATGTAGTAACTGCTCCTCTGGCACCGATATTGGCTTTATTGAAACACCCTTTAACTGATAACGGACTTGCTCAGTTTTTAGCAGATCATGCTAAAGCGGCTGGGAAGTAAGGTTCATTTTTTAATGATATACAAAATGGCTGCTTTTGATGAGAAGGCGGCCATTCTTTCGTTTTGAGGATTGAACTATTAGCCTTGGTGACTAACAGCCTCTCCGTAGATTACGCTTTTACCAAAATATATAAACTGGCCCGTTTACGAGACTTGTTAGAAACTAAACCTACCCCCGCCTAATGTCCTTCACTAAATATATGATAACTTTTGCAAGTATCACCCTCTGTTAATCAATCCAATAACAGTTTGTTCATTCCCCTAAAAAATATAACCAAGTAACACTTTGAAGTCTAATTGATACTTAATTTTTTCTATTTCTTTTACAAAGGTTCCACCTATATAATGCCATTTTCTTCCGAACCACAAGTTAAAACTGCAACAACAAGCCCCTTTTCATTAATTATCGGTGCACCACTAAAACCTGATAATTCAATACTCTAATCCAGTTTACAAATTATCATCTGCATTTTTGAATCAAAGACAACAAACACGCCTGGATAAATATTCTACATGCAATTTCCCACTGAATAAGGACAACCAACAACAAAAGCTATCATTCTGCGCAGGCAATATTGAAACCGGTTTAAGCTTATACAGATTTCCTTTATAAAAACGCACTTGCCCCCGATAAACCTGAGCTTCATTTAAAGCTCGCTTCATTAGTTAACAATATTTAATTCTTAACATTGAACGTAGGAAATATCTATACTAGACTTTGGTCCGGTAACTTGGTAAAAAAGTTTAATTATGAAGGACTTTGAATACTTTATCGAGCTTTTTCCCACTTACTTTTACAAAATAAATTCCAGAAGCATAGCGCTTCAAATCTAAGCGATAAACGTTTGTACCTACTGAAGCAAACAATTTATCCTTGGATACTGATCTTCCATACACGTCTACCAATTCAACCATAACCACTGCCCCTTCGCTCGTTGTAAAAGTGATATTTACAAAATCAGATGCAGGATTTGGATAGGCCTTGAAAATCTCTTTTACAGGAAGTTCTACATTCACGACTTTCGAGAATGTAAAACTCCCATCCAGATCATATTGCTTAAGCCTGTAATAAAGCTGGCGTGACGATTGGTTATATATGGTTTCATCATTATAATTATAGACTCCTTTTAATACCGAAGTACTTGCATTAACAGTTACCAAGACCATGAAATCCTTGCCATTTCCGCTTCTTTCTAACACAAAATGAGAAACATTTTTCTCTCCTGAGGTTAACCATGTGAGTTTAGCAAGCTCATTCTCCAGTTTTGCCGAAAAATAATCAAAGGTTAAAGGAAGAACCGTGCTTGGATCAAGTATGTATAATTCGTTTCCATAAATTTTATCTAAGGCTGTAAAAATAATCTTCCCATTTAATTCGCTTGGATACTTTGGTCCACTATCATATCCATCAGGGTGGGTATAGCCTGTAAAGTAAGTTGTTCCAAATTTACCTTTCGTGAAGCCCAATTCCCATTCGGTATCCTTTATAACTTTAAAATAGTAAATATCGTTAATAACAGCCACAGGATTTATAGCAGATTTAAAAGCATCATTAAAGATTTTTTTAGTTCCGGCCGCTGTACCATCACTGCTACAGAGATAATATTGACCATTACCGTCATAAGAATCGAAAACAAGGTTTTCGCCCACAACCTGTAATTTTCCAGGACTGGCTCCTAACACTTGTTTGATAAAAAGTGGCTTTGTTTCGCTTTTGGTACCATCTGAAGACCATAGCTCCCCCGGGTGAGTGGTATTGTCGCAGGTAAAGAATAGCTTGTCATTGAAGCCTGTAAAGCTATATGGCCGTATTTTGTCACCCAAGTAGTTCTCAATGGCAAGAGTTCCTTGTTCTGTACCATCGGTACCATATAATTCATAAGTGCTCCCAGAATTAACCGAAGCTGAATAATACATTTTATTACCCACAACTATTCCCAATGGGTATCCATTGATAATTTGCGCTTTCAATAGAACAGTTCCCTGTGTAGTACCATCTGTTTTCCACAGGCCATCATTGGTGCGAAAAAGCAAAGCTGAATTAGCAATAATAAAAGAAGGACTTTCAATACTACTCAATCCAAAAGTTCCCGCAGTGCCGCTGGTTATATCCTTTACAAGTGAGGTTCCACCTTCGGTTCCGTCGGTTTTCCATATTTCTCTTCCGGCATCAGATGTGGCAGATGTAAAATACAGATTATCGTTATAAACGAAAAAAGCATAGGGCCTACTGCTTTCGCTATTTGCTGCGATATCCTTGACCATTGTTGTGCCGTTAGCAGTCCCATCTGTACGGCATAATTCGAAACCATACTCAATCATACTTGAGTAGGATTTTCCTGAAAAGTAAAGATAATTGCCAAAAGGTATTAAAATTGATTCTTCTCCGTAAACAGAAATATTCTGGTCAACGTAAAAGTCCGCAACTTTACCAGTTCCACCTTCTGTACCGTCTGTCTTATATAGCACTGAGTTGCATACGAAGTATACTTCCCCCTTGAATACAGTAAGAGATTCGACGGATGAGTGATATATTGGCGGAAGCAAATCTTTGATCATCACCGTTCCTGCTTCGGTTCCATCTGTTTTCCATACATTGATCCCGTTCTCATCTTCTGCTGCAAAGTATCTGAAACCATTTAAAGTAACAGCCCGGGATGGGTTGCTATCTTTAGGAGTTTTATTCATATTCAACAACATACTAGTTCCTTCTGCAGTCCCGTCAGACACAAAAGTTTCATATCCCAATTTGCTATCTCTGGCATAAAACAATACTTTTTCCCCTAAAGAACTAATTGGCCCATTACTATCTTCCATTGCTCCGACAATTCCAGGAATGATATCTTTTACCAAAACAGTGCCATCTGCGGTGCCATTACTGTAATATAATTCTTTACCATTTGCGGTAGTGCTTGTTGAAAAGAAGAACCCGTTTTCGGTTGCTGCAAAAGAACTGAACGTGAAACCGTTTGCCGCACCATCCTCGAACTCTTTGAACAAGTTTGTTCCAGCCGAAGTACCATCTGAGCGCCAGAGTTCTTGTCCATTTTCTGCTGTTACCCCACAGAAATATAACTTATTATTAAAACTAAAAAAATTACCTTCCCGCACACCATCTTGAGTTCCGGGGTAGATATCTTTAACCAAAACAGTTGAACCTATCGTTCCTGATGTCCTCCACAACTCTAATCCATTTGCAGATCCGTTATCTGCAAAAAACAACGTATATCCATTTACATAAATAAATCCACTTGGAGTACTCCCAGTCGTCTTACCTGACAGGCGATTAAACGTTCTTAAAATTACTGTCCCGTTCGATGTTCCATCAGATGTGCAAATGGTGTTCCCTGCATCTCCCGCATTTCCCACAAAAAAAAGTCGACCATTCGAATTGTATAACTGAGAGGGGTTGGTACTCTTTGGTAAAACCACTCCCGTAGCATTTGTTGTCCCGGTAAAAAGATCCTTTAATAATGCGGTTCCGCCAGAGGTTCCGTCCGATTTCCATAACTCTGTTCCATTTGTAGAATCATAGTTGCTGAAATATAAGTTATTCCCAATAGTAGCTGAAGATTCAAAATCATTAGTTGCAAAGGATGAATTGACCTCTTTAACAAAAGTAAGAGAGTTGCCATCAGTATAATAAAGTGTACGGGTATTATTGTAATATTTGAAAAAGTAAAGACGAGACGTTGCAGCTGCAAAACCCCGAAATTCCGCATATGACTCGCGAGGACTAAGATTAGATACTTTTACAGTTCCTACATCTGTTCCGTTTGTTTTCCACAATTCAGTTTCAGATATTGAATTTCGAACTGTAAAATAAACACTGCCAGAAAATAGTATAAAGTTTGAAGGGTAAGAATGTCCAGGCCCATCGACAATATCTTTCAATAGTTTCGTTCCCTCAGAAGTACCATCGCTTACATACAGTTCCATTCCCGTTTCTGGTGAAGATCGAGCATGGTAAAATTTGTTATTAAAGGAAATGCCTATTGGAGGAAGACCATCGCCATCCTGAGTATTAATATCTTTTAAAAGACTCACTTTCTGCGAAAAAGCAGATAATGGAAGGATAATCAATAGTAATTGTAAAAGTTTACGCATAGTAAATTCTGAACCCTAAATATGCTATTAAAAATTCAGTTTGAAAACAACGCTCCTGCTCAAGAAAACTAAACGAAAATATAACAGCAAAAAGACGATTAATTCACGTAGAATCTCCATAAACTGAACGCACAGCCTATTGCTTGAATCAACCTTTATCGCTTCCCCCCTGCCCTCTTTTTCAACTCATCTACCGGCATGTGTTGCATTCTCCCTATCGGTTGATTTCCTCGGTACGTAATCACCCGTAACATTGACGCATCGTCAGGAACAATCAATTTTTCGGTATATTTAGGATAAAACCTGTCTGGAAAAGAATTATCGAAACTGTAGTAAATATCCAGACCGCTTATTTCTGTACTTAAACCCACCATTATTTTACCTTCCGGAGATTTTTGCACTTCAAAGATCGGGTCGTAAACACTGGGAGCATATTTTGTTAAACTCACATCAAAACGCTTGAAATGCTCTTCTACTTTTGCAAAGAACCCCGGCCAATTCTTTTTCTCTACCGGAGACCAGATTGATTCGGCAATGGCAAATGCTCGAGGCCAGGTCATGTATTCGGCCTGCCTGATGTTATAAACCTGTTCCGTCCACAAGTTTGCCTGTCCGCCTTTGATATGTTTAGGATCAGCTCCTTCTGGTATCGGATTAAATTCATAAGACTGACTTAGACGCAAACTGGCATAAACCGGAGGCTCGGTTATCTTATCTGCCTGCATATAATCCAGATAAGCATACATACTTGGCGCCATAATTACTTCATGTTTCTTTTTTGAAGCTTCTATGCCCCTCGCAGGGTTCCGCCACAACATAATTGCAACATCTGATGACAAGCCACCTTCAAGTATTTCATCCCAACCAATCATCTTCTTACCTTTTGCTCTTACGATGGATTGTATCCTTTTTTCAAAATACCCTTGCACTTCGTGCATGTTTTTCAATTTCTCCTTCTGCATCAGAACCTTAATAGCGTCGCTCTTTTGCCAGAAATTTATCGGAGCCTCGTCTCCACCAAGATGAATGTATTCGAATGGAAATAATGCCGATATCTCTGTTATTACCTTCTCCATAAAATCATACACTTTATCGTTGGCAGGGCAAAGTGTGTTATCCACCAATGCTATCGGCGGCGCACCTCTCGACCAATCCATGATCTGCTCTCCAGAACGAACCTTGTAGTTTTCGGCTCCCTGGGTGCATGAAAGTTCAGGGTAAGATGCAATAGCAGCCAGGCTATGACCTGGCACATCGATCTCTGGCAAAATGTTAACGAAACGCTCTTTCGCATAACTTATCAGCTCTTTTATATCCTCCTGGGTATAAAAGCCACCATAAGTACGTGGCTCATTGGGGGCAGGCGGAGTAAAATAACCGAAGGTTCCAATCTTTTTTACGCTCCATGCGCCTACTTCTGTTAATTTGGGCAAGCTTTTTATTTCAATCCTCCAGCCTTCGTCATCAGCAAGATGTAAATGCAAAAGATTGTATTTATAACGAACCATCGCATCGATATACTGCTTCACTTCCGTCTTCGTAAAAAAGTGTCGCGAAACGTCAAACATCAATCCCCGCCAACCTAATTTAGGATAGTCTGTAATATCCACACATGGCACACTAAATCTTATATTCGCTACTTTCTCAGGGCTTTCAATTTCTTTGGGAAAGAGTTGAAAAAGTGTTTGAACACCATAAAACAAGCCGGCTGCCTTATTCGCCTTTATAGAAATATGAAGAGAATCTACAGATAAAGTATAGCCCTCGCTACCAAGGCGATTATCATTCTTCTTAAGCAGGTCGAGACTAATTACCGCTGATGAGCCCGGCTTAACAGTATTGACCGAACAACCTGTAGAAGTAACTAATTTATTTTTAAGATAAGACCAGACATAAGCGGCTTCCCCCGAAGCTTCTGTAGCAATACTGACATTTTGGGGCAGCGTGAAAGTTCCCTCTTTTTTCTGCAACAGCACTGGTTCCGGAATGATTGAAATTTGAGACTGAGCTCTTACATTAGCGATAATGAGCGACAACAATGCGATTTGTAAAACCTTTATAAATACAATTTTCATGATTCTTGCTTTGATAATCATTTCCTTTCTAACAGCTCCCAAATAAGCCATAACCTTAGGATTCCGGAATTAGGTGTTAATCTTAAGAAAACTTAACACCAATTACAAAGCATGTGCAGAGAAGTTTTAAAAGCTCCAATTTTGCGAGGGAAAGAACGGCATATCAGTGCTTACAAATTCATTAATCGGTAACAAGCCTTGCCGCTCCGGCCTAAATTACTTTATTTGCATAAAACACTTCAAAACGTGGATTCAGTACTTGATGTATTAATTATCGGCGGCGGTCCGATTGGTTTGGCTTGTGGTATAGAAGCGCAAAAAGCTGGTTTAAGCTACCTGATTTTAGAAAAAGGCACTCTGGTTAACTCTTTATACAACTATCCGGTTAACATGACCTTTTTTTCAACTTCTGAACGTTTGGAAATCGGAGGACTCCCCTTCTCTTCAATTAATCCTAAGCCAAACCGGGCTGAGGCACTTGAGTATTACAGAAGAGCTGCATTAAGTTATCATTTAAATATCCTGTTGTTTGAACCGGTTGAAAACCTGATTAAAGAGAATGATCTTTTTCTGGTGAAATCCAGTAAGTCGAATTACCTGTCAAGGCAGGTTATTGTTGCGACAGGCTTTTACGACATTCCGAATTACATGAATATCCCGGGAGAAAAGCTATTGAAGGTGTATCATTATTATAAAGACCCGCACTACTTTACCATGCAAAAAATAGTGGTAATAGGTGCAAGTAATTCGTCAGTTGATGTGGCTCTGGAAACGTACCGAAAAGGTGCAGAAGTAACCATGGTGGTAAGATCTGGCGAGATTGGAAAAAACGTAAAATACTGGGTACGTCCTGATATAGAAAACCGCATTAAGGAAGGCAGTATAAAAGCTTATTTTAATTCGGAAGTTACCGCAATAAGGGATTACGAAATAGATATTCAAACACCTGACGGTCAAATCACTATCCCTAACGACTTTGTACTTGCCATGACGGGCTACTTGCCTAATTTCGACTTTCTTCATAAAATAGGAATCGAGTGCTCCCTGGATGAAAACAAAATCCCGGTTTACTCTGAAAACATGGAAACTAATATACCTGGCCTTTACCTTGCAGGCGTGGTTTGTGGTGGAATGAATACGCATACCTTGTTTATTGAAAACTCTCGTGTACACGCAGAAACGATTATCCGGGATGTAGTTAAAAAATCCACTATGAAATTATAACTGCTAATACTTCGTATTCAGTGTTACTCGTTACCTCCGGGCTTCGTTGTACTTATTTTACCACAACCTGACCCCTTAAATCGTTTTTAGCTACGTTCCCTCAACAACACTGCTTATCTTTGCTGCAATGAACACGCAGAATTTATTACAGCGAGCTCTTGCTTTCGACTTTCTTAGCCTTGAAGAAGGTGTTTATTTATTCAAAAATGCTGCTACAGCCGATCTGATGTACGTGGCTAACGAATTAAGAAAAAAACAAGTACCTCATGGCAAAGTAACCTGGCAGATCGATCGAAATGTTAACACCACCAATGTTTGCATCGCCAACTGCAAGTTCTGCAACTTCTTCCGTCGTCCGGGGCATGCTGACAGTTATATCACGGACATTGAAACATATAAGCGCAAAATTGAAGAAACTTTTCGCTTTGGCGGAGATCAGCTATTGCTACAGGGCGGGCATCACCCAGATCTAGGGTTATCTTTCTATGCCAATTTATTTAAGCAGTTAAAGGAGCTTTACCCTA
>Ga0307408_100001743_pt1:0-2500 | contig 15900 bp, 15 predicted proteins | sample 322Cmetagenome_FD_202116 | JGI IMG/M metagenome (GOLD analysis project Ga0307408, IMG submission 202116) | Maize rhizosphere microbial communities from greenhouse at UC Davis, California, United States - 322HYB-C-3 | ecosystem: Host-associated > Plants > Roots > Rhizosphere > Soil...
CCCTAATGTTAATGTATGGGAATATTTTTTGTTGCTGTTGTATGGGAAGCAGTGTAGGGATGCAGTAGAACGCTGCAGAGCGCTCTCCAGGCCGAAAAAAAAATCGGGAAGGCTGGAGGAGGCGGAAAAAATATTTTTTCACATGGCAGTGACTTTTGGTATATATAGTGAAACTCATATAAATAGTTTGTATAGGAATAACATCAGGCAGAGTGGTTTGTATAGGGAAAACATTAGAGATATCGATTTGTATGGGAATAACAATAGAGAAACGCCTTCAGTGAGGATTTCCAGGCGCAGGAGCGAGTGCTGGGACGCAGCAGAGAGGTTTCGTGGCTGGATAAAAATGGAGAAGGTCACTGGAGATGGAGAAAAAAATATTGGAGTCGTGTATGTGTGCTGTAGTGTATAGAGAAGGTAGTATAGTGTTGTTTTATGCTGTAGCGGTGTTGAAAAAAAAGTAGACAGCACCCGGACTTCCCCGGTGGTCACCCACCCGAGTACTACCCGAGCTTGAGGCTGCTTAACTTCGCAGAGCGGACGGGATACGGTGTTCTCAGCCTAAGATGGCCGTCTACGACACTCTATCCTCAGCAATCCCAGGTACCACTTTCCGCACTTCTTCTGTATTCTAGAACGTTTCTTTCCCTTCTCCCGCATGCTTTTCGCAGAAGGGACATTCTGCACGATCATCTGCGGGCCGAATCACCCATCATCGATTGCACATACCGTAAATTACCGCCATGTATCTGATATGGCGGTAATTTATCGGCCGAGCACCCGGAAAATGGGGGATTCTCGCGATCGCGGCGCGTTTAAAGCTGGATTCCCCGGGGCCCACAGCCGTGATTCGCGCTTAATATATGTGTGTGGGGTGTGTGCACACCCTCCGCGCTTCATATACATTTTAACTGGCGGATTAGACCAAACTTACGTCGAAAAAGTGGGATGTGGGCCGTTTGGCGGTTTCTCTCACTAGAAACGTTGGCGTTGCGCGTGGCACCCTCCAGCACCGGTTGACTATGTGCGCCGTGTGATTTCCTGTCGATTGCCACCAACCGAGCGCCGATCCGATCAGCCGTTCGCGCTCAGTGATTTTTGAAGTGATTTGTTGAACCTATCGGCACCTTCCAAAAAAGTGCCATTTTCGGACACCTTTTCGAGTGCCGACACAAGACGCCAACAGATACGCCTGTAAGCTTTGGGGATCGTGTAGTACGCACCACTGCGCGTATTTTAAGCTCCTGGGAGCATGTTTTCGTTCAGTGGGGCCGCGGCAAATGACTCGGGAAAAATGGCATTTTTTTCGTCCGAAATCACATTTTCACATGTACCGACATCAATTTCGACGCGGAGAACGCGTGACGCACCGCAAATACATGCGCCGTAACGCCCTCTATCCATCCCAGTTGGTGGAGCAGCAATCCGATCCGCCGTTCTCGAGAACGGTCCGAAAAGGTCCAAACTCGACCAAAAAAATAGGTCATTTTTGCGACACCTTTTCGAATGCCCCCGAATGACCACAGAAGTTACGCCAGTACCGAGTTGGGAGATTGTAGTACGTATCATAGCGCATCTTTTGACGTGCGGACTGCAGCTGCAGCTATCGTGGGGGCAAAGTTATCGACCTCGCGAACTTTTTTCCAAAACTCGGCATCTCGCGGGGAAACGAGCTCCCTCCCTCGATTTTTGGGCTACACACGCGTGCCGCACCATGAATGCATGCTCCTAATCGTCCTCTATCCGTATCAAAAAGGTCCGAAGCGTACAGATCAATAGTTTTCGAGAACGGTCCATTTTAGTGCCCAAATCAGAAAAAACGACCATTTTTCGCGCCAAAACGAAAATGGTCGAAACGGAGCCGTTCCTGGGTCAAATTTGCTCGCCCGCGGCTATAAATACTCCTGGTGCACCCTCTGACACGTTATTCTGAAGTTGGAGTAAAGTTTTTCCCACGAAAAACGTCCGCGTCAAGCACTTTCAGCCGGGGTGCGCACTTGTGCACCAAGTTGAAAAAATGTAAATTCTGGGGAAGGTGGTACCAAAAAAAAAAAAAACTTCGACAAATCGACGGGTCAAGACCTAGATAGACTAATTCGACCACGATGAGAACGATTCTGCAACTAACGCGCTGTTTGGAGCAGCGGAACACGCTCAAATAATTCAAACACATAAAAAATAGGGTTTGGAGCATTTGTTTGCTTCGGACAAAACATATTCATGTTCCCCTTACTCCAGAGATTATTTACCTGCTTCGTGTGCAGTAGTAGCATCAATTTGCGGAAAGTTATTCACGGATCCATGCGCGTTTCACACGTCGCATTCGCATTTTCCACCTGCCGCATTGGGGTTTTAAATAGAAAATGTATCGGAATGAACACATCACTGTGGACCACACAAACACGCGTGCATTCAGTTTCTACGGCAGAGTCACACACAGGGAGAGCCCCTGTGGTGATCTGTTTCCTGCAAAAAACACCTGTTGCAATTTGTTCGTTCG
>Ga0307408_100001743_pt1:10000-12500 | contig 15900 bp, 15 predicted proteins | sample 322Cmetagenome_FD_202116 | JGI IMG/M metagenome (GOLD analysis project Ga0307408, IMG submission 202116) | Maize rhizosphere microbial communities from greenhouse at UC Davis, California, United States - 322HYB-C-3 | ecosystem: Host-associated > Plants > Roots > Rhizosphere > Soil...
GCCGCTACAGTGTGGAACAGGCCTTCAGAAAAATAGTGGAGCCTCTCGCAGAAACGTACAAGTTATTTCCTAATGTTATTGTATGGGAAACGAGAGAAAATAGCATCGGAATAACATTAGAGGCGGTACCCCAGGGCAGAAAAATGCAAGTCATTTCCTAATGTTATTGTATGGAGAAAGCGCCGAAAATGCATCGGAATAACATTAGAAGATGTGTGGAGAAAGTAATTTCCTAATGTTATTGTATGGGGAAGGCAATTTCCTAATGTTATTGTATGGGAAAATGGTGCCCTAATGTTAATGTGTGGGGAAAAACGCCTATCGATATTCCATATAGAAAACCGCTGGTAAGTGTGGTGCAGATGACCACCTCAAGGCTCCTGAAAACGCACAAGTCATTTCCTAATGTTATTGTATGGAGAAGGAGCGGAAATTGTATCGGAGTAACATTAGAGCTGGTGGGGAAGGGAGTTTCCTAATGTTAATGTATGGAGAAGGAGTTTCCCTAATGTAAATGTATGGAGAAGGAGTTTCCCTAATGTTAATGTATGGAGAAGGAGTTTCCCTAATGTTAATGTATGGAGAAGTAGTTCCCCTAATGTTAATGTATGGAGAAGTAGTTTCCCTAATGTAAATGTATGGAGAAGGAGTTTCCCTAATGTAAATGTATGGAGAAGGAGTTTCCCTAATGTTAATGTATGGAGAAGTAGTTCCCCTAATGTTAATGTATGGAGAAGTAGTTTCCCTAATGTTAATGTATGGAGAAGGAGTTTCCCTAATGTTAATGTATGGAGAAGGAGTTTCCCTAATGTAAATGTATGGAGAAGGAGTTTCCCTAATGTAAATGTATGGAGAAGGAGTTTCCCTAATGTTAATGTATGGAGAAGTAGTTTCCCTAATGTTAATGTATGGAGAAGTAGTTTCCCTAATGTTAATGTATGGAGAAGGAGTTTCCCTAATGTTAATGTATGGGAATATTTTTTGTTGCTGTTGTATGGGAAGCAGTGTAGGGATGCAGTAGAACGCTGCAGAGCGCTCTCTAGGCCGAAAAAAAAAATCGGGAAGGCTGGAGGAGGCGGAAAAAATATTTTTTCACATGGCAGTGACTTTTGGTATATATAGTGAAACTCATATAAATAGTTTGTATAGGAATAACATCAGGCAGAGTGGTTTGTATAGGGAAAACATTAGAGATATCGATTTGTATGGGAATAACAATAGAGAAACGCCTTCAGTGAGGATTTCCAGGCGCAGGAGCGAGTGCTGGGACGCAGCAGAGAGGTTTCGTGGCTGGATAAAAATGGAGAAGGTCACTGGAGATGGAGAAAAAAATATTGGAGTCGTGTATGTGTGCTGTAGTGTATAGAGAAGGTAGTATAGTGTTGTTTTATGCTGTAGCGGTGTTGAAAAAAAAGTAGACAGCACCCGGACTTCCCCGGTGGTCACCCACCCGAGTACTACCCGAGCTTGAGGCTGCTTAACTTCGCAGAGCGGACGGGATACGGTGTTCTCAGCCTAAGATGGCCGTCTACGACACTCTATCCTCAGCAATCCCAGGTACCACTTTCCGCACTTCTTCTGTATTCTAGAACGTTTCTTTCCCTTCTCCCGCATGCTTTTCGCAGAAGGGACATTCTGCACGATCATCTGCGGGCCGAATCACCCATCATCGATTGCACATACCGTAAATTACCGCCATGTATCTGATATGGCGGTAATTTATCGGCCGAGCACCCGGAAAATGGGGGATTCTCGCGATCGCGGCGCGTTTAAAGCTGGATTCCCCGGGGCCCACAGCCGTGATTCGCGCTTAATATATGTGTGTGGGGTGTGTGCACACCCTCCGCGCTTCATATACATTTTAACTGGCGGATTAGACCAAACTTACGTCGAAAAAGTGGGATGTGGGCCGTTTGGCGGTTTCTCTCACTAGAAACGTTGGCGTTGCGCGTGGCACCCTCCAGCACCGGTTGACTATGTGCGCCGTGTGATTTCCTGTCGATTGCCACCAACCGAGCGCCGATCCGATCAGCCGTTCGCGCTCAGTGATTTTTGAAGTGATTTGTTGAACCTATCGGCACCTTCCAAAAAAGTGCCATTTTCGGACACCTTTTCGAGTGCCGACACAAGACGCCAACAGATACGCCTGTAAGCTTTGGGGATCGTGTAGTACGCACCACTGCGCGTATTTTAAGCTCCTGGGAGCATGTTTTCGTTCAGTGGGGCCGCGGCAAATGACTCGGGAAAAATGGCATTTTTTTCGTCCGAAATCACATTTTCACATGTACCGACATCAATTTCGACGCGGAGAACGCGTGACGCACCGCAAATACATGCGCCGTAACGCCCTCTATCCATCCCAGTTGGTGGAGCAGCAATCCGATCCGCCGTTCTCGAGAACGGTCCGAAAAGGTCCAAACTCGACCAAAAAAATAGGTCATTTTTGCGACACCTTTTCGAATGCCCCCGAATGACCACAGAAGTTACGCCAGTACCGAGT
>Ga0307408_100001744_pt1 | contig 15897 bp, 7 predicted proteins | sample 322Cmetagenome_FD_202116 | JGI IMG/M metagenome (GOLD analysis project Ga0307408, IMG submission 202116) | Maize rhizosphere microbial communities from greenhouse at UC Davis, California, United States - 322HYB-C-3 | ecosystem: Host-associated > Plants > Roots > Rhizosphere > Soil | place: USA...
GCACCCAGGTCTCGCGATGCCAGCCCGAACACCACGGACGTCCATGCTGCACGAGCGTGGAGATCGCTTTCAATCTCGCCGGGATAGATTCGCTTCACCCAGTCCATCGCCCGGGCGGGATCGATTTCTCCCCAGCAGGAAAGCACGGTGCCTTGGTAGATCTTCTCGGGATACGCCTTCGCCCATTCCGCGGCCTTGAGAGGATCGACCTTCGCCCAAGAAGCCAATAGCAGGAGACCTTCATTCATGGCATTGGTCCGATCCCACGAGTTCAGGAAATCCGCCGCTTCCCCGAAGGCCGATACGGGCAGCTGGTCGATGAAATCCAGCATCTCGCGCGTCCGCTGTGTGGAACTTGTTAGAGAAAGGATCTCGCGCAAGCGCTCCAGCCGTCCCTCGGCACCGGCTGGAATAGGGCGAATGATGCGGCTGCGAGTGGAAGCACGGGTTTCCGGAGACGCTGTGGTCGTGCCGGATGATAAGACAGGTGCCGCGACCGGTGTCTCCGGCCGGAAGGCATAGCCAAGCGAGGTCAGGAAGACGACGGATGCCGCGACGACGGCGGATTTCTGTGAAGCAGTCATGGCAAGATGGATGCTGAGAGCCTGAGGTGAAGCGGGGATCACGCCGCTCGCCGCTGAACACACGGCGAGCGCCAGCGAAGCAGGAGCCGCGGCGACTGCGTGGGCGGGCAGCACCGTCGCCAACGCCGCGGCACTCGTCGCGATGCCCCGCTTGCCGAGCATGGCGCGGAGTTTTTCCAAGGCACGCGATGCGCGCTGGCGGGCATTGATTTCTGTTAGATCGAGTCGCGCCGCGATGCTGGCGTGGGATTCATTGCGGTAGTACTTCGCCAGCACCAGCTCCCGATCGGCGGCGGACAATGAGTCCACCAGTTCGTCGATGACGGGAGCCAACCGCGCCCAGTCGATGTCGGATGAGGCATTCATGGCTCCGTGCGAAATGGCGACGCTCTCCCGTTGCTTCCTGCGCACCTCGGCGCGGACCAGATCGATGGAAAGCGAGCGGCAGGTGCGATGCAGCCAGGCCGTCAGCGAGACATCGCCGGGAACCAACGCCGCCCGCTGCGCCAAACGGACGAAGGTGGCTTGGGCGACATCGCGGGCGTGGTCTTCGCTGGCTGTGACCCGCTTCGCCACCGCATGGACCAGATCAAGGTACCGCCCGACCAGGACGCGGAACGCCACCTCATCGTGCTGCACGATGAAACGATCCAACAAGGTCCGGTCCGTTGCTTCCATGATTCCGACCCTATTCGTCACGCCGGAAGGGGCGTGACAGAAAAAATTCGGGACCCACGGGAAACCCGCTCCCGCACCAGCGCGGCAATACGATCGGGCAGATCCGGAAATCGGCATCATCCGGGCGGACGATTTTCCGTGCCCGTTATGGCGTATCGGGATATTTAACTTCCATTAATCATGTCGGCGCACGAACAACAGATCTGGTACTACGGGTCCACCACAGGCGAACGGGTGGGGCCCATCTCCCTGGGCGAACTGAGTTCCTTGGCAGGCAAAGGCACCGTGGGGGCGAAGACCTTGGTATGGAGCCCGGGATACCCTGACTGGATTCCCGCCGAGCAGATCGCGGATCTCCTGATGACCGCCCGGGAGGTGGTTTCCACGGTGGCGGCCCCTCCGCCGGTGCCGGTTAGCGTGTCCACGCCTCTCTCTCTAGCAGAGGACAAGCAGCCCGTGGAGGTCGCCCCGGCTGCTGCTATCCCCGTCACGGTTGCTTCGGCTGGAAGCGCACCCCGTCCGGCGGAGGACGCCACTCCGTCCCCTCTCCCCGCACCATCGTCCGAATCGCCGCTCGAACTCAAGCCGCGGAAGGGTTCGTTTGTCTTTCCACGCGTCGTCCTCGGTCTGCTGCTCTCGCTGCTGCTCGGTGCCGCCACCGCTGGCGCCCTGATGGCCGTGGAACAATCCCCGTGGCCCGGACTCGCCGTGTTCGCCGTCGGTAGCGTATTCGCAATCATGGGAAGCTTGGCAGCCTTCCGGAAGGAGCGCTACGAGCTCCAAGATTCGCGCGTGATCTGCCACCGCGGCGGTCTCATGAGCGACCAGACGACTGAGCTGGAGATCCGCAATATCACCCACGTGAAGCTCAAGCTGCCGTGGCTGCGCTACAAGTTCTACGGCGTGGGCGATGTCATCGTGGAGACCGCGGGCAATTCCCACCCGGTGGTGATGCGCGCCATCGCCGAGCCGGAAGCCATCTACGCCGGCATGCAGGAGCGGATGAAGCGGAATGGCTACGATCTCACGCAGCAGCAGCTCTTCTTCGAAGACAAGCCGGCGATCATCGCCATCCTCGTCGAGGGCATTGGAACCCTGGTCGGATCCTCCTTCGCCCTGCTCTATGTCGGCGCCATGGCCATGGGTGCACGGGAGGCTGCCAAGTCTCCGGTCTTCGACGCCATCGCCGTGGGGATGCTCGGACTGGCGGCGATTCTGCTCGTTGCCTTCATCATCGTGCGCTTCCTCGACTATCGGCGGCGCACCTACCGCGTCTTCAATGACATGGTCGTCTATGACGAAGGTTTCCTCACCCGCCACAACGCCTTCATCCCATACGAGAACATCGCTGACTCGACGACCAACTGCACCTTCATCGACCGGCTCTTCGGCCTCTACGACGTGCAGGTGAGTTGCCAGGGAAGCAGCAAGGAGATCAAGTTCCGCCGTCTCCGCCAAGGTGCGGCGCTCTCGGCGGCGATCGATCAATTGGTGGTGCTCGCCCAAGAGAAGAAAAAGGCCAAGTTCTCCGCGAAACAATCGCTCGTCTCACAGTCCCGCCCGCGCCGTAGCGAACCCGAAGCGGTTGCGCCCGGCGAGGCGATGGTAGCCGAATTGAAGATGCACGCGGGCAGAGCGCTCGTGCCGCTGCTATTCCTGCTGCCGCTCGTTCCAATCTGGCTCGCGGCAATGATCCAGACCGGCATCAGGGCGATGTCCACTCAGTACTCGGTGCGTCCGGGATCAGTGCGCCATGCGTATCGCTTCCTCACGTCGACGGATCGCGAGTTCGCTTATGACAAGATCACCGGCGTGGTGGTGAAGCAGAACCTCTGGGACCGCATGTTTGGCACGCTGACGATCAAGTTCTGGTCGATCGGATCCGGTCAATCCATCGAGTTCGCGCACATCAGTGCCAGCCAGATTGACGTCCCGGCCCTGTTGCGTCAGGCCGGTATCCCCGCGCCGTCGGCGGAGCCCTTTGAGGCTCCAGCAGCCTTCGGCCTGTTCACGTGGCTGCGTGCGCAGATCAGGTTCATTCCCCTGTTACTGGTGCTCTCCGCGATCTTCGTCTTCCTAGCAATGGAGGTCGATCCGGTTCTCTATTACCTCTTCGCGGTACCGGTGGTTTTCTTCATAGGCACCTGCATTTACTCCAAGATGTACGCGTCCCGCCAGCGCCTGCGCTTCCACGACCATCACGTCGAGGCCGAGACCGGGATCATCGCCAAGCAGTACTTCATGGCGCGCTACAGCAATATCAAACGCACCGTGGTCACCCGCTATCCCGGCGGGGAACAAGGCACCTTCCAGATCATCGTGGCGGGTGAGGAAGAGGTTCAACAGGCAGGGGCCACCCAACAGCAAAAGAAAGCGATGAAGGTCCTACGTCCTTATTCTTTCACCACCGCCTACCTCCCGCAGGTCCGCGATACCGCGCTGCTGCTTGATGACATCCTCTGCGGCCGGGCCGACCCCGTTCCACAGGCCGTCCCCGGCGAGCCGTTGGAGGTCCTGTTAGAAGCGCCACGCTCGGTGGCCAATGCCATTGTGAAGCTGATGCTGTTCAGCATCTTTCTGGTAGCCCCCATCGTGCTACTGCCCCTCACGCTTCCTTTCACCATCATCCGGGTGAAGCGCTGGCGCTATCGCGTGGAAGCCACCCGAATCGTCAGTAGCTGGGGCATTCTGTATCGCAAGGAATCGAGCATCATCCTCGATCGAGTCGATAGCATCCAGCAGAGCCAGGGCCCGGTGAACAAGATGTGCAAGAACGGCAACGTCACCATCATGACCGCGGGCAGCAGCAAGCCAGAGTTCAAGATCATCGACTCGCCTGCCTACCTTGAGCTCTACCGGATCATTCGCGAGCGCTCGGAGTGAGGTTCAGCGACCATCGAAGGGCGTCCTCAAGTTCGTCGCGCCAGCATTCCCGGGCGTGTCCGCCTTCAAATTCGTGGGCGTTCACCACGCCTCCGGCTTCGCGGAGCAGGCGCACGGCATGGCTCACCCCGTCCACTTGCGAGACCTGCTGGTGCAGGCCGGATGGCGGGTGATGGAGATCGGTTTGGGTCTCCTGTGAACCGACGCTCAGCCAGAACCGGCCGTGCACGGGAGCGTGACGCCTCACCGTATCCCCGAAGGTTTCATAGTCCCACCAATGTGACCCGGACTGGGAAACGCAGGCGGTGAGAAGCTGAGGATACCTCAGCGCAAGATGGACCGCCATCAAACCGCTGAGGCTCAGGCCCACCACGGCGTGGCCCCCTTCGCTCAATCCTGCGACTTCTTGCTGCAACCAGGGGACAACCTTTTCCCCGATGTAGCGTGCGTAGTCCACATTCGCCGTGAAATCCAGATGCCGGTCCAGGGCACTCACGTGACCGACGTAGGCAAAGGTCATGCCGGACGGCATCGAGTCCGCGATGCCTTGGAAGATCGGCACGGCTTCAAGGTCTCGCCAGTAGATCTCGCCATCGAGAATGAGACAGAGCGGATGCGTGCGATCTGCGGGACCGCGGCTCAGGCGGACCAAACGAGCATAGCCGGTGGCAGGGTCCTCGATCCAATGCTCCTCCAGCGAGAAAGCAGGTTTATCATTGGTCTTGATGCATCGCCCCTCACTCTCCAGCTCGCCGACATGCCAGCCATTGAGAAGCAGGAACTCTGAACCCGCCGACGAGATCGTCTCCCAGCCGTGCGAGAACAACCACGCTTCGGCCTGACGGAGCAGCTCCCGTCCGATGCGTTTGCCCCGGAACTCCGGCTGGACCACAAGTTCCAATAGCTCACCGGAACGGCGGCATGCCAATGAGACCGCCACCGGAACATCATCGGAACATGCCACCCATCCTGTGCGAATTCCTGCAGGCTCCCAATCTTCGGGCTCTGGGAATTGTTCCGCGATACCCATGCGTCCCAAGGCCGGGATGTCATCGGTGCGGAGCTGACGGTAAGCGATCACGGGAGAAGGATAAGTTCCATCCTGTAGTTCACCAGCTTCTCCTCACCAATCGCCACTTCCTGTTCTGTTAGAACGGCGAATCCCAGGTGCTCGAACAGGCGCCGAGCCCCGATGGATGCTTCCACATACAAACGAGATAGATTCATGAACGAGGCCACGCCGATCGCATGTTGGACAAGCCCGGTCATGATGCCGCAGCGTTGGAAATCCGGGTTCATGTACGCGCAGTCGATGTGGCCGTCCGGATCCAGCTCGAGGAAGCCCGCGATCTCGCCATCCACCACATTGACGAAGGGTTGCTTCCGCTCGCAGCGCTTCTCCCATTCCAGATCACGTGGTGAGTTTCCGTCCGATGAATCGGAACGAGAGGCCACAAAGCGCGATGGTGAAAAACCCGAGCAGACCCGCATGCCAAAGCGCTGCACTCCAGTCCACCTTCCCCCACACCGAAAACTGGATCAGCTTCACCCCGTGGTAAAAGGGCGACCACTGCACGAGGTGTCCAAGGAACGAATTCGAAGGGACGGGGAAGAAAACGCCCGAGAGGTAGAAGATGGGCGCAATCAGGAAGGAATAGACGGTCTGGAATTGATTGATGTTCCGCACCCACGCCGAGGCCAACAGCCCGATCGCCGCGCACGGCAAAGCCAAGATCCCGGCGATCAGCGGGCAAATCAGGATCGCCAGTGGATTCGGAAGCAGACCTAACACCAGCAGCACCAGCGACACACCGAGTCCCATCAGGCCGGCGCGAACGAAGACCCACATGAACTCGCCCGTCACCACCTCGTTCACGCCGATCGGAGTCGTCAGCATCGCCTTGAAGACGGACTCGAAGGTCATGCGCACATAGAAGCCATAGCTGCTCTCGAAGAACGCCGTGAACAGCGCCGTGGTCGCGATCATCCCGGGCGCAAGGAACTGAGCGTAGCTCATGTCATCGATCCTTCCAACGTAGCCGGACAGGCCCATGCCCAGCGAGCCGAGGATCAGCGCCGGATCCGCGAGCGTCGGTGAGATGTTGGCCAGGAAATCCTTCCGGTAGACCATCCAGTTCCGGACGACCACTTGCCAGCTCAGGCGTAGGCTTGGGAGGCGATCATTCATCGTCGTTCAGCTCGCTGCCGGTGAGTTTGAGATACACGTCTTCCAGATTGGCGGGACGCATTTGCAGGGCGGTGTGGCCGGACGCACGCTGCAGTTCTAACAGATCATCGAAGCGCGGTGCCCGCACGCAGCATTGCCGGCCCTGATGGAAGAGCACCCACGACGGATCCAGATGCGGCTTGATCGCCTCGTCCGTGTGCGGCTGGAAAATGCCGACAAATCCCGGGGCCTCGCGCTCGATTAATTCGCGCGGTGCTCCAGTCCCCACCACCTTGCCGCGATCGAGAATCACGATCTGGTCACAGAGCACCTCGGCCTCATGCATGTAGTGGGTGGTGACTAGGACGGTCTTTCCCTTGTCGCGCAGCTCGATGACCTTTTCCCACAACAGGTGCCGCACCGAGGGATCGAGGCCGGTGGTCGGCTCATCCAGAATCAGCAGCTCGGGATCGGCGAGAAGCGCGCGGACGAAGGCAAGGCGGCGCTTCATTCCTCCCGAGAGCGTCTTGATCGTCGCGTCTCGCTTTGCCTCCAGCATCATGTAGGAAAGCAGTTCGGCGATCCGCGGATCGGCCGTCTTCCGGGAGAGTTCGCTGAAGCTCGCGTAGATCCGCATGTTCTCCAGCACCGTCAGGCCATCGTCCAAGGCGTTCTCCTGCGGCACCACACCGATGCGGCGCTTGATGTCACGCGCCTGCTTCGCGGGATCGAGCCCGAAGACCTCCAAGTCACCGCCGGTGCGCGCGACCACGCCGTAGAGGCAGCCGATGAAGGTGGACTTGCCCGCTCCATTCGGACCTAGCAGGCCGACGCATTGCCCCTTCCTCACCTCGAGATCCAGCGTGACAAGAGCCTCGAAATCTCCGAAGCGCTTCGCCACACCACGGGCTTGGATGATCGGGGAATCGTTCATGAGAAAAAGCGGCGAAGCGCAGGCAAACTCCGCAGATAGGTCGATCGGGCAAAGGAAAAACGCGGCAGCGACCGCTCACTTGCCTTCAGGCGGCGATGGGAAATGTTTCCTCAGCCGCTCCGCCTCGTCCGCCTTCAGGTGAAAGGCGCTACCATGCCGCGCATCCGGAGGAAACTTCACCTCGTCCACCACCTTCCAATTCTTCAGATCGGGAGAGGAGGACGCGCCGAAGCGATTCGTCATGCAGTAGTCGTAGAGCAGGAGCCAGCCGGATCCCTGCGGATCGGGCATCACCGAACAACCTTCGGTGATGGTGGGAACAATCTGTCCCTTGTTGAGCGGGCCTTGCAGGATATCATACGGCCCCTCGATGTTCTTCGAGGAGGCGAGCCGGATTGCACGTCGTTCGCCGGTGCGCTCACCGAATTCCTCCTCCTTGTGGAAGAGGTAGTAGGTTCCATCGACCTCGCGCAGCGTGCCATCGATGACCGAGTAATCGGGATCAAACAGCACCTTCGCAGTCGTGAATGTCTTCCAGTCCTTGGTCCGGGAGAACCACAGGCGGCTATCCTTCCAACCCGCATCCTCGAAGCTGGAAGACCAGAACACGAAGAACTCGCCGGCCTTCTGATCGAAGAACCACTCCGGCGCCCAAATGCTCCGGGCCTTTCTGCCGTCGCTCCAGGTAACACCCTCCATCAACGGCAATGATTCGACCGTGTCCCACGTGATCAGATCGCGTGAAGTCGCATGAAGGCACACGGGTCCATGGCCTCTCCGCGGATCTCCCGTAGCCCGGCCGGTTCCCATCAAGTGCCACACGCCATCGGGGGCGCGCTGGATGAAAGGATCGCGAAGTTGTTGGGTCCACACCGGCTCATTGCCCTTCAGCGGCGTCCAATTCCGGCCATCCGTGCTCAGCGCGAAATGCAGCTGCTCGACGCTCATCGGGTCCGGCAAGGGGACATCGCGAACCTTTCCATCCGCATCGATCTCCACGCGCGTCGGATAGCGCTGCCGGAAATAGGCGAGCGCCCACACGCCATCCTTGGCTTCGATTTCAGCACGGACCTCGCCAGCCAGCAGGGCAGCGGCCAGGAACAAGAACTTCGGCATCCACTTCATCGCGTGGAGTTCCTACGAGTGGATTTCGGAGAAGAAAGCGCATTTTGCCATCTAAGCGGATCCATCCTCTAGAAACCAGTAGGTAGGCGGCACCCCGTTTCTTCTGATATCCAGACCATTGCTCGTTCTCGCGACCGGTCTTTCCACCGGGGTCAGAACGGCTGATCCAAACCCAATTCCGAAGCTGTCCGACTGCCCACCACCATGTGGGTGCGGCTGACGATTCGACGAAGCGTACCCCTGTGCCGGCGACCCAAGGCACTGCAACCCAAGCCCGTAAATCCCGTGTCTTCCCCATCCTCAACCTTCCGCCGGCTGCTGTGGCCCGCCCTCCTTCTCGCGCTCTGCATCGGAGCCGTCCTGTGGAGACAGCATTCGCCCGCCCCATCACCGTCGACGTCCCGGAACACACGTGAGTCCGTGCCGCAGGCACAGGACACGACTGCGGCAGCGTCACCGGAAACTCCGGCACTCACCGAGGAGATCGCCGACGCCGAGGCCTCTACTCCAGCCACCGCCCCGACCGCCCCCGCTTCCCGCGAGATGGACGTGGCGCTCAATCCCTACGCGGCAGGCCTCCAAGCACCCGGCACCTCGAAGCGCGCGTGGGATGTCCACTTCATCCAGAGCTTCCAGCAGGGAAAGGAAGGCGATCCGATTCGTTTCGAGCTGACTGACGGAGCGATCGCCGAGGGCGTCGTCAAAATCGTGCAACGGGATGGCGCGGTGGTCGCCTATGTCTCCGGTGAGCTGACGGCTCCGGAGAAAGGGAAGTTCTTCTTCCTCACGCCTCCAGAGGGCGGAAAGGCCGGCAAAGCCGTGGCCGTGATCGAATTCCCCGCGAGCAAGATCGCCTATCGAGTGGAGCCCACCGGCACCAATGGCGACCCGGAGTTGTGGAAGCGCCGCTTGGAAGAAGTGGTCTGCTTGAACATGGACAAAGCCGATCCGGAGTGGCTCGCCGAACACTCGACCTGCTCCTGCGGAAAGCCTCATGAGATCGCTCCGCTGCGGCCCGATCTGGCTCCGGACTATGTACCCGAGCACAATGACGAGATCATCTCGCTCCAGAGCTATCCCGGTTCGCCCGCGGTGATGCTCCTCGATTTCGCCGGTGGCTACACGAACAGCTGGGGCGGCGTCGCCTATGCCCGTCCCAATGTCAGCAACGAGGTGATCAAGGACATCTGGAAGCGCGTCGCGGAGGACTACATGCCCTTCAACATCAACGTGACGACCGACATCAAAGTCTTCCTCGCGGCTCCCGCAGCAAGCCGCCAACGCTGCTGCTACACCACCACTCCAATCACGCCCGCGGGCGTCGCCTACTTCGGTTCATGGAACTGGGGCAACGACACCGTGTGTTGGTCGGTCTACAACGTGGGCAAAGCCGCGGCTGAAGTTGGCTCGCACGAAGTCGGTCACACGCTCGGCTTGGCTCACCAAGGCCAGACAGGCGGCGGGGAGTACTACGGCGGTCACGGTGGCGGCGAGACCGGTTGGGCACCGATCATGGGTGTGGGCTACTATCAGGCCCTCACCACTTGGGCCAAGGGCGAGTATGCGAATGCCAACCAACCGCAGGACCAGCTCAACACCATCACCACTGCCAACAACAACGTCGGCTACCGCACAGACGACACCGGCAATACGCTGGCGACCTCGCGCTACCTGGAGGTGTTTTCGAACAACACCGTCTCGGCCGAAGGCGTCGTCGAGCGCACCGGCGACACTGACTCTTTCCAGTTCACCACCACTGGCGGCGCCATCAACCTGAAGGTCGACCCGGTGGCTCCCGGCGATTGGGCCAACCTGGCCACCATGGCTACCATCGCCGATGCGTCGGGAACGATCCTCGCCACCACCAACGCACAGGACGACGTCTCATCGACGATCACGACCACTCTGGCAGCGGGCACCTATACCTTCCGCGTCATCGGCACGGGCAAGAACGATCCGCTGACAAATGGTTTCACCGATTACGCGAGCCTCGGCTACTACGCCATCTCTGGCAGCGTCGCGGGAGCACGACAACCGACGCGCCTGAGCGTGGCGGAACGCGCGCCTAACAGCACAGTCGTCGGCAGCGTGCCAGCCACCAATCCCAACAGCAGCCCGCTGGTCTACACGATTACCTCGGGCAATACCGGCGGCACCTTCTCCGTGAGCAACACTGGCGTCATCAGCGTGGCAAACAACACGCTGCTCGACTACTGGGCGCTGGCGAACAACCCATCCCTCTACGCCGCGCAGTTCGAGCTGTTCGTGAACATCACGAACGTGAACAACGCCACGCTTAACGAGACGAATCGCCGCGTGGTGATCGCCGTGCAGCAGCTCTATGCACAGGTGCCCAGCGGCTTGACGGCGACCCTCGATAGCAGCCTTCGCATCAAGCTCGAGTGGGGACAAAGCTACGGAGCAAACGCTTACCATGTGAAGCGCTCCACCACTCCCGGCGGCCCTTACACGAGCTTGGGAACGACCACCGCGAGCAGCTACTCCGATGGTGGACTCAGCCATGGTGTGACCTACTACTACGTGGTCACGGCGGTGAATGCGAATGGCGAGAGCAACCCTTCCGGCCCGGCAAGCGCCCTCGCACTGTCGGTGGCGGGTGGCTTCGAATCCCCCGTGCTGAGCGGAGGCACCCATCGATACGGTCCCACCGGGGACACGGGTGGATGGATTTTCGGTGGCAGCGCTGGCAATGGCTCCGGCCTCGTCACGAATGGCAGCGCGTTCAACAACCCGACCGTTCCGGAAGGCAATCAGGCCGCCTTCATCCAGGCGAACGGTGTGCTCTCCCAGACCTTCTCCGGTTTCACACCCGGCACGACTTACACGATCTCCTACCTGTCCGCGCAACGCCCCGGCAACCAGCAGACTTGGGATCTGAAGCTCGATAACACGATCCTCCAATCCAACAGCGGCGGTGGATCGAGCTTCGGCATCCGCACCAACACCTTCACCGCGACGGCCGCTTTCCACACGATCTCCTTCGCAGGCACCAACACGGCCGGCGGTGACAACACGGTCTTCATCGACAACGTCCAGATCCTCATCGCGAGTCCGGCGATCCCGAATTTCAGCTTTGAGAATCCCAGCGCGGGAACCGGATCAGGCGCGTATCGTTATAACCCCACGGGAGGCTCGTGGACTTTCAGCGGCTCCGCTGGCAATGGCTCCGGCGTCGCGGCCAATGGCAGCGGCTTCGGTAATCCCAATGCTCCGCACGGAACCCAGGTCGCTTTCGTTCAGAATCTCGGAACGATCACGCAGACACTCACGGGCCTCACTCCCGGCAAGACCTACACGCTGAGCTACCTCGCCGCGCAACGTGGGGGTGGATCCGGTGGCCAGACTTGGGATGTGAAGATTGGCAGCACGGTGATCCAATCGAACAACACCCCGGGGAGCACCAGCTTCATCAGCTCCACGGTCAACTTCGTAGCCTCGGCTGCTTCCCAAACGCTGGCCTTCGTCGGAACCAATCTGTCCGGCGGCGACCGCACCGTCTTCATCGACAACGTCACCCTCACTCGCAGCGATGCGCTTCTGCCGGTGACGCCGGTGGTCGCGCTGACCAGCCCGGCAAATAATAGCGCCTTCGGCACCAACGCACCGGTCAGCTTCAGCGCCTCTGTCACCGCGAATGGCAATGCGATCAATGCAGTGCAGTTCTTCGTCGGCAAGACGATGATCGGCCAGGACTCCAATGCGCCCTACACCTGCGCCTGGGGCGACGTGAAATCTGGCCTTCAATCGGCATTTGCGCGCGTAATGTTCAACAACGGCAGCTCCGCGGATTCCGTGCCGCTGACATTCGTTGTGTCTAACAGCAATCTCAACCTCGGCTTCGAAACGCCAGCACTCGGCGGCGGCCAATACCAATACACCCCGGCCAACGCCTCGTGGAAATTCACCGCCACCGGCATCGCTTCCAACGGCAGTGCCTTCGGCAGCCCGACCGCTCCGGAAGGCACCCAGGTCGGCTTCGTCCAATTCAACGGCACCACCTCGCAGACCTTCACCGGCTTCACCCCGGGCACCAGTTACACGATCTCCTACATGGCTGCCCAGCGTTCGGGTAACCAGCAGACCTGGGACGTGAAGATCGATGACACCGTCGTCCAATCCCACTCAGGCGGCACCTCGAGCTTCGCCGCCCGCACCGCGACCTTCACCGCTACGGCCGCGTATCACACGCTGACCTTCGCGGGAACAAATCTGAACGGTGGCGACAATACGATCTTCATCGATAACATCAGCTTCAATCCGCCGCTCGGAACCAATCCGGGTCCTGCGCTCGTGGTGAATCCTTCGCCTGCCACCGCGACCGATGTGGTCGGCAGCGAGGTGAATTTCGTCGCCGCCTTCAGCACCGGTCTTCCGACCACCTACCAGTGGCAGAAGCTCGTGGACGGACAGCTGATCGACATCACCGGTGCGACCACACCGACCCTGACGCTTTCCAATCTCCAGTTGGGCGACACGGGAACCTATCGCCTCCGGGCCACCGATACGGCCGGCGTCTCCGTGAGTGGAACCAGCACGCTCACCGTCACCAGCGTGCCCGCACCGGTGAATGACGTCATCACCAGCTATGCCGCCCAGACGGGTCTTGGCAGCGCGAGCCCTCACTTCACTTCCACATGGGAAGTGGCACCGGGCAGCTTGATTGCTTCCAAGTCGCCCACGGAAACCGGCAGCGGGAACTTCACCAACAGCACCAACGTTCTCACCGATGGCAGCGTTGGACGCTCGACCTACAATTCCGGCGGCACGACCGCCACTCAGGTAAGTGCCGGCGGAAGCGCAGGACAATCGGTAACGTATAACCTCGGCACCGCTGCCAGCGGCTACAGCCTCTCGAAGATCGTCGTGCATGGCAGCTGGCCGGACGCCGGTCGCGATCAGCAGGCCTACACGGTCTCGTATTCCACGGCCGCCGATCCGACGACCTTCATCACACTCGCCGCGGTGAACTACAACCCGGCAAACCCCGCCGCTGTCCAATCGGCGACGCGCTCCACGCTGCTCTCCTCCACCGCGGCCCCGCTTGCCAGCGGTGTGGCCGCACTCAAGTTCGACTTCACCACACCTGCGCCAGAGAATGGCTGGGTCGGTTACACCGAAATCGCGGTGTATGGCGCTCCGCTGGAGCCCGCCATCACCATGCAAACGTCGCCCGCCACGGTGGTGGACGTGGTCGGTAGCCAGGTGGCCTTCAGCGCCGCGATCACCGGCGCCACGCCATTGACCTATCAATGGCAGAAGGTGGTGAGCGGCGTTCCCAGCGACATCGCCGGTGCGAACGGACCCACTCTAACCCTCACCAACCTGCAAACCAGCAGCACGGCGAGCTACCGGCTCAAGGCCACCAATTCGAACGGCACCGTCACCTCGCCCGCATCCACCCTCACCGTCACCGCCGCGCCTGCTCCGGTGAACAACGTGATTGCCTCCATGGCGGCGCAGACCGGTCTCGGCGGAAACACGACCTTCGCTCCGAGTTGGAAGCTGACCGCGGACGATAGCCTCATCGGAGGCATGCTGCCCTCAAGTGCCGCGGGCAATTTCAGCATCAATCCGAATGGCAAGACTACGGCCGCGCTGACCACTCCTCGCAGCTTGGCGATCAGCCCGACCACCGGCGGTGAAAACAGCTTCAATTACCTGAGCTGTGGCAATGGCAACGGTGCCGGGTCCTCCGTGGTCTACACGCTCCCCACGAATGCCAATGGATACACGCTGACGAAGATGATGATTCACGGCGGCTGGGCCGATGCCGGTCGTGACCAGCAGGCCTACACCGTGTCCTATTCGAAGGTGGCCACGCCGAACACCTTCGTCACCCTGCGCTCCGTCAACTTCAACCCTTCCAATCCCGGAGGCGTCCAATCGACAACCCGAGCCACACTTACCGCATCAAGCGGCGTGCTCGCGACCAATGTCGCGGCGGTGAAGTTCGACTTCACCACGCCGACTTCGGAGAATGGCTGGGTCGGCTACTCGCAGCTCGCGGTGTACGGAGCGCCAACGATGTCGGCCCCGACCAATCTGGTGGCCACTCCCGGCGATGCGCGGGCCACGCTGGCATGGTCGGCCACTCCCGGCGCCGCCTCCTATAACGTGAAGCGCTCGACCGTGAGCGGCGGATCCTACACCACCGTGGGGAATGTCTCGTCCACGAACTTCGTGAACACCGGCTTGACCAATGGCACACCCTACTACTACGTGGTCACCGCTTTGAATGGCGGTGAAGAAACTGCCATCTCGGGTCAGGTCTCGGTGACCCCAAACCCGGAAGGCTACGATGGATGGCTCGCCACCTATCCCAGCATCAGCGGTGAAAACCGTTCGCCGGATGCCGATCCCGATCAGGACGGCATGCCGAATGGCATCGAGTTCATGACCGGCACCTCACCCGCGAGCGCCTCCAGCATGGCGACCATCTCAAGCATCGTGAATGCTACGGGAGATATCGTACTTCAGTTCAAGCGCGTGGATGCCGCGAAAGCCTACCCTGTCACAGTGGAAAGCTCCTCGAACTTCGTGACGCCCTGGACCTCGGTGACCGTTCCGAATAGCGCCACTGCCGGGTCGAATCTCACCGTGGTGGAAAACGGCACCGGGCCCGATGACGTCACCGTGGTGATCCCCTCGAGCGGTGCCTCGAAGAAATTCGCAAGGGTTCGGATCGCCATCCCGTAATTCCTCGCGCGCGAAGTCATCGCATCTCATTCTATCGGCGAATCGGCAACTCTGCCGATTCGCCGATACTGTTTATTCGTGGTGCCCAGGCGCTGGCTAACGCCTATCCGCTGCGGTCTTGCAGCAAGATTCTTGAGCTGATTTGCTCAGGAAGTCGGAGGTGACGCGGCTATTGTCGCCCCAACGCCCTGCTTTCGCTTCCAAACAATCGCCATGCGCAACCTTGGACTGGATCTCCTTCGCCTTGTCGCAGTCCTTCTAGTGCTGGGTCGACACCTTCATTTGGCTGCGGACTCCAACTCGCTCATCCGGCTATGGCATCGCGGAGGATGGATTGGCGTGGATCTCTTCTTTGTCTTGAGCGGGTTCCTCGTTTCCGGGCTCCTGTTCAAGGAGTATCAGCGAACGCAGTCGCTGGATCTGAAGCGATTCCTGTTTCGGCGCGGCTTCAAGATTTATCCGGCATTCTATGTGATGATCCTGGTCACCATCGGGGTGAACCTTTCTACAGGCCACGCCATGACACCCAGGGCTATGATTGCCGAAGTCCTGTTCGTCCAAAACTACTTGGGAGGGTTGTGGGAACACACGTGGTCTCTCTCCGTTGAGGAACACTTTTATTTCGGCATAGCCGCACTCTGCTTCGTGGTGCTTCGCACAAGCAACCGCGGCCGGACTGCCGACAATCCCTTTTGGGTGATACCTCTTGTCTTCGTCGCGACGGCCTTGCTTTGCCAAGGATTCAGAATCGCAAACCTGTTCATTTTCGAAAACTATTCCAACAGATGGTATCTCTTTGGGACTCACCT
>Ga0307408_100001747_pt1 | contig 15854 bp, 14 predicted proteins | sample 322Cmetagenome_FD_202116 | JGI IMG/M metagenome (GOLD analysis project Ga0307408, IMG submission 202116) | Maize rhizosphere microbial communities from greenhouse at UC Davis, California, United States - 322HYB-C-3 | ecosystem: Host-associated > Plants > Roots > Rhizosphere > Soil | place...
AACAAATATTAAATAATTGTTAACTACCACAAATACTTAACAATTTACTGAGATTATTTCAACGTTTTCTTTAAAAAATCTTCAAGATCGGAACCTCGGAGGTTCTTGGCCAGGATCTTTCCTTGTGGATCTAATAAGAACGATGATGGTATAGACTCTACCTGATAGTCCCGGGCTATCTTGCTATCCCATTGCATTAACTCTGATACATGGTTCCAGTCCAGATTATCTGCTCTAACTGCCTTTTCCCAGTCGGGCTTGGTATTGTCAAGCGAAACGCCCAGAACAGTAAAGTTTTTATTTTTATAAGTGTTATATATCCGTACAATGTTCGGGTTTTCCTGGCGGCAAGGCGCACACCATGAAGCCCAGAAATCAAGCAACACGTATTTTCCTCTCAAGTCAGAAAGCTTCATTCTGCCGCCAATCAATGTTGGAGCTTCAAAATCTGGAGCAATCTGGCCAATGGCAACAGCTCTTATTTTATCCATACGGGATAGAAAAGCTTCAACTGGCTTATTGTTAAGGAACTTGCCCTTTATTTGCCCGGCGTAATCAAGTAATTGAGGTTCATATTTTGAGACATCTAAGGAACTCATAGCGTAAAATCCTGCCAGATTGTCTTTATTTTCTTGCCCAAACTTTAATGAAGCTTGGCCAAATTCATCCATATTTTTCTCAAAAATCGGAAGTAGAACCCTTTCTAAGGAATCTTTAACCGCCGGATTTTTAGAAACCTTTTCCTGAAACTGGTTTTGCAGGCCTAGAAAAACCTTTCCGTACTTATTACTGATTTGATTATAATTCTTCAGCTTGTCAGCAATATCTGAACCCTCTATAGAGTATTCGCCAGTTTGGTTGGTAAAGTCCGCGTGAAAATCCAGGTCATCGCCATTTTGGGCAACAAGCAAATAGTTTTTATCCTTCGCAACAACATAAAAAAATGTAGCATCGGGAGAAGCTACATTAAATTTAAATTCCTTATCCTCATTTAGGATCGCAGAATCAATAAGCAGGTCTTCCTTATAAAGCAGTACCTGTTTTAAATCTCCTGCATTTTCGAGCTTGCCCTCGATAGTAAACTGATCTTTATTTTTACAAGATACTATCGCAAACAGTGCGAGCCCTAATCCTATTGCTTTTTTCACTTTAAAGATTCTAATTTTTCTACGATTAATTTGTTAGCTGTTTTAGGGTCAATTTTCCCGCCAGAAAGTTTCATCACTTCGCCCATAAACAAGCCTAAAACGCCCTTCTTACCTTTATTGTACTCAGTAACTTTATCCGGAAATTTACTTACAGCCTGGTCTATAAATGTGCCTAGGTCCTCGGTGTTGGTATCGATAACCAGATTTAGTTCGTGCACTAAATCATCTACGCTTTTACCTGCCGAAGATTTAAGCGCCGGGAATACCTGCTGTGTCGCCGCTGTGTTATTAATTTTCTTTTCGTCTACCAAAGCAATAATTTCCGCTATAGATTTAGCAGAAATCGGTAATTGCGAGATGTCTTTGCCTGACTCATTCACGTAGGATTGAATTGGACCAATTACCCAATTAGCCGCTGACTTATAGTTTTGGGTATATCCTACCAGCTCCTCATAAAAATCAGCAACTGATTTATCATTAGTCAATAATAAGGCGTCATATTCTGACAATCCGAACTCAGAAGTATACCTTTTAATTCTCTCTTCAGGTAAAGCAGGAAGAGTTTTTTCAATTTCGTCAACCCACTCTTGCGACAAATGTAAAGGTGGCAAATCAGGTTCAGGAAAATAGCGGTAATCCAAAGCCATTTCCTTTGACCTTAAAACGGACGTCACACCAGTGACAGCATCAAAGTTTAAAGTATTTTGATCTATTGTTTTACCTGCCTCTATAAGTTTTACCTGCCTTTTAAACTCATAGTTTATAGCTCGTTGGAGGTTTCGAATCGAGTTAAGATTCTTTACTTCACAGCGGTTGCCATACTCGGTTGCGCCTTTTAAGCGCACAGAAATATTCGCATCACAACGCAAACTGCCTTCTTCCATATTGCCGTCACAAACCTCAAGATAACGCACAATTTTACGAACTTCTGTCAGATAAGCGGCTGCTTCTTCTGCTGAACGAAGGTCCGGCTCCGACACAATTTCCAGCAAAGGCACTCCAGCTCGGTTTAAGTCGATTAATGAGTACTTATCGTCTCTGTCATGCATGCTCTTACCGGCATCCTCCTCCATATGGATACGGTTTAAACGTACGTTTTTGGGCTCTTTGTCTTTTAAATTGATAGTGACATAACCTTTTTGACAGATTGGCAGTTCGTCCTGTGTAATTTGATAGCCTTTGGGCAAATCCGCATAAAAATAATTCTTCCTGTCAAAACGATTCACAAGATTGATCTTGCAATGGGTTGCCAGGCCTAATTTTACGGCATATTTTACGACTTCTTTATTGATTTTTGGAAGCGTTCCGGGTAAGCCTAATGATATTGGAGTAGTGTGTTTATTGGGCTCAGCGCCAAAAAAAGCCGGATCAGAGGAGAATATTTTGGTTTTTGTAGCAAGCTGCGCGTGGATTTCTAACCCAATCACAAGCTCGTATTTTTTAAGAACTTCTTCAGCCACTGTTTTCTGTTCTTTATGCGTTAAAGTCATCTGCGCCAAAGATACCATTTCTGCTAATAATTTGTAATTACTGGCATAGATTTTGACTTTTTTAGGTACATCAAATCTATACTTATGAAAAATTTATTCTACCCAATTGTGGTATGCTTGCTCTTATGCGGCATATCTCCATCTCAAGCGCAAAAATCTGTAGGTAACATTGCTGCACAACCTTTATGGGGCCCCACAGGCTACAACACTGTTGAATATTATTTCATTCCTGACATTAGTGCTTATTATAGCGTGGAAATGAAAAAATTCATTTACCAGGAGAATGGAAAGTGGATATTTTCTGAAAACCTACCGGCTGCTTATAAAGATTACGATTTGTACACTGGATACAAAGTTGTAATTAACCGCCCTCAGCCTTATTTAAATTTCAGGGCGCATAGTGTACGTTATGCTAACTATTTAGGGCAAAAAAACAGACAGGTTGCGATTGTAAATAGTACAAACTCAAAATATTTTGTGGTTAGTGGACATCCACAGGGTATGAGTGCTGAGGAAAAAGCTTCCATAAATAAGGAGTAATTTTCCACAGCACCACATAAAATTTCATTAATTAAACCACTGCTTGCCTTATTCGAATTAATTTTTCAAGCAGTTGCTCAAGTAAAGTCAGGTGCAGCATATTAGCTCCATCTGACTTTGCATTTTCTGGTTCTGGATGTGTTTCGATGAATAAACCATCTGCTCCCACTGCAATAGCCGCTTTAGCAATTGTTTCGATTAAAGCAGGTTTTCCTCCCGTTACTCCAGAGGTTTGGTTAGGCTGCTGAAGAGAGTGCGTACAATCCATCACGACAGGCACTCCAAAAGATCTCATTTCAGGAATGCCACGATAGTCAACAATTAAGTCCTGATAGCCAAATGTGTTTCCCCTATCGGTTAAAATCACCTTGTTATTGCCAGAATCTACAACCTTATCAACTGCAAATTTCATCGAGCCTGCCGACAGGAATTGCCCTTTTTTTATATTAATTACTTTTCCCGTTTTAGCAGCAGCAATCAACAGGTCTGTTTGCCGGCATAAAAAAGCAGGTATTTGCAATACATCTACATACTCAGCAGCCATAGCAGCCTCTGCACTTTCATGAATATCAGTAACAGTTGGCACCCCAAACTCTTTCCCGATTCTGGCTAAAATTTTAAGCGCCTTTTCATCGCCAATGCCGGTAAAGGAATCAATCCTGGAACGATTCGCTTTTTTATAAGACCCTTTAAAAACGTATGGAATATTAAGCCCATCTGTTATTTTAACAATCTTTTCTGCAATTCTTAACGCAATTTCCTCGCCTTCAATGGCACACGGGCCAGCCATCAAAAAGAAATTGTTACTCTCGGTATGTTTTAAATTTGGGATAATATTAATCATGTTCTAATTAAATATAAAAAGCCGGAATTACTGCACAAATGCAGCAATTCCGACTTTCATTATTTTGTTATTGTATTAATTTCCTAGTTCTGATAAAAACTTAATGCGCATTAACTGAAGCTCTTCAATTGAGTATTCATCGCTTCCAAGTTCTTTCAATGCCTCATCAATTGAATCAACCTCTGCCGACCTGAAATAATCGAAAACTTCATCCTGACGGTCTTCATCAATCATTTCGTCGATATAATAATTCAGGTTCAATTTGGTACCAGAGTTTACAATCGATTCAACCTCACGAATAATATCTTCATAGGTAATGCCTTTAGCAGATGCAATATCCTCAAGAGCAATTTTACGGTCGATATTCTGAATGATAGATACCTTTAATGCAGATTTATTTGCAGCACTTTTGATAACCAGGTCTATAGGCCTGTCAATGTCGTTCTCCTCTACGTATTTTTTGATCAATTCGATAAAAGGTGCACCGAATTTCATAGCCTTACCAGCACCAACACCTTGAATTTGCTTTAATTCATCAACGCTAACTGGATAGTGCGTACACATTTCATCAAGCGACGGATCCTGAAATATAACGAACGGAGGTAGGCTTTTCTGTTTGGCGATCTTCTTGCGAAGTTCCTTAAGCATCTTCAAAAGCTCGGTATCCAGTGTACCTCCACCTTGCTGCCCGCCATCTTCCTGCTCATCTTCGCCGGCTTCCATCTGTCTGTTTAATACAAAGCGAACCGAGTGAGGACTTTCGATAAACGCCTTTCCAGACTTAGTTAGCCTTAACAAACCATAACTATCAATATCTTTTGAAATGTAATTATTAAGCAAAGCTTGTCTTAGCAGGGATTTCCATAAGGTTAGGCCATCTTCTTTCCCGCCTCCAAACTCAGGGAGCTTGTTATGGTCATAAGCCACTATTTGCGGAGTTTCCTCTCCCATCATAAAGCTTATTATATGATGGTCGTCGAATTTTTCGCCAAGCGCTCCAATAACCTGTAAAGTATGCTGTAGCTTTTCAGCTCCATCAAAATGGGTTTTCTGGGCACGGCAGTTGTCGCACATTTCCCCGCATCCGGCTTCGTTAAAGTTTTCTCCGAAGTAGTGAAGGATCTGCTTACGGCGGCAAACTGAAGATTCAGCATAATCAATTACCTCCTTTAAAATCTGGGTACCAATTTCACGTTCGGATACCGGCTTATCCTTCATAAACTTCGCCAGTTTATCAATATCCTTTTCCGCGTAAAATGCTACGCAAACGCCTTCTCCCCCATCACGCCCGGCACGTCCGGTTTCCTGATAATACCCTTCCATACTCTTTGGAATATCGTGATGAATTACATAACGAACATCCGGCTTGTCAATACCCATTCCAAAAGCAATAGTAGCAACAATTACCTCTACATCTTCCATAAGGAATTTATCCTGAGTGTCTGCACGTACTTTAGGTTCCAGGCCAGCATGATAAGGCAATGCCTTTATTCCGTTCAGGTTTAACGCTTCTGCAACTTCTTCTACTTTTTTACGGCTTAAGCAATAAACAATTCCAGTTTTACTGGGATGTGACTTTATAAAACGTATAATTTCCTTCAGGATATTCCTTTTAGGCCTTACTTCATAAAACAAGTTAGAACGGTTAAATGAAGATTTGAACAAAGTGGCTTTGTTCATCTGAAGGTTTTTAATAATATCTTGCTGTACTTTAGGCGTGGCGGTGGCGGTTAAAGCAATAATCGGAATATTCTCTCCTAAATTGCTGATCACCTGTCGAATTTTCCGGTACTCAGGCCTGAAGTCATGCCCCCACTCAGAAATACAGTGTGCCTCATCTACTGCCACAAATGAAACTGTAATAAGGCGAAGAAAATCAATATTTTCTGCTTTTGAAAGGGATTCGGGCGCTACATACAAAAGTTTAGTTTCGCCACTTAAAACATCCTGCTTAACTTTTGTAATTTCTGCCTTATTTAAGGAAGAGTTTAAAAAGTGAGCAATACTGTCTGTTCCACCAAAAGCTCTTAATTGGTCCACCTGATTTTTCATCAGGGCAATTAGCGGAGAAATTACCACGGCAGTCCCCTCACTCATTAATGCAGGCAATTGGTAGCAGATTGATTTACCACCGCCCGTAGGCATAATTACAAACGTATCTTTTTTCTGTAAGATGTTAGTTATAATGGCTTCTTGCTCACCCTTAAAGTTATCAAAGCCAAAAAAGTTCTGTAAATTATCGAATAATGATTTCTTTATCTCCATCGTCCTCACCGGGAAATTATTTAGAAAGGCTAAATTTAATATCAAAATAACATATTTTTGCCGGAAACTGGTATGATTATTTAAAAATTCTTTATTTGAAAACAATTACCGAGATCATACAAATAGCGCAAAGAACGCTCAAAACAGAAGTGGAAGGCATTTCCGGACTATCCTCAAATTTAAATAATGACTTTGGGGTGATAATCGAACATCTGCTGAATATTAAAGGCAGGGTGATTATTACAGGGATTGGAAAAAGTGCAATAATTGCGCAAAAAATTGTGGCTACCTTAAATTCTACAGGCACGCCGTCAATTTTTATGCATGCTGCTGATGCAATTCACGGTGATTTAGGAATCATTCAAAAAGACGACACCGTTATTTGTATATCAAAAAGTGGCAACACTCCTGAGATTAAAGTATTAATTCCCTTGTTAAAACTTGCTGGCCATTCGGTCATTGCAATGGTTGGCGATTTAAATTCGTATCTTGCAAAGCAAGCGGATTACATTTTGAATACAACAACTTCTAAGGAAGCTTGTCCGCATAACCTTGCGCCGACAACCAGTACAACAGCACAGTTAGTAATGGGCGATATGCTGGCAGTTTGCTTGCTTGAGTGCCGGGAATTTACCAGTGCCGATTTTGCAAAGTATCATCCAGGTGGCGCATTGGGCAAGAGGTTGTATTTAAAGGTGAGCGACTTATACATCCACAATGAAAAACCTGAAGTTAGGCAAGACACCTCTATACGAAATGTTATTTTAGAAATAACAAAAAAACGATTGGGTGCTGTGACGGTAGTTGAAAATGATGAGATATTGGGTATTATTACCGATGGTGATATACGCCGGATGATGGAAAAATACGATTCGTTTATTGATTTAACTGCCAAGGATATAATGGGTAAATCTCCCAGGTTGATTAGTGGGGATGAGTTGGCTGTGGAAGCGCTTAGCATTATGCGCAATAATAATATAACGCAGCTGGTTGTGGCAGACAACAATAAATACAAAGGCATTATTCATTTACATGATTTATTAAAAGAGGGAATTATATAACAAAACAATGAAAGACTTTTATGCAGTGATTATGGCAGGTGGTATTGGCAGCCGTTTTTGGCCGATTAGCCGTACTGCCCACCCTAAGCAGTTTATAGATATTTTAGGTACAGGAAAAACCTTGATACAAAATACTTATGATAGGTTTTTAAAAATCGTACCTGCTGAAAATATCTATATCGTTACTAATGATATTTATAAAGATCTTGTAAAAGAGCAACTTCCGGCGATAGGCGAATCACAGATTCTTGGCGAGCCGGTTATGCGCAATACGGCACCCTGTATAGCCTATGCCTGCCACAAAATAAGCATGCTTAACCCTAATGCTTCTATTGTAGTTGCGCCTTCAGACCACCTGATTTTAAATACGGAAGAATTCGTCAAAGATATCAACCAATCCTTAGAGGTTACTCAGCGAAACAATTGCCTTGTTACTCTAGGTATCAAGCCTTCTCGCCCTGATACTGGATACGGGTACATTCAGTATAACTCACAAGTATTGGAGCATAGCTTTTATAAAGTTAAAACGTTCACGGAAAAACCGAATATCGAACTGGCTAAAACCTTTATTCAAAGTGGAGATTTTCTTTGGAATGCAGGTATCTTTGTTTGGTCAGCAACATCTATATTGAAAGCATTCTCGCAATATTTGCCAGATATGAACGAGATATTCAAAGAGGGCGAAAGTGTATTCAATACGCCAGCTGAACAGTCATTCATTCAAAATGCCTATTATCAGTGCACCAATATCTCCATCGACTATGGAATAATGGAAAAAGCTGATAATGTTTATGTTTTACCCACGGATTTTGGATGGTCTGATTTGGGTACATGGGCTTCTGTTTATGACCTTGCAGAAAAGGACTATGTGGGCAATGCTGTTATTCCTTCTGAAAAAGTAATAATGTACGATTCATCCAATTGCATGGTAAATGTGCCAGGCGAAAAACTTGTTATCCTACAAGGGCTTGATGATTATATTGTTGTTGAAGCTAACAATACATTAATGGTTTGCCAGAAAAGCCAGGAACAAAATGTAAAGCAAATAGTAGCTGATGTAAAAAACAGGTTCGGCTCTGAATACATTTAACTTTACAATTTCTCAAAAAAATTAACAATTAAATTAAAGCGTTTTCCTAAAAGCGCTTTTTTTTATGTGATAAAACTTCCCGAACAACAAAAAAAGCGATTTAAAAGCCTGACTGGCAAGGCAATAAAAAAGGGTCGAATACAAGTATTCGACCCTACATCTACCTATGAAAAACATGCCCTTTGGGAGGGCATGACAAATATAGACATAAAGCTTTCATCTCCAAAAAAAATTAAAAAAAAATGTTTTAACTTTTATTAAATGCAAATCGTTGTAATTCAATATTATTAAAATTACTAACATCTCAAACTTTTCTTATTACAAATTGTAGACATCTCTCCTGTATTAAAGCACATATTATTTGAAAAAATTTCTTTTTAACTAAATACCGCAAGATTAAACACTTTAAAATTTCGCATAAAACAAGCATTTAACTTAGAGGTAAAATAAATGTGCAAAAAAGCCTCAGTTCACAACTGTGAACTGAGGCTTTACGATTTAATTTTATTTACTCAACGGCAAAAATCATACTTCAACTATCGTTGATTAGTTTTAGAGAATATACAATTAGGTGTAAACAGAGCTATGAAAGTGTCTTAACTTTCATAGCTATCATTTAGGTTGTCCAGGTGTGGCAAAAAGACTGTAAGAACTTCTTGTTGCCGAAACAGATTTCTTGCTTCCAGAACCCCTTAAAAGAAAATAAATATTTGGCAAATTGTTTTAAAAACTGATTAGTGCTTTTATCTGCGTGGAGGCATAAATCAAAACTTTAGAAAATGGTGTCTTGACTATTAGATTACATTTCTGCTATAACCCAATGGAATATATATCGTAATAAGTAGCATCAAAGACACATATCATGCTGTGTAACAGAGGTTAATGTAGTTTTTTGATTGCGTAATTTTTTTTTTAGGGAGTTGTATGCTGCAACTCCCTTTTTTATTGTTCTCCCCAGCGATAAGAATCGTTTTCGAAGCCGGCTAAGTCGAGCACTCGATTAACTACAGTTGCAGCTAAGTCCTCAATGGTACGTGGCTTACTGTAAAAAGAAGGGACAGCAGGACAAATAATACCTCCAGCTTCTGTAACGGTTTTAAGATTATTAATATGTATTAGATTAAAAGGGGTATCCCTCACCACTAAAATTAACTTCCGCCTTTCTTTTAAAATTACGTCCGCAGCCCGGCAAGTAAGGCCATCCGAAGTACCAGCTGCAATTCGCCCTAGGGTTCCCATTGAACAAGGGATAACAATCATCGTGTCGTACTTTGCAGATCCGGAGGCAAAGGGCGCCATAAAATCAGATTTTGTATAGAATTTAAAAGGATACTTGGTAAAATCAGTATTATCTAGCTCAAATTCCCATACCTGCTTCGCGTTATCAGACATCACTACCCCAACTTCGGCGATCTGCTCATTTAAGGCAACCAATTTATCAAAAAGCAATTTGGCGTAGATCGCCCCGCTGGCTCCGGTTACGGCAACAACGATTTTTCTTGATTTTCCCTGAGGCATGTCTTTCATTTTACTTGTCTTAAGAAACGAACATTCCAGCCTCTGCCCCACGTTGCCGAACAGCTTCATACAAGATAATGCCAGCAGAAACCGAGACGTTTAAAGATGATATTTCGCCAAACATTGGAATTTTTGCAAGGTGCTCAGAGATCCGAATAAGTTCATTGGATATGCCGTCTTCTTCCGATCCCATTATTACAGCTGTTGGTAATTTATAGTCGGGTTTATATAGATACTCGTTTGTTTTTTCGGTACAGGCAACTAGCTGTAAACCGGATTCCTGCAAAAATTTAGCCGTTTTTAGAAGGCTTTCATGACGGCATACAGGAATTTTAAATAAAGCCCCTGCAGACGTTTTAACAGCGTCGGGATTTATTTGCGCAGAGCCCTTAGCTGGGATAATAATCGCATGAACACCTGCACATTCCGCAGTACGCGCAATAGCACCCAGATTTCGAACATCTGTTACTCCATCCAAAATTAAAACCAGTGGGGTTTCGCCTTTTTCGTAGATCTCCGGAATAATATTCTCTATTTTCTGATAAGTAACGGGGGAAATTATACCGATAACTCCCTGATGGTTCTTTGTAGTTATCCGATTTAACTTCTCAACCGGAACTACCTGATAGGACAATTCATACTCCTTTAATAAACTTTTGAGCTCCAGAAAGATATCGCCGGTTAGGCCCCGCTGAACTAAAATTGCTTCTATATCCTTGCCACTTTTAATAGCTTCAATTACCGCACGTATGCCAAATACCATCTGATTTGATTCACGTTTCGGCCTTTGAGAGTTAGTGTTCATTAATAAAAAATTTAGCAGCCAAAATACTTATAATTTAGTCAATAAAGGGGTTCCCAAGTGGCAAACTGTTTCGTTTTTAACATTGCCAAAAGTTATTAACATAGCCTATACGTCATTATTTCGCTCTATTTCTGAGTAATTAACATTTTATCCACATATACCTGTTAACATTTAATGGTACTTATCAACATAAAATAGTAAGTGTATTACGCGGTTTGTTTACAAAGATGAGCGCCTAATTTTTACTTTTGCAAGCAAATGAATTCAGATAAAGAACCCGATTACAATCCAGCCAGAAGAAACATGCAAGGAAATGACCGCCGAAGCCGGCTTTCTAATATGGTAAGTGGACTTGGAAAGCTGCCACCACAGGCTATAGATTTAGAGGAAGCAGTGTTGGGGGCGCTGATGTTGGAAAAAGATGCCTTATCAGCAGTAATTGACATTCTAAAACCTGAAGCATTTTATAAAGAAAGCCATCAAAAGATTTTTGAAGCAATACATATGTTGTTTCAAAAATCGTCGCCGATAGATATCTTAACGGTAACCTCGCAGCTGAGACAAACCGGATCCCTTGAAATGATTGGTGGGGCGTATTACATCACAGAACTTACCAATCGTGTAGTATCGGCGGCTAATATTGAGTTCCATGCCCGCATTATCTCCCAAAAATACATTCAGCGTGAGCTGATTCGTATTTCTACAGAGATTATTAATAATGCATACGAGGATACGACTGATATTTTCGACCTGCTGGATATGGCAGAGAAAAACCTCTTTGACATTGCACAAAATAACCTTCGCCGGGATTCGCGTAAAATGGACGACATTGTTCGTGAAGCAGTGGAAACTTTAGAAAGCATCCGCGATCGGGTTGATGGTTTAACCGGCGTGCCTTCTGGCTTTACGGCGCTTGACCGTATGACATCTGGTTGGCAACCTTCCGACCTTGTTATTATTGCAGCCCGCCCTGCGATGGGTAAAACGGCATTCGTATTAAGCTGTGCCCGCAATGCAGCAGTCCAGTTTGGAAAACCGGTGGTGGTATTCTCCCTGGAGATGTCTTCGGTACAGTTAGTAAATCGTTTAATTTCCGGAGAAGCTGAAATAGAACAGGAAAAACTTCGTAAAGGAAATCTTGCTGAATGGGAATGGCAGCAGCTTCACTCCCGCATCGGCAGCCTTACAGAGGCTCCTCTGTTTATCGACGATACTCCCGCCCTTAATATATTTGAATTCAGGGCAAAGTGCCGAAGATTGAAGGCTCAGTACGATATTCAAATGATTATCATTGACTACCTTCAGTTAATGCATGGTAAAGGCGAAGGCAAAGGCGGAGGAAACCGTGAGCAGGAAATTGGTAGTATTTCCAGGGCTTTAAAATCAGTAGCGAAAGAACTAAGTGTACCCGTTCTTGCACTTTCGCAGTTAAGCCGTGCAGTGGAAAGCCGTCCAGGTGCGCAGAAAAAGCCAATGCTATCGGATTTACGTGAATCTGGATCTATTGAGCAGGATGCCGACATGGTACTTTTCTTATACCGTCCGGAATACTACGGTTTAACTGAAGATGAGGAAGGCCGTTCCACTGTAGGTGTAGGTGAAGTTATCATTGCTAAACACCGTAATGGTGAAACCGGAACGGTTCCTCTTCGCTTTATCGGTAAGTTTGTGAAATTTGCTGACTTAGAAGAAGATTTTAGCAATGGGCCTGCTGGTATTAGCGGCAGCGACCCTTTTGCAGGAATGGCTCCTTCTGAGGACTTTGAAAGGCCGAACAACTTTATTATTCGCCCGTCACGAATGGATGATTTAGATGAAGACCCTCCATTTTAATTGAGAAATAGAATGAAAAAATGGTTTGAATAAGTTATAGGCTTTGTCAAACCATTTTTTTTGAAGCCAATCATTCATCCCCGGTAAATACACTCTTTTACTTTCCTTCCGGATTCTTTGTCCTAAAGCTCAAAATAAAATCCAGCGGCCGGGCTTTTCCAGCCATTTCAATCCAAAAATTATCGGTTGCATTGCCGGCATTGTGGCTTCCTCAATCAAACCATCTCAAACACTTTCGCCAGCCAATTAATTAATTCTGGAACTTCCGGTAAATAGTCATAAATTTCATTGAGATTACTCATCTTAACAAAGATGATTTCTACCATCAAAATCTACAATGAGAAATCAACCCTTAAATAAAATGGAAACAAACAATCAACCATCTCCAGAAAGTATTCTACAAATTGGCACCGGCTTTTGGCCTTCAAAAATTTTGCTGTCTGCCATAAAATTTCAGCTGTTTACATTGCTTGCTGCAAAAAAGAACATGTTTGCACAGGAAATCAAATCAGAGCTAAACCTAAAATGTACTGATAGAAATCTTTTCGACTTCTTAGATGCGCTAACTGGTTTTGGCTTTTTACAACGCGAGGGACTCTTAGAAACGGCGTCCTATTCGAACAGTATAAATACAGACACCTTTCTGGATAAAAACAAGCCCTCCTATATTGGTGGAATTCTTGAGATGATGAACAACCGCCTATATGGTTTTTGGGGAAATCTGGAAGAAGGTTTACTTACCGGGCTTCCGCAAAATGAAATTAAAGATGGTACTGAACATCCATTCGAGGAACTCTATAAAATCCCTGAGAAATTAACGGAATTCATTAATGCAATGAGTGGCATTCAAATGGGAAACTTCATCGCATTTGCAAAAAAATTCGATTTCTCGAAATATAAAACGCTTACCGATGCAGGTGGCTCTGGGGCCCTGCTTTCACTAATGGTTGCCAGGCATCAACCTCATATAACATGTACCAGCTTTGACCTTGCTCCTGTGGAACCAATTGCCCAAGAGAATATTCGACAACATCAGCTCCAGGGCAGGGTTAACACGGTAAGCGGAGATTTCTTCGCCGAGCCAATACCTAAAGCTGATATTGTTGTAATGGGCAACATTCTGCACGATTGGAGCGAAGATAAAAAGCTGCAATTAATGAAAAAGGCTTTTGATGCCCTGCCTTCCGGAGGTGCCTTTGTAGCTATTGAAAATATCATCGATGACCAGCGAAAACAAAACGTATTTGGCTTAATGATGAGCCTCAACATGCTTATTGAAACGGGAAAAGGTTTTGATTACACGTTTCAAGACTTCAAAAAGTGGGCGGAAGATATTGGGTTTTCATCAACGGAAATCATCCCGTTAGCCGGGCCTGCCAGCGCAGCGATAGCTTATAAGCCTTAGTTTTAAATATTCATTGCAGATCAGATGGGCAAATTGAGTTTTACTTGATTTGCCAATCCCTTAAGCTTCGTTTGATAATAAACATTCCAGTCTGGCAACAGCTGCTACTAGCTCTCAAACGTTCGATAGATGATGATCGATGATATCTGCGCCAGAAAGGCATATTCTTAGTAGGCTTTAAAAATAAAGGCCCAATAGAATTCCAGCGATAATTAAATAGGGCGTCCTTATATTAGTGAATGTAAGTATTAAAAAGGTTGATACCACCAGGGTAACAGGCAATAGGTGCAGCCCAATTGGTTTTAACAGAAATATAAAAGCTGCTATAATAAAACCTACTGCCACAGCATTAATTCCTGAAAGGGAATTTTTGATTCGGGAGATCTTCTTTAAATCGTTCCAAAAAGGGACAAAGAACAATACAAGAATCAGGCCGGGCAAATTAATGCCTAAAGTTGCCACAATGCTGCCAATTACCTGCCCTCCAACCGAAGCATTAGCTGCTTGTTTCATAACCATAGCACCAACAAATGATGTGAATGAAAATGTAGGCCCAGGCAAGGCTTGCTGAAAAGCATATCCGCTCAAAAACTCGTCAGCTTGGAGATAATGTTTCATCTCTACAAACTCCGTAAACATCAGTGGAATAAGCACATGTCCGCCGCCAAAAATCAAACTCCCATTTCGGTAAAAGTTTTCGAACATACGAATGGGCAAACTAAACGGTGATGTTCTGTTAATGATGGCACCTAATGAAGCGAACAACAATAACACTCCAAGGAAGTACAATATTTTAGTTCGATTGATGCTTGAAAACAACTTTACCCTTATAGCATCTTCTTCTGTGCTCGTTTCTAACGCAGAAGAAATAATCCCCCCAAGCAAAATGAGTAGTGGAAAAACATAGGCGTTCTTTAAGATCAAGGTAACTACCACAGCCGCCGCAGCCAAAAACACGGAGGGTTTGGTTTTAAGTACCGTTTTGGCTAACGAAAATGCGGCATAAGCTACAATTCCTACCGCTATAGGCTGTACGTATTTTAAAACCTGGCTGAACTTTTCTTTCTCGTCAAACACAGAATAGGCTACTGCAATAACACACATTATTGCTGCAGATGGAATTATCCATATAAAAAATGTTAAGAGAGAAAGCCAAAGCCCGCCAACTTTGTACGCGATTCCTACCAGAGTTTGCGTTGAAGAAGGCCCGGGCAAAACCTGCGTCAAAGCGTTCAATTCCAATAGCTCTGTTTCCGTGATATAATGCCTTCTTTTAACAAAGTCTTTAAGCATGATAGCCACGTGCGCCTGCGCTCCGCCAAAAGCGGTAAAAGTAAAGAGTACTACATCGCGTATAAAAAGGAATTGTTTTGCCGTCACATTAATCGTCTTCGTAATCCAGCCCCACGGCTGAGTTGTAAACGGATTGTAATTCAGAAAAAGCGTGGTTATCGCGGGCGGCCCGTGCAACCTGCATGCCTTTTTGGTAAGTGGAGACCGCATCATCTTTGCGGCCGAGCTTCTCGTATAACTTACCCAGGTGGTAATAAGTTCCTACGTAGCCCTCGTGATTGCTTGTAAGGTCCTCAAAATATCTTAAAGCAGCATCAGTATTGCCTCCTGATAAATATTCGGTGGCTAACGCATATTTTAAAAACGGGTCGTTGGGTTCGTTGTTATAGAACTCCAAAAGCTTCTGTAAACGGTTTCCGTTCATTAGTAGTGCTCTTTTTAATTATATTTTGTTTTGGTTAAAATTCCAAAGGCAAAATTTTGTGTAAGTTTGCAAAAAAGACGAAACATGAAAATATTGGTGTGTATTAGTAACGTCCCGGATACAACGACAAAAGTAACC
>Ga0307408_100001748_pt1 | contig 15844 bp, 12 predicted proteins | sample 322Cmetagenome_FD_202116 | JGI IMG/M metagenome (GOLD analysis project Ga0307408, IMG submission 202116) | Maize rhizosphere microbial communities from greenhouse at UC Davis, California, United States - 322HYB-C-3 | ecosystem: Host-associated > Plants > Roots > Rhizosphere > Soil | place...
TAATCCAGAGGCTTTAGGCTTTGTAGTGAAAAAGGGTTCGAATATCTTTTCGAGGTCGTCCTCTGGAATACCTGAGCCATTGTCTTTGACCTCTAGCGTTATGGCCTCGCTAGCCTTTTTAACTTCTACTACAACCTCTCTTTTTTCAGCATCTGGATGAATGGCATCTGCTGCATTTTGAAAGATATTTTGCAAAACAAAGGCTAATTTTTCTTTATCGCCATTCAACCAAACGTTACCCTCTATATGGGTTTGAATTTCCAGATTGTAAAGGCTTTCCGCTTCGAGTACCGAAGTAGTAACCAATTTATTAAAATCTGTTTTTTTCATTTTTATGCCGGAAGTACCCGTGCTGGCGATTAGCTCTGCAGTAAGTCGATTTATTTTTTCGCAATTCTTTTTTACTATATCCAGAACAATTAAATCTTCCTGTCGACTGGAATCGATACGAAGGTCGTCTACTGCCAGGTTAATATTTGAAAGTGGGTTATAAATCTCTACAGCGAAATTTTTGGCGGTACGCTCTATTGCTGATAGCTTTTTTTCAAGGTCTAGCTGATGCTCCTTGTCTTTATGTGGAGTGAGGTCGTGAATTATAGTGTAGTAAAGCTTTTCACTATCATTATCCGAAAATTGCTGAAAAGACGAAATACTTCCAACCTTAACCACTCCGTTTTTGGTTACAAACTCGCATTCCATATCTGTTACCGAGCCTTTACTTTCCATTGCTACAATGTATTGAGCCCTGGTGCTACGGTCTTTGTAAAACTCTGAAGCATTGGCAAACAGTAAAGCTTCTTTTGTAAGTCCGAAAAATTCGAGCGCGGCATTGTTTGCTTCTAGAATTCGTCCTTCGATATTGGTGATTGCCATAGGGTCTTTGGAGCGCTCAAAAATGATCCTGAACTGCGTTTCGCTCGTTTTTAGCCTTTCCAGCGTTTTAAAGTTCCTTACCGAGTACCTAAGAGTACGCTCAAGTATGCGGCTATTCACTTCATCCTTAACCAAATAATCAGCAGCACCCAAATGCATTGCCTCTTGATCTATTTTTGCATCGCCTTTGCCGGTCAATATGATTATTGGCTTATTACAATTAGACTTGACTGCCTCATCAAGTAAATCCAAGCCTGAAAATTTCCCCAGCCTGTAATCAACCAAAAAAACATCATACAGATTCCTAAGCATCAAGCCAATGGCCTCTATATAGTTATTGCACCAACTTAACTGGTAATTATCCTTGGCAGGGCCTTGATTAAGCAAATCCCGGGTTAGGATATAATCATCCTCGTCATCGTCTATTAGCAATACTTTTGTGATAGGCATAGTTTGTTAATTATTTGTCTAAGTTATCCATGAAGTTGTAATTGTTGCTGTAATTTTTACCAATTCAGAAAAAGAGGAGGGCTTTGTATAAAACCCGGCAGCACCCATTTTTAACACTGTCTCTTCATCGGCTTTAGACTTAGAAGTTGTCAAAATTACAACGGGAACATCTTGAAATATATTGGATTTTTTCAAATAGCTCAAAACCTCAGTTCCTGGGGCTTTAGGCATATTCAGGTCAAGTATAAAAAGATCTGGAAGAATCGCCGCCTCCTCTTTCGAAAAATCCCTTAAATAATTAAGAAGCTCTTCTCCATTATCAAAAAATATAAGCATAGATGAAGTGCCATTTTCAACAAATGCTTCGTTTATAAGCAACCTATCATCCGCATCATCTTCTGCAATTAAAATAACCTTTTCTTTATTCATCTTAGTTAATTCAGAGGCAAAAATATCCGGAATAAAGCTCCCTCGTTCTCTTTGCCATCAGCCTCTATTATTCCGTTATGGTTTTCAACAATTTTTTTACAGATAGCAAGCCCGATACCGGTCCCTGGGTATTCGTTCCTGGAATGGAGCCGGTTAAACAAGATAAAAATCTTGTTTGCGTATTGATTATCAAAGCCGATACCATTGTCTGCTATCTCTATTTTACAATATTCTTTATCGTCCAACAGGCTTGTACGGCTAAATCCGCTTACAGTTTCTGAAGTTATTTTTATTTGTAAAGGGCGCCCTTCAGCAGCAAATTTTAAAGAGTTGCTAAGAAGGTTCTGGAGCAACTGATTTAACTGGGTGGGCACAGCTTTTACTTTAATTGTTTGGCTTACATGTATGTCAATATTAGCATGTTTCCTGTCGATAGCGTATTCCAAATCGACTAAAGCCTGAGTAATGGCATAATGCAGGCTAAGCCATTTTAATTCATCGGCCTTTCTGCTTATTCGTGAGAAAGTTAACAAATCGTCTATCAGAAGCTGCATGCGTTCTGATGCGCTGCCCATTCTGTCAACGTAATCCATTCCCTCGGCTGGTAACAATTGGCTAAAACGCTCCTTCAGCCGCCCGCCAAAAGCCCTGATCTTTCTTAATGGCTCCTGCAAATCGTGAGAGGCTATGTAGGCAAACTGTTCCAGATCCTTATTTGACCGGTTTAATTCCACCACCTTCAACTCGAGTTCTTGCTGGGCCATCTTTATATCAGAGATGTCGTGCATAACTACCAGTGCCCCAAATATTCCACCGCCGGGTAAGTACACAGGCGAAAAGGTTATTTTAAACGACTTTTTATCGATTTTATAGTCTAGCCGGCTTTCTGTACCCTTTAAAGCAACGTTAATGTAAAGCAGCGGCTTATCGATGTTATCGCCAAAAACAAGATGATGAAAATCCTCTGCATTTTTGATCTCGGCATGCGCTTCTATTGCATCCAGGGATGGCCCGCCGGCAAACACAAGACAATGCTCTCTGTCGAACAGAAACACCGCACTATCTGGCATATTCCGGCTAATAGACTGGTAAATACTTTCGCTTCTCTCCAGCAATAAAGAAGTATTTTTCAGCTCTGTAATATCCTGGGTATTGCCTAAAACCTTATCCACGTTGCCATAAAAATCGGTGATGAATTTCCCTTTCAGAGAAAGGTAACGAACATCGCCGTCAGGCCTAATAATCCTATACTCAATGGAGAACGGGGCAAGGCTATGCGGAGTATCTGCCAGTATCGTTACAAAATATTGTACGTCGTCGGGGTGAATCAAGGTTAAGTAAAACCGGAGATCCACTTCAGTTGAAGCCGGCGCTAAGCCATGAATCCGGTATAGCTCATCAGACCAATAGAATACATTTTTATCTTGCCGCCACTCCCAGCTTCCGTTATGCGACAAGGCTTCTGCTTCGTTAGAGAGCATTTCCCTTTGGGACAGTTTATAATGAGCTTCCTTTAACTCGGTAACATCAAGCAATGTGTTAACTAACTTATTGTCAACGGCCGAAAAATGTCCTTGCCCCAACAACCACCTTATTTCTCCATTGCTTTTTTTTATCTGAAACTCGAACGAATAGGGCTCTTTATTTTTGACTGCTGAAGAAAGCACCCATTCAAATTCTCTTCTTTGCGACTTTACAATTAGATTTTTCCAAACATTTTTTGAGGGCTGAAACTGGTGTATATCCAAGCCAAGAATATGATACATCCCATCAGACCATGCCATTTCTCCTGTTTCGAGAGCATAATCCCAACTTCCCATTTTGGCTATTTCTTCAGCATTAGCCAGCAAAACCTCTCTTTTTTTCAAGGCCTGTTGAGTAATAATCCGTTCGCGTACCTGCGAATGAAGCTGCTTTATGATCTTTTTTTCTCTACGGATGGTTTCCCAGTAATTAAATCCAATTCCAAGCAAAGGAACAAGATAATTGAGCACTCTTAGAAAATAAGCTGAGTTGAAGTATACGTCAAATGGCTGCTTGTGTACCGCCATGGCTATTTGTGCCAATGCCGCAGGAAATATACTGATAGACAAAAGCCTGGAAAATAGAGATGGATAGCGCTTACTAAAACTGGGCAACAAAAAGAAGCCCAAAGCCATATATTCTAGCAGCACAGCCAATTCTAATGGATGCGTTATAACCGCATCTTGCTTTATAGAAGGGACCCGGGTGAAAAAAAATGTTAAGATTACTGCCAAAAATAAGGCAGCCAAACAAAAGGCAGATAGCAATAACAGCTTAAAGTTCTTTTTACTGGGATTTCTAAGCTTCCGCGGATTTATAAAACAGAAATAGCCAACGCCTCCAGCCATCAAAACAACATGAAGCATTCGGCTTAAGAACCATTTGAAATAGGCGCTTTCCTGAGTAATAGGCTGCCCTATTTCGTATATAAGATAAAATAGTTCGTAAACTCCTACTGTAAATAATACAGCCCCTATTATTGGAGTTGCCAGAACCCTCTTCACATAATAATCGACAACAGATAAGGCCCCTGTAATAAGCGCGGCCATGATGCCAAACATAAGCCAAATTGCAAAACACACAATTCCGGGGCTAAGTGCGGCTTCGTTTACAGCCTGCGGCCTGCCATATTGTAAAAAAGGAGGCCAGAATAAAAAAGGTATGATACAACTTAAAAGAACAGCCCAGACTACCAGGGAAGGGGCCTGAACTTTATTTAAGCCGCTTATTAGTCGGCCGCTGGAACCCATTTACTCTAAATTAATAGCCTTCATTTTGTTGTAGAGCGTTTTTCGATCAATGTTAAGGATTTTAGCTGCTTTGGTTTTATTGAAATTAACTTCTTTCAGAACCCTTAGAATGGTTTCATACTCAGCCTCTAAAGCAGCGTCTTTAAGTCCTTTTTTGGCAGTCTCTTTATTTTGGATAGAACCAACGGCGGTTTCTATCGCCGAAACACGGGCAAAAGTTGAAAGCTCTAGTGGAAGTGCTTTAAGTTGAATTTTATTGGTTTCGGTAAGTAATGTAGCCCTTCGGATTACGTTTTTAAGTTCTCGGATGTTCCCTGGCCAGTTATATGTAAGCAAACATTCTACAACTTCATCAGAAAAGCCCTCAACATTACGATTAAGCTCTCTGTTAGCTACTTTAAGGAACGTATTGGCAAAAAGCAGGATATCATTGCCTCGTTGCCTCAGCGCAGGCAGATGGATACTGAATTCGTTAAAACGGTGGTACAAATCCTCACGAAAACGGCCCTTTTGAATGGCCTCTGTGAGGTTTTCGTTGGTTGCAACAATAATCCTTACATCTAAGTCAATCTCTTTAGTGCTTCCGATCCTTTTTACTTTTCGCTCCTGAACAGTCCGCAACAAAGCTGCCTGTATGTCATAGGAAAGATTTCCGACTTCATCCAGGAACAAGGTGCCTCCGTTTGCCATTTCAAAGTGCCCGATTTTGGTATACAATGCACCTGTGAACGAACCCTTTTCGTGTCCAAAAAACTCACTACCAGCAAGTTCTTTAGTTAAGGAACCGCAGTCCATTGCTATAAAAGGCTTGTCTTTGCGATTGCTTTTTAGATGGATAGCCTTGGCAACCGATTCTTTACCTGTACCGCTTTCTCCCGTAAGGATTACACTGTAATTTGTAGGTGCAATCAATTCAATTTGCTTCTGCAACTCGCGAGACGCAGTATCATCGCCTGTTACAAACTCCTCAGGCAGCTCGCTGCTATTTGAAACCTTCTCCTTCTTTCCATGGCTGGCCTGCTCACTATCAGAAGGATAACTTTTAGACAAAGCTTCCTGTGTTTCAAGGGCTTTGTTTATTGTGTTTAATATCTCATCGGGATATAATGGTTTGGTGATATAATCGTAAGCACCAAGCTTTATCAGCTCAACAGCTAGCTTTATATCGGAATATCCGGTAATAATAATTACTCCGGTTGAAGGATAAGATGCTTTAATCTTTTTCAGCATTTCTCGCCCATCGGTATCTTCAAGCCTGAAATCGCAAAGCACTAAGTTGAACCTCTCTTTAGAAAGCATCTCAAGGGCAACATTGCCATGCGTTGCCGTCGCCACTTCAAAACCATTTCTGGTAAGAAATTTTGAAAGCAGCAAGCCGATATTTATCTCATCATCAACAATTAAAATTTTCCTCATAACTAGAAAATTGGCTGTATAAAGGTAAATGTAATATTTTTGCTGGGAAAAATTTTCTACAAAATAGACTAAAAATAAGTTTTATACGTCTTTTCCCATACAAAAGATTGTGTTATTTGAAAACTTATTGTGTTTCACGCAAAAATGATTTTACTACTTTTGTAGCTTTTGAATTCCATTATGAGCGAAGAACGATCATTAAACTTTATAGAAGAAATAGTTGAAGAAGATATCAAAAACGGCAAAAACGGTGGCCGGCTGCTTACCCGCTTCCCGCCCGAGCCAAATGGCTATCTTCATATCGGCCATGCCAAATCTATATGCTTAAATTTCGGGCTGGCACTTAAATACAATGGGAAAACAAATCTTCGGTTTGATGACACAAACCCTGAAACTGAAGAAACCGAATACGTTGAGAGCATTAAAGAGGATGTTAAATGGCTGGGATTTGAGTGGGAAAACGAGTTATATGCGTCTAATTATTTTGGGCAACTATATGATTTTGCAGTTAAGCTGATCGAAAGGGGGCTGGCTTATGTGGATGACAGCACTCCGGAAGAAATAGCGGCACAAAAGGGTACGCCCACCGAACCTGGAACACCTTCGCCATACCGTAGCCGTAGCATCGAGGAAAACCTTCAGCTATTTGCGGATATGAAGGCTGGAAAATATAAAGACGGAGAAAAGGTTTTAAGAGCAAAAATTGACCTGGCATCGCCAAATATGCACCTTCGCGACCCTTTGATGTACAGAATCAGGCATGCACACCACCATCGCACCGGCAACGATTGGTGTATTTATCCGATGTATGATTTCGCTCATGGACAGTCTGACTCTATCGAAGAGATTACGCATTCTATCTGCACCCTGGAATTTATTCCGCATCGCCCACTGTACGATTGGTTTATTGAAAAACTTGATATATTTCCAAGCCGCCAATATGAGTTTGCGCGCCTGAACATGACTTACACAGTTATGAGTAAGCGCAAGCTTTTGCAATTGGTAAATGAGGGCTTTGTAAGCGGATGGGACGATCCGAGAATGCCTACTATCAGCGGATTACGCCGCAGAGGCTTTACTGCAGCATCTATCCGTGAATTTTGCGAGCGTATCGGCGTTGCTAAAAGAGAAAACATCATTGATGTAAGTTTGCTGGAATTCTGTGTTCGCGAGGACCTGAATAAAACGGCATGGCGACGCATGGCGGTTCTCGACCCTATTAAGCTGATTATTACCAACTACCCAGAAGGTGAAGAGATGCTTTATGGTGAAAACAACCAGGAAGTTGAAGGCGGCGAGGGTATACGTGAGATTCCTTTTAGCAGAGAACTTTGGATTGAGCGTGAGGACTTTATGGAAAATGCCCCTAAAAAGTTTTTCCGCCTTGCGCCGGGGCTTATGGTACGCCTTAAACATGCTTACATTGTTAAATGCGAAGATTTTGTTAAGGACGAAAGCGGCAATGTTACAGAAGTGCATTGCAGTTACATTCCAGAATCCAAATCAGGGCAAGATACCTCAGGCATAAACGTTAAAGGAACTATACATTGGGTTAGTGCCGCTCATGCTGCTACTGCAGAGGTAAGAATGTACGACCGTCTTTTCCGCACGGAAGACCCTTCTGCCGATGAAGGCGACTTTAAAGAATTGATTAACCCTGAAAGTTTACAGATAAGCCCTCAAGTTTATATAGAACCAGATTTAGCTAAAGCTGAACCAGGAAGAGGCTATCAGTTTATCCGTAAAGGATATTTCACCCTTGACAAGGATTCCACTCCAGAGAAACTGGTATTCAATAGAACTGTTGGACTGAAGGATACCTGGGCTAAGGAAGTGAAGAAAGGATAATAGGGGGTATGAGCTGTGAGGTGTGAGCAATTAGCTATTAGCTGACACCTCATCGCTGATACCTGATACCTAAAAAACTATACCTCTATGGCAACTCTACCTCCATTAGCCGAAAGAATGCGGCCAGCAACTCTTGATGAATATGTTGGACAATCTCACCTGGTGGGGCCAAATGCTATTTTACGCAGGGCTATTGAAAGTGGCAACCTGCCTTCTTTAATTTTATGGGGGCCGCCGGGTGTGGGTAAAACAACCCTTGCATATATCATCTCCCAACAGCTAAATCGTCCATTTTTTAGCTTAAGTGCTATTAACTCTGGAGTTAAGGATGTTAGGGAAGTTATTGAAAAAGCAGCGAAGCTCAAGGAAATTGAAGAGCATCTTCCTGTTTTATTTATTGATGAGATTCACCGCTTCTCTAAATCGCAACAAGATTCTCTATTAGGTGCTGTAGAAAGAGGGCTTGTGACCTTAATTGGCGCAACCACTGAAAATCCGTCGTTTGAGGTAATTTCGGCCTTGCTTTCGCGATGCCAGGTCTATATCCTGAAACATCTAACAGAGGATGACCTTGTACAGCTTATTCAGCGTGCTTTAAGGGAAGATAAATACCTTTCTAAAAAGCAAGTTACAATTAAAGAGCACGAGGCTCTATTGCGGTTGAGTGGTGGCGATGCCCGCAGATTGCTTAATGTACTCGAAATCGTAATTAATGCGATAGGCAAGAATGAAATTGAGATAACTAACAAGCTCGTTCTGGACAATGTACAGCAAAACATGGCGCTGTACGACAAGGCTGGCGAGCAACACTACGATATTATTTCAGCATTTATAAAATCTATTCGCGGAAGCGACCCTAATGCGGCTGTTTACTGGCTTGCCCGCATGATTGCCGGCGGAGAAGACCCATTGTTTATTGCAAGGAGGCTATTGATTCTTGCCTCTGAGGATATTGGTAATGCCAACCCCAATGCTTTGCTTTTGGCGAATAACTGTTTTCAAGCAGTTAATGTCATTGGCTGGCCCGAATCGCGGATTATCCTCTCGCAGACAGTTACTTACCTTGCGTCTTCCGCAAAAAGCAATGCCAGCTATGAAGCAATTAACAAGGCTCAGGAACTGGTTGCCCGCACGGGTGATTTGCCTGTACCTCTGCATATTCGCAATGCCCCAACCAAGCTGATGAAGAATATTGGCTACGGCAAGGATTATGCTTACTCGCACTCTTATGAAGGCAATTTTAAAGAGCAGGAATATTTTCCGGACCAACTTAGCGGAACCCGTTTGTTTGAGCCTGGCAACAATGCTGCTGAACAAAAACTACGGGAACAACTGAAGAGGCTTTGGAAGGATAAGTATGGGTATTAAACCATTTTAAGACATACTATTAATCCTCACCGAGGCTTTAATTAATGCCAAAGCCCTGATCGAACTTACCAAAACATCTTTAGAAGCGTGGTGCTGGTTTTGACTCACCAGTTTGATATAATCTGGGCCTAAATCAGACTTTTGAATATATTTTACGAGCGTTAGATCTTCGTCATCTACTCTTAACGAGAGAATATACATTTCTCCCCAAAAAATCCCCCCTAAAATATCGTGCACCTGCTTGTACATTACGATATCGCCGCTCTTTAATAAAGGATACATGCTATCGCCTTTAATATAAACAGCGCCGTCGCATTTTGGCAAATTGGGAATTCGGATAAAATCCAGAACATTTTGCTTTTTATCAAATAACTGGGTTAATCCTGCAGCTGCTTCGATGTCGTACAAAGGCACGTTTTGAATATCCACTCTCCTATCCGTTTTCATAATATATTCGCTTGCGGGTTCATCAATTACAATCACATCCTGCTTTGTTCTGTCACCACTTTGTGCAGATAAATCACGGCCGATAAAATCGTCATAACTAATGTGAAAATGATTCACCAAGGACATAATAAAACTTATTTTGGGTTCGGTTCCGCGTTCGTAAGAAGCAATATTATCGCGGCTATAGCCCAATAACTTTCCAAATTCTTCCTGATTGCAACCTGACTCCAATCTTAAATACTTGATATTCTGTTTTATATAGTTCATTTTGTGTTTTATTTTCACAAATACATTGTTTTGTGATTTTAATTATCTTATTTTTGTGATAAACATTAACACAAATGTAAATATAAATTACATATCGGCGTAAAAAATCGCTTAAATAATAAAATAAATCACATATAAGGCCTAAAATAAAACATGATGAGAACTACAATCACTTATACAAATATTAGTGCGGGGAGTTATTTACAAGCAGTTAGTATCAATAAACGCACACGTGAGTTTATTGAATACTCGCATGAAGAATTCTGCAATCACCAATTTGAGAACTATGAAGCATTTGTAAGCCAGGATTTTCAACAGTATCCGGGACTTATTAAAAAGGTAAAATACTCAAGCATGTTTAGAAAATTTTGGAATGCCGAATGGCTTTACCGCAATAAAACGGAGTTTCTGCCTTTTGCGGAAACCTGCAGCCTGAGTGTTAAAGATCTACGAGGTGAATATCTATTTATGCATAGTACTGAACGGCTGCTAAACCAACCTGACTTTATAAGCAGGTATGAAGATCTTTTAAAGGAAATTATTCCAGGACAACCTACTACTTCCTTATAGTTATGAGACTGAGCTTAAACAGAGACCAGGCAGAGGGCTTGTATAATTTGCTATGCCACCTGCTACAGCATTATCAGCCGGAAAATATTAATGAACGGTTGATTGAAGATATGATTAAACGTGTTTGCGAAAAATTAAGAAAGAAAGTGGCTGGTACTTTTATTAAAGAGTACGCAATTGTACTAAGTCCGGAAGAGGCTAAGGGCTACTGGCTTTTCTTTGAGCAGAACTCTATTGGCCAAGACTTTTTATTCGAGAAACGAATTGTTCGGCAACAATGCGATTTGATTAATTTAACTTATGGATGAGGCTGATGAATATCTGGCACTCCAATCCTTCGAACACTAAAACACCTAAAACTTTTAAAATGGCTTACAATAACAACAACAAATTTTTGAAAATTAAAGAGATACAGGACTTGTTTTTATTGCACAAACAACCCGGAGTTACAACACGCCATGTGTACAAAACTCAAATTTATCCACGCTATAGGATCAGTATCGCCACATTTTATAATTACATGGGAATTAATGTAAGAAAGGAACTGAAAAACTTGAATTTGGTAGAATAACCACGGGTTGCGCCCGTGGTTTGCTGGAATTCAAGCCTTTTCAGGCTTGCATAGTAGCAGAACATGTCTTCCGTCAGCTAAAGCTTGATGGCAATGGATATGACTTATACAGCAGGTGAGGTTTCGATTAGCCTATAACCACGGGTTTACGCCCGTGGTTGCTCAGATTCAAGCTTTTCAGGCTTGCATAGTAGTTGAACATGTCTTCCGTCAGCTAAAGCATGACGGCAATGGATATGACTTTCAGGATATTTAGGCTAAAGGCTATAGCTGCATTTCGCGGCAAAATGCAACTATAGCCAACCCAATCTATCGAAGGCCTAACTTTTCAACTTGCAGAACTCGGGTTTCATCCGCAGCCACTTCTGTATAATCAAGTCCGGCGATAAGCGGATCTGCATAAATACATTCGTAGCTTATAATCTGGTAGTTGATTAGCTGTGTATCGGCTGATTTTTCTTCAAGGCGTTTGAGCTTGCCTGAATACTCTGTGTCTAAATCATCAAAAAGATTCCGCAAAATGGTGTAATAAACTTCGCTTGTAAATTTTTCTTCAACAGTTGGAGGAGTACTTACGAGTCCTAAATCAGCATCGGTTACAATGTGAAAGTTAATTTGCAGCTTGCCATTGTATGCCTTCCCCGCCTTTTCCCAAGTTGTTTTGGTTTCTATAAATAATGCAGGTGTTGAGTAAGTAGATTCGGTTGAAGTGGGTTGCCCGCGAAATTTATCAATAAAAGCAATTGGTGGAAGGTCGGCTTCTGTAAACTGACCTTCTGCTGCCTGTAAGATTGTTTGTATTTTTTGAATTAACTCTATCATGGTTTGATTGTTAAATTGTTGGTAGTGTGGCTGGTGGCGACACCAACCACGGAAAGAATTCTGTTTTAATTAAGCTTTTGTATTCATTGCCGGAACTAAGAGATCCTTTACATTGCTCGTTAACCGTCAGCTGAAGCTGACGGCAATGGATAACTGGTATGGCATTTCATTGTTAACTATAGGACATTTCCATATTGCGGATCATGCGGGCACATAATTCCATAAACCACTGTTCCAATTCACGTTTGCCCATTTTGGATACTTCAGGATTGGTACTTACAAAATCGCCCATTTTTACCATAGCATCCATGTTAATGGTGAGGTTTTTGACTTGCTCGGCTTTGCCGGTTGTGTTGCCAATGGAGGACTTGACGGGGGCAGCAAGTTTCGCACTTGCAGCTGGCTTACCCAACACAGGGGCTGCCCCAGGCTTATAGAAATCTGACTGGGCTAAAGGTTTATTTCCTCCTTTTGCGAGTTCTTTGTTTTGTTTTAGCGCTTCAGCTTTTTCTTCGTTTTTAAGCCTTAGTTTTCCTTGATTAAATCGCTTAGAAATTCCGCCATCTGCGATTTCTTTGATACTGGATGTTAATTGCTTAGATCCTTCGAAAAACATTTTAGGATTAAATGCTAATGCTCCTAAAAGAATTTTACCCAAACCCATAAATACATCACAAAGAAGCTTCCCAACTTCCAATAAGCCTGAAAGCGTGGCTCTAAAAGCCTGAGAGTGCTTATATGCAATTATTAGGCCTCCGATTAAGGCAGCCACACCCATTACTATTAACATAATTGGATTAGCTGCCATTACGGCATTTAATGCTCCATTAACAGCAGCAAAGGCTTCGGTTACAACCGTTCCTGCGGTTACCGCTATTTCGTACATACCCCATGCAAGGGCCGCACCAAGAATTAAGCCTCCAAGAACCTGAATCCAGAACGAGTAATCTTTAATTAACTCAGCAACCGGAGCCATTGACGAACCAAAAGAATCTATTAAAGGCAAAAAGATCGACCCTAAATCAATCATGTCCTGTTTAAAGAGATTCGTTAGCAAAATCCAGCTATCCATCGGGGTGGCGGCTGCATCAACAGCATCGTTCATCGAACCCTGGCTATTATTAGTCTCGCCTATGATCCCCTTTAATTCCCCATATCCGGAAATCATTGAAGAAACTGTAGATAACGCATCTCCATCGAGGCCAATAGCTTTCAATTTTGTGTTCTTTTGTTCCTCCGTAAGCCCATTAAATTGATTCTTCAGCTCTCCAATAATATCAAGCATTGGGCGAGTTTTTCCCTCAGCATCGTTAATTCCTACTCCTATATCTTTAAAACCTTTAGCTATCGAAGGGTCTGCAATTGATTGAAATGTTGATTGTAGTAAACTTGTAGCTTTATCGGCTTCTAAGCCCTGACTAGTTAAAAAACCAAACATTCCGGCCATATCTTTAAAACTCTGCCCTGCCTGATTCGCTGGTCCTATAAGTCCAGGTAGATTTTTCGCAACCTCATTAAATTCCACATTTCCGTTTTTTACGGTAGCAAAATAGGTGTCCATTATTTCGGTTGCATCTTTAATTCCCGTACCCTGCATTGTAGCGGTAGTAGCAGCAACAACAGTATCCATATCAGAATAGCCGGCTTTAACCGCTTTTAAGGCCGGATCAAATGCATCCAGGGCTTCCTGTGCACTTAGTCCCGCTTTAACTAACTTATTGAAACTATCCGGCGCATCTTCCAAGGGTTGAGTATTGTTGGCGGCAATATCCATTACCTTTTTACTTAAAGATTCCAGGCCTTCGTCGCTAAGTTTTGTAGTATCATTTACTTTAGACATTCCATCTCTCCAGGCAGCGGCCATTTCAATGGATTGTCCCAAGGCTCCTTTGAATTTGTCAATTGCCTGAGTTTTTAATTCAGACGGATCTAGTCCCAAATTATAGAGCGCACCTGAAGAAGCTTCTGTCTCCCCGCCATTGCTTCTTACAGCTGCTTTGGCAGGAGATTCTACTTTCTCTGTTATACCCCTTTTTATCTCTACGTTGGCAAGCTTTTTAGAAACTTTAAAGACATCTTTTATATCCGATCCCAAGTCCTTCGCCCTCGACGACAACGACTTCAGCTGGTCTTTTGAAGCCCCCACAAGCTTTTTTATCCCGGAGCGTAAATCGTGGGATTTATCTATAAATTTTTCGACAGCTTTATTTAAAGACGAAAAAACTTCCCTTAAATCTTTCTGTAGTTCTTTAACTTTTGACCTAACTCCGCTTATTGCTTCTGCAAAAATCTTCCTGACCGAACTCAATCCGCCTTTAATCTTATTTCTTACTTCTAATACCAATTCTATATTGGCTTGTCCTGCACTCATATATTTAATTGTTTTTTATTTTTTATTTAGACTTTTTCAGCTCTCCACCTGCTAATAATAGGTTCGTATTTATCTGCCCAGGCGCTTTATATTATTACAAAAGACGCCATAAAAAACCGCCAAAATCCGAAAGTGTCTAAGCCTTAAACACAAGCTTCCAAAACTTAAATACTAATTTTTTTAGCATCAAAATTCACTGCACCTTTGTTTCATAATTCGAAAACGAACTGAGTTTTTAAGCTTCAGACAGCAAAGTTTAAAGCAGGAAAACGCTTCGGATTTAACCAGAAAACATTTAAAAAAAGATGAATAAAGCAGTAGTATTTACAAAAGGAAAGCCTACCGAAAACGCCAACAGTTTTGACACTTCTATTAGTGCGTTAATTGCCGGAGGTGTTGCAGTATCGGGAAAATTGGTGCTAGGAAACGTTTACACTCTTACAAGCATCGATGATGCAAAAGATCTTCTAGGAATTAATGAAGCTTATGACAGCACAAACAATGTAGTTCTATTTCACCACATTGATGAGTTTTATAGGATGAGCCTTCCTGGCACGAAGCTGTATTTAATGGTTGTGGATCAAGATATTCTGCCTGCAACAATTTTAGAGGATGCTACAGGCATTTACGCTAAGAAATTAATTGTTGAGGCCAAAGGCGAAGTAAGACAACTGGCAATTGCATTTAATCCCAAAGCCACCTATACCGAAGCTGCAAGTATTGGAGTAAATGCAGATATCAAAGCTGCTATTAAACCGGCACAGGACTTAGCTGCATGGACTTATCAAACTGAGCGCCCGCTTCATGTATTGCTTGAAGGACGAGCTTTTTCAGTTGCATCTGCATCGGAAATACCAGATTTGCGAGATCTTGAGATTTCCCTGAACAATCCATTATTCGCAGACAAAGTTAGCGTAGTTATTGGACAGGATTATGGTTATGCGTCAACACTAACTTCGGCCGTATCAAAGAAATATGCTTCGGTTGGAACAGCCCTTGGAACACTGTCAGGCATCAATGTAAATCAGAATATCGGTGAAGTCGAAACTCTCAACTTGAGCAATGCAACCAGAAACAAATTTGTTAAGGCCGGTTTAAGTTCTCACAAAACGATTGAGGAAGCTGAGGACTTACTTGAGAAACTAGAAGAACGAGGCTACATTTTCCCTGTTTCTTACACCGGAATTTCCGGCTACCGCTGGAATAACGACCATGTTTGTTCGCCAGAAATTGTAGATGCAGATGGCTTGATGAATGAAAGCACCATTGCTTATGGCCGTACCATGGATGATGCTACCCGCCGTTTACGCAAGCAATTACTTCCGAAAATCAGAAGTGTACAACCGGTAGATGCTTCTGGATTGCTACCTGTGGGCGTAGTAAAAAGCTTCGATTCTTTGGGTGACGAAATCTTCCAGGACATGCAAGCAGAAGGCTTAATCAGCTCAGGAAAAACCTATACTGATGCGACCAGCGACTTATTAACAGGCGACAAGGCACTGAAAGTAGCGTTCGACTTACAGCCAACTGGCTCAATCAACAAAATTCAAGGAACTATTAATCTTAAAAAATCTCTGTAAAAAATGGCAACCATCAGAAAAAACGGAAAAGCATACGATAGTGGTGATGTGGTAATTG
>Ga0307408_100001749_pt1 | contig 15834 bp, 11 predicted proteins | sample 322Cmetagenome_FD_202116 | JGI IMG/M metagenome (GOLD analysis project Ga0307408, IMG submission 202116) | Maize rhizosphere microbial communities from greenhouse at UC Davis, California, United States - 322HYB-C-3 | ecosystem: Host-associated > Plants > Roots > Rhizosphere > Soil | place...
CACAAGGCTCAACGGGCCCGCATTTCTTTTCAGCCCACCGCTCAGCTCTCCGCAACGATGGTTATACTTAATCGGAAGGTAGAAGCTATTTCAAAATGTCATCTCCGCTTTCGGTGTTTTGAAAAAAAATGGAAAACTGCCCATGACATAAAAAATGATCAAGGGCAATCCGTTGGGATTATGCAGCCAAAGCAGCGTCATGGTGAGCTCCGTCGAACCATAAAGCGGGTTCAAAGCAGATGACGTTACCCACCGCACGCCCTTCGACAAGCTCAGGGTGACGCTTATGCACACTCGATGTCATCCCTGCTTTCTGTGTTTTGAAAAAAAAGCGAAAACTACTGATGAGCTAACCATTTCCCGACTTCTGCACGCGGGAAAAACCTATAAGGATTTCGGAATCCTTATAGGTTTGTGCTCGGAATAAGCTAAGATACTGTCGTGAAGATCCCTAAATATCCTACGCACACATTTCGACAAGCTCAATGTGACACCAGCCACCCTCCATATCCTTGCCGCTTTTTGTGCATTGAGGAGATGGGGTTAAGCCCCCTACAATACGAAAAGCAGATACCTGGTCTAAGCATTTACTGCGAGGGCCGTCTTTTTCAAAGCGTCCATTAAATCTTCCAGTTTTATCGGCTTTGAAATATAGTCGTCCATTCCCGCCTTCAAACAGGCTTCCCGATCTTCCGGAAGGGCATTTGCTGTCATTGCCACTATTTTAGGTTGCTTTAAGTTGCTGCTTCTGATTGATTTTGTAGCTTCCAGTCCATCCATTTCCGGCATCAGCATATCCATCAATATCACATCGTAGGATTTTTCCATTTGCATTTCAACTGCTTCTTTACCATTATTTGCCAGTTCGGGCTGGTAGCCAAGCTTGTTAAGTATTCGCAAAGCGAGCTTCTGGTTTATCAAATTATCCTCAGCAATAAGTATAGAAAGCGGATAGCTGAGAGCAAAGTCCTCCGAAAGAATCTGGTTGGTGGCTTTGGCTTCTTTGCTTGTTTCTTTAACTCGTTTTAAAGCCATCTGTACCTGATCAAACAATTGTTTTTGCTTAACAGGTTTATTTAACACAGCATAAAATAAGTCTGGGTGTTTCGCTTTTGTTTCTTCACCCACAGAACTTAACAATATGATTGGCGTAACAGGATGTTTTTTCTTAATCTCGCCAGCTAACTGCACCCCGTCCATTTCAGGCATTTGCATATCCGAAATGATAAGATGGAATTCCTTTTCTGTACTAAGTAATTGCAGGGCCGCACTACCCGATTCTGCACTTACCGTTTCGAAGTTCCAAAGTTCCAGCTGCCCTTTTAAAATGGTGCGGTTAGTTTGATTGTCATCAATAATCAACACCCTTTTACCCACGTTCTCTTGCGAGCTCATCACCGCATATTGCTTGGATGATTGCTTTGCTGCCTGAACCCGAATATCGAAATAGAAATTAGTAAATGTGCCAACTTCACTTTCAACACCGATTTGTCCCCCCATTAATTTTACGAGGCGTTCGCTGATGGCAAGACCAAGCCCCGTGCCACCATATTTACGCGTAGTGGAAGAATCTACTTGGGAGAAGGCTTTAAACAAGCGGCCAAGCTTATCAGGCGGAATACCTATCCCGGTATCTCTTACATCGAAACGAACAAAGAGATCATCACCAGCAGAATTTTCCAGCGAAACTTTAATAAAAACTTCTCCCTGGTGGGTGAATTTCAAAGCGTTGCTTACCAGGTTTATCAATATCTGCCGCAGGCGTAAGCTGTCTCCAATAATTTGCGATGGAAGTAAATGATCTAGTTGATAAACAAGGTCAATCCCAACTTTCGCTGCTTTTTCAGCAAACAGGTCCATCACGTTTTCCACACACTGTCGCAGGTCGAAATTATGGTATTCCAGCTCCATATTTCCCGATTCAATCTTCGAGAAATCGAGAATGTCGTTTATTACGGCCAGTAAAGCCTCTCCACTTGTATGAATAATCTTTACATACTCTTCCTGTTCATGGTTAAGCGGTGTTTCTGCCAATAATGAAGTCATACCAATCACTCCGTTCATCGGTGTGCGTATTTCATGACTCATCGTAGCAAGGAATGTGCTTTTCGCCTGATTTGCTTTTTCGGCCTCCAGGCGTGCCTGCTCAGCTTCGTTACGTTTTTCCTCAAGTTGGCTGTTTAAAGCCTGAAGATTCACCGACTGCTCATGTAGTTCTTCCGATTGTGCCTGAAGCTCTTCAGATTGTGCCTGCATTTCTTCGGATTGTGCCTGAAGCGTTGTGTTTGCGTTTTTGAGACGTTCGGATTGACTGACTAATTCTGCAGTACGCTCTTTTACTTGACGAGCCAGCACCGCTTTTTGCTTTTCAATACTGCGAACCCGGTAGCGATAAATCAGCAAGAAGAGGCCACATATAGCTATAATTACCAGCCCCTGGAACCACCATGTTTTCCAATAAGGGGGAGTGATAATTATTTTCACCGAAGTGATTTTATTGCTCCAGCGCCCGTCGTTATTAGCCGCCTTGATGAGAAATGTATACTCTCCGGGATCTAAATTGGTATAAGATACTTTGCGGTCGTTTGTTACATTCCAGTCCGAATCGAAATTTTGTAGCTTATATGCAACCTTATTGTCTTCCGGGACAGTATAGCTGAGGGCCGAAAATTCAATAGTAAAAACAGATTGCTGATGATTAAGGATTATCTCTCGTGTAACTTCAATATTTTGTTTTAGTGGAGAATCTTCGCCAATAGCTACCGGACGATTAAATAGCTGAAAACCGGTTAAAGTTACTGTCGGTAAGTTTGTGTTCTCTGGAATTTGGTAAGGATTGAACACATTAAATCCATTGTTGCCTCCAAAATAAAGTTCGCCCTTACTGCTCAGAAATCCGGCACCGCGATTAAATTCAGGACTTTGCAAGCCATTAGCCATAGAGAAAACTTTAACCTTCCCATTTTGCGGATTGAAACGGCATAAGCCCTTGCTGGTACTTAGCCATAGAAAGCCTTTTTTATCCTCAACTATCGAACAAATAATATTATTAGACAGTCCGTCTTTCTCGTTATAAGTGCGAAACTTTCTGGTGGATTCATCATACAAGCAAAGTCCACCACCCATAGTACCTGCCCACATCCGGTTTTTACTGTCTTTATAAAGGCAATAAATAACATCACTGCTTAAGTTGCTGTTAGATTTATTGAGTAACGAGAATTTACCGGTTTTGGGATGGTAAACATTTATCCCGCCAGAGAACGTCCCGATCCATATATTGCCATTTCGATCCTCATGAAGAGCCCTGATGTAATTATTATTGAGGCTGTCTGGATGATTGGAATAAGGAGAAATAAACTTTTTAATAGTGTTCGATTTTGGGTCGAGAACGTTTACCCCGCCTCCGTTGGTTCCTATCCAAAGTTTCCCTTTGCTGTCTTCAAATAGTTCGTAAACCTGCATGTGAGACAGTTGGTTAGCAGCCGGGCCTGCGGTATAGTGTTTAAATTTTTTGGCCGAATAATCGAAGCTACTCAATCCGCCATCATAGTAACCTACCCAAAGCAGGTTATTATGTTTTTTGCTTTTAAGGATGTCCAGTACGGCGTAGTTCACAAGGCTGTTTGGATTATTAGGCTCGGGCACAATACGGGTATAGGAGTTAGTTTCGCGATTAAAGAGATTCAAGCCCCCACCTTCAGTGGCTATCCAAACCGAGCCATCCGCATTTTCGGAGAAAGCCGTTACTGTATTTTTGCTTATAGAATTAACGTTATAGTAGTTGCTTTTAAAATGGTCAAAAATAGGCAGGTTTTTATCGTATTTATTAAGACCTCCCCCATATGTTCCAACCCATAAAATGCCAGCCTTATCATTAAAAACAGAAGTGATGGAGAATGAAGACAAAGAGTAGAAATCTAATTCGTCGCTGTAATAATGGGTAAACTTAGCGGTACGGGTGTCTAGTAAATCGAGTGTATACTGTGTGCCAACCCATATTTTATGATCGCCAGCCTTGCAAAAAACCGTTACAAAATCACTACCTAAGCTACTGCTGTTAGCGGGGTTGTTACGAAGTGTAGTGAATGTTCCTGTTCGCACATCCTTTTTAGATATCCCGCCGCCGGCAGTTCCCACCCATAAGTTACCCTCGGTATCCTCAGTTATTGCAGTAACGTTATCATTACTTAAACTTGTGGAATCTTCCGGCTTATGCAGAAAACGCTTAAACCTGTTGGTCTTCCTGTCAAGCAAATTCAAACCGGCCTTTGTACCAATCCATAAGTTACTTTGTTTATCTTCGAATATCACCTGCACATCCGCATGCGACAGGCTGTTGTTATCTGCAGGATTACTTTTAAAGTGTTTAAATTTAAGGCTAGCCCTGTCCAATAAATGGAGGTTACTATGTGTACCAATCCATAAATTGCCCTTGCTGTCTTCTAATATGCTGGTAATCGATTGATTAGTAAGCGCCCCCGGATCCTTAAGGTTCTCCGTAAAATTGGTAAACGAGTCGCTTTTTCGATCATATAAGCTTAACGAACCAACTGTACCCACCCAAATGTTTCCTTGCCGGTCTTCATAAAGTGCCTGAATGTAATTTCGGCGGATACTTTTCGGATTGCCAGGATCATTGCGGTAAACGGAAATCTTAGTTCCATCATATTTATTCAGCCCGTCCTGTGTGCCGAACCACATAAAACCAAGTCGGTCTTTCATAATACAGTTTACTGAGCTGTTAGAAAGTCCCTGAGTATTTTTTATATGGGTGAATTTTAAATTGCCTGCTGTTTGAGCTTTTAAGAGATGAGGGAGAAGTAGATAAACAACTACAAATAAAAAAAAGATTTTGTTACGTTTAGCTAAGGTATAATCTCTAACTGATATATCCATTCCGAAATTTAATTCAACCTTTATACGCAGTTTAATCTGGTATGTTTTCTGTTTTATTGAAATGATAAGCTTTTCTAATGGGTTAAGTGGCTAAAAGTATAGAGACTCAGGTCAATCCCGGGATACCAATTGTCGGATCTCACAGCATAGTACATGATGGTTTTTGATCCGAAATTCCGTTTTTTTGAATACCACTATAAACACATAAACACACATAGATGAAATTCTTTTTTACACTAACGGCTGCCATCGCAGTGATTGCGGGTACATCATCCCAGGCATCAGCACAGCGACAAATGGAAAACCTTGGCCGTGGACTGGTAGCAGTAAATACCGGTAGCGGAAAAGCCTATATTGGATGGCGAATACTGGCTACCGACCCCGATAATATCTCATTTAACATCTACAAATCGGTTAATGGGGCACCAGCCTTGAAGCTAAATAGTAATCCGATTATTAAGACCTCGGATTTTCAGGACAGTAAATTAGATACTACCACAAAAAACGAATACCAGGTTAAAGCAATAATAGACGGAAAAGAAACAGAAACAAGCAAATCCTTTACCATAGAAGCGCATTCGCCGGCACAGCCTTACTTATCGGTGCCTCTGCAAACGCCAGATGGGTATAAACCAAACGATGCTTCGGTAGGAGATTTGGATGGTGATGGCGAGTACGAAATTGTATTACACCAAACTGGCAAAGCCCATGATAATTCTCATCAGGGTATAACAGACGAACCTATTCTGGAGGCTTATAAACTGAACGGACAATTGCTATGGCGGATAAATCTTGGTAAAAACATACGTGAAGGTGCACATTATACTCAGTTTATGGTTTATGATCTGGATGGAGATGGTAAGGCGGAAGTGGCCTGCAAAACAGCAGATGGCACTGTAGACGGACAAGGCAAGGTTATTGGCGCCGCGAATAAAGACTACCGCAACTCGAATGGATATATCCTGGCCGGCCCCGAATACCTTTCTGTTTTTAATGGTGAAACCGGAGCTGAAATTAATACAACAAACTATGTTCCAGCCAGATACGATAACAACCTAAGCCCATCCGCAGATGATATGAAAAGCGTTTGGGGCGATGGATATGGCAACCGGCTCGACCGTTTTCTTGGAGCGATAGCTTATCTGGATGGCGTGCACCCGAGTTTGGTAATGTGTAGGGGCTACTATACCCGCACAGTGCTTGCAGCCTGGGATTTGAAGGGTGGAAAACTGGTTCAGCGCTGGGTATTTGATAGTGATGCCAGTTCCAAAAATCGCCGTTATCGCGGACAGGGAAATCATAACCTTAGTGTTGCGGATGTGGACGGCGATGGAAAGGATGAGATTATATACGGACAGATGACCATTGATGATAATGGCAAAGGCTTATACTCAACGGGTATCGGACATGCCGATGCAATGCATGTTTCAGATCTGGATCCGGAGAGGCCGGGCCTGGAAGTTTTTAGTACCCAGGAACATTTTGGTGATGCCGGCGCTAACTTCAGGGATGCCAAAACGGGCGAAGTGATCTGGAAGAAAGCTTCGGTTGCTGCAGGCAATGATGGCGAAGGCCCCGGAAGAGCACTTTCTCTGGATGTTGATCCACGCTATAAGGGTTTTGAATCGTGGGTGGCCGGTGCCGGAATAACCGGGATGTTTGATGTACATGGAAACAAAATTGCGCAAAAAACACCAGCGGTAAACTTTGGTATTTTCTGGGATGCTGATCTCTTGAGTGAGATACTTAATTCTACCACCATCAGCAAATGGGATTATCAAAATGAGCGAAGCAAGCCTTTGTTGGATGCTGCCAGATTTAATTGCCAGAGTAATAACGGAACCAAATCTACTCCAACTTTAAGCGCTGATATTTTGGGCGATTGGCGTGAGGAGGTGATTTTCAGCACAAAGGATTCGAAAGAATTAAGGATTTTCACAACTACTATTCCGGCAGAAAACCGTTTTTATACTTTCATGCACGATCCTGAATATCGTTTAAGCATTGCCTGGCAAAATGTGGCTTACAATCAGCCGCCGCACACCAGTTTTTATATTGGTCCGGAGATGCAGACGCCGCCAAAGCCAAATATTGTTTTAGTGAAGAAGAAATAGAGGTTCTAGGTTTAAACGCAGAGTGTACGGAGGGTTTCGCAGAGTGCACGGAGTTTTGGATAGTACTTCAGTGCCGTTTGTGCTCTCTGCGTTAAATCTCTTAACCCAGCTTACACGAAAAGTGCCTCATTCCTCTGCACATCTTTTTTGGATTTCCTAAAAACCCAGTATTTAATTAAAGGAAAATTGAAGCAATAAGATACCACAAGATCTACTAGAACCCGGCTTATTTTATAATCTGTACTGAAGGTATTAGTTACCAGAAAAGTTCCCGACGATTTCAACAGCACGCTTCCCACAATCATTAAAGCGAACTTGGCAGCTTGATTTTTTAAAGAATGCCGGTATTTTATATCTGACTGAAATGCCCATTTCCTATTTAATGAAAAGTTAAGAATGGCACCCAGCGAACCACTTATTAAAATAGAGTAGGTGTAATGAATATGAAAGATTTCGGTAAGGGCAACCATAATGGCATAATCTGAAATACCACCTGAGAAAGCTGCAACCTGGGCTTTACCAAATATTAAAACTGATTTTTTCATTGAAACAGATGTAATATTGAGATCATAAACAGAAGAGCGGCATTAGTACAATCCTGTTATATCATGCTTCTTTTATCGTCAAAATGCCGCAAATGTAAATTATCTTTTATGGATTTAAAGACACATTTAACTTTAGTGCAATGCTATTTTCCAATTGAATCCTTCTCCCGGAGGTCTCGTTCGTCGCCAGCTTTAAGTAATTGTAAAGTGTCAATCAAATTAAGTACGAATAATGTTACCGAAATAATTACAGCTGAATAATGAATTAGACCTTTAAAAAACATTTCTGCCAGCAGAATTAACGCAATTATGATACGGAGCTCTGTAGGGCCAGCACCCCCCGAATCTATTTTGTACTTGTCGGTTATTTTATACCGAAGTAAGGCGATCAAAATCGACCATCCATATAAGCTTACAAACAGAAAACCTAGCCATCTAAAATCGGCTGCTGCATAGATAAAGTAGCCAAAACCGATTGCCGCAATGCTCCACCAGTCCATTATAATATCAAGCGCAAAGCCATACCATTTCCTTGGAGTATTCCGAAAATAAGCCAGACGACCATCCAGTGAATCGCCAAACCAGTTGATGGCTAAACCGGCTATGCCTGCAAGCAGCCAGTTTGTATGTACAAAAGTGGCGGCAAGGAATGCCGAAAAAACGATTAGCGAGCCTATTGCACCGATAAATGTAAGCGCATTGGGGCCTATATTATGAGGAATCAGCTTTACAAGCTCCATGATGAGAGTCTGTTCTGCGCTCCTTAAAATATTAGTTCGCTTTCTATCAGCGAAAACCCTTTCTAGATTTGAATCATCGTTGTTTAATGCTTCGCCTCTGGTACCTGGCGGCTCTGTTAAACGCATGAATTCGGTTTTTAAGAACATCTATAAAAAAGGAGTAAATAAGTTTTCGCTTATTTATTTTAACAACATACATAGCATCAAATATTAATCCGGTGAATTAAAGCACGGCCTGATTCCGCATCCGTACCGATTAATTCAACATATTCAACCTTCGGAAAGTTTAACGTACCTTCCTTTACCCTTACGAAAATGTGATTCAGAATAAGGTTTCTCTGATCCACCTTAGTTAGAACATTGTAATCGCTACCCTCTTTTACCAGATACAAGGGCAGTTTAGGGTAAGATACAAATCGCAGTTCGTGCCTTCCGTTACCTAACGCTTTAGCACGTAAACCATAGGCCAGTCTGCGTTGAAGCGCACTCAATTGTTTCACCTGGCCTTTGTCTGCATATTTAACCCAAAAAGCGTTAACCGGGTCATCGGCGTTTAACTCGCCGTTTTTAATGTTTAACTGATAAACTACCGTATTGGCATCCGGATCTCTTTGCAGATAAAAAAGCATATTGTTTATGCCTTTGGGAACTGGAAGCGCTTCGGCTACATGGCGATAGTTAGCCGCCAGTGCCGAATTATTACTAAATGATTGAGGAGCAGCAAAGAGCATTAGCATAAGAAGAAGTGCCGTTCTCGCAACACGGGCACCTCCTCTTTTATATGCATGCCTAACAACCAAAATAACTTTATCTAAACGTCCTGATCTTACCAGGAAATTCACTATGAGCAGAATAAGCATACTATTTTACTATTCCGGCAAAGCGTTGGTAAAATACAGTCGGGCTATTTTCATGCTTGGGTTCGTACTTGCCAGCAATAATTGGCACGTAAATAACGCGGCGGCGACTTTCTTCGCCGACAACTGAAGATTGTGCTACACGATGCCACAAGCGACCATCATGTACAGTTAAGTCTCCGGCTTCAGGAGCAACTGCTACTTCATTTGGGTCCTGATCGTGGTCCAGGAAGTATTTTTTTCTGAACAAGAATTGATATAAACTTTGATTATGAGTTCCCGGAATTATTCTTAATCCACCGTTCTCTGGTTTAAGATTACTTAAATGGATACCCACATTAAGCATTGGGTTTAACCTGCCGCCGTAGAAGAGGTCTCGCAAACCATCTGTATGCCAACCCATTTTGGTAAACTTACTTTCAGGACCGTTAACGTAGTGATTAAAAACCATCCCGTCTTTTTCCTTCTCACCCAAACGAGCGCCTTCTCCTGCAAGTTCAAGCAATGCCTGCAAACGAGGATCCAGTAACAAGCCACTCAACGCAGAGTGATGCTGATTGATGAAAGCAAAACGCTGAACAATTGGCGATCCATCAAGGTTTTTTCCGTATTTGATGGGTACACCGTTCACTTTCTTTACGTCTTCTGCAATCCATTTCTGCTGTACTTCTTCAGATGCCTTAACGATTGTTTTTACTGTTTCTGGAGTAATGAAATTCTTGAAATGAATAAATCCGTAAGTATTGAAAAAATCTCTTTGTTCTGCTGTTAAAACTTCACCTAAAGTGAATTTTGGATATACTGTTGCCATGATGTTTTAATAAATAATTAATGAAAATTGAAACTTAAAATGTGAGTTTTCGGCCCGTACCGACCGAATCTGACGGGAGGTATTAGCAGCAACAACAACAGCACATGAAGATCGTCTTCAATTGGATACTCGTATACTTATCGGATATTCTATTCTTTTCAAACATACTCTATAGATTTAGTAGTTTATAACACAAACATAGGAATAATTATTTTTGTTCAAAGGATTATTTAAAAAATATTTAGAGAATGTTAAGGTTATTTAAGCAATTAATTATCACTTAGTTATATCTAAAATATTGCTTATAGCGATTAGATGATAGATATTAGCACCTGTTAATGCTGCTTAAAAATAAGGTAAATTGACACTAAAAGTTCTCATCCATTACCTAAAAGCGAATAGCCAACCGCTAACTAACTTTATAAATTCCCGCAGCAGCGTTTTCAATAAAACTTTTAGGCAGCAACCTGGTTGCAAAAGCCGAAATAACATTCGTTACGCCAGGGATAATTTCGGCTTTGCGTTTCAGCATTCCGCGAATAGCAAATTCGGCCACCTGCTCGGGCTTCATATTAAATGTTTGTGCTAATTTGCTTAAGGCATTTAACCCGGCTCTTTCAGCAAAACCAGTATCTACGGGTCCGGGGCTAAGACAGGTTACCGAGATTGGAGTGTTTTTCAATTCGTAGCGCAATGCCCGTGTAAACGATAAAACAAAGCTTTTGGATGCAGAATACAAGGCAAGTGTAGGCACGGCCTGATAGGCGGCCGTACTGGCCAAATTTAAAATATAGGATTGTTGATGCTGTTTTAATAGCGGGATAAAAGAGTGGGTAAGTTCAATAAGAGTACTGATATTGAGCTGAAGCATATTGAGTTGCTCACTTAGCTGCAAATCAGAAAAGTTCCCCCACAAGCCATAACCTGCATTGTTAATTAAAATTGAAACCGGCCAATTACCATGTTCAACCCATTCAGCAACTGCTTTAGCGGAGCTTTGTTGCGAAAGGTCGGCGGCTAATATTTCGACGGTAATCCTAAACTTATCTTCCAGAAGTCCCTTCACTAAATCTAACTCATTCGAAGAGCGGGCAACCAATAACAAATTATAACCTCTCTTCGCCAACGAAAATGCCATGGCCCGTCCTATTCCTTTACTTGCTCCTGTTATTAATGCGTAAGCCTTCATCTTAAAAATACAATATAGAAATTATCTCCACATAGCATGGCTGGGAGTAGTATAAAACAAGATCGCTATGCAACGGCATCCTTCTTCCATTGTCTTCTTTCTGCCAAATCGCATACAAAGAAAAGCATTTTATTTTTAAACTATAGGATTTATAGATTTATATACTCTTGCATATTTAATTTAATCTGAAAGTAGTGCCACCTCTTCTACCTATCACTGTTAAATGGGGGCGTAACAAATTGCAACACAGACAGGCTTTAAACCCTTGTATGTGTTAGGCTTAAAAATGCAGTTGTGCTCTGCCAGACCATTTCAGACTTTGATTGTTTATTACAAACTGATACAAACGTTCAACTGAATCTTCAACACTTTCAGTATCGGTATTAATGATCAGACCTGCGTCCAGCGGCTCTTCAAAAGGATCACTCACACCTGTAAAATTTGCAATTCTATCTGGATGCCCTTCTGGCAGCAATGCTTTCTGATATAAGCCTTTAGTATCCCTCTGAATTAAGTTATAAAGATCACTTTTGAAAAACACCGTTAGCGCGTTGTACTTTATCCGCAATTCACCTCTCATCTCCTGATAAGGATTGATGGCTGATAAAATTGACACATAGTTTTTCTGACTGAAGATATTGGTTACCAAAGCCAGCCGGCGAATATTTTCGTAGCGGTCTTCTTTCGAGAATTTAAGATCGGGACACAGCGTTTTTCTGTAATCATCCGCATCAATAACCGATGCTTTAATGCCTTCACTTTCTAAACGCTCCCTTAGCGCTTTTGCCACTGTTGTTTTGCCTGAACCAGACAAGCCTGTAAATTGAATAAACATAATATGAGATTTTAGATATGAGAGTGAGATTTTAGATGTGAGATTTGGGGGCCATGCCCGGATTATTGAGTATAAACTGCCCTCTGCAAACAATACATCTAAGGAGGACTGGCTGAAATACGAATGCCAGCCTCTCTCAGATAGAAGCCTGTCTTACTCGCAATTTAGAGTTCAACATCCTTAGAATGAGGATAACTAAGGATTAGCTTGACAGGCTATTTTTTAATTCCTTCCAGAAATAGATGCCCTGAAACCGGATTATTGAACACCTCACTGCTTTATAGGATTTATTTCCCGGAACTAGCTACTTCGTTCTTCGATTTTAGAGACTCTATAGCTTTTGCAATTTGAGCAGTACTGGATTGTCCGGATTTCTTCCAAACCTCTCTGCCATTCTGATAAAGCACCAAAGTTGGCAGCTGGCTTACTTTTAGTTTTTTAAGAAGTTCGGTATTGTCATATGCTTCGATCCTTACAATTTTGGCAGCAAAGCCCTGTTGTTTTTCCAGCGAATCAAGTACGGGAACCAGTCTTTTGCAGGCACCACAATATTTTGATCCAAAGTCCACTAAAACCAGGTTTGAGGAAGCGGTCAACGTATTGAATTGTTCGCTATTTAATGCCACACCTTTTTTGGTGTTATTTATGAAGGGATAGCCTGAACCAATCCAGTTACTGATACCTCCGGGCAGTACTACCACCTCTTTAAAACCCTTGCTTCTTAATTCTTTAGCTAAGGAAACACTGCGTCCGTTAGCGATAGAATAAATCAAAGTTGGCTTCTCTTTAGAGAGCTTTTCCACATCTTTCTGATAAGTATCTGAAGCCGCATTAACGTTGATAGCTCCCTTTAAATGATTTTGAGCAAATTCATCAGGTGTACGGGCGTCAATAATCTGCGCATCTGGTGACTTTGCTTTGATGGCAAACTCAGATAATGTGATTGGCAATTCGCCTTTTGCAGTTTGTGCCTCTGCTGTGCTTACGGCCATCAGCACAGTCAGAATAAGAAGTTTTGCTTTTTTCATAATTATTATATTTAAGTTTCTTCGATCCCGGCTATTAAGAATAAGGTAAATGTGAGTAGTAGCACGGGACTGGGTTACTGCCCTTATTTGTTGGGCCGCTGATGCTAAAACCGAAAAAACATCAGCGCCACAACGATTACCACATTATTCTGAACGAGTGTATTCGGTTATCTTTTTGTCTGCTATACTCACTCAACTTCTATTTTCCAACCGGAAACCCCTTACTTGCGATACTGTCCAAACCTCCAATATTGAAGCTCCAGGCGTAACCTAAATTAATAAGGGAATCGGTTGCCTGGCCGCTTCTGTTGCCCGAACGGCAGTAGAGGTAAACGGTCTTGCTTTTGTCAAGCTTGCTTACTTTCTCAGCAAAATCGGTTGAGCGGATATTGATATTCTGTGCATTCTTTAGATGCTTTTCGCCATATTCTTCAGGCGTACGCACATCTACCAGATAAGCTTTTCCTTCTTCCACATCCTTCAATATTTTCCGGATGTTCGCTTGGTCTACCGTTATTTTATTCGGGCTTTTCTGATCGTAGGAATGATGAGTAGTCTGAGCGAAAGCACCCACAGAACTAAATAAAAGCAGAAATATTAATTTGATCATTTTCATTGTATGTTGTTAAAAAATGGTGTTAGGTGAGAGTTACTTGATAAACAGACATAGTCTTATACCCTCTGCCTTCAGCATCTCTCCCGGCGGGAAAAGGAAGGCCAACAAAGTCTGAACTCGTCACATTTTTGAATTTTCTTAGTCACTTAGCCGCCCCCTTCGATCGTAAGCGGGGCATTCATTTTCATGAAACAGGATTTCCTTTTCGGAGTAAACAGCCGACTTAGTAGCAGCAGTATAGGTCACAATAAATCGGGTTGCGAGGCATGGAAGTACCAAGTTCTAAGCTTCCATTTTGGCCATAAGGAAATGGCAGGCTGGCGGAAATTTTTTCCATATATTTGACTGTTTTTGTTGATTCTATTTGATAAAAACACGGAATGTAAATCAGTGAGTGATTGGCGTTACGTAGCTGATTTCATTCATTAGGCGGGAGCTCTACTCCTGCCTTTTCTTTTAACTTCTCATTTCTTGGGAATTTTGCATCGGATGATTCACCGTATTAGCTAAGGAGACAACAACATGAGTATGCCGCTGAAATTTTTTTCATAGCATTTGATAACCGGGATTTATGAGAATTTTTCATTTCTTTTAGTTTTTGATGGTCTGGATCAAGCCTCCTTATCCCCCAACACTTTCCAAATCTCTGAGGCAAATATAGATATTAAAACAATAAATACAATTAATCTATAGATTTAATAGTCTAATTAAAACCGAGACAAAATCGTTAGCAATAATGATAAAATCAGATCAATAGTTCTTAAAATCTATTTCGGCGTGCTGTAGTAATAAAAGAATGGAGGGTAAATATAGGAATGGAGTTTAGCATGGCTGTTATTGGGGATCGCAGATCCCTGTTATCTGCGGTTCGACATGCCCTTCGGAAAATGGTCGAACAGCGTACAGCGTAAATATAAATGACGGAGTTTAGTATGGCTGTTATTGATGATCACAGATCCCTTTATCTGCAGTTCGACATGCCCTTTGGAACATGATCGAACTGCAAAAGGTATTGAAATTGTGATTTATTAAAAAAATTACTCGGCTGTCATCCGGCTGTTTGATGTGCGTCTCCGAACGTGATCGAACAGCTTAACAGCAGCGAAAATAAAGTTCAAAAGCTATGGCTTCCAGATTTCGAACTTTGAATAACTGTATTAATCTTCCGGCTTCTCCTTAGGATTTGCCATCTTTACAATACGGGGTTGGAAAGATGCAAGCACCTCTACCAGATCAGTTTGAGCGGCCATCACCGCATGAATATCTTTATAAACCATGGGCGCTTCATCCAGATCAGAACCCAGAAGGGTAATCCTTTTGCTGGTTAACTCCGCTTCTACAATTTCCTTTTGAATGGTTTTAAAAGCAGCGCTTCGGCTCATTAACCTTCCAGCGCCATGCGATGCGGAGTTGATTGAACTTTCTTCGCCTTTTCCGCGAACCACAAACCCGGGCGTACTCATCGAACCGGGAATAATTCCCAGAACGTCCTTACCGGCCGGCGTGGCTCCTTTTCGGTGCACCATTACTTCGGTACCATCGGCTAACTTTTCTTTCCATGCAAAGTTGTGGTGATTCTCAATGCGCGTAATGGGAGAAAGGTTAAGTGCCTTTGCAATTTTGTTATGGATCTCGTGATGATTGGCTGAAGCATACGCACCAGCAAGGTTCATAGCAATCCAATACTCCTGCCCCTCCTCGGTATTCATATCCAGCCATGCGAGATGTTTCGCCTCCTTAGGAAGCTTCGTTTTCTTCATGGCTATTTCTGAATAATGATTGGCGATATTTCCTCCAAATCCTCTCGAACCGGAATGCGACAGCAAGGCGAGGTACATTCCTGCCGGTATTCCTTCCAATGCCCCTTCCGTCACTGTTAATTCGCCCCATTCTACGAAGTGATTTCCTGTCCCTGAGGTTCCTAACTGGGTATAGGCTTTGTTTTTCAAGGATCGGATCACCTTGGTCGCATTCCAATCAGCATGGTCAAACAATGAAGCATCATGATAATTCGTTGTCACTCCCCCCATCCCAAATACAGTATGATCCACCAATAACTTTTTCAGCATATCCTTTTCCGTATCAACAGCTTCCGCCGGAAGATCGAAGATGCTAAGGCACATTCTACAGGCAATATCCACCCCTACGGCATAAGGTATAATGGTATCAATTCGTGTAGCCAGAACACCTCCAATCGGCAAAC
>Ga0307408_100001750_pt1 | contig 15833 bp, 15 predicted proteins | sample 322Cmetagenome_FD_202116 | JGI IMG/M metagenome (GOLD analysis project Ga0307408, IMG submission 202116) | Maize rhizosphere microbial communities from greenhouse at UC Davis, California, United States - 322HYB-C-3 | ecosystem: Host-associated > Plants > Roots > Rhizosphere > Soil | place...
CGTCGTCCACAACGCCAACGCATTCGATCCCGAGCACGCGTGGAAACTGGACGCTCGGCGAGTGTCCCTGTCGCGTGTACATCTCGGAGCGGTTGAGCCCGAACGCGCGAACGCGGATGCGCACCCACCCGGCGCGGGGCTCCGGACCAGGAAGCTCCTCGATCTCGAGCACCTCCGGGCCGCCGGGCCGGTGGACGCGGATCGCCTTCATTGCGGCGCGCCTGGCTTCAGGGTCGCCGCGAACAGCGCGAGCAGCGTCTCCCAATGCCTGGCCGTCGCGGCCTCATCGTGCACCGGCGTATCGCTCGGCACGAACCCGTGCAGCGCGTTGTACGTCTCGATCGTGTGATCGACGCCGGAGTCGGTGAACGCTTGTTCGAGCCGAGCCTTCTGCGCGTCATCGAAGTTGGGATCCTTGATCGCGCCCGCGACGTAGACCCGCGCTTTTATATTCGGCGCGAGCCGGTGCGGACTTTCCGGTGCCTCCGTCGCGAGCCCGCCACCGTGATACGACGCTGCCGCCGCGACACGATCACCGAAGTGACCCGCCGCATACACGGCGAGACGCCCCCCCATGCAGTAGCCGGTAATTCCGATCCGTTCGCTCCGAGCCTCGCGCTGCGCGGCGAGATAGGCGAGCAGCACTTCGGTGTCACGCATGGCGTTCGCGGGACTGGCCGAGGGCATCACGCGCGTCATGAGGTCTTTTCGGAGGTCGGGATCGGTGAAGACTTTCATCCCGTGCCTCGCGTCGAACTCGACGCGATAGAACAGGTTCGGCAGCAGCACGTAGTACCCGTTGTTCGCGATCCGCTCGGCGATCTCCATCAGCGCCGGGCGCATGCCGATGCCGTCCATGTACATGATCACGCCTGGCCAGGGACCGCTGCCTGATGGGTGATACGCGTGGGTCGGACAATGACCGTCGGCGGTCTCGATCTGTAGTTCGGTGTGTGGCATTGGCATCTACCTTGCGCGCGGTCTACGCAATGCTGGCTACTTCCAGCGCCTCCCGCCGGAAGTAAGCGACGATCACCGCCACGAGTTCCTCAATGCAGCGCTCCCCAAGCTCCGCAGAGAGCCCGCGCGCATCACCCAGGATCCCGTTCGGGGCTATCGCGCGCATCCCCTGCGTGAACAGGCGCTCGATCAGCTCGGGCGTGAGCGGACCAGGGTGCCCCGCCTCGACCGCTTCAATGCGCACGAGATCGGGGTGCAAGGCGAGCATGACCGAGCTTTCTGCGATGTCGGCGTGGCCGGCCACGCGTTCGGCAAAGCCCAGCGCGCCCGCGAGGCGCGCCCAGGTGCCGATCACTGACTGCAAGTCCGTGAAGGCCGCGACGTGCGCGCGCTCGCCCGCCGCTTCGCGCAGCATCGGAAGGGCATGCGTGAGTGGCGCGAAGTTCCCGCCGTGCGACGGAATCACGCAGATACGCCGGAAACCATGCCGAGCCAGGCTCCGCACGTAATCGCGAAGTACTGCCGCGAACGTGGACTCTTCGAGCGAGATCGTACCGGGGAACGCCATGTGATGCTCGGAGCAGCCGACTCGCACGGTCGGCGCAACGAGCGCGTCGCCGAGCTCGGTCGCGACACGACGCGAGAGCTCGCTCCCGTCTTCCGCGTCGGTGAAGAGCGGCAGGTGCGGACCGTGCTGCTCCACGGCTCCGCAGGAGAAGACGACAGTCGTGCGCCCCGCATCGAGCGCTGCGCGAACTTCCGGCCACGTCATACGCTCGAGCTCGAGCGTCGGGTCGTTTCCCATGCGTTCTCCGTTACCGTGATTGAATCCGAGGTAGCTTCACATGCGAGCAACAATCATGTACGGCGCGGGCGACGTCCGTGTCGAGACCGTTCCCGACGCACGGCTCGACCTTCACCCGACACCCTTGGCGAAAGAGCCCTTCTTCGACAACATCACCATGGTGATGATCGAGCCGTGAGGCACGGCGATCCCAACGATCCTGGAGAGCGGACATGATCCGACCCACAGTCCTCGTCGCGCCGGTCGCGTTGGTCGCCGGCGTCGTCCTTGGTGCGTCGCTCGCCCGTCAGGCACAACAGCCGCAGCCGTACGTCGTTGGCAATCGACTCGGCCTGCCCGTCACGCCGGCCGCGGACGGCCGCTTCGCGCCGATCTCATCGAACGTCAAGGTCTACGGCGCGATCTACTCCGCGGAGAGTTGCTCATATGATCCCGACCGCGGCGTCATCGTCGTGCCGAACCGCGGCGTCCCGCAGAACGTCCAGACGAACAACGCGTGGGTTTCGTTCATCAACCACGACGGGTCGGTGCAGACCGCTCGATGGATCGGTGTGCAGAATCCACCCGAGCGGGCAAGCCTGACGCCGCCCCTCGTGCTCAACGAGCCGTTCGGCAGCGACATCGCGCGCGGAATGCTGTACGTCGCCGACCGGGACGGTGGCACGACACCTAACGAGCAGAGCGTCGCCGTGATTCGCCGCTTCGACATGAAGACCGGTGCGCCGGCCGGAGAGGTACGCGTCGATCGCGTCGCCTGGTTCAACGACATCGAGGTCGCGGACGACGGCACGACATACGCCACCCAGACCGGTGACCGCGGCGAAAACCCGGACTCGTCGACGTGGCAGGTCTGGAAGATCACACCGAACGGCGAGGCGTCCATCTTCTTCCAGGGGCCGCCTCTCCTGCAGCCTAACGGCGTCGCCTTCGACCGCCAAGGCAACATCGTGGTCGTCAATGTCGGCAACGACGCGGTGGTGACCTTCTCTCCGGCCGGCCGCGTTCTCACGACAGAGCATGCGGCGCAGGCGGGCAACGACGGTCTCGTCATCATGCCGGACGGAACGAAATACGTGAGCAGCGTCCTCAATGGCGGGGTCTCGCGGATTCGTGCTGGCAGACCCGCCGAGCTCATTGCCCAGAACATTCCGAGCGCGGCCTCGATGTGCTACGACGCCGGGGCGAATCAGCTGGTGATCCCGATGAACCCCAACAACGGGCTCGCATTCATACGTCTCCAGTAACCGTTCACCACCGATGCTACCTACCCGCACACTCGGCACCCAGGGTCTGAGCGTCTCCGCGATCGGGCTCGGGCTGATGGGGATGAGCCAGTCCTACGGCACGCCCGAAGAGCGCGACGAGCGTGAGTCCATCGCCACGATCCACCGCGCCATCGAGCTGGGCGTGACGTTCCTCGATACGGCCGAAGCGTACGGGCCGTACAAGAACGAAGAGCTGCTGGCGCGCGCGTTGAAGGAGCTCGGGAGCCGTGCGCGCGATCGTGTCGTGATCGCCACCAAGTTCGGGTTCCGGTTCGGCGACGCCGGCATCACGGGCGTCAATAGCCACCCTGACCACATCCGCGAGGTTGTGGACAGCTCGCTGCGTCGTCTCGCCACCGATCGTATCGATCTTCTCTACCAACACCGCGTCGACCCCGCCGTGCCGATCGAGGATGTGGTCGGGACCATGGCCGCGCTCGTCCTGGAGGGGAAGGTTCGGTTCCTCGGCCTCTCGGAGGCCGGCGAGAACAACATCCGACGCGCGCATGGCGTGCACCCGATCTCGGTGCTCCAGAGCGAATACTCGCTGTGGGAGCGCAATCTCGAGCCGCGGATCATGCCCCTGCTCCGCGAGCTGGGGATTGGCATAGTTCCGTTCGCGCCGTTAGGCCGCGGGTTCCTGACAGGCGCCGTTAGGCGGGCCGAGGAGTACCCGGATGGCGACTTCCGGCGTGGGGATCCGCGTTACCAGGGCGAGAACTTCGACGCCAACGTGCGCGCCGCGAGCGCTGTGAAGGACCTGGGCTCGAGGAAGGGCGCCACGCCAGCGCAGATCGCGCTCGCATGGCTGCTGCACAAAGGACCCGACGTCGTTCCGATCCCGGGCACCAAGCGGCGCAAGTACCTGGAGGAGAACCTCGGCGCGGTGGACGTGCAGCTGACGCGTGACGAGATGGCCACACTCGACGCGGCGCTCGCGCCGAGTCGGGTTTCCGGGCCGCGATACAGCGAGAAACAGCAGGCGATGGTAGATCGTTAGGCGCCGTCCGCCCGTTGGCCGACCCGGAGGAACTGGCCCCAATCGAGCTCCGCCCAGTCCAGTTCCTCTTCCACCCGCTGGAACGCGGCGTCACCGATCGTGCCGTCGGCGCGGAGCGCAACCAGACGGCGGCGCTGTGCCTGCGTGGCCGCGTGGACGACTGCCGCATCGGCGTCCGCCGCGTGGTCGTCGCCGTCTGCCTCCACCAGAGATGTGTCCGCGGGTTCTGCGCGTGGAGCGCCATTCGCGCCGGTGGCGGCACGCGCCACGTCTTCCTCCGCCCGGCGCAGCTGCAGATCGTAGCGATACCTAACGAGATTCGCCGTCTCGGCCCCAGGGCAGCTCGAGGCTGCCGCCACCGCGGCACGCAGCGTCTCCACCCGGGCGAGGCCAATCTCGCGACCGACCGCGCCATCGTCCTCGAGCCCGAGGCGAAGCAGCAGCGGGCGAAGCGTCAGCCCCTGCAGCACCAGCGTCCCCAGCACGACGCCGAATGCCGTGACGATCATGAGATCTCGATACGGAAACGGCGAGCTTCCGTTGCCACCCGCCGGCAAGGCGAGCGCCGCCGCGAGCGTCACGGTGCCTCGCATGCCGCACCACCCGACCACTGCCGCGCCCCGCGACGTGAGGGCCACAGCGTCCTTCGGGCCCGGCGTCCCGTCGTCGCGAGGTCGGCATCGCCACCGGCTGAACGCCGCCGCCCCGGTCACCCACGCGATGCGGGCAACGATCGCCGCGACGGTCACCGCCGCTGCCACTGCTGCATAACGCGCTCCCGTCGCGCCGTTCACCCGTTCGCTGATCGACTTGAGCTGGAATCCCACGAGAATGAACGCGAGCACGTTCAGCACGAACACCGCGACTTCCCACACGGCGTACGACGGGATGCGGATGCGCGCGGGAATCCGCTCCGCCGCGCTCCGTGACGCGGCCATCGCGAACACGACCACCGTGATGATCCCCGAGAGGTGAAGCTGCTCGGCGAGGATCCATACGAGGAACGTGCCGCAGAACTGGAATATCACGGCAGTCGCCACGTCGCTGATGCGCGAGTTCACGGCGATCAGCAGGCGAGCGAGCACGAGGCCAAGCACAACGCTGCCGACCGTAACGACAAGCAGCATCGGCACCACGCTCCAGCCGGAAATGAAACCGGTGGCGGTGGCGCCAACGGCGAGCCGATAGACGAGCAGCGCGCTCGCGTCGTTGAACAGGCTCTCGCCCTCGAGGATCACCAGCAGCCGGTGTGGTGGGCGGAGCGCCTTCAGCACCGTCGTCGCGGCTGCGGCGTCCGGCGGAGCGACGATCGCACCTAACGCGATCGCCGCTGCCCACGGCATCGCCGGCACGAGGGCGTGCGCGACGACCGCCACGACGACGATCGTGAGCGCGACCGCACCGAGGGCGAGGCTCGCGACGGCACGCCAGTTCGCGCGGAGGTCCCGCGGGGACGAGTCGAATGCCGCGTCGAGAAGCACCGGCGCGACGAAGAGCGCCAGTGCAAGCTCGGGGTCGAGCACGAGCGTCGGCACGCCGGGGATGAGCGCGAGCGCGGCACCGGCCAGCGCCACGAGCGCCGGGTACGGTGCACCGATCCGCCGCGCCAACGCGGCGAGCACCGCGCCGCCGACCAGCATCGCGATGACGACCTCGAAGACTCTCATCGCCCTCCAACAGCTCCGGAAGTTCTGACCAGGAATTTACCCGCTCGACATACTCGGGCCGGATAGGCACGCTGTGAAGGACCGCTGGGCTACGCAAGGGTCACATGAACCGCGGAGGCGCAGAGGTCGCAGAGATCGGGCGAACGTGCCTAACGTCGCCGCCGTCCTCTGTGACCTCTGCGCCTCCGCGGTTCAAACACCGCCACTCCCCACTTGGAACTTCAAGTCATCTGCCTCTCGTGAGACAGCTGTCGCGAGGCTGCGAGGGAACGAGTGTGCCGCCGTGAGCTCAGGAGCGTGTCCAGGCTATACGGTCCGGGTCCGGTAAAGAAGAGATAGAAGAACACGAAACAGAAGAGCACGACGTTCTCGCCACCGTTGAGCACGGGCCAGAAGTTCCGCGGGAAGTGGGCCTGGAAATACGCAACCGCCATCTCACCGGACAGCAGGAACGCCACTGGCCTGGTGAAGAGGCCGAGCACAATGAGTATCCCCCCGAAAACCTCGAGCACGCCCGCGAACCAGAACTGCGAGAATACGGGCGGCGGCCCATTCCATACCTGGTTGGCGTTCACGAGCAACCCGAAGAGCTTCTGGACGCCGTGCTGGATAAAGAGCGCACCAGTGACCACGCGAAGCACGGAGTGAATAGCTCCGGGCCAGCCAGGCTGCTGCGTTTCGTCCATCTGATTGAAGAGCATCCGTTTGAACATCATCCGTCCTCCAACTGGGTAACATCGCGGCGTCGCGTAATGCGGTCAGCAGCGCTCGACGCCTGGAGGACGCTAATCGCATGCCCTGCCGGCTTGGTACGCACCATGTTACGAGGTGCACGTGGACGTCTCAGGTTGCCAAGTGCGCATGCCGCCCGGTCGACAGGCCAGTCATCACTCCCTCTCCTCAGCTCGCGAGCGCGACCTCGCGAAGGTATCGAATGCTCGCACCGAGCTGGGCGGGCGGATCCGCCGCGAGATCCTGCTCGACGTAGAAGTGCTCGACGCCATTCTTCTTCGCATGACCCAGGATGCGCGGCAGCTCCAGCACGCCGGCACCCGCCGTCGTCATGAGCGGAAAGAGCCCCATGACATCCTGCATGTCGCCGCCACGCGTGAAGCGACCGATGCGCGACATGTCCTTCACGTGCATGAGCCGATAGAGCCGCGGGTACGCATCGAGCAGCTCGACCGGATCCGCACCGCCGGCCACAGTCCAGAAAATGTCCATCTCGAGCGCCACCACGGAGGGATCGAGCCGGTCGAAGACCACGCGAGTCGGGACCTGACCGTCCATCGGCGTTAGGCCATAGCCGTGGTTGTGGTAAAGGACCTTGAAACCGAGCGGCTCCGCCCGTTGGCCAATGGCGTTCAGCTCATCGGCCATGCGCCGGTAGTCGCCGAGCGTGCGCCGGCGATCCTCCGGGATGGACGCAATGCCGGCGTAGCGCCACCCGATCTCGTGCGCCGCCTCGCCAACCTGCTCCGTCCGATCGCGCAGCGTGTCGAGGTCCACATGCATGGACGGCGACGTGAGCCCGTGCCGGTCGAGGCTCTCTCGGACCTGCCGCGCGGTACGGCCAAAGAATCCGCTCCCGGTGAAGCCCAGCGTCTTCGACGCCTCCGCCCACCCGGCCTTCGCCGTGTCCGTGCTGAACGAGTACGGCCCGAAAAACTCGACCTCTTTGTAACCGAGGCCAGAGACCATGGCGAGCGTACCATCGAAGTCCTTCTCGAGCGACTTTGGCAGCGTGAAGAGCCCAACGCCGAGTGGTCCGAGCCGATCGGCAGGATTGGCGACGGGAGCCGGGTGAGGCACCGCACCTGGATCCGCGGAGGAGCCGCCACTGCGGCACCCGGCCGCCAACGCAGCGGCCGCCCCACCCGCGGTGACGAGGAACTCGCGTCTGCTCGGCATGGGCTCTTCCAGGGTTCCGGTGAAAGAGTGAGTGGTCGTGCGAAGCAAGCACGAGCTGTGCCGACAGCACAAGTCGACCGATGATGCGCCGAGCCAGAGGTATGATTCTCGTCGGACCCAACGAGGAAACTGTCCCCGTGGACGACGCTTCCGCATCTGGCGTCCGCCTGAAAACCGATATCGTCGTCATCGGCGCCGGCCAGGCCGGGCTGTCCACGGCCTATCATCTCAAGCGCCGCGGCCTCCCACCGATCCGCGGCTTCGTCGTCCTGGACCAGTCGCCTAACGCTGGCGGCGCATGGCAGTTCCGTTGGCCGTCGCTGACCCTGAGCACGGTCAATCGCATTCACGATCTCCCTGGAATGCCGTTCGCCGACGTGGTCGACACGACCGCCACCGAAGTCCAGGCGGCCGTCGCCGTGCCGACGTACTACGCCGCGTACGAGAAGGCGTTCGACCTGCCCGTCTATCGGCCCGTGAAGGTGATCGTCGTCTGCAATCGCGGCGGGCGACTGAACGTCGAAACCGACCGGATCCACGTTTCGGCTCGCGGTATCATCAACGCCGCGGGCACTTGGGAGACGCCGTACATCCCCGAGTACCCGGGGGCCGAGCGGTTCGAGGGACGCCAACTCCACACTCGCGACTACCGGGGCGCAGCTGAGTTCGCGGGCAAGCACGTGATCATCGTCGGCGGCGGCATCTCCGCCATCCAGCTGCTGGACGAGATCTCGCGCGTCACCACGGCCACCTGGGTCACGCGACGCCCGCCGGAGTTTCGGACGGGCCCATTCGATGAAGCGGCCGGCCGTGCCGCGGTCGCCATCGTCGAAGATCGCGTGCGCCGAGGGCTGCCGCCGAGCTCCGTGGTGTCGGTCACGGGCCTGCCGGTCACGCCGGCTATCGAGGAGATGCGTGCCCGTGGGGTGCTCGAGCGACTGCCGATGTTCAGCGAGATCACCCAGGACGGCGTTCGATGGGCCAACGGTGCATTCGTTCGGGCCGACGTCATCCTCTGGTGCACCGGGTTCCGCAGCTCGCTCGATCATCTCGCGCCACTCGTGCTCCGGGAGCCTAACGGGGGAATCGTCATGACGGGCCGGCTCGCGACACAGGTGGCCAAGGACCCGCGCATCCACCTGGTTGGCTACGGCCCGTCCGCATCCACGATTGGCGCGAATCGCGCGGGAGGGGCGGCGGCGACCGAGTTGATGGCGCATCTCGGCTTGCCCTGACCGGAGGCCGCACAGCCGAGGCCGCGAGCACTCGCGGCCCGTCGTACATATGGGGGTTAGGTTCGGGCGGCGATACTGAGGCGCTCATGAGATCGTCAACTAGTGTCTCAACGCTTCAGCTTCGATGAATTTCGACGACGCGCTCCGGCGCCTGGCGCTCGTTGTGGGCCTCGCCGCTACGATTCCGCTTCGTTCGCGGGATCTGCGGTCGCACCCGTTTCCGGTCGCTAACTACAGATCCGCGATCGACGCGGTCGAGCGCCGCCAGGCAGCGGACGACCGTGTGGTCGCGCCGGGTGGTCGCACCGTCCTGCTGACACACGGGGTGCGGACCCCGCGCGTCGACGTGCTCCTGCATGGCTTCACCGACTCTCCGAGCCAATTCGCCGAGCTCGCCGATTCGCTGTATCAGAGGGGCGACAACGTCTACGTACCGCGGCTGCCGCACCACGCCGAGCGTTCCGGCGACGCGCGTGCGCTCGCCGGGATGACGGCCGTCCAGCTCCGACAGACGGCAGACTCCGCGGCGGACGTCGCCAACGCCCTGGGTGACACCGTCGTCGTCGTGGGCCTCAGCGTGGGCGGAACGATGGCCGCATGGATGGGACAACATCGCGCGGAAGTCCGCCGCGTCGTGATGATCGCCCCGGCGTTCGAGGCCGGACGGGTGCCGTCGCGCCTCGATGGCTTCCTGATCAACCTGACGGAGCGGCTGCCTAACGTTACGCGACGTTCGGCGCCTGACTCCGCCCGCCCCGACCGCAACCCGGGGTTCGCGACGCACGCGTTGGCCGAGGTGCTGCGGCTTGGCAAGGCAGTGGAGAAGACCGCGGACCGGGCACCACCCAAAGCCGCCGAGTTCGCGTTCATGCTCAACGACCTCGATCGCACGGTGAGCTCGGCGGGATCGATGAAGGTGGCGAAGGAATGGGACGCACACGGCGCCCGGGTATCCGTCTACGCGTTCCCGGCTTCCCTTGGCCTGCCGCACAACGTGCTCGACGGACGCGAGCCAGGCGGACAGCCCGCGCTGGTGCTCCCGGCGGTCATTGCGCTGACGGAGGGAGAGTCGCCGCACGGGCCGCTGCAGGAGCGCCCGCTGCACGTCACGGCGAAATACCCTTGATGAGCAGTCCCGCGACGCCCGCGCCCGCAATGACGACGGGCTCGGGAATGCGCCTACCCGTCGCCGTCGCGAGGACGGCGAAGACGGCCGCACAGATCAAAATGGCCCCAACGTCGGTGATCGCGCGTCGCCCCAGGACGATCGCCGCGCCGGCAATCGCGCCGGTCGCCGCTGCGGTCACGCCATCGACGAACGAGTGGACCTGGGGATTCTTCGCAAACCGACGGAAGTAAGGGGCCGGCAGGATTACGAAGAGGTAGACGGGCAGAAAGACACCGGCCGCTGCAACGGTGGCGCCACGCGTTCCGGCAGCTAGATACCCGATGAACGCCACGGTGATCACGACCGGCCCGGGCGTGATCATGGACACGGCGATCGCGTCGAGAAACTGGCGGTCGCTCAACCAGTGGAACTGCTGAACCGCACCACCGTGAAGGAACGGGACGATCGCGAGTCCGCTTCCGAACACCACGGCCCCGGCCTTGGCGAAGAACCAGAAGATCGTGCCGAGACTCGTTGGGCCGCTGACGACTGGCGCCGCCACACCAATCGTTGCCACCCCGCCCCAGGAAAGCATCGGGATGCCAGCGCCTAACGCGTCACGGGTGCGCGCCCGAACCGCGATCGTGAGCAGTCCAGCTCCGACGAACAGGGAAAAGATCTCCGCCTCCGTCCAGGCCGTAACCGCAGTGCTGACCACGCAGATCGCCCACAACAGGCGGTCTCCGCCGAGCGTGAGTCGGGCCAGCTTGACCGTCGCGCGTACGATGACGGCGATGACGGCGGCACCGACGCCATAGAACGCGCCGAGCATCCACGGCAGTCCGTCAAACCGGACGTACAGCGCCGAGAGGCCGAGCACCATGAGGAACGACGGTGCGATGAACGCGACGGCGACCAGGGTTGCGCCAATGACTCCGCCGCGCGACCACCCGAGATAGATCGCCAGCTGCGCCGCGAGCGGCCCCGGCGCGAGCTGGGCGAGGGCCAGCCCTTCCTTGTAGTCCTGCTCGGAGATCCAGCGGCGACGCTCGACGAGGTCTCGCTGCATGTAGCCGGCGAGCGCGATCGGTCCGCCGAAGCCAATAGTGCCCAATCTCAGGAAGTACGCGACGAACGCGCGCAGCGTACTCGGCTCGTTCATGCGCCGGCGGGCGGCGGGCCGGGAGCCGATGGTGCGGTGGCCTCGGCGGGCGGGGCGCCTCGCGCGGACGCGTAGAGCGCGGCGAACAAGGCGCCGCCGTGCTCGATCCGCTCTTCGTCCCTGGGGGTGTTGCGGGCGATCCCGGTGAGCAGCGTCTCGACGCCCGGCGTGTCCGGCCGCTCGTACTTTGCGTCCTTCATGTCGATGTCGTGCACCACCTCGGCGATCGCCATCAGGGCAGGATCGTTCTCGAGGCCGAACCGATACAACAGCGTCTCGAACGTGCAGCGATCACCCTCGTGCGTGAACTCACCTTCGAACATGTCGAAGCGGAGCTCGCCGGGCATCGGCCGGTAGGTCTCCGGGTCGACGAAACGGAACCGGGCATCGGGATCGATGAATCGGCGGATGAGCCAGGCGCTCGCCATCCGGTCGACGAATACGCCTTTTCGAGTGACCCAGGTTCGCGCCCGATACTTCCCGCGGTCGACGCGTGATGGTATGGCGGCCTGCCTAACGTTCGCCGGAGCCAGCTTCATCTCGACAGCGTTCAGCGCCTTGTCGGCCGCTGCACGTCCCGACGCCTCGAAGAAGTCGATGGCCGCCACCGCGGCGAACCGTTTCCTCAGTCGGCTGACCTCATCCTCGCCTCGCCCCGGCGCGGCCTCGCGCCCGCGTGTCCGCGCCGTGGGCTGAAGGGCCCGAGCGGCTCGGGCGATCTCGTCGTAATCGACATCGCGGACTGCACGAAACGCATCGCGGAGCTGATCATCCGTGAGGCCGTCGATGAACGCCGCGCGGCACACCGATGCGTCGCCACCGCCGTCCACGATCTCGCGGCGAATCCACTGAAAGTCCTCGACGGACTGGTCGCCGTCGGGGAGCACGTACACCGAGTTCTTCACGGCGATCGCTCCCACGCGCTGCAGGCGACGGCCGATCTTGACCCGCAAGTAATCCGGCTTGGGCGGGATCTGGTGGATGAGGAGGACCCATCCCGCGGCGTCCGCCGCTTGCGATCGGCTCATCGGTGAGCCACGGCGTGAACGTTAGGCGCCGTCGTACCGGCAAGGTCGACGTACATTCCGGCCCCCACGGCGACGGCGCGCTGGTACACGAGCTGTGCGGCGGCGACGTCCTGAAGCGCGGTGCCCGTGCTATCGAAAACGATGATCTCGTCGTCGCGCTGGCGGCCTGGTCGCCTGCCGGACACTACGTCGGCCAGCTCGGCATGCACGTCCTCTCGTCGCATCACGCCCAGCTCGAGGGCGTGATGGAGGTCGCCAATGACGACGCACTGGTCGAGCACGTCCGCCACAACGGTGCTTTCCGCGAGCAGGGCCGGCTCGATCTCCTGTTTGTCTTCGTTGTCCGCGCCGACCGCCAGGACGAACGAGCCCGGTGCGACGTGGTCACGCCCGACGAACCACGCGCGCGACGTCGTGCACGTCACCCAGATGTCGCTACGGAGCGTCTGGGCGCCAAGCTCGCGCACGGGGCTCAAGTCCACGTCGAGCTCGCTAGATAGCTCCCGCGCGTAACGCTCGGCCTTTGCGAAATCCGTGTCGAACGCGAGCACCTGCCGGACCGGCCGCACACGGGTCAGTGCTCGGAGCTGACTTCTGCCCTGCTCGCCGCATCCGCATATGGTGACGGTGGCGGCGTCGTCGCGAGCGAGATAGCGCGCGGCGACGGCACTCGCCGCGGCCGTGCGGACGCTCGTGATCTCGATGGAGTCGAGAATCGCGAGCGGCTTGCCATCGATCGCGTCGAACAGCACGATGACGCCCTGAATTGTCGGCCGGTCGAATCGCGCCGGATTGCCGGGGAAGTTCGCGTTGACCTTGGCGGCGAACACCGACCGCCGATCGGTTGCGAGCCCCGCGGTCTTCACGTGGAATCCACCGCCGGGTACGTGCGAGCCGAGCACGCCGGGCGAAATAGAGCGGCCGAGCGCGTGCTCCCGGAATGCATCCTCGACAGCATCGATGCACTCGTCCAGCGACATCAGGCGGCGGACGTCGTGGCGTGAGAGGACGAGCGTGGCGAGGGCGAGCGTTTCGGTCATGGCTGCAGATCGGCGGCGGATCGCGGAGGATATGTTAGTATCACAACTGAATCATCGCCAGTCCCGGTGGAGTTACCCAGATTGGCATACCAGTTGAATCACGCATATCGGTTCGCGGCAAGGAGGCCGGATGTCTTTTCTTGCGCACGCATTGCTTTACTTGGCGCTACGCTCGGGCGGAGCAGTCTCTCCCGTTCCCGATTCCGTCAACTGGAAGGCAGTCGACTCGCTGGTCGGCAGACCGTCCGTGGTCCAGCCGGGCGACGTGCACCGCTTCAATTTCCCACGCAGCGAACTGCACGTGACTGTCGCCGGTGTGCCGATCAAGCCGGCGTTCGCGTTAGGTGGCTGGGTCGCGATGAAGGCCGTCACCGGCGGCGTCGTGGCGATGGGCGACCTGGTGCTGACCGAGGACGAGATCACGCCGGTCATCAAGCGGCTGCAGCAGGGCGGCGTCGAGCAGACGGCGATTCACCATCACCTGCTGCGTGAATCTCCGCGCTTGTACTACATGCACGTGCACACGCAGGGCGACCCGATGAAGATCGCCCCGACGCTGCACGACGCGATCGCGCTCACCAAGGCCCCGGCACCGTCGCCGGCCGCGCCCGCCGCCGCTATCGACCTCGACACCGCGGCCGTCGCAAAGGCGTTAGGCTATGCGGGTCGGGTGAACGGTGGCGTTTATCAGGTCAGCGTCCCGCGCGCGGAACCGATCACGGAGCACGGGATGCAGATCCCGCCGTCCATGGGACTCGCGACGGCAATCAACTTCCAGCCGACCGACGCCGGCAAGGCGGCGATCACAGGTGACTTCGTCCTGACTGGCGACGAGGTGAATCCCGTCATCCGTGCGCTCACATCGCATGGCATCGAGCCCGTATCGATCCACTCGCACCTCCTCGAGGAGAGTCCTCGGCTCTTTTTCATGCACTTCTGGGCGAATGACGACGCGACGAAGCTCGCGACGGGACTCCGGGCGGCCCTCGACGAGACGAAGTCGCAGAAGCCGGCGACTCGTTAGGACTCTTGGTCGTGACGGCTGTCCTCGGTGCCGCCACGCGCCGTCGCGGCAGCGCGTTCCTGTTCGCAGTTAGCCTGGCGCCGGGGTTGGTCCACGGTCAGGCTCCCGTGTCGTGCAGTGCCAGTCCGAGCTCTATGACTCCGGCGACGTGGACCGCGCCAGCCCTTCCGAGTACAAAAGCCGCGGCGGCCACCACCGCACCACTCGGGCTCGTCGCGGATATCCTGCTGCCCGGGCCGGCCAAACGATTCGACTACCAGAGCTTCGACTCGACGACCGGCCGCCTCTATATCTCGCACATGCGCGGCGATCGGCTCGTCATCTTCGATACTCGCGCACAGAAGCTCGTCGCGAGCAACGAAGGATTCCCCGGCGCGACGGGCGTCCGGGCCGTTCCCGAGCTTCATCGCGTCTATGTCTCGGTCACAGGGCGGCAGGAAGTCGCCGTGGTCGATGATCGAACATTGGCGGTCGTGGCACGCGTAGGCGGCGTTCGGTTCCCTGACGGCATCGCCTACGCACCACGTGAGCAGAAGCTGTTCGTCTCCGACGAATCGGGCGGAATCGATGCGGTGATCGACGCGAGATCGAACACACTCACCGGCCGCATCGCACTCGGCGGCGAGGCAGGCAACACGCACTACGATGCGGTTTCACACTGCATCCTCGTCGCCGTTCAGACGAAGAACGAGCTCGTCGCGATCGACCCCGCAAGCGACCGCATCATCGCGCGCTACGCGATGGCGTGCGACCATCCGCATGGATTCCTGATCGACGAGCCGAATCGTCTGGCGTTCGTCACCTGCGAAGGAGATGCAAAGCTGCTGGTGGTCGACTTGCGCACCATGGGCACCACCGCGACACTCCGCACCGCTGATGACCCCGACGTCCTCGCGCTCGATCCGGTTCTGCGACGCTTGTACGTGGGTTGTGAATCGGGAGCGGTGTCGATCTTCGAAGAGCGCTTCGCGTCCGGCCGAGGAACGTTTGCGCCGCTCGGCGAGTACCGCGCGCCGCATGCGCACAGCGTCTCGGTCGATCCGGCGACGCATCGCGTATACCTGCCGCTCCAGGACGTCAACGGCAAGCCAACCTTACGCATTCTCGAACCGCGCTCTTAGCCGTCGAAACTGATGACCGAAAACCATGGGCAATGAGTCATTGTTTTCAGTCATCAGTTGAAGCAGCGCGACTTCGCTCGTAACCACATGCAGACGACCGGACCTCAGGGCCCGCTGTTCGCCATCGCGCTCCTCGCTGCCAGCGTCACTTCCGTGCGCGCCCAGGGCAACGGACCGACGGAACGCGCTTCCGTTCGCGTTGGTATAGCGCAAGCCATCCATCTGGACGGCGAGCTTCGAGAGCCAGTGTGGCAGACGGTCGACTCGATCGCGCCGCTCACGCAGGTCGAGCCCACGCAGGGCGCTGCTCCGAGCGCGCGGACGGTCATCCGCATCGTCACGACCGGCGATGCGATCGTGGTCGGAATTCAGGCGGATAATCCCCCGGTGTCGGCCTGGTGGCGTTCGCTCGCCAGCGCGATGCCGTGCTCGACACCGAAGACCACATCAAGCTCGTGCTCGACACGTACCTGGACGGCCGGTCCGGCTACGTGTTCGCCGTGAACC
>Ga0307408_100001751_pt1 | contig 15831 bp, 13 predicted proteins | sample 322Cmetagenome_FD_202116 | JGI IMG/M metagenome (GOLD analysis project Ga0307408, IMG submission 202116) | Maize rhizosphere microbial communities from greenhouse at UC Davis, California, United States - 322HYB-C-3 | ecosystem: Host-associated > Plants > Roots > Rhizosphere > Soil | place...
TACATTGGCTTTAAACGTTGTGTTCTGAAATTTCGATTGTGGGCCCAGCTGCTCATACCAGTATAAATCATGTTGTAAGCCTAAATCTAACTTAAGCTCATTTTTAATAAAGCTAACTGAACGTCCCCTAAGATAGAAGCTATACATAAATTCGTTCCTTAGATTACGCACATTGGTTGAGTCCTTAACAAAAGTGGAGTCTGTTGGGATATTAGGAAATGCCCCGTTAATGTCCTCCTGATTTTTATAAAACTTATAGGAATCTGTAGAATAGGTTAAGGCATGAGAAAAGCGCTGTGTAGGCAAAATGCTAGAAGCAATGGTTAGGTTCTTTACAGTATCTATTCTTCCGATATAATAGAACTGTTTCAAATAAAAGGTTTTATGCTTCCACGTTTGCTTAACCGGGTCGCTACCACTAAGCCTTACATTTGGCGGAATATTGTTATTGTAATTAGCGTTAAAAATAGTATCGTTCAAAACTGACCCATTTTCTGCTGCCTTTAGGGTATTATAAATTACGTTAGCCAACAGGTTATACCTTTTTTTAGGCCCTTCATACCATGTAAAAATTGTTCCGTTAAGATGGTTTGTTGTTTGATTGGTATAAAAACCTCTGGCATTAATCTTAAAGTAATCAGCTCCGATATTCCAATTGGGCTTTATGTTCTGCGAATGCGTTACCTTAAAAACTTGTTCGGCCTCTGTTCCTGTTACATAATACATGGACGTAAACGGAGTCCGTGCACGGTAGTATTTTTCAGAATCAGGAGTTAGCTTATAAATATCCATAGCATGAAAACCGGGGTCGAAGCCAATGCTTTTTCGAGGGTTGAATAACATCTCGCGAGCAGCAAGCCCCATATTACCCAAATTTATTGTCGGGCGGTGCGGCCGATTCAGGGGATTGTAATTATGGAAATTTGTTAAAGAGGTGTCCAATGGAATAGTTTGGGTACTGTCTTTAAGCAAGCCGATTGTGGTGTACCTTATAAACTTGGCTGTAAAAATAACCGTATCACGGCCTTCTTCATCCAGTTTACGCAACGAATCCAGCTCCGCGTCTGCATCCTGTCCGGTGCGCACCTGAGCCTTCAGCGATGCTGAACGCCCAACAAGAAACACAATAAAAAGTAAATAGAAATATCTCATTATAAGGCGGAAAGCAGTTCTTTCAGAATCATTGTCATCTTTGGTTCTGCTTCTTCAGCTACTTTAATAATTTGTTCAACAGATACAGGCTCCAACACATCGTGATAGCCTTCATCAGTAATTACCGAAATTGCGAACACCGGCAGGCCCATATGTTTTGCTACAATTACTTCAGGGACAGTACTCATGCCCACGGCGTCACCCCCAATTATCCTCAAATACCTGTACTCAGCCCTGGTTTCGAGATTCGGCCCGGCTACCGACACATAAACGCCGCTGTGGCAAGTAATGTTATGTTCCCTGGCTATTTCCATCCCCTTCGTAATCAACTCACGGCTGTAGGGCTGGCTCATATCCGGAAAGCGCGGGCCAAGGTCGTCAAAGTTCCGTCCACGCAAAGGGTTATCATGCTGTAGGTTAATATGGTCTTCTATTATCATTAAATCTCCGGTTTTTATTTCAGGATTTAATGCGCCACTCGCGTTGGATACGAAAAGCTGCTTGATCCCAAGCATTTTCATTACCCTGACCGGAAATGTAATTTGCTTCATATCGTAACCTTCGTAATGATGAAGCCGCCCCTGCATTGCTATTATTTTCTTGCCTCTTAAAACACCAAAAATCAAGCGCCCGGAATGGAACTCGAGAGTTGAAATTGGAAAATTGGGAATATTAGAATACATCAGCTTATGCTGAATCTCGATTTCTTCTACAAGCCCACCTAAGCCGGTCCCTAAAATTATACCAACCTCCGGTTCAAATTCGCCTATCCGGCGCCTAATATATTCAGTTGTGCTGTAAATATCTTGTAGCATATTCTTCAATCAAGTTGTTAAACCTTGCCGCATCTGGCTGATGTATCTTTGCTGTAACTGGCAGATAATAAACCGGCAGCCCCTTCAAAAGTTCTTTTATGCCAGCTGCCTGCAAGCGTTGGGCATCTTTCTCCGTGGTAATGATGACTTTTTTAGTTTCGGAGACTGCACTAAAATCACTTACAAGTTTAATAATATTTTTTTTGCTGAAGGGATGATGGTCGGGATAATCATAGTGTTTAACCTTATTTGTGATACTTTTTAACTTCTCCAGTAATGGTTTTGGATTTGCGATGCCTGTTAAAAGAAACACCGAGTGTTCCTGGGTAATACCCTCAAATAAATTAGCATGCCCGGTGTACAGTGGGGCTAAACTGCCGTAATCAAGATAGCTGAAGAAAACTTGCTGGTGATTGTAGGGCTTGATCTTTTGAATTATGGCTTTTCTTTGAGCAGACGAAAGATTCTCGGGCGTTTTGCTTATAACAAGAATATCAGCTCTTTTTCTGCCAGAAAAAGGTTCCCGCAAATTTCCAGCAGGAAGCATTAAAAAAGACTCGTCAAGCCGTGTGTAATCAAACAAAAGAATGTTTAGCCCAGCATTAACAGCTCTGTGCTGAAAAGCATCGTCCAGAATAATTACATCATTCTTTACCTTTAAAACCTCTATGCCAATAACCCGTTTTTCTGAAACAGCAACAGTAATATCTTTAAACTTCTGCCGGAACTGTACAGGCTCATCTCCAGCTTCATAGGCAGTATCCTCCAAGCTTACCAACCTGAAACCTACAGTTTTACGCCCATACCCCCTGCTTAGTACGGCCACTTTTTGTTTATTTGCTAATAGCCTTATAATATACTCTGCCATCGGGCTTTTGCCCGCACCTCCAACAGCCAGGTTTCCAATACAAATTACGGGCAAATCAAATCTATACGACCTAAATATCCTGGCATCGTAGGCCTTATTTCGTAACCAGATAATTAGTCCGTACAAAATAGAGAAAGGAAGCAGTAAAAGCCGCAGGTATTGCATAGCGGCAAAGATAGGATTTTAACGAAATAGGCGGCTTAGCCGCCTTGAAACGCTAAGAAAACTTTTTCTCAAACTCGGGAGTGAGTACCTTTTCTGCCACCGCCTTACCGCTAACCAAAGCTGCTTCAACGGTTCCGCCATGTGGGCCATTATAAGTTGCTTCCCCCGAGAAAAACAAGGTATTTTCTACAGGATCGCCTAAAATATTATGTGCATTTGGTTCTGACACGGTTGTGTAGGCATATGCTCCCCGGGAAAACGGGCTGCTCCCCCAATTTAGGGCATGGCCCTTAATTAAATCGGCAGTTACTTCTTTTAAATTTTTATTAAAAATATTGGCAACCGAGAGCAGTGCCATATTTATAATTTGCTCATCTGATTTCTTTTTTTGCTTTTCAGCTTCCGGCCCAGCTAGCCAGCCGGTTAATACGGGAACTTTATCAGGTAACTGTGTCCACCAAATGGGGATAATTTCCCTGGAAAAAATAAAACCTGCATCTGAGGCTTCTTCCTCCCAAAATGCCCGCTTAAAGTACAGAGATACTTTAATCACCGAACCATAACCCATAGCCCTAACAGCCCCCATCCTGATAGGCAGCGGTGGAGTAAAATTTACAAAACCAAGGCTACCATCTTTTATTTGTAGAACACCTAAAGGCAGCGTTATTACGGCTTTACTTGCAGAGTACCTTTCACCTGAGGAGGTTATAGCCTCAACAAAACCTTCACTCCAGTTAAAGTGAGAAACGACTTTTTCGGTCAGTATTGATACGCCTGCTCTCAGGCATTGCTGCGCCAGGTAGCTAATTAGCTTGCCATATCCCCCCTCTATCCTGTATTGCTGATTTTCATCTTGCTCCCATTCACTTCTTAGAGAAAGGAGGCTCACTTTATCGGGGTCAGCAGCGTCGTAGCCTTCTACAAAAGCATTAACCGATTCTCTCAAGCCTTCATATTTTTCGCCCGAAAAATGCTCAGCTAAAAAATCAGTTAGGGATATGTCTTCTTCTGCCATTTGAATTTTTGCCATGAAATCAGGCCAATAATTGCTGTACACATTATACGGCACAAGTTTCCCATGTTGTATGTTGTAACTTTTACCAGTAATTGGATGATAAGCAATACCTGCTTCCTTAAGGAGAGAAGTTGTGAGCCCCAGATTACCATGGATAAACTCGGCACCAAGCATTACTGGAATTGGGAAATCTCTATCATGAATATCAAGAATGCGTCCTCCTGTTTTTTCCCTTGCTTCCAAAATAGTTACACGCTTTCCTGCTTTAGCAAGTTCCCGGGCAGCCATCAAACCTGATGCACCAGCCCCAATTACCAAAATATTTTCACCCGCCATTCAGAATAAACAACCCTGTACTCAAGTAGTTTGTAAAATAATTTTTAAAAAAAATAACTGCCAGGAACAAAAATATCTCACAAAACAAATTAAATAGCCTTCTGAATAACTTAAATTCGTTAAATGATTGTAAAAACTCCCAACCCGCCGTATTATGCGGTTATCTTTACTTCAATAAGAACAGGGAACAATGAAGGATATGAAGATATGGCAAGCGAAATGATCGAGCTTGCATCAAAGCAAAAGGGCTTTTTAGGTGTCGAATCAGCCCGAAATGGACTTGGAATAACGGTTTCTTACTGGGAAAGCCTCGACTCGATCAAAAAGTGGAAAGCCAATAGCCGGCATTTGTTAGCCCAAAGTCTTGGACAGAGCCGCTGGTACCAAAACTACAAAACAAGAATTTGCCTGGTAGAACGCGATTATGAGTTTTAATTAGTTGAGTAAGTTTTAAGGATTTTCATCAGAACCCCATTAGTCCAACCAAAGCCATCCTGAGTGGGGTATTCACCACCTCCGGCAATTAAGGTTGTGTCCAATACGTTGTATTTTTCCATCAATTTTCCAGTTTTGCTATATACCCTGATATTGAGCTTACTCCATCTATCGGCAATTTCTCTCGCGAGGTAATCCTTTTTATAATTACGTAGTCCGGAAATTGCAGTCCACTGTAAAGGAGCCCAACCATTTGGCGAATCCCACTGCTGCCCAGTATTAACTAACGATGTCACCAACCCACCAGGCTTTAAAAAATTATCCTTTAAAATGGTAGCGACAGAATCAGCCTGGCCGTTGCTGGCTATTTCAAAATATAGAGGATACATCCCGGCGAGGGTAACACGGGATGTTTGCTGCTGCAACTTCCAATTGTAATCGCGGAAATATCCGGTTTCTTTGTTCCAGAAAAATTGGTGCATAGCTTTTTTCCTGGCTTCGGCGAGTTTAGAATAGTATTGGAATTTATCCCTGTCGCCGTCTTTCTGGCAGGCAATAGCCAGCATTTTTTCGAGATGATAAATCAAACAGTTAAGATCAACTGGCAATATATGTGTGGTTTCTATTTGCTCCAGCGACTTTCCGTCTTTAAACCACCTGCTACTAAAATCCCAGCCAGATTCAGCTCCTGAACGCAGGTTCCTATAAACCAGGTTTTGCGGATAACCGCTTTCCCTGGCAGTTCTAACATCTTCTATATAAGCTTCTTCCCTAGGCCAATCGCCTATATCGTAGTATCGGTTTAATACCATTCCTCCTGGCATGCGCACAACATGCCCCTCCCCTTTGGCTAAGGCAGTATCATCCATCCAAAATTGATATTCCTTTTCAAGGGCATCGCGGTTCGCTTTTATTACCGAATCTGCTTTATCGCCCCTCTCTTCCGCTAAAAGTCTCAGCATCAATGAGAAATATGGAGGTTGGGACCGGGTGAGGTAATATGTACGATTGCCGTTGGGAATAAAACCATAGGTCCGAATCAGCCAGGCAAAATTATTTACCATGTTTTCTATCATATCAACCTTTCCGCTTTCTGCCAGCCCTAACATTGTAAAATATGAATCCCAATAATAAATTTCGCGAAAACGGCCGCCGGGTACCACATAAGGAAAGGGAAGGTTTATCAGCGAGCTGTATGGATTATCTTTCGCTGGTGCCCTTTTAAGTACTTCCCAAAGTTCTTCTATGTGTTTTTCGATATCCTCAACCTTGCGTTGATAATTTGTTTCAGGCTGAACTGGCTCGTAGAAATTTTTCTGAACAAATTTTTCGAGGTTGAAATCCTGATCGAATTTTTTCTGATTATAGTCCCTTAGTATGCTGCTGGGTGATTTTTTAGGAATGCAATCTGTAAATGTTTTACTATCAGTATAAATATTACCGCTCTGAACCGCTTCAAACAGTCCCGCAAATTGAATTCTCGGAGATTGTTCCTTGACAATTAAAGCCTGCTGCTTACAGGCCAATATCAAAAAGTTGGCGACTACAAAAGTTATAATAAACTTCCCCATTAATTTATTACAGATTAATCCTTTTAAGGTTTACCTGCTCTAAGCCAGAAATGACGAAAAAATAAACAACCGTTTTAAAGTCCGTCACTATCAAAAAACTAATTTTACACTGCTAATAATGAATATGAAATCAACACTTCTTTTAACACTAGTAACCGCCCTTTTATTTGCATTTAAGCCGGCACGCAGAGAGGATATTTTGAAAGTGGATACAAACAAATCGTCTATTGAATGGATTGCCGGAAAAATTGGCGGCGAACATAGCGGTATTGTCAAGCTTTCGTCTGGCTCACTGGCTTTTGATGGAGACGCGTTAAAAGCCGGCACTTTTGTAATTAACATGAAGAGCTTAGCAGTAACCGATATCAAAGGCAACTCTGCCGAAAGTTTATTAAATCATTTGAGAGGCGAGGATTTCTTTTCGGTAGAGAAACATCCTACATCTACCTTTACTGTTACCAAGATAGCTCCTGCAAGCAATAACAAGCTAAATATTACTGGTACACTTACCATTAAAGGGGTAAGCAATTCCATTAGTTTTCCAGCAGAGTTGAAAAAACAGAAAAATACTGTTATCGCTACAGCGAAGGATGTTAAGGTAGACCGCACAAAATATGATATCAAGTATCGTTCAAGAAGCTTTTTTGGAGATATTGGCGATAAAGCTATTGATGATGAATTCAGGTTAAATATCAATTTGGTGGCGAAAAAGTAATAGGAAAGGAATAAGGTGTCAGGTATGAGGTTTGAGGTATTAGGGTAGGGCCTGATCCGCATGCTCATTCCTGATACCTCAAACCTGATAGCTCTAAACTATCTTAAAGGCATCTCCAATCATCTCCACCCTGCCCATAGCCTGGCTTTTGGCATGATAAAATAGGCACAGCCAGTTTTGTTCGGCTGCTAATTTTCCAAATACCTCACGCAGCTCCATCGCTTTTGCCCCATCAAAATCATACTTAGCTTTAAACTTACGCAGCAACTGTTCCGGCTCTGGTAAAATATCTCCTCCAAAAAATACTTTCTCTCCCTCATCTTCAATTAAAAAAACCTGATGAAACTCACAATGCCCACCAGTTAACTCGTAGGATATGTTATCGTTTAAGCGGCCATTTCCTTCAATAAAATTGATACTTCCGCTGCGTTGCACTACATCGAAAATTTCTGTGCGATAAGATTTTGAATGGCTGCTGTAAGCACTTTCCCACTCGCCGCGATTAACAACGTATTCAGCGTTGGGGAAAGTAAGTTCAAGCTTACCTCCATTGTCATAAACCATCCCGGCAGAATGGTCATAGTGCAGGTGAGACATCAGTACCAAATCCACATCTTCAGGAGAATAGCCTGCTTTCCGTATGTTTTCATGAATAATCATTTCGCCCTTTTCATTCTTTTTTCCAAGCCCGGTATCAATCACGATTAAGTTTTCTGATGTTTCGATCAAAAAGGGCTGCACATAAATAAACAGGGAGGCTGGGCGGTCTTTTGCGTTATGGATAGCAGGGTCGAAAGGGATAAATTTTTTAGAGCTGTCAACAGAAAAAGAGCCTTCAAGTAACGGAAAAACTTTCATTTATAAAGAGATATGACAGGAGGTTTTAAGAAGCAAAAAAGTGGATATGCAGAAACGCAGAGCCGGCAAACGGCGCCGAACGCTTGGTCCTGATTCAACAATCCTGCTTCTGGAAAACCACCTTAACAAAATGTATTATTTGATAATGAATTGCTTACAAAACAGGGTTGGGGCAAATACTATATTTAGTGCTATATTTACCCCTTAAACCCGCATGAACAAATGTTCGGACGGGCATACAAGTATTTAGCGGGTTCTTAGTGGCCTCTAAAAAACAACTAGACTTTCACTAAAAACCTAACAAATATATGCAAAAAAGGTGGGCAGAGCAGGATGTTACTAATTTAAGGGCTGTAGAGGACTTAAAACACCAGCTTAATATTGATGAGGTTTTAGCCACACTACTTGTTAACAGGGGCATCAATACATTTGATGAAGCCCGCGACTTTTTCAGGCCTAGTTTAAACCACCTGCACGACCCTTTTTTAATGAGGGATATGGAAATAGCTATTGCCCGCATTGAGCAAGCTATTGATAACAAGGAAAGAATTTTGATTTACGGCGATTATGATGTAGATGGAACTACTTCTGTTTCGCTTGTATATAGCTTTTTCAAAAAGTTCCATAAAGAAATTGATTATTATATTCCCGACAGGTATAAGGAGGGCTATGGCATTTCTACCCAAGGCATTGACTATGCTTTTCAAAACAACTTCGGGCTTATTATCGCTTTGGATTGCGGGATAAAGTCTGTTGATAAAATAGAGTATGCGAACACACTGGGGGTAGATTTTATCATCTGCGACCATCACTTACCCGGAGCCACCCTGCCCTCGGCTGTTGCCGTTCTAGACCCTAAAAGAATTGATTGCACTTATCCGTATAAAGAACTTTCGGGATGTGGCATCGGGTTTAAACTGGTTCAGGCTTATGCCGAAAAACATAATATTGCATTTGAAGACATTTGCTGTTACCTGGACCTGGTAGCCGTAAGTATAGCTTCAGATATTGTTCCTATAACCGGAGAAAACCGTGTTTTAGCTTGGTATGGACTTAAAAGATTAAATGAAGCGCCCTGTAACGGGCTGGCGGCTTTAATTGAACTATCAGGCAGAAAGCAATACACAATCTCGGATGTTGTATTTATGATTGGCCCCCGCATTAATGCAGCTGGCCGTATCGACGATGCCAAACATGCTGTAAGTCTGCTTATTGCAGATGATATTGAGGTAGCCAAAAGCCAAAGCCTGCTTATCAATTTAAAAAACACTGAGCGCAAAGAACACGACTTATCAATTACCGAACAGGCTCTTGCAATGATTGATGCCGACCCGGTTTTACAAAGCCGAAAAACAACAGTTGTATACAACGAAGGCTGGCATAAGGGCGTTATTGGTATAGTAGCCTCAAGATTAACAGAAAAATACTACAGGCCAACTATTGTGTTAACCCATTCTAACGGGCATGTTGCAGGTTCTGCCCGCTCTGTTTTAGGGTTCGATTTATATGAAGCCTTAAGTTCCTGCAGTGACTTGCTGGAACAGTTTGGAGGGCATAAATATGCGGCAGGCTTAACGCTAAAGCCAGAAAATATTCCAGCTCTACAGCAGCGTTTTGAGGACGTTGTTTCGCAAACTATTCCAGAAGAACTTTTAATTCAGGAAATTTGCATTGATGCTGCCATAAACCTTGAATGTATTGATGGGAAGTTTTTCAGGATATTAAACCAATTTGGGCCGTTCGGGCCTCAAAATATGGCCCCTGTATTTATAAGTAAACGGGTTGAGCCGGTTGGTAAGGCGAGCATTGTTGGCAACAACCATTTAAAGATGAGTGTACGCCAGGGAAACTCTGCAGCGTTTGATTGTATTGGATTTAACCTGGGCGACTACGCCCCGTTAATTAATCATGGCATACCATTCGATATCTGTTATACTATAGAAGAAAACATTTGGAAGGATAAGCGCTCTATTCAACTGTGTGTTAAAGGAATTAGAAGCGTTCTGTAACAACAAGACAATGATACTTAAAGCAGAAAATCTTATAAAAAAATATAAGCAGCGCACCGTTGTTAACAATGTTTCATTTCATGTTGAACAGGGTGAGATTGTTGGATTACTTGGGCCCAATGGAGCAGGCAAAACAACATCGTTTTACATGATTGTGGGCTTGATTAAACCTACCGAAGGCCATGTTTTTTTAGAAAATGAAGACATTACCGAAGCCCCTATGTACAAACGGGCTCAAAAAGGGATAGGCTATCTGGCGCAGGAAGCTTCCGTTTTTAGGAAACTATCTGTTGAAGACAATATACTTTCTGTTCTCGAAATGCGTGGTAATCTCAGCAAAGCCGAACAGAAGGAAAAACTTGAAGAGCTGTTAACCGAATTCAGCCTTCACCGGGTGCGTAAAAACCGTGGCGACTTATTATCCGGAGGAGAACGCCGCCGTACTGAGATTGCACGTGCACTTGCCGCTAACCCAAGCTTTATTTTGTTGGATGAACCTTTTGCAGGGGTCGACCCAATTGCCGTTGAAGAGATTCAAACCATTGTGGCTAAATTAAAGCATCGCAACATTGGCATTTTAATTACAGACCACAATGTGCAGGAAACGCTAACCATTACCGACAGGGCATACTTGCTGACTGAGGGTAAAATAATGCTAACCGGAACTCCGACTGAGATTGCCAATAATGAAATGGCCCGAAAATTTTATCTTGGGCAGAATTTCGAATTACGGAAAAAGAAAACAGCTGATTCTAATCCTATATGACTATTGTAAACTCCATATTCACCTGGTTCATGAAAAAGCGTATGCACCAGATTGAGCTGTTTATCAAGTACCCTCATGATGTGCAGGATGAACTTTTCAAGAATCTTCTATCTGGGGCGCGGGCTACAGAATGGGGTAAGTTATACGATTACAATTCCATACATAATCAGGAACAGTTTAAACAACGGGTTCCGATACAAACATATGAGAGCCTAAAGCCCTATATTGAAAGGATGCTAAAGGGCGAACAAAATATTCTTTGGGGAACAGAAATTCAATGGTTTGCAAAATCATCCGGCACAACCAATGATAGAAGCAAATTCATCCCGGTTAGCCCTGAGTCCTTAGAAGAATGTCATTATAAAGGCGGCAAGGACATGCTTTCTATTTACTGCAACAACCGCCCGGATGCTCAGATTTTTACGGGCAAATCTTTAGCATTAGGTGGAAGCCACCAGGTTAACCAGGCTGCAGGCGATATTTACTACGGCGACCTTTCGGCTGTTTTAATTAAAAACCTCCCCATCTGGGCAGAGTTTTATCGTACGCCAGACATGTCTATCACCCTCATGGATAATTATGAGGAGAAAATAGAAAAAATGGCCCGTGCAACAATGGATGTGAATGTTACCAACATTTCAGGCGTGCCTACCTGGACCGTCGTACTGGCAAAACATCTTTTAGAATTAACCGGCAAAAGCAACCTTTTGGAAGTTTGGCCGAACCTTGAATTATACATTCACGGAGCTGTAAAATTTACGCCCTACCGAGAGCAGTTTAAAAAGCTGATCCCGTCTGATAAAATGTATTATCTGGAAACCTACAATGCATCGGAGGGCTTCTTTGGGATACAAGACCAATCAGATTCAGAGGAAATGTTATTGATGCTTGATTACGGTATCTTCTACGAGTTCCTTCCTATGGAAAGCTTTGGTGAGGAAAATCCGAAAACCTTAGGATTGCACGAGGTAGAGCTGAATAAAAATTATGCACTTATCATCTCAACCAATGGCGGCTTGTGGAGATATATGATTGGTGACACGGTCAAATTCACTTCACTTTCGCCATACAGGATCCAGATTACCGGGCGCACCAAACACTTCATCAATGCTTTTGGCGAAGAAGTGATTATCGACAACGCCGAAAACGCGCTTACCGCAGCCTGCAATGCTACAGGGGCTAGTATCAAAGATTATACTGCCTGCCCTATTTATTTCCACGAAAACGAAGCTGGCGGGCACGAATGGATTATAGAATTTGAACAGGCACCCTCCGATATTGAAAAGTTTACAGATATTCTGGATAATACTTTGCGTGAAGTGAATTCAGACTATGATGCAAAACGTTTTAAAGACATGGCACTTCGCAGGCCATTGATCCACGTGGCACAAGAAGGTACTTTCTATAATTGGCTTAAAACTAAAGGAAAACTGGGAGGGCAACACAAAGTACCACGGTTGGCTAATGAGCGCACCTATGTTGAAGAAATATTGGCAATGACTGCTACCGTATAAAGCGGTACGTTATGAATCAATTTTACTGGCGGGATATTCGTCTGATTCTGCTGTAAAAAACTAGGCAGCATTGCGTATTCTTTTTTTGGGAAACATTAACGATGCCACTACACTAATGGTTAAAATCAATACAATGACAATCAACGAGTGTGTAGTGGTAAAACCCCAGCTGTGCAGCCAGTCGTGCCCCAGCATTTTTACCCCGATAAATACCAGCAACACTGCCAATCCTACTTTCAGGTAGTGGAATTTATGGATAATATTCACCAGCAGGAAAAACATCGACCTTAAACCGAGGATAGCAAATATATTGGAGAAGAACACAATGTAAGGATCTTTAGTAACCGCAAAAATTGCGGGGATGGAGTCAACTGCAAAAATTAAGTCTGTAAATTCAACAATTAGCAACACTATAAACAGAGGTGTAACCATCCTCTTTCCGGCACGCCTGATGAAAAATTTGTTTCCAACGAATTCTGGATAAACAGAAAAATATTTGGATGCGAATCTGACTACCGCATGGTTCTCTGTATCTATTTTCTCGTCAATATTCCGTTTTAAATACATCATTATGCCGGTATACACCAGAAAAGCACCAAATACATATAAAATCCATCCGAACTTGCTAATTAAAGTTGCTCCGACAAAGATGAATAGAAAGCGCATAACCACTGCACCCACGATCCCCCAAAACAAAACCCTGTGATAATACTTTTCTGCAACACCGTAAGTATTGAAAATTAGCACCATTACAAAAATATTATCTACGGATAAGGCGTATTCTACTACATAACCCGTTAAAAATTCAATGGCTAGGTTTTGTTTATATGCAAGCAAGCTGCCTGCAAAGTCTTGTGGATTTAGCCGAATGTTATGAAGGTTTTTCTCCCTAAAGTATTCTAACTGCTGATAGGTTGTAATTCCGTGTAGTTTATGCCCTTCTGCCAGTAGTAAAAAATAAAAACCAAGCGCAAATGTAACCCAAACGGAGCTCATTATGGCTGCTTCCTTAAGCGTTACAGCATGGTCCTTTTTATTAAAGACCCCAAGATCTATGGCAAGCATAAGCACCACGAAGAGTAAAAACCCTCCGAAAAACACAATTTCACTAGACATAACTTACTTTTTTCGCTCGGTTGTAAATCGAACCAATTGTTCCAAACCTGTCCTGGCTTCGTTCTCTGGCAAAGAGTTCAAGATATCGAATGCCTGGCTTTGGTAACGGTGCATTTGCATTTCTGCATAGGCTAGCCCGCCACTGTTCCTCACAAAATAGATCACTTCGGCTACTTTCTGAGAATCTTCATTATGGTTCTTAACAAGATTGATGATGCGATGTTTTTCAGCTTTGGAAGCTTTACTTAAAGCATATATCAGAGGAAGGGTGATTTTCTTTTCTTTGATGTCAATTCCTAAAGGCTTACCCACATCGTCGGTACCAAAATCAAATAAGTCGTCTTTTATTTGAAAGGCCATGCCTACGTTCTCGCCAAATGAACGCATTTTTTCAACAACTTCGTCGCTGGCTCCTACGGAGGCTGCTCCTACTGCACAACATGAAGCAATTAATGAAGCTGTTTTTTGCCGAATAACCTCATAATAAACGCTTTCATCAATATCAAGCTTGCGTGCTTTCTCCATTTGCAACAACTCACCTTCGCTCATTTGCTGCACTGCGTGATTTACGATTTTAAGTAAGTTGAAATCATTGTTATTCAGAGAAAGGTGCATGCCTCTGGCTAACAGGAAATCTCCAACCAAAACGGCTACCTTATTTTTCCAAAGTGCGTTTACAGAAAAGAAGCCCCGACGTTCGTAGGAATTATCAACCACATCGTCGTGCACCAAGGTTGCGGTGTGTAAAAGCTCAACTAAGGCAGCACCACGATGCGTAGCTTCGGAGATTTGTCCACACAGGCTTGCCGAGAAAAACACAAACATAGGCCTTATTTGCTTCCCTTTACGCTTTACTATATAATGGGTGATACGGTCGAGCAGCGGCACCGAGCTTTTCATGGAAGCTTTAAATTTCTCCTCGAAAACGTCTAATTCTTTTTCTATGGGTCTTTTTATCTCGTCGAGCCTGGACATTAAGCTTTTATACCTGTAGTAATTTGGTGCTTACACCTACAAAATTGTGGTGCAAACATAGCGTAAAAATGTATATTTTTAATTATTGTTTAACCAAAACTAGTAATAATGAAGTTCTTAAAAATCTTATTTGGAATTATCGTTGCAATTGTTGTTATCTTTTTTGCCGGAGCTATATTTCTACCTACAAATTTCAAGGTTGAGAGAAGCATTATTATAAAAGTTCCGGATAGTGTAGCCTATAATTACGCAGCTGATTATAACAACTTTAGTAAATGGAGCCCATGGCATGAAGCTGAGCCTACAGCAAAATATTCCATATCCGGAACTCCGAACGCCCCTGGCTATACTTATGCATGGGATGGCAAGGAGGTAGGAAAAGGGAAATTTGAAATTGTAAAAGCCGAGCCCTATAAAGCACTTTACCAGAAGCTTACGTTCATTAAGCCCTGGGAAAGCTCCAACGAAGACAATATGTTTTTCGAGAATACTCCTGAAGGGACCAAGGTAACATGGACTTTCGCAGGCGAAAACAAGTCTACTTTTGATAAATGGATGAGCCTTATGTATGACGGGATGGTAGGAAAAGATTATCAAAAGGGCTTAGACAAATTGAAGATAGAACTAGAGAAATAATACTTGATATAATTTTACCTGTAACTATCCTAAACCATGAGGCTTTTAGTACTTATTTTATTTCTCCTGATTTTTGCTTTAGCGTTAGGAGCTATTTTTTTGCCAGACAACTTTTCAATCGACAAGTTTATAAGAAAGTTTGATAAGGGCATCGTAAAAATTGAGAGGGAATTAGCAACTTAACAGCAGCTTCCAGATATTGGCCGAAAGAGAGAATCTTCTTCAGAGGGATTCTCTCTTTTTATTTTAAACCTATTCTAAAATTTAGGGCATAAAAAAAGAGCGTCAGGCTGGCACCTGCACGCTCTTAAGTATGATGAGTTTAGAAAAGGGGCTAATTAATCCATTTCGGCATAAATCGGCTTTTTAACACCGTTGTCGTATGGTTTTAAGCTCTTCTTAAGGAGCTTACGTGCTACGTGAATACGGGTTTTAACGGTTCCAATTGGAATTGCTAAATGGTCCGCAATCTCATGGTACTTGAACCCTTCAAAGTACATACTAAAGGGAACAAAATATTCTTCAGGAAGTTTGCCTAAAGCTAATTTTATATCATCCATAACAAATTTAGACTCTCCTTGGTTTTTAGTTGAGCTAAAAACTAAGTTAGCTGATGAAATTTCATCTGATTTTGTTACGAATGAACTAATTTTCACAAAGCGGCGGTAGTTGTTTATGAAAGTATTTTTCATAATGGTGTACAACCATCCTTTAAGGTTTGTGCCTTCTTTAAACTTATTGTAATAAGTTATAGCCTTTAACAGAGTATCCTGAACTAAGTCGTTAGCGTCGTCGGCATCATGTGTAAAATGTAAAGCATACATTCTTAGTGAACTTGCCTGGCGCATAACCATTGTGTTGAATTCCATCTTAGTCATATTATAA
>Ga0307408_100001753_pt1 | contig 15828 bp, 7 predicted proteins | sample 322Cmetagenome_FD_202116 | JGI IMG/M metagenome (GOLD analysis project Ga0307408, IMG submission 202116) | Maize rhizosphere microbial communities from greenhouse at UC Davis, California, United States - 322HYB-C-3 | ecosystem: Host-associated > Plants > Roots > Rhizosphere > Soil | place: USA...
ATTCCGATGCCGGCGCCCTCACCTGCGGCAAGCGGCCCGGCAGCCAGGGGCACGAATACCAGGATGCGCTGCAATATGCGCGCTGGGGCATCGATTACGTCAAATACGACTGGTGCCACACCGGCGAAGGCAAGGCACAGCGCAACCCGGTCGAGGCCTACACCACCATGCGCGACGCCATCCGCGCGGCCGGACGCCCGATGATCCTGTCGATCTGCGAATGGGGCGACAACAAGCCATGGGAATGGGCCGCCGACATCGGCCACCTGTGGCGCACCACGGGCGACATCACGCATTGCTGGGAGTGCGAGGAAGGCCACGGTTCCTGGTCGTCGCTGGGCGTGCTGAACATCCTCGACAAGCAGTCGGCGCTGCGCAAGTACGCCAAGCCGGGCCAGTGGAACGACCCCGACATGCTGGAAGTCGGCCTGCTGCCAACGGCCGGCGAAAACCGCGCGCACTTCAGCATGTGGGCCATGCTGGCCGCGCCGCTGATCTTCGGCGCCGACGTCCCTTCCATGAAACCTGAAGTACGTGACATCCTGGCCAACCGCGACGTGATCGCGGTGGACCAGGACCGGCTCGGCATCCAGGGCTTTGCCTTCCTGCGCGAACGCGGCATCGAATACTGGGCCAAGCCGCTGGCCGACGGCGCGTGGGCCGTCGCCATCCTGAACCGGGGCGACGCGCCAAGGAAGATTGCACACGACTGGCGCAAGCACGCCATCGGCGACGACGTCAGCGGGCGCAATGCCGACTTCAGCAAGAGCGACTACGAGATCCGGGACCTGTGGGCCGGCAAGGCGGCGGGCACCACGGCAACGCCGCTGAACGTGACGGTGCCGGGACGCGATATCGTGATGCTGCGGCTGACGCCGAAGAAGTGATGCATGCCGGAGGACACGCTGTGCGCCCGTAAGTCACTCCGGCAAGCGTGACGGTCGTGCGATGGGGCCCTCGGGCGGAATAGTTTGGATGCCCCGGCGCCCACCGCGCTATTGACGGTACAGCAGGCGCCAAATACGTAGGGCGGTTGCGGCCTTGGCCGAAGCCGCCATGCTCGCAGGAAGGTACTGCCCGCGTTGCGGCAACGCCCGCATGGCGGCTTTGCTCCGCAAAACCGCCCTACGTAATCCTGTCCGCGATTGATTCACAACCACGACGGAATCAGGGCCCCGGCCGTCAATGCCGGGCGGGGCCCGGTTGCGGCCGTTAGCGGTCCGTCAGCAGCGCGGCGCCGCCCCAGGTCACCGGCAGCAGTTCATTGTTGACCGCCGCGCTGCGCGCCACCAGTTCGACCACCTTGACCCCGGCCACGTCGGCCGACAGGGTTTGTGCCGGCTGGCCCCAGCGCAACGCCTTGCTCGTCGCCAGCAGCTTGCCGTCGCCGTACACCATGAAGGTCACGCCATGCTTGCGGTCGCGCGCGGAATCGTCGACGCCGACCTGGGCGCTGAAGCCGCGGTAGCCATGGTTGCGCACTTCCAGCCGCGAATTGGCCAGGATGCCGATCCCCGCCGGGTAGGCGTGCCCCGCCACCTGCAGGATCTGGCCGTATGGCGTGCTGTCGGCGCGCGCGCCGCCCCAGCCGGCATACATCGGCCGTTCGCCCGCGCTCTTGGTGCCGGACCACGCGGCCGACGAGCGGAACACCGTGGGGTCGGCTTGCGGGACGGTCACGCCGTCGACCGCCGGATTCACGCTGCCCGGCTGCTCCGACAGATACAGGCCATGCGACAGCAGGCGCTGGCCCTGCACCCGGAATACCCGCGTCTCGCGCGGCGCGACCCGGATCTTGGTCTCATTGGTGAAGGTGGTGTCGGCGCGGCTCCACAGGTCGGTCAGGGTGATCGGCGCATCGCTGCGCAGTTTCAGGTGCGCGGCATTCAAGTCCACGTCCATCGCGCCCAGGCCTCGGTTGAAGATGGCGACGGCCTTCTGGCCGGACGCCAGCTGCTTGACCAGGATTTGCAGGTCGTCGGCGTCATAGGCCAGCGTGGCCTGGTTGCCGGCTGGATCCTGGTTGAGCGCGATGATGTCGGCATTGCCGACAATGTCCATCAGCGCCGCCGGCGTGGTCCGCAAGTCGGCGCCCAGCATCAGCGGCGCGTTCAGCATGGCCCACAGCGAGAAGTGCGACCTTGCCTCCACCAGGTGGGCGCCGTCGAAGTCGCCCTTGCCGATGTACAGCATGTCCGGATCGTTCCAGCTGCCGGGATGGCCATACAGTTCGCGCTTGGCCGCGCTGTCGAAGTTGCTCAGCAGGCGGGCCCAGGATGGCGTGATGTCGTCGCTGGTGCGGGACAGGTTGCCGACGTTCTTGCCCCAGGCGCGCACGTTGGCGGCGCCCCACACGCACAGCGACAGCAGGTAGTCGCCATCGGGATTGTTGCGCACCAGCGCCGCGTTAATCTGTGCAAACTCCTCCTGCACGGCGCCGATGTCGGAGCGGCTCACCGATTCCAGGTCCAGCACGGGTTTCAGTGCGCGGTACTGGCCCGACGCGACTTTCGGGCTGTTGGCGCCATAGGCGCGCAAGCCGCAGCCATCGACCTTGATGTAATCAAAACCCCAGTCGGCAAAGAACAGCTTGATGTCCCGGTCGATATGGCCATACAGGCCGACTTCGCGCTCCAGCACACTGCCCTTGGGCAAGTCGGGATTGTCGCCGGAATACGCCTGGGCACAGGTGTTGCGGCCCAGGTCGGAATAGATGCCGGCTTTCAGGCCCATCGCATGGACCTTGTCGGTGAACGGGCGGAACGTGCTGCGCCCGCCGGTGGCGGACGAGGGAAAGCGGTCGGCGCGGATCACCAGGTGGCCGTCCTTCTCCTCGCGGCGCGTGGCCCAGCCGTCATCGATATTGATGTAGCGGTAGCCCTTGGCCGCCAGGCCGCTGTCGACGATGCGCTGGGCCGAGCCGAGGATCCTGGCTTCGTCGATATCGGTGCCGAACGCGTTCCAGGTGCTCCAGCCCATCGGCGGCGTGGCCGCGCGGCCGGCGGTATAGGCGCTCCAGCGCGCGGTCGGCGCCAGCGGGTCGGTCGCGGCGTGCGACAGCGCCGCCGCCAGGCACAAGGGAATCAATGCCAGGCGGGGCCAGCGGCGTGGGGGGTGTTTCTGCGACATCAACAATCTCCAGTATCAACGGTGCACATTCAGATAACTTAACTCAACATTAACACAGTGTAAGCCGAGTATTTTTCTCGTGTCAATGCGCTGATACGGCGCCCCCCGCGACGCGCCCCGGCCCGCCCTGCCGTTTGATCAATTTCATTGGCCACATTGGCTACTTTCGCAATTGCCGTGCAATACGGCCACTTGCACCATGTGGCATGACGGGACTTCGCCCAAGGGGCCTGCTCGTCGCCGTCGCGGCCCTGCCCGCCGCTCTCCTTGCCCGTTTTGACTTCTGCGCCTCAGCGCGGAGCTTGATTTTCCGCAACCGAGTATCACACATCAATGCAGACACAATTGACATTGCCTGGCACTCATGCTTAGATGTCGTTAATGTAGCTTAACTTAACGTGAACTTATCGTTAATATAACTACGTTGTTGTAGTAAATAAAACAGTACCGCAGTCATCAAATAAAAATTCCGTTTGGAGGAGAACAGCATGCAAGCGAAGTACAACGCCAAATTCGTCATCCCAGCCCTGTTGGCGACCCTTGTGGCCGGCGTGATCACCGGTTGCGCCGGTGGTTCCGACAACGACGCCACCGGCAGCACCACGGCGCCGCGCCACTCCCAGGGGGCCGGCCCGGCGGCCACCAGTTATACCAGCGTGAAGTGGGGCGGCGGCGGCTACGTCACCGGCCTGATTTACCATCCGACCAGCTATAACGTCATGTATGCCCGCACCGACGTCGGCGGCGTCTACCGCTGGGACGGCGGCGGCTCGTGGACGCCGCTTACCGACGGCATCGGGTTCGGCCCGGGCGAAGGCACCTACCACGGTGTCGAAAGCCTGGCGCTGGATCCGACCAACGACAATAAGGTGTACATGGTCGCGGGCATTAGCACGAAAAGCTGGAACGGCGACACCCTGTTCAACGGCCGCATTTATGTTTCGCAGGACCGCGGCGCCAACTGGACGCACTACGACCTGCCGTTCCCGGTAGGGGGCAACGAGAACGCCCGCGCCGTCGGCGAACGCCTGAAGCTCGACCCCACTAATCCGTCGACGATGTTCTACGCCTCGCGCACGGCCGGCCTGTGGAAGAGCACGGACTCGGGCCAGACCTGGACCCAGACCGGGTTGTCGAGCAAGGTGCTGACCGGCAGCGAGATCGTGGCGATGGGTGGCGCTTCGGTGGGCGTCGAGCAGATCATGTTCGACAATTCGAACGTGGGTGGCGGCGCGACGACGTGGATCCTGTACGCCGCCGTCGCGCCGGACTATGCGCAGAAGGCGGGCCTGACCTCTACCTTGTACAAGTCCACCGACGGCGGCTACTCGTGGACACCGATGCCGGTGCCGTCCAACGTGTCCGGCTACCACGTCCCGCACATGGTGCGCGCCAGCGACGGCAACTACTACGTGGTATTCAACGCGAACGCCGGGCAGGGTGCCGGCGGTCCCGGCTACCTCTACAAGTTCGGCGGCGTGGCCAACGGCGAGACCTGGACCCAGCTCGCCACCACCACACAGGGCGGCTACGGCGGCGTTTCGGTCCATGGCAGCGGCGCGACGGCCCGCGTCGCGCTGACCGTGACCACATGGAACGCCGGCCAGCCGGTGGTCCAGCTGTCCGACAGCGCCGGCGCCCCCGGCACCTGGCGCGAAATCGCGGACGGCATGACGCACTGGGGCAGCGGCGGCTACCGGGGCTGGGTGGACGACGTCGAGATCGATCCGACCAACAAGGATCACATCCTGCACGTCCACGGCGGCGGCGTCTGGGAAACCTGGAATGCGTCGGCGGCCGCGCCGAGCTGGGATGAGCCGGTCAACAACCTGGAGGAAACCGTGACCTTGGCACTCGTCACGCCGCCCGCCGGCGCGTCGTACAAGCTCGTCAACAGCGCGGGCGATATCGGCAACTGGGTCCAGACCGACCTCGCGGCGAAGCCGACCAGGTCGCCCAACAGCGCGTGGGGCAATGGCGACGCCGCCGACGTGTTGTGGTCCGACCCGAGCTATATCGTCGCGGTCGGCATCACCAACAACACGCCCGTGACCGCCTACGGCTCCTGGTCCGGTGACAGCGGTGTCACGTGGTCGAACTTCGCATCGCTGCCCGCCGGCGCCTCCACCAACCACGCCGACACGGCCAGCATCGTGACGACATCGCGCAACAACGTCGTCTGGGCGCCCGCCAACTCGATCCCGTCCTACACCACCAACAATGGTGCCAGTTGGACCCAGGTCAGCGGTCTGCCCACGCCCAATGGCGGCCTGAATAACGCCTATCGCCTGGTCGTCGACCGCCAGAGCCCGAACAAGGTCTACGCCTTCGACGGGGGCGGCGCGTGGTGGAACAACACGACGGGCAAGGTCTACCTCTCGACCGATAGCGGCCATTCGTTCACGCTGGTCCAGGGTTCGGTAGCGGCGAACTTCGCCCGCAATGAATTCGGGATCACGACGATGGTGGGCAATCCCAACGCCGCGGGCGACCTCTGGGTGGCCGACGGCGACGCCGTGTACCACTCGACCAATTCGGGCACGAACTGGACCAAGCTGTCCGGCTTCGCGACGGTAGCCGCCAACGGTTCGACGGGGGCGCTGCAAGGCGCCACCCGGATCGCGCTGGGCAAGGCGGCGGCAGGCTCCTCGTACTCGGCCGCGGTCTACGTCGTGGGCACGAGGAGCGGCGTGTGGGGCGTGTGGCGTTCCGATGACGCCGGCGCCACCTGGTCGCGCTTCAACGACGACGCGCACCAGTACGGCGGCATCGGCGTGATCGCGGGGGACTGGAACACCCACGGCCGCATCTACTTCAGTGGTGCCGGCCGCGGCCTCATCTACACCAACTAAGTAAGCGGCCGCACGTCCGTGACATGAGCAACGGAGGCCGTGTGCCTCCGTTTTTTTATTCAATTTCATATGACGCATTGTTTACTTTCGCAATTGCAGTGCAACGCAGCCGCTTGCATTATTCAACATGGAGTTAAGCCACATTAACAAATGGGCGCGCGGTATGAACATCGTTCCGGCAGTGGGCACACCCGGCATGCGGTACCGGAAAACTCGAACCAATAACCCATTGCTGGAGAGATACACCTTGAATTCGAAACACCGCATCATTCTCGCCGTCCCCGCCCTGCTCGCCTCCCTGCTGGCGGCGTGCGGTGGCGGCGGCGCGGCGCCAGCGGCCCCGACCGCCAGCCAGCCGGGCACTGCCACGGCCCCCGTCACGCCCCCCGTCACACCAACCACCCCGCCCGACACCGGCGCGGTGACGCCGACCACGCCGACCACGCCACCCGACGGCGGAGTCGCGACATCCGGGCCCGCCACGTTCAACAGTGTGCAGTTCGGCGGCGGCGGCTATGTCACCGGCCTGGTCTACCATCCCACCAGCGCCAACCTGTTGTACGCCCGCACCGACATCGGCGGCGCCTACCGCTGGAACCAGGCCACGTCCTCATGGACGCCGCTGACCGATGGCCTGGGTTTCGGCGCGAACGAGAGCCGCTTCCATGGTATCGAAAGCATCGCCCTCGACCCGAACAACGACCAACTGGTCTACATGGCCACCGGCATGTACACGTTCGAGGGCAACGGCCGCCTCTACACCTCCAGGGACCGGGGCGCCACCTGGACCCATGTCGACCTGCCCTTCCCGCTGGGCGGCAATAATCCAGGCCGCGCCATCGGCGAACGCCTGATGGTCGACCCCAACAAGCCATCAACCTTGTTCTTCGGCTCGCGCACGGCCGGCTTGTGGAAAAGCGCGGATTCCGGCCAGACGTGGGCGCAAGTCACGTCGCTGTCGGCGGCCAAGATGACGTCCGACCAGTTCGGCGCGGCGGGCGGCGGCATGGGCGTCGAACTGGTGGTGTACGACACCGGCACCCGCGGCACCGGCACGGCCACCCAGGCCATCTATACCGCCATCGCCCCGGACTATGCCAAGGTGGCGGGCCTGAGCGCGAACATGTACAAATCCACCGACGGCGGCGCCAGCTGGTCCCCGGTCGCGACACCGGTTTCCGGCTACCACATTCCCCATATGGTGCGCGCCGCGGACGGCATGTTCTATGTCGTGTTCACCAAGGATACCGGGCCGGGCGCCGGCGGGCCCGGCCGTCTCTACAAGTTCGACGGCGCCAACTGGACCCTGCTCAAGAGCGTGGACCCGGTCAACGGCCTGAACTTTGGGCTCGGCGGCGTGTCCGTCCACGGCAGCGGCGCCAGCACCCGCATCGCGCTGGGCGTGACGAACTCCTGGGGCAACTGGAACGGCCAGCAAATCGTCCAGTTGTCGGACGACGCCGGCAAGACCTGGCGCGAAATCGAAGCGACCATGCCGGGTGAAACCGCGTCCGGCTGGGTGGACGACGTTGAGATCGATCCAATCAACCGCGACCACATCCTGCACGTGCATGGCGGCGGTATCGTCGAGACGAAAAACGCGTCCTCGGCCACGCCGGGCTGGAAAGGCAGCATCGCCGGCATCGAAGAAACCGCCGTCCTTGCCATCGCCACCCCGCCGGCCGGCGCGCCATACATCCTGATCAACAGCTCGGGCGACGTCGGCACCTGGGTCGATACGGACCTCAGCGCCACACCGACCCTGAATCCCGGCCTCGGCTGGAGCAACGGCACCGCCGCCGACATGGCATGGTCCGACCCGCTGTACATCGCGGGCCTCGGCGTGATCAATTCGAACAACTCCGCCGCCGCGTTCTGGTCGGGCGATGGCGGCAAGACCTGGGCCCGGTTTGCCTCGCTGCCGGCCGGCGCCGCGCAAAACACCGGCGGCGAAGCGAGCCTGGTGGTCACCGCGCGCAACAATGTGATCTGCTCGCCAGCCAATTCGGTGCCGTCGTACACCACCAACAATGGCGCTAGCTGGAACTTGACCAACCTGCCGGCGCTGCCGAGCGTGGCGCCCGGCTGGGGCCGCGGCTACCGCCTGGCGGCGGACCGCAAGAACCCGAACAAGGTCTACGCCTATGATTCGGGCGGCGCGACGTGGGGCACGGCAGGCAAGTTTTATGTATCGACCGATGGCGGCCACACCTTTGTGCCGAGCCAGGGTGCGGCGGGTTTGAACCTGGCCCCTAACGCGTGGTGGACCACGTCGATGGTGGTCAACCCGAACGCCGAAGGCGACATCTGGCTGACCGACGGCAACGCCGTGTACCACTCGACCGATTCCGGCGCCAACTGGAAGAAGCTCGCCAACTTCGCGCCTGGCGCCGGCACGTCGGCCGCCAGCGCCATCGCGCTGGGCAAGGCGGCAAAAGGCGCCAAGTATTCGGCGGCGGTCTACGTGGTCGGTGTCATCAACAACGTATGGGGCATCCACCGCTCCGACGACGGCGGCGCGACCTGGTCGCGCTTCAACGACGACGCGCACCAGTACGGCGGCATCGGCGCGCTGGCGGCCGACCAGAACATCTATGGCCGGATTTACTTCAGCGGCACCGGCCGGGGGATGCTCTACACCAACTAAGCACAGCGCAGCCGATCACATCCCGCGTTAGCCGTGCCGGTCGGATCGCGGGAGCCTTGGCGGCCTGAGCGCCATCATGCCGGCAACCATAATTCAAATTACCCGAGGAGATGATATGAAGCACAAACACTTCGTTGCACTGGCCGCGGTCACCGCGGCCTTGCTGGCGGCCTGCGGCGGCAGCGGCGATCCGTCCGCGCAGTCGCCATCATACGCCGCCAAACAAGGCGGCGCCGCAGTCCCCAGCGCCGCCGGCACCCGCTGGCAAAACGTCAAGTATGGCGGCGGCGGCTACGTCCCCGGGCTGGTCTTCCACCCGACCAGCCCGGACGTCCTGTATGCCCGTACCGACATCGGCGGCATCTACCGCTGGAACCCCACGGCCTCGAACTGGATCCCTCTCACGGATAGCCTGGGCGTCCAGGACGGTTTCCACATGGGCAGCGAAAGCATTGCCCTGGACCCGAACGACGACCAGCGCGTATACATGAGCACCGGCTTGTACGGCTGGGCCGGCCGCAATGGCCGCCTGTACATCTCCACCGACCGTGGCGACAACTGGACGCACGTCGAACTGCCGTTCCGCGTCGGCGCCAACGACCAGGGCCGCGCCGTCGGGGAGCGCATGATGGTCGACCCGAACAAGCCGTCGGTGCTGTACTACGGCACGCGCACGTCGGGCCTGTGGAAGAGCACCGACCATGGCCAGACCTGGAACCAGGTGACCTCGCTCTCAACGTTCCAGTATCCGGGCGACCAGATCGGCTCCCTGCCCCAGCGCACGTCCGGCGGCATCGAGGGCGTGCTGTTCGATACCTCGACCACGAACTCCGGCACGTCCACGCAGACCATCTACACGACCGTGGCGCCGGATTACGCCATTGCGGCCGGCCTCAGCCACAGCATGTACAAGTCGACCGACGGCGGCGCGACGTGGGCCGGCGTGGAGACGCCGGTGACGGGATTCCATATCCCGCACATGGCCCGCGCCAAGGATGGCATGATCTACGTGGCGTTCACCAGGGACCTCGGCCCGGGTGCCGGCGGCCCTGCACGCCTGTACAAGTTCGATGGCGCCAACTGGACGCTGCTGAAGAGCTACGATACGCAGCAATGGGTGAACTTCGGCATGGGCGGCCTGTCGGTCTCCGGTACCGGCGCGACCACCCGCATCGCGCTGGGTGTCACCAACTCGTGGGGTAACTGGCAGGGCCAGCCTATCGTCCAGGTTTCCGACGACGCCGGCCTGACTTGGCGCGAAATCGCCGCGCAGATGCCGCACAGTCCCGACTCCTTCGGTGGCGGCTGGATCGATGACGTCGAGATCAATCCAAACAACCCGGACCACGTGCTGCACGTCCATGGCGGCGGCATCTGGGAAACGCGCAACGCATCGTCGGCGACGCCGTCCTGGAAGGAGATGATTTCCGGCATCGAGGAAACCGCGACGCTGACCTTGATGACGCCGCCCAAAGGCGCGTCGTACACGTTGCTCAATGCGTCGGGCGACATCGGCGTGCACGTACAGACCGAACTGCTCAAGACTGCCACGCGCCGGCCGGTGAACACGTTCGCCAATGGCGTCGGGATCGACACCGCGTGGTCGAATCCCGCCTACATCGCGGCGGTCGGCACCCCTGGTTTTACGGCCTCGGGCATCCACGGTGTCTATTCGACCGACTCCGGCGTGACGTGGACCCGGTTCGCGAGCGTGCACCCGGATGCGGCCACCAATGAGGGCGAGCAGGCCAGCCTCGCGGTGACCAAGCCGGGCCACGTGGTCTGGTCGCCGGCCGGTGCGGTGCCAGCGTATACGACCGACAACGGTGCGACCTGGACCTACACCAACCTGCCGCCGCTGCCGTCCGTGGGCATCAACCGCGGCTACCGCCTTGCCGCCGACCGCAAGAACCCGAACAAGGTCTATGCATTCAACTCGGGCGGCGCATGGTGGAACCAGTGGTCCGATACGTCGCACTTCTGGTACTCGACGGACGGCGGCAAGACGTTCACGGAGAGCGCGTCGTTCAAGAGCGCGGGCGCGCTGGTGGCGGACTTCGGCACGTCGACGATCGCCGTCAACCCGAACGCGGAAGGCGACGTCTGGGTGGTGGATGGCCAGAACATCCTGCACTCGACGGACTCCGGCGCGACCTGGACCAAGCTGAACGTGACCGCGCCGATATGGGGCAACAACCCGACGTGGATGTACCCTGAAGTGTATAGCGCCACCTCGATCTCGCTGGGCAGGCCGATGGCCGGTGCGACGTACTCGGCTTCGATCTACATCGTGGGCGTGATCAATGGCCAGTGGGGCGTGTACCGTTCGGATGACGGTGCCGCGACCTGGCGCCGGATCAACGACGACAAGCACCAGTATGCCGGCATCGGCAACCTGGCGGCCGACCAGTCCGTGCCCGGACGCGTATTCGCCTCCGCCAACGGGCGGGGCGTGATCTTCAGCTATTAATTCAAGCCACGCCGGCGACATCAATGGCGCCGGCGGTATCGACTATTTCCGGAGTTTGATCATGAAATGCAAGACCCTCTTCGCCGCCCTCGCCCTGGTGGCCGCCGGCAGCGCCAACGCCACCGTCCTGAGCTTCGACGGCCTGACCGAAATGATGTACGGCAGCGGTTTCCCGCTGGCCGGCGGCATGGCTTACGACGGCAGCAACCTGACCTACGTGGAATCGGGCTTCCAGTGGACCCTGAACGCGCCCAACGCCGCGCCCGGAGATGCGAACATCGGCACCGGCACGTTCGAACCGCAGACCTATAACTGGCACGACGGTCTCGACAACGGTTCCGACACGTTCGTGACCCTGACCCGCGCCGGCGGCGGCAAGTTCGACCTGAACAGCTTTGACTATTACATGGACGCGAGTTCCGTGTGGGCCGACGGCGCCTTGCTGGGAACGATCCAGGATGCGGGCACGTGGGCCACGGCGCTGGCCGGCATCACGGAACTGCGCTTCAGCTCGGGCGCCTATAACCAGCTCGACAATGTCGACGTGGTGGAAGCGGCATCGGGCGCCGTACCGCTGCCGGGCACGGTATCGCTGATGCTGGCCGGCATGGCCGCCGCCGGCCTGGCGCGCCGGCGCCGCGGCTGATGACCGGCACACGAGCCAGTGCCGGCGGACGCGCTTTGCCATGCCGGCACATCGAACACCATCATGCCTACTTCGAGGAGTCAGTTTGAACCGGAAACACCACATCCATTTCGTCATCCCGGCCCTGCTGGCGGCGCTGCTTGCAGGCTGCAGCGGGGGCAGTGGCGCCAGCAATGATGCAGGCTCGCACGCCGGCGCCGTCGGCGCCCCCTCGCCGGCGCCCGTCCTGACACTGCCGGCAAGCCTGAGCGTCCACGAAGGCTTGACCGCGCCCTTCCTGTTGCCATCGGCCACCGTAGCGGCCGGGCGCAGCGCCACGTGGTCCGTCTCCGGCAGCGATGCGGCGCGCTTCACGATCGATCCCGCGACCGGCGCCCTGTCGTTCCGCCAGGCGCCCGACACCGCGCGCCCCGGTGACGCCGATGGACTCAACGATTATGACCTCATCGTGCAGGTCAGCGACGGCCATCGCAGTACGCAGGCCCCGCTGAAGGTGCGGGTGCTGCCATGGAACGATGGCGGCGCGGCCGGGCTGCCGCTGCCGCTGGCGCCGCGCGAAGTGGCCCGTCCAGCGGGCAGCGCGGGTCTGCCGGGGCTGCGCGTACTCGACTGGGCCGGCTTCAAGGCCGCCATGTCCTACACCTTCGACGATGCGCAACCGTCCCATATCGAACACTACCCGGCGCTGAAAGCCCAGCGCGTGCGCGTCACCTACTACATCAACCCCACGGTCGGCACCTGGTATCCCGGCTTCGACGCCACCTGGAAAGACGCCGTCGCCCAGGGTTCGGAAATCGGCAACCACACCACCCACCACTGCCGGGCCGCCGAGCTGACCGACAACAACGCCGAAACCTGCCCCGCCGGCCTGGGCAGCGCCGGGGCCGAGTTCGACGACACCAGCGACTACATCCGCACCAAGGCAGGACAGCCCGGGGTGTGGACCGCCGCCTACCCGTTCGGCGACACGGACTACAAGGCGGCGGCCGCGTCGCGTTTCATGGTCTCGCGCGGCGTGTGGCCCGGCATGGTCGCCCCCGGCACCGCGAGCGACGCGCAAAACTTGCCGGTCACCGGTGCTCCCGGTGACCCGGCCTCGTCGATCAGCGTCCGCACCGCCGCGTTCAACAGCACAGTGGACAACGCCCTGGGCCAGGGCCGGTGGATGATGTACCTGTTCCACACGCTCCTGCCCACCACCCACAACTGGGGCGGCGGCGAAGACATCGGGGTCATTACCGGCAACATGGCCTACGCGAAATCGCTCGGCACGGTATGGATGGACAGCGTCGTCAACATCGGCGCCTACTGGCGCGGCCAGCAATTGCTGAAGGAGGCAACACCCACCGCCAGCGGTGGCGTGACCACCTGGCGCTGGACGCTGCCAGCCAACTTCCCGCAGGGCCGCAAGCTGCGGGTGGTGGTGGACGGTGGCACGCTGTCGCAAAACGGAGCCCCGCTGAGCTGGGACCGCCGCGGCTACTACGAAGTGTCGCTGGACGCGCAATCGCTGAGCTGGAAGCAGTGATATTCGTCGACTCTTTCCCGGTGGGCCGCGCTGACGGCCCTGCAATTTCCTCCCCGGCTTGCGCAATTTCATAATTGAAATCGCTGGGTGGCTTTCGCAAAATAAGGGACGACCTTGATGGAGCAGACCAAACCCATGGCTATCTCACGCCGCTCCGCCGCGCTCGCTTTGGCGCTCGTTGTCACCGGCGTTGTCACCGGTTTACCAGCCCTCCCCGCCCATGCGCAATCCGGGCAAGCCGTGCCGGCGCCGTTCGTCATCTACGATAACGAATTGAAAAATGGCTGGCAAAACTGGAGTTGGGCCAGGATCAACACGCCGGCCCTGTCGGACAGCCTCAAACCGCTCCGGGTCGAAGGTGACCCGTGGAGCGCCCTGGTCTTGCACCACGACGCATTCAGCACGGCCCCGTTCTCCAAGCTGACCTTTTACATCCACGGCGGCCTCGAGGGAGGCCAGCACCTGATGATCAAGGCCATGGCCGATGGCAAAGCCCTCGAATCCAACTATGTGATCAAGCCGAAAGCCAGGGCCTGGTCGGTGGTCGAAGTGGCGCTCAAGGATTTGGCGGCGGACAACCGCACCATCGACAGCCTGATGGTGCAAGGCGGCGATGCCGCCTACCAGCCGTACTACATCACCCGCATTCAACTGGAATAAACCAGTCTCGCATCCACGCCCGGCGCCGTCCGGTGGAACGGCCGGGCCAGCGCCGCAATGCTGGCCGATGTACCGACAAATATAACCAACCATCCTATTCGGAGGAGACCTTATGAACCGGAAGTACAACGCCATCATCCCCGCCCTGCTGGTCAGTCTGGTTGCCGCCTGCAGCGGCGGCGACAGCATCACCGCCGAGTCGTCCGCCGCCCGCGCCATGCAAGGCGCCCGCCCTGTGGGCACCACCTGGAGCAGCGTCAAATTCGGCGGTGGCGGCTATGTCACCGGTCTCATCTACCATCCCACCACCGCCAACCTGCTGTACGCCCGCACCGACATCGGCGGCGCCTACCGCTGGAACCCGGCGACGTCGTCCTGGACCCCCATCACCGACGGCCTGGGCTTCGGCGCGGCGGAAAGTTCGTATCACGGTGTTGAGAGCATCGCGCTCGATCCCAACAACGACCAGCGGGTCTACATGGTCGCCGGCATGTACAACACCGACCAGGCCGACGCCCGCCTGTACATCTCCAACGACCGCGGCGCCACCTGGACCTGGGTCAACCTGCCGTTCTCAGCCGGCGGCAACAATAACGGCCGTGGCATGGGCGAGCGCCTGATGGTCGACCCCAACCATCCTTCCACCCTGTTCTTTGGTTCGCGTACCGCCGGCCTGTGGAAGAGCACGGACTCCGGCCTGACCTGGGCCCAGGTTGCGGCGCTGTCGACGGCCAAGCTGACGCAGGACCAGATCAGTGCCCTGGGCGGCCACGCGATGGGTGTCACGCTGGCGGTGTACGACACCGGAACCAGGGGGACCGGCACGGCAACCCAAACCATCTACACCGCCATCTCCCCGGACTACGTGAGCGCGGCGGGCCTGGCCTCGAGCATGTACAAGTCCACCGATGGCGGCGCCACCTGGAATCCGGTCACCACGCCGGTGTCCGGCTACCACATTCCACACATGGCGCGCGCCGCCGACGGCATGTTCTACGTTGTGTTCACCGTGGGCGCCGGGCCGGGCGCCGGCGGTCCCGGCCGTCTCTACAAGTTCGACGGTACGACCTGGACCCTGCTCAAGAGCGTAGACCCGGCGGACGGCACCAACTTCGGCCTGGGCGGCGTGTCCGTCTCCGGTAGCGGCACCACCACCCGCATTGCGCTGGGCGTGACCAATTCCTGGGGCAACTATAACGGCCAGCAAATCGTCCAATTGTCGGACGACGCCGGCCTGACCTGGCGCGAAATCGAGGCCGCCATGCCGGGCGAATCCGCTTCAGGCTGGGTCGACGACGTCGAGATCAATCCATTCAACCGCGATCACATCCTGCACGTGCACGGCGGCGGCGTGATTGAGACAAAAAACGCCACCTCGGCCACGCCGACCTGGAGCGGCAGCGTGACCGGTATCGAGGAAATCGCCGTGCAAGCCATTGCCACACCGCCGGCCGGCGCGCCCTACACGCTGATCAACAGCTCCGGCGACGTCGGCAACTGGGTGCATACCAGCCTCTCGACGGCGCCGACACTCAATCCCGGCACCGGCTGGAGCAACGGCAACTCGGCCGACATGGCATGGTCCGATCCGCTGTACCTTGCCAGCACCAGTGTCATCAACTCGAGCGGCGTCGCCGTGGGCCACTGGTCTGGCGACGGCGGCCAGACCTGGGCCGCGTTCGGCAGCATCCCCGCTGGCGCGGCGGCCAACACGGCCAGCACCGGGAACATCGTGGTCACGGCCCGCAACAAGGCGGTCTGGGCGCCGGCCAATTCGGTGCCGTCCTACACCACGGACAATGGCGCGACCTGGACCTCGACCAATTTGCCGGCGCTTCCCGCCGTCGGCTGGAACCGGGGCTACCGCCTGGCGGCGGACCGCAAGAACCCGAACAA
>Ga0307408_100001754_pt1 | contig 15821 bp, 4 predicted proteins | sample 322Cmetagenome_FD_202116 | JGI IMG/M metagenome (GOLD analysis project Ga0307408, IMG submission 202116) | Maize rhizosphere microbial communities from greenhouse at UC Davis, California, United States - 322HYB-C-3 | ecosystem: Host-associated > Plants > Roots > Rhizosphere > Soil | place: USA...
ACCATGGGCCAGATCAACGCGTCGGCGCAAAAGATCGCGGACATCATCAGCGTGATCGATGGCATTGCTTTCCAGACCAACATCCTGGCCTTGAATGCCGCCGTAGAGGCGGCCCGCGCGGGGGAGCAGGGCAGGGGATTTGCCGTGGTGGCGTCCGAGGTGCGCAACCTGGCGCAGCGCAGCGCCACGGCGGCGCGGGAAATCAAGGCGCTGATCGTGGATTCGGTGGAAAAAGTGGAAAGCGGCGCCAAATTGGTCGACCAGGCGGGCGCCACCATGGAAGACATCGTCGGCCATGTGCACCGGGTGACGGACTTGATCGGCGACATCACCCAGGCCAGCGCGGAGCAAAGCGATGGCATCGAGCAAATCAACCAGGCCATCATGCAAATGGATCAGGTAACGCAGCAAAATGCCGCACTGGTCGAGGAAGCGGCCGCCGCGGCGGACGCGCTGCAAGAGCAGAGCCAGGCGCTGGCGCAGGTGGTCAGCGCGTTTAAGTTGACTGGCACCGGCACCGGCACCGGCGCAGGTGCAGGTGCAGGCGTTGGCGCAGGCCGTGGGCGTGGCCAGCGCTTGGCGTTGCCGGTGTGATCGTAGGGCGGTAAGCCGGAGGCTTGCCGCCATCGCGTGCGGACCGGTGCTGCGTGCGCCAGCGATGGCGCACGCATGGCGGCTTGGCGCTTTGGGCTCGGCGCCCCCACCAAACCAGAAAATAGGGACAGAGCAAAACTATTTTTTGAATTTCAAAAAATAATCAGGGACGGAGTAATGCAATCAAGGTACTATCGCACCTGTCGAATGCACTTTATATTGTTCCATGGCCCGCCTGCCCCGCCTCGTCGTCCCTTTCCAGCCACACCACGTGATCCAGAAGGCCCTGACCGGGGTCCCCCTGTTCCGGGATGACGCCGACTATACCGCCTTCCTCGACTGGCTGCGCACGGCCGCGAAAACGTGGAAGATTTCCATCCACGCCTACGCACTGCTGCCCGATTGCCTGCATTTGCTGGTCTCGCCCGCCGACGAGGATGGCCTGGGCCAAGCCATACAATGGATCGGCCGCAATTACGTCCCGTATTACAACCGCAAATACAGCCGTGCCGGCACCTTGTGGCAGGGCCGCTTCAAGACCTCGGTCATCGATGCGGACTTATACCTACTTCTTAATAGCCGGTATATCGAGTACCTGCCCGTGCGGGCGGGGCTGGCGTTCGAGCCGGGCGGCTATCCCTGGTCCAGTTACGCGCAGCATGCGGGCCTGAAGCCGGACCCGGTGGTGACCGACCATCCGCTGTACTGGTCGCTCGGCAACACGCCTTACCAGCGCGAAAATACCTATGCGGACATGGCGGCCTCCGACCTGTCCCAAGACCAGCTTCTCATCGTGGAAAAGTCGGTCCTGAAGGGCTGGCCGCTGGGCTCGGACAAGTTCAAGACGGACTTGCAAAACAGGATGCAGCGCCAGGTGCTGCCCGCCAAGCGGGGCCGTCCTTTCAAGAAGCGCGTTGATTAAAAAGATAATTCTTTCACGGAAGCCCGGCCATGCGCCGGGTATTTTTTTGCCAACCATCACTATGTCCCTAATTAAAAAATATATCGATTTTCGATAATTTAATTTGACTCCGACCCTAATTGTTTTAGTTGAGTTTACTTTGGCATTGCACTATTCTGAGTTTTCGTTATCTAAATGCAGTGGAGAAAACATGGAATCGCAAGGTTTGTACAACCCAGCCAACGAACATGACGCGTGCGGCGTCGGTTTCGTCGCCCACATCAAGGGCAAAAAAAGCCACTCGATCGTTGAGCAAGGCCTGCTGATCCTGAAGAACCTGGATCACCGGGGCGCGGTTGGCGCGGACGCGCTGATGGGCGACGGCGCCGGCATCCTGATTCAGATCCCGGACCAGTACTACCGCGATGAGATGGCCAAGCAAGGCGTGGAACTGCCGCCGCCAGGCGAATACGGCGTCGGCATGGTGTTCCTGCCAAAAGAAAACGCGTCCCGCATCGCCTGTGAACAGGAAATCGAGCGCGCCGTGCGCATCGAAGGCCAGGTCGTGCTGGGCTGGCGCAATGTGCCGGTCGACTACGACATGCCAATGTCGCCGACCGTGCGCGCCAAGGAACCGCTGATCCGCCAGATCTTCATCGGCCGCGGTCCGGACATCATGGTGACCGACGCGCTGGAGCGCAAACTGTACGTGATCCGCAAATCGTCGGGCCACGCGATCCAGGCCCTGCAATTGCTGCACGGCAAAGAATTCTTCGTGCCATCGATGTCGGCCCGTACCGTCGTGTACAAAGGCTTGCTGCTGGCCGACCAGGTCGGTGTCTACTATAAAGACCTGCAAGACCCGCGCTGCATTTCCGCGCTGGCCCTGGTGCACCAGCGCTTCTCCACCAACACCTTCCCGGAATGGCCGCTGGCCCACCCGTACCGCCTGATCGCCCACAACGGCGAGATCAACACGGTCAAAGGCAACTTCAACTGGATGCGCGCCCGTGAAGGCGTGATGAAGTCCGCCGTGCTGGGCGACGACCTGCAAAAGCTGTTCCCGCTGATCTACGAAGGCCAGTCCGACACCGCCTGCTTCGACAACGCGCTGGAACTGCTGCTGATGGCGGGCTACCCGCTGGCGCAAGCGATGATGATGATGATTCCGGAAGCGTGGGAAAACCACACGCTGATGGACGACAACCGCAAGGCGTTCTACGAATACTATGCGTCGATGATGGAACCATGGGACGGCCCGGCCGCGATGGCGTTCACCGACGGCCGCTACATCGGCGGCACCCTGGACCGCAACGGCTTGCGTCCCGCCCGCTACATCGTGACCGATGACGACCTGGTGGTGATGGCGTCCGAATCGGGCGTGCTGCCGATTCCGGAATCGAAGATCATCCAGAAATGGCGTCTGCAGCCAGGCAAGATGTTCCTGATCGACTTGGAAGCCGGCCGCATCATCGACGACAAGGAATTGAAAGATACGTACGCCAACGCCAAGCCGTACAAGGCATGGATCAACGCCGTGCGCATCAAGCTGAACGAAATCAAGCTGTCGGAAAGCCAGCTGGCTAAAAACGTTGCCCGGTACGACGGCAGCGCGCCGGGCGAAAAAGCCGTGCCGTCCATCATGGACCGCCAGCAAGCGTTCGGCTACACCCAGGAAGACATCCGTTTCCTGCTGGCGCCAATGGCAGTGGCCGGCGAAGAAGCCACCGGCTCGATGGGTAACGACTCGCCGCTGGCGATCATGTCGAACAAGCTCAAGCCGCTGTATAACTACTTCAAGCAGCTGTTCGCCCAGGTGACCAACCCGCCGATCGACCCGATCCGTGAAGCGATGGTGATGTCGCTGGTATCGTTCATCGGCCCGAAACCAAACCTGCTGGACACCAACAACGTCAACCCGCCGATGCGCCTTGAAGTGTCGCAGCCGGTGCTGGGCTTTGACGACATGACGCGCCTGCGCAATATCGCGCAACACACGGGCAACAAGTTCAAGTCGTATGAACTGAACATCTGCTACCCGCTGGCCTGGGGCAATGAAGGCGTGGAAGCGTGCCTGGCCTCGCTGTGCGCCGAAGCCGTGGATGCCGTGAAATCCGGCCACAACATCCTGATCGTGTCGGACCGTTCGATCGGCGCCGACCGCGTGGCGATCCCCGCGCTGCTGGCAACGTCTACCGTGCACCAGCACCTGGTGTCGAAGGGCTTGCGCGCTTCGACCGGCCTGGTGGTGGAAACCGGCTCGGCCCGTGAAACCCACCACTTCGCCCTGCTGGCGGGCTATGGCGCGGAAGCCGTGCACCCGTACCTGGCGATGGAAACGCTGATGGAAATGGCGCCGACCCTGCAAGGCGACCTGACCGGCGAACAAGCGATCTACAACTACACCAAAGCCGTCGGCAAGGGCCTGATGAAGGTCATGTCGAAGATGGGTATCTCGACCTACATGTCGTACTGCGGCGCGCAGATCTTCGAAGCCGTGGGCTTGAACAAGTCGCTGGTGAACAAGTACTTCCGCGGCACCGCCTCCAACGTCGAAGGCATCGGCGTGTTCGAGGTGGCCGAAGAAGCGCTGCGCCTGCACAACCTGGCGTTCGGCAACGACCCGGTACTGAAAAACGCGCTGGACGCCGGCGGCGAATACGCGTTCCGCATCCGTGGTGAAGACCACCTGTGGACCCCGGACGCGATCGCCAAGCTGCAGCATTCGGCCCGCGCCAACAACTACAACACGTATAAAGAGTACGCCCAGATCATCAACGACCAGAGCAAGCGCCACCTGACGTTGCGCGGCCTGTTCGAATTCAAGATCGATCCAAGCAAGGCCATTGCGCTGGACCAGGTTGAGCCAGCCAAGGAAATCGTCAAGCGTTTCGCCACCGGCGCGATGTCGCTGGGTTCGATCTCGACCGAGGCGCACGCCACCCTGGCCGTTGCCATGAACCGTATCGGCGGCAAGTCGAACACCGGCGAAGGCGGCGAAGATCCGGCGCGCTACAAGATGGAGCTGAAAGGCATTCCAATCAAGCAGGGCGACACCATGGCCACCGTGCTGGGCACGGACAAGATGGTGGTGGATATTCCACTGCAAGCCGGCGACTCGCTGCGTTCGCGCATCAAGCAAGTGGCATCGGGCCGTTTCGGCGTGACCGCTGAATACCTGAGTTCGGCCGACCAGATCCAGATCAAGATGGCGCAGGGCGCCAAACCCGGCGAAGGCGGCCAGCTGCCAGGCCACAAGGTGTCCGAGTACATCGCGCAACTGCGCTTCTCGGTACCGGGCGTGGGCCTGATTTCGCCGCCACCGCACCACGACATCTATTCGATTGAAGATTTGGCGCAGCTGATTCACGACTTGAAAAACGCGAATCCAGCCGCTTCGATCTCGGTCAAGCTGGTGTCGGAAGTGGGTATCGGCACGGTTGCCGCCGGTGTGACCAAGGCCAAGGCCGACCACGTGGTCGTTGCCGGCCAGGATGGCGGTACCGGCGCGTCGCCGCTGTCGTCGGTGAAACACGCTGGCACCCCGTGGGAACTGGGCCTGGCGGAAACGCAGCAGACCCTGGTGCTGAACGGCTTGCGGTCCCGTATCCGTGTGCAGGCCGACGGCCAGATGCGCACCGGCCGCGACGTGGTGATTGCCGCCATGCTGGGCGCCGATGAAATCGGCTTCGCCACCGCACCGCTGGTGGTGGAAGGCTGCATCATGATGCGCAAGTGCCACCTGAACACCTGCCCGGTCGGCGTTGCCACCCAGGATCCGGTGCTGCGCGCCAAGTTCCAGGGCAAGCCGGAACACGTGGTCAACTACTTCTTCTTCGTGGCCGAGGAAGCCCGCCAGCTGATGGCGCAACTGGGCATCCGCACCTATGACGAACTGATCGGCCGTTCCGACCTGCTGGACAAGTCGAAAGCCATCTCGCACTGGAAAGCGCAAGGCCTGGACTTCTCCAACATCTTCTACCAGCCAAAACTGGCGGAAGGCCAGTCGGTGTACCACGTGGAAGACCAGGACCACGGCCTGGACAAGGCACTGGACCACAAGCTGATCGCCCAGGCCAAGGCAGCGTTGGAAAAAGGCGAGCGCGTGTCGTTCATCTCGCCGGTGAAAAACGTCAACCGCACGGTCGGCACCATGCTGTCCGGCGAAGTGGCGAAGCGTTATGGTCACGCCGGCCTGCCGGACGACACCATCCACATCCAGCTGCAGGGTACCGCCGGCCAGTCCGCCGCCGCCTTCCTGGCCCAGGGCATCACGCTGGACCTGGTGGGTGAAGGTAACGACTACGTTGGTAAAGGCTTGTCGGGCGGCCGCATCATCGTGCGTCCGAACACGGAATTCCGTGGCTGGGCCGTGAACAACATCATCATCGGTAACACCGTGCTGTACGGCGCGATTGCCGGCGAAGCCTTCTTCAACGGCGTGGCCGGCGAACGTTTCGCGGTGCGTAACTCGGGCGCCACCGCCATCGTCGAAGGCGTGGGCGACCACGGTTGCGAATACATGACCGGCGGCACCGTGGTGGTGCTGGGCGCCACCGGCCGCAACTTCGCGGCGGGCATGTCGGGCGGTATCGCCTACGTGTACGACCCGGACGGCGATTTCGCGCAGAAGTGCAACCTGGCTATGGTCAGCCTGGAGTCGGTGCTGCCGGCCTCCGAACAAAAGGTCGACCAGAACACGTGGCACAGCCAGCACCGTGACGGCGCGCCGGAGGCCGACGAGGTCATCCTGAAGCGCCTGATCGAGCGTCACTTCAAGCATACGGGTTCCACCCGTGCGCGCTTCCTGCTCGACAACTGGGCCGAAGGCCGCGGCAAGTTCGTGAAAGTATTCCCGAACGAGTACAAGCGCGCGCTGATCGAGATGGCTGAAGATAAAGCCCTCGAAATGGAAACCCAGGCGATCGCCGCCTGATGTGATGCACTGAATGCGCCCCGGCTTGAGCGGCATGTGCCGCCGCCGGGGGACGCAAACTGATGAAGATAAGGAATTAATCGTGGGTAAAATCACCGGCTTTATGGAATTCAAGCGCCAGGAAGAGAGCTACCTGGCTCCCGAGGCGCGCCTCAAGAACTATAAGGAATTCGTCCTGCACCTGACGAATGACCAGGCCAAGATCCAGGGCGCACGCTGCATGGATTGCGGCATCCCGTTCTGTAACAATGGCTGCCCGGTCAACAACATCATCCCCGACTGGAATGACCTGGTTTATCGCGGCAACTACCGCGAAGCACTGGACGTGCTGCATTCGACCAACAACTTCCCTGAGTTCACGGGCCGGATCTGCCCGGCGCCATGCGAATCCGCCTGCACCCTGGGCATCAGCGAAGACCCGGTCGGCATCAAGTCGATCGAACATAAAATCATCGACGAAGGCTGGGCGCACGGCTGGGTCGTGCCGCAACCCGCCAGTGTTAAGACCGGCAAGAAAGTCGCCGTGGTCGGCTCCGGTCCTGCCGGCCTGGCAGCGGCACAGCAACTGGCGCGCGCCGGCCACGATGTGACCGTGTTCGAGAAATCGGACCGCGTCGGCGGCCTGCTGCGCTACGGCATCCCTGACTTCAAGATGGAAAAGTCGCACATCGACCGCCGCGTGGAACAGATGGAAGCGGAAGGCGTGAAATTCCGTACCAGCGTGCTGATCGGTAAAGATTTCCCGGCCAACGTCAACAACTGGGCCAAGGAAACCATCTTCCCGGAAGACCTGGACAAGGAATTCGACGCCGTGGTGCTGGCCGGTGGCGCGGAACAGCCGCGCGATTTGCCGGTGCCAGGCCGCGACCTGAAGGGCGTGCATTTCGCGATGGACTTCCTGCCGCAGCAAAACAAGGTCAACGCCGGCGACAAGGTCAAAGACCAGATCAAGGCCGGCGGCAAGCACGTGGTCGTGATCGGCGGCGGCGACACGGGTTCCGACTGCGTCGGCACCTCGAACCGTCAAGGCGCGGCTTCCGTGACCCAGTTCGAACTGATGCCGATGCCGCCAGAGCAGGAGAACAAGCCGCTGGTCTGGCCTTACTGGCCAACCAAGCTGCGCACCTCGTCGTCGCACGAAGAAGGTTGCGAGCGCGACTGGGCGGTGGCCACCAAGCGCCTGGAAGGCAAGAACGGCAAGGTTGAAAAACTGATCGCCTGCCGCGTGGAGTGGAAAGACGGCAAGATGGCCGAAGTGCCGAACTCGGAATTCGAAATGAAAGCCGATCTGGTGTTCCTGGCCATGGGCTTTGTCTCGCCAGTGCAGCAAATCCTGGAAGCGTTCAACGTCGACAAGGATGCGCGCGGCAATGCCAAGGCCACCACCGAAGGCGACAACAGCTACAAGACCTCGGTGCCAAAAGTGTTCGCCGCAGGCGACATGCGCCGCGGCCAGTCGCTGGTGGTATGGGCGATCCGCGAAGGCCGCCAGTGCGCGCGCGCGGTGGATGAGTTCCTGATGGGTTCGTCGGAACTGCCACGCTGATCAGTTAAACAAGTTATAACTCCCACCGGAGCAAGTCGGGCGATCCTCGGCTTCTCCGGTTTTTTTATTTTCAGGCAACTAATTAATAGGCATTGTGAAGAGGTACGTGACAATCTGATAGTTTATGGCTTGTTACAAGTTGATATAATTCCACGTTTGTTTCCAATTTTTAAACAATAGGATACGGATCCGCAGGTCCGATATCTCACGGGGAATTCATGTCTGCCACGCCATTCCAGCTGCAACAGCTGTACGTCACATATTTCAATCGCCCGGCCGATACGGCCGGCATGGCTTACTGGGCCGAGCTGTCGACCAGGGGTGTCAGCCTGGAGGTGATAGCGGCGTCGTTTGGCGATTCCCCGGAATTCAAAGCGCTGTATGGCGGCAAACCCGGCGTCGAGTTGGTGAAAGCGGCTTACCTGAACCTGTTTGGCCGCGCGGCGGAGCCGGAGGGCTTGGCGTACTGGACCGACACGATCGAGCGCGGCGCCATCAGCGCCCACAAGGCCGTGGGCTATATCGTGGAGGCGGCCAGCAGCAAGGATGCGCTGGTGGCGCAGAGCAAGGTGTTCGTCGCCTCGCTGTTTACCGAGGCACTGGATACGCCAGCCAAGCAGGAAGGCTACAACACGACGCTGGCCAAGGCATCTGCCAGTGCGTGGCTGAAAGCCGTGGTCAATGATGCCACCCGCATGAAAGCGGAATTCTCCGTGTACCAGGCCATCGAGGACGCCATGGAAGCGGGCACCGTCACGAAAGGCACGCTGGCTGATGGTTACATCAAGAATGCAGTTGTGTTTGCCGATGCCAATGACAATGGCGTGTGGGATGAAGGCGAAGTGAAGACCACGACGGATGGGCAGGGCAATTTCTCGCTGAAAAACGGCAAGGGCACACTGATTTCCATCGGCGGCACGGATATCTCCACCGGCAGCGCGGTCAACGGCAGCTTTAAAGCGCCGGCCGGTTCCTCGATGATCAGCCCGCTGACCACCCTGGTGCAATCGGTGGCCAGCAGCGGCAAGCTCAGTGCGGCGGCGGCGGAATCGCTGGTCAAGGAAAAGCTGGGCATTGCGGAGACGGTGCAACTGGGCAGCTATGACCCGATCGCATCGGCCGTCAACACCAACGCCAGCGCGGAAGAAAAAGCCACGGCGCTGAAAGTGCAATCGCTGGCGGCGCAGGTCAACACGGTGATGGGCCAGGTTGGCGCGGTGCTGAGCGGCGCGGGCGTGACGCAGGGCAGCGATGGCGGCGCCAATGCCGCGTCCAATGCGTTGGCCGATCTGATTGTCAAGGCCGAAGACAAGGTCGACCTGGGTTCTTCCGACACCGCCAAGCAAATCGTGACTGGCGCGGCCGCCGATGCGGGCGCGGACCAGGCCAAGCTGGAACAGGTGGATAAGCTGGCCCATGACGCCGGTAAGGCGATTGCCAACCTGAACCAGGCAATCGACGCGGCCAGCAGCAAGGAAGGGGCGGATGCCAAATCGCTGCTGACGGAGATCGCCAAGGTGCAGGTGGTGGCGGAGTCGGTGGAAAAGAACATGGAGAACGGCGCCAAGGGCGGTGACGTGTCGGCCAGTGTGACCACGACGACGGGATCGGCGCTGAACCAGGCGATCGACAACGCGGCGGGGCAGGTGGGAAATATTATACCGACGGTGGCGCCGACCGAGGCGCCAACGCAAGCACCAACGGTAGCGCCGACCGAGGCGCCGACGGTTGCCCCAACACCGGCTCCTACGCCGGCACCGACGCTTGCTCCCACTCCGGCTCCGACACCGGCACCAACGGTTGCACCGACAGCAGCGCCAACTTCCGCGCCGACCGCCGCCCCGACAGCCGCCCCTACGACAGCACCGACTGAAGCGCCTACCCAGGCGCCAACAGTTGCTCCAACCGAAGCCCCAACCGAGGCCCCAACGGCCGCACCAACTGTTGCCCCAACCGAGGCCCCAACGGCCGCGCCAACTGCAGCACCTACTGTGGCGCCGACCGAAGCACCGAAAACCTTGATGGTCTCGGTCGACAGCAATAAGGTGCTGTCGTTTGGCGGCAGCGCAACGGGCAACATCGAAATGGCACTCGACGCCAACAATGTCGCGACCTTTACGCGTGGTGGAGCCACTGCCAGCGTGCAGCAAGACCTGGATCTTGTTGCTTCCATTAACGTCAATGCCGGACAGGTGTTGAGTGCGACTGCTGCGCAACTGTCGGGCCGTTCCGTTGCGGGCACCGGCACGGTTAAAATCCTCAATCCATCTATTACGTCAGACTTGCAACAGGTCGCGGCGGCCGAGGTGGAGGTCTATGTGGCAGAAACCATGGATCTAAGCGCGAATATGAGGCTGGGCGCCATGACCTCGGTGATCGTCGCCTCCGGTGCCAAGCTGACGCTGACGGCCGCGCAGGCGAATAATGTGGCGGTGCACGGGTGGGGGTTTGTCAATATCATCGGCGCTGACGGCGACCAGGTATTAAACCTGTTGAATGGCAATAGCGCCATAGTAAGTGGCGGATTGGGCGGTGACCGTATTGTGCTCGGCCCCGGGGGGCAGGCGCTGGAATTCGCGTTTGGGCGGTCCGGGGTGTTGTATAAGAAGTATGATGAGCCGAACAGCTATATCGTTCTGAACGATGCCGGCGCCAAGATGTCGAGCGGCGACAAGCTGACTTTCCAACTGGATGGCCAGGTGTATTCAGCCACGCTGTCCGGCGGTGGTGAGACAGTGCAAGCCGCTGTTGATGCGGCCGTCAATTTGGCTGGTGAACCATTGGGCGCCGGTAAAGTTACGGCCGCTGTTGCCGGCGGCAACTTCTATCTGTTCGGCACACATGGTGTCTCCCAGTTCCTCTACGCGGAGTTGCGCGATCAGGAATCCGCCCGTAATTCCGATTCGACGGCATCGCAGTTCGATACGGTGGTGAATTTCAAGGTTGGCTTTGACAGAATGGGGCTGCGTACGGTAGACGGCGCCTTGGTTGAGTCACCGACTTCCCTGACGCGCTTTGCGGATGTGGATGGCAGCCTGGTGACGACAGCCCAGCAACTGTCGCAAAAGGTGCTGAATTCCTATGCCGTGAATTCCATGATGCCGATGCAGGCAGGCGTGATCACCGTGACCAGTGGCGCCTTTGCCGGCAGCTACTTGATTGTGCGCCGCCCGGAAGGATACTCGGACCTGGCGCGCGACCTGTTTATCAAGCTGGAAAATCCCGATGGCCTCGGCGCTGTCGGCTCACTGGATGTCGACGACTTGTTTTATGTGCCGAACGATATTACTGGTCCGTCTGCCATTTTCTCGTCTGTCACGTATCGGACCGATGACCGGGTATTGAGCCTGCACGGAACGGGCCTATACACCTTGCTGAGTTCAAATGAGACCAGCGCCACGGATATCAAGGCGAACCTGAACTGGGCGAAACTGCGCTGGGATATCAATGGCGATGATGCTGCGACTGCCGATGTGACGTTCTCCGTGGACGACATCGAATCCGCCAAAGTCACGCGCGATGGCCTGAAAGTGGTACTGAAGCCTGCCAAGCATGCGGAAATCCTCGCAGCCGGCGGTTTTGGCAGCCAGAGCACGGCCAAGGATAAAATTGATATTGCAAACGGCTTCCTGCGCGACAGCGCGGGGAATGTTAGCTGGTTTGATGGTGTGGACAATATCTGGCTGAGTGTTGGCACCAGCGTCGACCTGGGCACCGGCGGTGCGAGTGCGCCATCGGTCGAGGCCGATTTCGTGACAGTCAATGCCAGTGCAGTGGCATCGACGGCCACTGTCGATTTAAGCAACGTCCATGCTGGCAGGCTGGAAGTGGTTGCTGTGGAGCCAGGCAAGACCATCACGCTGACGAATGCCGACCATGTCGGTGCCATCGTCGGTGGCCAGAATCTCGCGCCATCGGGGGACATGGTGGTGAGCAGCGGCCATGCGGCCTACATTTCCACCGGTAATGGCAATGATCAAATCACTGCCACGGGCATCAAGGCTCGCATTAATACATCCGGCGGATCGGATACCATGACCGGTGGCAGCGGCACGTACGAATACGTGTTTTCCTCCGAAGACTTCAAGGCAGCCAGCGTCGCTGAATTGATTGCGTCAGCCGATACCATCACGAACTGGACCAGCGCCAAAGCCAATTCGATCGACTTTACGAACGTCAAACTCGCCGTGGTTGTCCACAGTGTTGCGCCGGCAGCGGGCAATGCGGCGGTGTCGCATGCGGGCCTGGCGACCTTTGATGCTGCTGACAATACGCTGGCGCTCAAGCTGCAGGCGGTGTCTGCGGCAACGGCCAAGGATCCGGCCGGTACTACCGTGGTCTTCAACGATGGCGGTGACAGTTACGTATACGTGGCAGGGAATACTGCGGCGGGCATCCAGGCCGGTGACGGTTTGATCCGCTTGACCGGTGTTACGGCTGGCGGCTTGCGTATCGATGGCGGGAATGTGGTGGGCATATACGCCCAGGATACGACTGCGCCGACAGCGAAAATTTCTTTCGCTGGATTCATGGAGGATGGGGGACACATTTATTTGAGTGGCGATAACTTTGACTCGCTGTTCGAGAGCACTCCAACTGTTAACGTGGACATCAAAAATCAGCTTGACTGGAGCAAGCTGTCGCTGATGATGCTTGACGGCGCAGGGCTTACCACGAAGATTACCCTCGGCGCTGACGATATTGTGGCGGCAACCAAATGGGCCGTGCTCGAGAACCACATAGAGGTACAGTTGGCGCCGGCTGCGGTTGCCAAAATTACCGCCGCGGCCGGATATGGCATGCCCGTTGCCGATCAACTGCATGTCGAAGCCGGCTTCTTCCGCGATCAGGTCGGCAATCCCGGTACTGCGACTGCTGATACGGTGAGCTGGCATACGTCACGCACCGTCACGATGGAAGGCAGCGCAACGCAGGCGCCCAAAGCAATTACTGAATCGGTGTATTTCGACTTGCCGGCGAGTGGCAATGCGAATATCGATGCCAGCCATATCCTGTCTTCTTCTGTCGGCGTCTATGGCGGGCAGACTGGCGCGACGGTGGCGGTAACGGGTCTGCAAAATAATGTCACTTATTTCAGTGCATTTGGAACGAAGAGTAATGTCGTCGTCTCCGGCGCTGGGGGGCTGGTTGGAGGGCAAGGTAATGACATCCTGACGCGGGTATCGGCGACGGGGGGGGGCATCAATGGCGGTGCTGGCGCGGACACGATGACAGGGGGCAGCGGCTACAACTTGTATATTTTCCTCCCGAACGAAGATTTCGCGGCGACCAGTGTCTCCCAGCTGATTGCCAATGCGGATACGATCACCAACTGGAAAGAAGCAATTAACGCTATCCCTAACGAGCTGAATTTTGGTACGACGCAGTTGAAGACCACCATGCATGGCGACACGACCGTGGCGGGGCGGGCATCTGTTTCAGCGGAAGGCTATGCCACGTTCGACGCTGCGGACAATACGCTGGCGTTGAAAGTGGCTGCAGTCGTGAATGCCGTGGGAACAGACTCGGTTGGTACTTCCGTTGTCTTCAACGATAACGGCAATGCATATGTCTTCGTGGTCGGCAATGCCAGCGCCGGTGTGCAGGCTGGCGATGCGCTGGTCCGGCTGAATGGCGTGCAAGCGAGCGGCTTGTCGATCTCTGGCGGCAGCTACATCCGCAGCATACAGGCGGCTGATACGGCTGCGCCGGTCGCCACGATCACCAATGTGGAGTTCAAGGTAACGAACGGTACGCTGCTCGTGACCGGTGAAGGCTTCAACACGCTGCTGAGCGCTGGTGAAGGTGCGGCAACCGATGTGAAAGCCTATTTCGACTGGAGCAAGCTGGCATTGAACCTGGGCGCCCAGTCGTTTGGGACGAATGTCGCCAACTTCACCAGCGCCAAGGTGCTCAATGACGGCACGCTGCAGATCGAACTGGGCACCGCGCTGGCCGCTTCTATGGCGGCCGCATCGGATGCGGATCCGACGGCGGACATGACCTTCGCGGTATCGGCCGGGTTCCTGAGGGATAGGGCGGGCAATGTGGATGCATTGGATGCCGCATCGGGCATCGTCTATCGGACGGCGACGGTGGCGGTGACGACGGACGCCGTACGGACCTTGCCAGCCTATGCCGATCATGTGACCGTGGAAGCACAAGTGGCGTCGGCCAGCGTGGATGCCAGCGTCACCCGGGCCGATGCCATCAGCACCGTCATCGGCGCCGGCAAGTCGCTGACGGTGACCCATCTTGACCATGCCACCCAAATTTCCGCGTTGGGCCAGAACGGCAACCTGGTCGCTTCCGGCAGCGGCGCGACCCGCTTCGAAGGCGGTAACGGCAACGACGTACTGACGTCGACGTCGACCGGCGATGTCACCTTCATCGGCGGCTCTGGCGCCGATACGTTGACGGGTGGTATGGGCGCCAATACCTTCGTGTATAACGGCCTGAACGGCGAATTCAATACGGATAGCGTGGCGGACTTGATTGCCAGTGCGGATACCATCACCAATTGGGACACCGGTACCGGTAACCAGATTTACTTTGCCGGCAAGGAATTGCATGGAGCCAACGTTGCGTCCGCATCGTCACTATATGCGGGCGTGACTGCCAACGCTTTGGCCACGTTCAGTCCGTCAAATAACACGCTGGAGAGCAAGATCGAGGCCATCAGCAGGACGTTGGTCGCTGCGGATGATGGCACGGCGGTGGTATTCAACCATGGCACTGATGCTTATCTGTATGTGCGCGGGAATAACATAGTGGGCGGACAGGCCGGTAACGCACTGGTCAAGTTTGCCGGCATGACGTCGGCAGGATTGTCGTTCAGCGACGGGATGGCGACTGGTATTAGTGCCATCGGCATCACACTGACGGGTACCAATGACGCCGATACCTTGGTGGGAACGTTGAAGAACGATGTCCTGAAGGGCGGTCTGGGCAATGATACGCTGCACGGTGCCGATGGCACCGACACCGCAGTATTCAGCGGCGCATTCGCATCGTCCATGGTGACCAAGACGGACGGCGGCTATACCGTCCAAGGTCCCGATGGTACCGACAGCCTGGTCGGCGTGGAACGTCTCAAGTTCGATGACAAGTCGCTGGCGCTGGATATCGATGGCGTGGCGGGCAAGGCTTACCGCCTGTATGAAACGGCATTCAACCGGACGCCAGACCTCGCGGGCTTAGGGTACTGGATAGCGCAAATGGACCGTGGCGTTAGCTTGTTGGACATGGGAAATGCGTTCGCCCAGTCGGAAGAGTTCAAAGCTGCGGCGGGAAATACGTCCGTGTCGATCATCACGTATTTATATGATGCCGTGATACACCGCGCGCCCGATCATGCCGGATTGGATTACTGGGTTAGTGTTCTGGACCGTAACCTTTCCACTGTCGGTGAAGTCATAACTTACTTCTCTGAAAGCCCGGAAAACATCGCCGGTACGGCCAGCTTGATTGGCCAGGGAATTGAATACATTCCATTCGGCTGATGGCTCTTTTCTGATTGATGACCTGTGCAGCGTAGCCGTTTTACCGGCTGCGCTGCATTGTGATCGTGCATCGTCCTTTCCTATCATTGGCACCGGCCCCTTAACCAGTGCCCTCAATACAACCGCCAGCCAGCTGTCCTGCTGACCGCTATACCGACAAATTTCATGACTACTTCCGCCTCCCAACTTCAGCAACTGTACGTTACCTATTTCAATCGTCCCGCCGACAACGAGGGCCTGGGATATTGGACTGGAGTGCTGGAACAAGGCGTCAGCCTGGCCACGATTGCGGCGGATTTTGCCAAGTCATCGGAATACCAGTCGCTGTATGAAGGCAAATCA
>Ga0307408_100001757_pt1 | contig 15810 bp, 14 predicted proteins | sample 322Cmetagenome_FD_202116 | JGI IMG/M metagenome (GOLD analysis project Ga0307408, IMG submission 202116) | Maize rhizosphere microbial communities from greenhouse at UC Davis, California, United States - 322HYB-C-3 | ecosystem: Host-associated > Plants > Roots > Rhizosphere > Soil | place...
ATTTCTCCTTATCCAGCACATGAAGCAAGGTCAGGGGAGCGCTGAGTCGTTGCGAGGCCCATGCTGCGTAATCGCAGACCGTCAATGAGGATTGTGAGTTATCAATGCATGCCATTACGTGGATCATTGTCGTTCTCCTTAGTGGCTCATGAGCTTGTCGATGGCACCGGGCTTGTCATGCACGCCGAAGCGGTCAACGATTGTTGCGCTGGCTTCATTGAGACCTAGCACTTCAACCTCAGCGCCTTCGCGTCGGAACTTGATCACGACCTTATCCAGCGCTGCAACGGCGGTGATATCCCAGAAATGCGCCTGTGTGAGATCGATGGTGACCTTGTTGAGCGCTTCCTTAAAGTCAAAAACCTCAGTGAACTTGTCCGCAGAGCTAAAGAACACCTGGCCCACGACGTGGTAAGTCCGATGCGATTCCGGCTCTTCCTGAGTGCTCTTGATATCCAGGTAGTGCCCAACCTTATTGGCAAAGAACAGCGAAGCCAGCAGCACACCTACCAGTACGCCGTAGGCTAGGTTGTGAGTGGCCACTACGACCACGACGGTCGCCACCATGACGAGGTTGGTCGACAGCGGATGCTCTTTCAGATTGCGCAAGGAATCCCAGCTAAAGGTGCCGATGGACACCATAATCATCACAGCCACGAGTGCCGCCATAGGGATTTTGGAGAGCCATTCGCCAAGAAATACCACCATCAGCAGCAGGAAAACGCCGGCACACAATGTCGAGAGACGGGTGCGGCCACCAGATTTCACGTTGATGATCGACTGGCCGATCATGGCGCAACCTGCCATGCCGCCAAGCATGCCGGCAGCGATGTTGGCCACACCCTGGCCTTTGCACTCGCGGTTTTTGTTGCCGGTGGTATCGGTCAGGTCGTCGACGATGGTCGCGGTCATCATTGATTCGAGTAGACCCACTACTGCCAACGCAGCCGAGTACGGGAAAATGATGCGCAGGGTTTCAAAGTTCAGCGGCACTTCGGGCCAAAGGAAAATCGGCAACGTATCCGGTAGTTGGCCCATGTCACCGACGGTGCGAATATCCAAACCGAGGTAAATGGCGACGGCAGTCAGCGTCAGGATGCACACCAACGGTGACGGAATCAGCTTGCCGATCTTCGGTACGTATGGGAACAGGTAGATGATCCCGAGGCCCGCTGCTGTCATGGCGTAGACGTGCCAAGTGACATTGGTCAGCTCAGGCAATTGCGCCATAAAAATCAGAATCGCCAATGCGTTTACGAAGCCGGTGACTACCGAGCGTGAAACAAAGCGCATCAACGAGCCAAGCTTCAGGTAGCCGGCAAGGATTTGAAGTACGCCGCATAGTAGAGTCGCGGCCAGCAGGTACTGGAGTCCATGCTCTTTTACCAGCGTAACCATCAGCAGTGCCATGGCGCCTGTCGCCGCCGAGATCATTCCTGGGCGCCCGCCGACAAAGGCGATGACAGCACAGATACAGAAGGAGGCGTAGAGACCGACTTTGGGATCTACCCCGGCGATGATGGAAAAGGCGATGGCTTCTGGGATTAGCGCGAGTGCGACCACCAGCCCCGCGAGCACGTCCGCACGGACGTTGGAAAACCACGTTTGTCTAAGTTTTTGCAGCATAGAAATATCCAAGGCAAAGCATCGCGCACGCCAAGGGAAAGGCGAGCGAATCGATACAAGTTCAAATTTTGAGGATTTTTTTGCTGTGTGCTTAAGGTGTAAACCAGGCGTACAGCAGTGCGCACCCGCGAGCGAGGCTAGCGGAAGCAGGTTGTTGCGAGGGGGCGTAGCGCTAAGGCGGCGTAGGCTGCCAGTAGATCGTTTGGAGTACAGTCATGCTGATGTTCCTGTAGCTCAAGGGGTATGCGAAGCAGAAGTATATAATGAAGCCATCGTCGATTGCGACCCGCTGACAAGCTCCGCATGACCTACGTCAGATACAGGCTTATTCAATGGGTATACCTGCGACCGGTTCTTGTCTGAGCTGATCTGTGTGCTGAGAGGTGAGTTGGCCAGACGGTTACATAAGGGGCTTCCCCCGGGTGGGATCAGAGGCATGTCGGAGCCGTTGGGTGCCTGAGGCGCGAGGCATGGGACATGCGCCAAGCCAGTCCAATATTCGACAACCACGGAGGTGGCAGGTCGCATTCACTCGTCATCAAGTGCCATGCGATGCTGTTCAAGATGGCCAACCTCGCGCTGCCAGGCGTCTAAGAAATCAATCCAATCCTGCAAGTAGAACCCTTCCGAAACTCTAGCTGCGGGGCCCAGCGCAAGCGCGAAACGGGACTTCCAAGGCTCTGGGATTTCTCTATCCCGAACGATCCAGCATCCGACGGGATGCGCCTCCCTTGGTAGTTCTGCAAGCTGCTCGAAACCGAGCTGGCATTTAATTAGAGGGTGCTCGCGATCTAGCCTTTCGAGGTCGTCAAGTCGTTCTAAAATCGCCGAAGCGCTTTGATCTCCTGGCTGCTTCTCAGCGAGCTGCCAAATCGCCTCCCGTCGTTCCCGTTCTCGCAGCCAAATTTCGTTCATAACGATTCCATGTGAGTCCGTCTAGGGGGACTGGAGCGCGTATTATCCCACGCTCTGGCCAGCGTTAAACAGCTTGCAGGTCGGATGAATCACCAATTCGGGGAGCCGATGGCTATGGAGAAGCACGTAATTGGGCTAGAGCGTCGTAACCTTGCTGAGCTCGAAGTTGTCGAACGTTTGGCTGCAGCGATTGGGGCTATGGCATTTGAGGCTGAGGTTTCGCTGTTATTGCGCTTGCACACCGTTGATCCCGAGTGCGCGATTCAATCGATTAGTCGCTTTATGCATCCTTCGTTGATTGGGATGAGTGATGTTCCTTTTTTAGTCCTGCAGCGGCTGGCTGATGAACTGGTAGAGCGGGAGCCCGCGCTGTTGCAGCGTCCGAGCTTTCGGTGCAGGAATGACCATGAAACAGCTCTTCCCCTTGAACTATGGTTTGCCATCGTCCGGCACGCGAGAGAATATTTTGATCCGGCGGAATCAGATGCGGCATTTTTAGTTGCCAAGTTGCGCGAAGGCTTTACGAGCGAGGAAGCGTTCCGTGCCCTTATCGCGTCGAAGCGATCCAAGTAGTCGCTGTGCCTGCGACAGGTTGTTGAGGACTGCGGCAGCGCGTTCCTGGATGATTCAGAAAAGGCTGGTCAGTGTCAGCCCAGGCTGTCAGCTTGAGGGCGCGACTGTCTCCTTGCTTCTCAACTCTTCGACTGGGGATCATGGTCATCTAACTGTCGAACGAAATTCTCTTAGATCGGCCAGGGGTGATATTGCTGCCTTGGCGCTCTATCCCTTCCAGAGCCAAGCTTGGCCGGCCTGCTGGATCAGTATTGCCTGATAGATCTTCAGGCGCCCAACCCATGCTCCAACCGCCGGATCAGACCCAAGGCTTCCTCAACACGAATATCGATCGGACGTTTATTGCCGAGGGTTCGCAGCGGTTTTGATAGCCATCTGATTGCCAAGGCCTCGTCGCCGAACAAACTGACTGCTGCATCGAGGAGCTGAGGATCAATCGTACCCGACCAATCACGACTTTTAGGCGTTATGCTCATGGCGTCTTCAATGGCGGCAGCAAGGGTTTCTAGGGCATCTCCGAGGCGAGCATTTTCACGAAAGTCTCCTTGGCTTGGCTGGTGCTCCTTGCAGTGACGCAACAGCGCCTCCGCGTCATTGTTGTTCAAATCCAACTTAATAAGCATTTCAATTCCAGAGGGAAGCATCAAGGGCCTTAGAGCATTCTAAATGCCCCAGTCCTTTGGGGACGGGCCATATCCAAAAAATAGGTCGTCAGCTAGCTCTCAGCGCGAGCGTTGCAACGCTCGCTGACCGACTTGGTGCGTTGTGCATGGACAACAACCCGGTCGAAAACACGATCAGGCCATGGGCGCTTGGGCGCTCCAATTGGTTATTTTACGGGTATCTGCGCAGTGGCAAACGAGCGGCAGCGATTATGAGTTTGATCCAGTCGGCGCGCATGAACGGAAATGATCTATATATGTACGTCCGTAGTACCTGAGAAGCCATCGAACAAAGGGCTTGGCCCTGCAGAGATAGTGGAGGAAAGGGACGTAGCCAAGGGAAACACCAACAAGCCTCCCGCGCCCCGGACACTGAGCCGGATCAGTTGCGTCGATGGGACTTGAAGGTGTACGTGAAGCAGCTCGAAGGAACAAGGGCATGCAGTTCACGGCTTTGCTGCACCACATCACACCGCAGTTATTGGTGCAGAGTTTCTATGCCCTGCGCCGCGATGCAGCGGTAGGCGTGGACGGCATGTCGTGGCGGGGTTACGAGGAAGGTCTTCTCCAGCGGGTACCGAGGCAGGAGCCGTATGCGGTAATTCCGCACGTACGGATCTGTGCGGGGGGCGGCAGGTGACTGCCATCCCTACCGCGCCCCCTGTAAGCTCGTTGCAGACTATTGCTAACAAGGAACCACATGGAGAAAAAACTCTTTACGTTGAGGCGAAGTGCTCATTCGCCCGCGAACGCTATCCTCACCATCGGTTGTCTTGGTGCAGGAGATCTCCAAACAGGTCGATCACGCTTGCAAGGCCTTCATGACCTGCTCCTTGAACTCGACCCTGATCGGTTTGAATACAACCGAAATTTCGCACATCTCTTTGAGGCAAAAAGCGCCGCTGAATTTGGCGCAGCATTCAATGACATTAATGATGTGTGCAACATTGGGATCTCTCCGATCCTGATCATCGATGGTCACGGGGATGAGCGCAGGGGACTACAGATGCCTAGCGGTGAATGGGTCTCTTGGAGCTCGCTGCTGGAATGTTTTCAGGCCATCACAAAACGTACTCAAGGGCAACTGACAGCAATCGTTGCCGCCTGCCATTCCATGGCAGCAGTCAAGTTGGTGCGCGCAGACAACAAGCTGCCGTTTTCGTTTTACTATGGCTACCCTTCGACGATACCAGCCGGGGTTGTACAGGACGAAACTGAAGAAATTTACCGCAGCCTTCTACAGGATCGAGGAAAAATCTTAGTCAGCGGACACAATTTAAAAATTCAATCTTTCTCGGAGTACGACCACATAACGCCCGCCCTGGCGTCGGCTCTCCTACTCTCCAAATCTCCTATGTTGTCCGCCAAGATCCAACCGGAGCTTTCACGCAACAAACTTAACAAAGAGCTTTCTGTTGCAATGGCCCGGGCAGATAGACCGCTTACGGGCACCCGGCGACGAATCAACGAAATGCTGGACTCGGGAGAACTGGCGATGCGAATCGTCCGCAACCTCATGCATGACACCGAAAGACTGACACGGGTAATCGAAGATATTTCGGCTTTCATGAACGGTTTGCCTAAGCAGCCTATTGCAGACGAATAGGACTGATGCGGTATTCGACGGGTGGCGCAGTGAACCTAGAGGCTGGCGTGAGCAGCAAAACGCAGCCTTCAGCTTTCCCATATAGTGCTAGAGCCTTTTCACACGCGGTATTGGGCAATGATGGAGCTGGATTGCGGGCGGTTCGCCAACGTCGATTGCAGGGAAATGCTGGTATTCGTTGTCGTGTATCACGAGCGCGGCGTCAGTAAAGCTGCCAAGAAGCTGGGGCTGGGTCAGCCAGCCGTGAGCAACACATTAGCTAAGCTGCGGGTCAGATTCAGCGATCCGCTTTTCTTGCGTCCAGGCTTCATGCCAACTCCCAAGGCTTCACAAATCGCTGAGGTCGTGATGCCAATGCTCGTCCAAGTTCAGATGGCATTTGGGGCCATCGAGAAGCTCTGATCGCAATCATGTCAATGCAAGGCGCTAGCATCCACTACGACCTCCCTGCGCAGCCTCCCAATCCTCGCCGCTAATGAGACCGCGCACTTGCGAGGTTATGGATAAACCTCATTTGAATATCAGCAGATCAGAAATTTGGAGAGCACATGCGACTTTGTATTTTCTCGGGTTCAAGCCCTGGGCGATTGTCACTTTACTCACCAGGCATGGAATCGGCATCACCAGCCGGTGTAATGCGTAACGAGATATCCCCACAGCTTCAGCGCATCTCCATCTGCCCGGAGCAGTCGGAGCGCTTCAGCTGCCGAAATCTTGGTGGGGCAGCCTCCCTTCAAGTAAAAGTCGTCCGTTCCTTGGGAGTAGAGGTGCAGCAGAGTCAGAACCATCACACGCTGTACGTTAGTCATCTTTCGATACGAACTGCGCATTGCCTTTAACGCCTCAGGAAGAGGCTCTGAGCGGTCATAGTCGTAGCCGCAAGGGCGCATGGTGTAGTGGCTGCCTTCGCTGCCGTAAGGGCTGGCTTTTGTGAAGCAGGCATCCAATTGGTACTTCCTGACAATGTCCCAAGCAACCGACCCAAATTTTTCCCCCCGGTGTGCGGCTGACTCAAATATCGGGGCGGGGATGCAGCAGACCATCGCCAAGGCTGCATTCTCGGTGCCGTCCAGACAAGGCATTTTTTCAACCAGATCTATTAGGGTGTATCCGGGAAAACGACCGGCTGCGAAGGTCGGGTTAACGGCGGCATAAGCGGCAAGGGCGACGGGCTTTTGGGAGTGATGCACATAGCAGTGGCTCGCGGTGTGCACGTCTGTAAACGCCCAGATCCCTGAGGACACTTCATGGACACCTAGACTGTTTAGCAATTCTGTCGCTTCTGCCGATTGGTCGCTGGAGTAGTTCATCCTGGCAATACCCGTGTAAGTGTACGAGATGCTGGCCGGTGAACGATTTGCCTGCCAGCCGAACCTTCCTGATAAGCACCATAGAGCATTCGGTGAGGTTAAAAAATACTCACCAAAATGGTGAGCGTTCCTGATGCCTCCCGACGGGGATCTCGTGACTAATTCGTCGTGGGAAACGAGTTGCCTGGGCGTGCGCAAGGTCGGCTTATCAGGTGGGGGGGTGCTGCTTGAAGATGGAGGCAGCGTTACAGCAGGCAGCGCGTTCCTCAGCCAACTGTTCTGACAGGTGGAGGCTTAGAGCTGTTTGGCGATGTTTTGACTTGGGAGGACGCTGCACGGCTAGGCGTGCAGCCAATTCATCCCCTAACAGCAATATTTGATTCTGGGCCCGCGTGATTGCCGTATAGAGCAAACTTCGATCCAGTAGTCTGCTCGGAATCACAGGCACAATCACGATGGGCCATTGCGAACCCTGAGCCTTGTGAACACTGAGTGCATAAGCCAGATCACATGATGGCAGTAGATCTTCGGTTAATGGGCGTCGTACTCCGTCATCCCAGTTCACCCATGCAATGGCAAAGCCGCAAATATTGCCTTCCTCATCATGCAATGGAGAAGGTGGCTCTTCAATCTGTGTGATTCGCCCCAAGGATCCGTTCAGTATCCCAATGTCCCAGTGATTTTTATTGCTCACAATGGGGTCATTCAGCCGGAGGCCTGTTGAGATAAATCCACCCTCGGCATCGCTCCAGACGTGCAGGGGTAGGGCGATACCATTCGTAGCTGCTTGGCACATCAGGTTAAGCGACCCAACTCCTAACACACCGTTGCGAAGTGAGCATAGGATTTGCGTAGACTCTGGAGCCTTCATGTAGAGCCTGACGATATTCTCAGCTACAGCTCTCAAACCCTCGGTTTGCTGAGTTTGAGGAGAGCTGGCCAACACCGCTTCCCCCTGTTCTACAGAAGCATTCAGAAATGCCACAGGACGCTTTTCATCCTGGCCGACCTGCGGCCATATGCCTTGTCGAACCATCTGAGCGAAGGTGGCGATTTCATTGCCATGACGCATGACTTGCGTCAAACGAGCATGAGGTATTCGTGGATGATCAATTAACTCATGGAACACCAGCCCAGGGCCCACAGGCATTAGTTGATCAGCATCCCCAACCAACAATAGCCGTGCATCCGGAGGGAGGGCCTGGCACAGCCTGTACATCGTGATGACGTCCAGCATGCTGGCCTCATCGATCACCACGATCGTCTGTCCACCAGCCATCAGCAGGTCTTTGGAGTAGAGGAGGCTGGCCAGGGTTCGAGCGGGGCGTTGTGTGGCCTCCTTCATACGTTGAGCCGCGCGGCCCGCGATTGCTCCTTGGAGCACAGTGATGCCGGATTCGTCGAAGTGTCGGTAAAGTGCTTTGAGCAACGTGGTTTTGCCAACGCCTGCACCGCCGCTTAACAGGACAATGCGATGGTTTGTAATTCTTTGAAGTGCGTGATGTTGCTCATCGGTCAGCTCGATGTGTTGGCCAGAGTGCTCAATATCCATATCGGACTGGCCAGTTCTTTTGGGCAAGATGCTGCTGTGGGAACTGTTGTTTGAAGTGTAGGGCAGTGTGAACAAGTCCGACGATTGGTTGGTCAGGCGCTCAGTAATCGCGCGAGCGATAGTGGATTCCATTACCCAAGCGCCCAATTGCTGAAATTGTTGGTCACCATGAAGCTTCACCAGTATCCCGTGCTTCTGGGCTTCGCTCAGGGCGATGGCTGCTGACGAGGAAGGGGCGTTATTTGCGGTACTCAGAAGCAATTCCACGCGCCGCAGCAGGACGTGTCGAGGCGGCGCGGTATGACCTTCATCGAACAGCCGGTACATTGCTTCTTCAGTTGCCCCAATCAGTCGACGTGGGTCATCTGCAGTCAGTCGATAGTGGCCTAGGGCGAACGCGTCGACTCCACGCCACGATCCTGAAAAGGAAAGCAGGCGGTAAGGGTCTTCGGCCAGCGCGTCTTCGAGTTTGTCTTCAAAATGGTTGATGGCATGTTCTGCCACGGAGTGAGGGATTCCATAGGCGTGAAGTCGTTGAATTACGGTGCAGTCACCATAGGACTTCCATCCGCTCACTAGGGCCTTGGCAGTTGCTTCGCTGATGCCCTGTACGGATGCAATCAGATCAACACGACCTTCCTGCAAAAGCTCGTGAAGACCTGCTCCGAAGGTTTCCCACAGGCGACTGGCTTTGGAAATGCCGATGCCGCTGAACCGTTCACCGTGAGCTAGCAAGGTAATGATGTGCCGCCCATTGGGCAGCGCTAGTTTGATGTCGGTAGCGTCGATTTGACGCTCCGGAATTTTGATCCCATTGTGTTCGCGCACATAGATGCTGGGCGTCCCGCTTACATCCCACCACTGGCCAACCTCCACGGCTGTCGTGATGTGCAAGCGGTTTGGCACAGACACCACATAATGCTCGTCGGTGAACGCAGTGCCATCGAGATGAATGGCGGTGCCGTAGAAGATACAGCCGCCTCGACCGAGCGGATTAGCGCTGCGGATCGAAAGTACTCGGATTCGCCTTTGCACAGTAGAAGCGCTGGTCATCGTGGAAGCCGCCCAGTGATGCTCAGGGCTTCTTGGAGAGCCGACAGTTTTGCCAGCTGTCGCCTGAGTTCTTGAGCCTCAGCACGTAGGATGGCGTTTTCTGACTGGAGGCGGCGAACAGTCGATTCCAGGCTGGATGACTTTCCGCATCTGCCTACGGCTTTGCTTGCTATGACCTGTTGATGGTCGGTGGTGGATCTAACCCTGTCGTTGTCGCTCCGGAGGTTGAGGGCATCGACTGCCAGTCTGGATTCAGATCTCTCGAAGTGATCCTCAACCTTGGATCCGTTATCAACGTCGCCGTTGAGGCTGGGCAATACATATTCTCGGCGAAGCCGATCTTCTAAGGCTTGGAGCTGTGCCTTGATTACTGGATTTTGCCGCAAAACTGATTTGGCAAACCCGCATGCAAGTGCTATCTCCTCCCTATGCAACGACCCGCGATAGACCATCTGGGAAAAGTCGTCATTGGTTCGGCTGCTAGCCCAGTCGGCAAAAGCTTGGGTGTTTTGCCTGCTACTTCCCATGGCGCGACTCCCAGGAATTGAGTCTGCTGCTCGCGCGGGTATCTTGGCGCGGAATAGCAACTTTAAAGTCGTTAAAGTCTGGGGAATTTAGGTATGTTTGAAAACGGATGGCGCGTGGGTTCATTGGGATGAGGTTAAAAGCCATGTCCACGCTGCTAGCAAATCGGGTCATCAGGTCTGTGCTCTGTAAATAAGTGGATTGCTATACTTCCTGTGCCACCTCATTTCCGAAAGACTGGAGTAGCTCTCTAAGGGCGGTAACGTGATGTTTTTGTAATAAGACATTGAGTGTGACTTTTTGTCTAACTCTATCCCTGTGAAATTGCAGGCCTACACTATCTAGAATGACCTCATCAAACAGAATATTTAGAGCTTCCTTTGCCATGTTTGGTAATCGAAAAGAGGGAAGTTGGTTCTCTCCAGCTGGGCTTGGCTCTCCAAAGCCAGATCTGATGATTTCATCAACCGGAATCCCTGGAAGAGTTCTTAATCCTCTCTCTATTCTTCTGCGGCTAGCTATGGCTTGGTCTCTTTCATCTTCCAAAAGTTGAACATAGGCCCTTATCGTCTCATCTGGAATCAGAGGTTTTTTTACCGTGTCCTTGCGTCCTATTTCGAGCCGTTGACCAGAGGCTCTGGATTTCACGTAGTGGATCAAGAGCTTGGAGTTTCTAATGGATTGTGCTTTGGGCCCGCTCCATTCATGATCAATACAATACCGCTCGATCGCGCCAGCAGAAATTTTCATTCTCTGAGTCTCAAGATAGTCAGCGGCTTTCTTCACTTTGGTAAGGGAGTCTTTTTGACGCGGGTTAGGGGACTCCTCAAGCAGCTTCACAAACAATGCATCTTGTGAATCAATTGCGGTCATCCGAATAACTCCTCTTCGTCTTCACCGTCCTTCGCAGACTCTAGCCACGAGTGGGCGACAGGCTTGAGGCTCATGTAATCAGCCATTCGATTTACGCTATCATGATCAAGAACACCAGTAGAGGCTTCTAACGCCAGGGCCTTGATAGTTTCTTCAAGTGCTGGGTAATGCATAAGAGGGGAGGCACCCGACAAGACGTCCGTAAGGTTGTTCGATTCGACACGCTGAAGAATCAGGGCGGACAGGAGGTTGCCGGCCTCATGAGCTTTGTCTTGATCTAAAGTGAGTAAAAACGGCGAGATACCGTTCGCCAGCATCATTTTAGACAGTATCTGATGCTTATCAATCTCGGCTTCCCGGTTTGTAAAGCCGGTAGTAAATTTACTCAGCTGCGTAATTTGGTCTAATAGAGCGAACTCGTGAGACTGTTCCATTGTGATTTTAAGATCAAGCGCGTCACTCTTCGTCATATAGGGTACGGGTACCATTTGACCTTTATCAGTGGCTATGATTTTGGCTTTAGCCTCCATGTATTCGCTAAGCTTTTCTAGAGATTGTTGAGCATAATCGTACCGGGATGCCCATTCGCTTACGTCTATCTCAAGCTCGCGGTTCAAAAGGTCAACCCGATCCCGAAGTCGGCGAGCCTCCTTTTGCCGACCCTCATCCTCTGCATCTATGCAGGCATCATTGAGTCGGGCAATCTCTAATCCTTTCTTGCGGATCGTGTACGCCAAGTTGTTCACAGCAGTGATCTGCCCGAGGAGATGGGCAGGGCCAGTGATCCAAAATCTGCATAGACCACAACGCTGCCCCCCTGGAACGGGGCCGTATTTGTTCTGAGCGGGGTTTTCAAGCGCTCCCCCATTGCTGCAGGAGGTGCCAGGGCAGATTCCATCGGGGTTGATTGTCCAAACCCCGTCACCCAGCATAAGGGCATCAATGCCTGCCCCTGTACCAGCCCCTACTGGCGTCAACAGGAACGGAGCCAGCTCCATCAGAGCCTCGGTAAACAACTCAGAACCTACAAAATCTTGATTGTTAATCATCTGGTCATGGGCAACCTCAAGGTACTCTCTGAGTTTTGCTGGGCTGTACTTCAGATAGTGCAGGGTGGTGACAAGAACTTGATGGTCAGCCACAAACATTTGTACAACTTCGAGAGGGACGCCTGCCTCTATTAGGTTTGTGATGCCACTGACTCTGAGCGAGTGTAAGTCCACAATCCATTTAAGGCCGCCACGTGCATTCTTAGTAATGAGTTTGAGTTTTTGTCCATACTTTTTGAAAATTCTATCTTCGGTTATGCCCAAGAGCTTGGTGTAGAACCTAGCGAGCTTCTGATAGTCAATGGGTAAGCGAGGGTCAGACTTGGTGGGATCCCGGAATAAGGGGCACACCGTAGGCCCGTCAACAACGTTAGGACGGTTCAAATCTCTTACATCGTCTTGATAATACCGATACTCTAATGGGGCTTTAAAGGGTGGGAGATACCGATCTTGCCAAGTTTTTTGTGCCGTCCAAATTTCCTTTAGCTTAGGTGATACATATGGTATCTCATAGCCTGTGTTCTTAGGGTGATAAAGTCCCGCCTTGCTAGTGTTGATCCAAGCGATAAGGTTCTCAGTCCCCCGAAAGCCATCTTGATGAAGTCTCATTGCGCCCTGTTCACGCCCCTCTATTGCGTATTCCGATAGGTTAGTTCTATAACTATTTGTGGAAGGGTCGTAGATGAATTCGTCAAGATCACCAGAGTCCAGCCAGCGGCCTTGATGACTGCGTATGGGGAGTTCAAGAATGGTATATAAGCAATGCGCCAATCCTGGGTAAAAAACCCGAGTATGTTCACCTGTGTTGTTATCGACGACCAGCACCTCTGCCCTTGCGTAAGACCTGGGGAATGCGTAATCGTCTTCCGTTATTGCTGCTTTCATCTCATTGATAATATAGGGCGGTAGGGAATCACGATAAGTTCGGGCATTTGTTGCAGTCTTGCCGAACGAGTCAGTGCTGAGTATAGGCTCAGGGAATAGGCTTAGCTCGTGTCGATTGATGCTGTCGAGGTAATCGCGTGACCATGTGAAAAACTGGCGCACTATGGCCAAGTTAGCGTTTCGAGTTCGAGGGTCTTTCAAATTGCGGATAAGGAAGTCAAAGTACGTGTTCTTATTTATAAGACGAGCATCATAGATATGTGTTCGTCTCTGCACCTCCCAAGGACACAAGGGAGGGGAGTCGAGTGTGAAGAGAAAGTCCCCTAGTCGATTTAGTACATCGATTTGCGTTGTGACCCGGGCAGTGGTTCGAGACTTGACAAATAGTCTGAAACACTCTGCCCAGTTCCCCATCTCTGGACGCTCTGCAGTCATCCAGGTGAATAGTCCGTCCGATCTTGAGCGAGTGTCTCCCCAGCGACTTTTACGTTCGCCTCGCTCAAGGGTAACGGCTTCAGCAGGACACGCATGGTTGAAGGCCTTCAAGAAGGCAAGGCAGGATGTTCTGAGCCTACCTTGGTAGTTCCGCAATACCTTGGGTTTCCCTTTTGATGCATGTTCCTGCTGTAGCTGCTCATCAAGTAAAACCTCAAATTGCTCAATAAGCTTGGGGGAGATATCGTCTATACCCCTCATGGTTGAACTGGCGAAACAGTTGATGATGAAAGTATAGCTTTTATCAGCGAAGCCCAGAGCTCCAGGCGGTACGTAAATTTTCTCCGCCAGATTTTGTTTTGTGGGGCAATAGGACGAGTCGGCGAATAAAGTCCACTTGTTGTTATTTCTCCATGCTCTCAAGTCAGTGGGGAAGAGTAGATAGTCGCGATCCCAAAGGTAAGTCAGGAGCTCATGGTAACGATAGTGCGCGCGGCTGTTTTCGACCGTTTCGGTTTGTAGTAAAGTTACAATGTGATTCAAGAACTCCTGAGTAGATGAAAAGCTGAATGAGAGTTTGAGAATGCTGTTAGCCATCACAGGCTTCATAAGCCTTATAGCGGCCACGGCCTCGTCCCGATTCTTGGGTTGAAAGGTGGTAAGTAACTTAGTTTGCTCTTCAATAGGGATTTTAGCCATTTCGGAGAGAAGCTGTGCACCCCGTGATTGAGTTGAAAGCATCCTTTGGAAAAACTCAGTTTTCAGATATCTTGGGCCACAAGATGGCCCAGTTTTTGAATTTCTAAAAACTGGACTGAAGCCCGCTGTTATTCCAATAGACTCATCGATCTGCAAAATGCTATCACGCCAGTAAACTGCAATTCGTTCAGCCTCGTACGATGCTATGAGACCTCTCAACTCATCTAGGCTAAGTTCTTCTGTCAGCGCTATCTCCTTGAGGCTTGTGTTTAGTTTAACGATTTTTCCACTGATCGGGGCCTTGAATGAGAGTATAGCCATGCTATTTCCCGCCAGTGATTTTCTTCACGGATTTGCAGAAGTCTGGAATGCTTTCGGCCAAACGCTTTTGGCCCTCCTCCAACTCCTGACGTGCAACTTCGATATCTAGTCTGTAGTAGACTTCAGTTGAAGAGATGTACGCGTGTCGCATGATTATTTGAGTTACCTCCTTGCTGAGCCTCAAGTGGGATGCGCAGAAATAACCAAAAAAATGTCGCGCGCCATGCGGGTTAACCCCCTTTTTGCTTCCTTTGAGTCCTATCTTGGTGGCGCAGCGATAAAATGACTTGTCCATGTTGGCCATTTTCAACGGAGTGCCGAATTCGTCTCCGTCTTTAATGTTGACAAAATAGTATGGGTGCTCATCTCGTACATGGCTCCTGTATTGTTGCATGTACTCCGTGTGTAAGTGCGCGAAGTACTCGCCTATTTCAGGAATTAGCCACTGTAGGGTCGCTTCCTGATTGTCACTTTCAAAAGTCATTCCCTTCCAGCCCGCGTGAAGGGGATGACTTGGGTCAAGCTTGTTGCGAGGCCCCAAGTTATATCGCTGTTGAAGAAACTCAAGCCGAGTGCCTTTCTGTTTACCGACGTACTTTTCGTCCCATTCGTACACCCCCTCAACTGGATCCGCTAAACGTACCACCGCTACACCATTTCTGATTCTTATATCTGTGACGTACAGATGGAAAGGCTCAGACTTCCTAAGTCCGCCAAAGAATAGCAGTAATAGAAAAAGTTTATCTCTTGTGGACGATGCCGCCCTTATAAGCGCCAACACCTTGTCGGCAGGGAAGTGTTTTGGGGTTCTGTTCTTTTTGTTCTTCTTTCGTGGTATTCGATTGGTTCTGGTGGCGACTATGCCTCGGGCTTCCTGAGTAAATTGCTGAAGTTGGAAGTTTCTGTCCCATGTTTTTTTGATCGCCATCTTTGAGTTGAGAGTTTGCTGTTCCTTTATGCCGAGGTCGGAAATCAGCTTCATCTCGATCGGATTAATCGGAGTGTGATCGAAGTTGCCTGCAGCAAAGTCGGTAAACTCCAGTGCATAACGATAGTCGTCGATGGCCGTGTTCCGGCCTACTGGTGTCCAACCTAGTTGGATGTCTCCGAACTGCCTGGCTTCAAGGAAGCGAAGCACCATTCTTTCCAACTGCTCTGGGGTCAGCGCCCGACCTTTCTCAACGATCATGTAGAAATCGTATAGGCGGCCCACGGCTTTCACGGATTTCTTGATTTTCTGGGGGCTGGCGACGTCGATCAGCATCTGCTCTCGCGTCCACGCTAGGCACAGGAGACTCACCTCGCCGTCCTCTAGGACAAGTACGGGCACCGCGCTCCCCGTGGCTCCTTCGGCGACGTTGATTGAGATGACTAGGTGAAGCGTCCGCTTTGCCATGCGTGTCCCGGTATACTAGTAGGGGGTCATGCAGGTGTAGGACAGGAATAGCGGTATGTCAAATTCTTGTTGTAAATCAGGATGTTATCGACGATTTAGGCATATATTGACTGGTTTCGAAGCGGTACTAGTTTCATTAGTTGGACTAGTACAGGGTCTATAACGATGGCAAACATGAAGCCGCGCGCGGCGTTGGCCCAGTCGGCGCCGATGGCCAGGACGCTGGCGATGTCGAAGGCGCTGACGATCTTGCCGCTGGCGCCAAGCTTGATCTTGTCCCGAAGGTTCAGGCCCACAAGGGTGTTGTGCACGAACAGCAGGCCCTCGCGC
>Ga0307408_100001758_pt1 | contig 15809 bp, 9 predicted proteins | sample 322Cmetagenome_FD_202116 | JGI IMG/M metagenome (GOLD analysis project Ga0307408, IMG submission 202116) | Maize rhizosphere microbial communities from greenhouse at UC Davis, California, United States - 322HYB-C-3 | ecosystem: Host-associated > Plants > Roots > Rhizosphere > Soil | place: USA...
ATGTCGACGAAATCGAGCAGTTCGCGTGGACGGACCACGAGTGGATCCAATCGCGCGCCGATAAACAGACGCCGCGCGCGCCGATCTCGATCTACGAAGTGCATGCCGAATCGTGGCTGCGCGTCGCCGAAGAGGGGCAGCGCGGTTTGACCTGGGAGGAACTCGCTGAACGGCTGATTCCCTACGTGAAAAGCATGGGCTTCACGCATGTCGAGTTCATGCCGATCGCCGAGCATCCGTTCGGCGGCTCGTGGGGTTATCAGCCGCTTGGCCAGTTCGCGCCATCCGCCCGTTTCGGCAAGCCCGAGCAGTTCGCGCTGTTCGTCGACAAGGCACACGCGGCCGGTCTCGGCGTGATTCTCGACTGGGTGCCGGCGCACTTCCCGAACGACGCGCATGGCCTGATCGACTTCGACGGCACGCCGCTCTACGAGCACGCCGATCCGCGCGAAGGCTATCACCAGGACTGGAACACGATGATCTACAACCTCGGCCGCAACGAGGTGAGCGCGTTCCTGGTGGCGTCGGGACTCGCCTGGTTGAAGCGCTATCACGTCGACGGCCTGCGCGTGGATGCGGTCGCCTCGATGTTGTATCGCGACTATTCGCGCAACGCCGGAGAGTGGGTGCCGAACATCTACGGCGGCCGCGAAAATCTCGAATCGATCGCGTTTCTGAAGCGGCTGAATCATGAAGTCGGCTATGTGCCAGGCGTTCCGGGCGCGATCACGATTGCGGAAGAATCGACCGCATGGCCAGGGGTGACGGCGCGCGTCGAAGACGGCGGCCTCGGCTTCCAGTTCAAGTGGAACATGGGCTGGATGCATGACACGCTGCACTACATGCACGAAGACCCGGTGTACCGCCAATACCATCATCACATGATGACGTTCGGCATGGTGTACGCGTATTCCGAGCGTTTCGTGCTGCCGCTTTCGCATGACGAAGTGGTGCACGGCAAAGGCTCGCTGCTCGGCAAGATGCCCGGCGACCGATGGCAAAAATTCGCCAACCTGCGGGCGTACTTCGGCTTCATGTGGACGCATCCGGGCAAGAAGCTGCTGTTCATGGGCGGCGAATTCGGCCAGATGGCCGAATTCAACCACGACGCGTCGCCACACTGGCATCTGCTCGACGATCCGAACCATCACGGCGTACAGATGCTCGTGCGCGATCTGAACCATCTGTACCACGAAGACCCCGCGCTACATCGGCTCGACAGCGAGCCAGGCGGCTTCCAGTGGCTGGTAGGCGACGACAGCGGCAACAGCGTGTATGCCTACCGCCGCAGCGATGGCGAGGGGCGCGAACTTGTCGTGGTGTGCAACATGACGCCGGTGCCGCGCCTCGGCTACCGGATCGGCATGCCGCGCGGCGGCCGCTGGACAGAAGTACTGAACACGGATGCCAGCGTGTATGGCGGCTCGAACATGGGCAACGGTGGCGTGATTCATACCGACAACGCCTCGAGCCACGGTTGGCCGAATTCCGCCGCGCTGACGCTGCCGCCTTTGGCGACGATCGTGTTGCGCGCGGATTGACGGATGAGGAGTAAGGCGAGCGCGCGGCCGACGGGCGGCGCGCTCGTTGCATGAAATCCCACGAAAGCGTTCATAAAACAGAACAAGGAAGGGGAATCATGTCGCATGCAATGCCCGACCGGCTTCTGCCCGGTTCGCCCTATCCGCTCGGCGCCAGCTGGGATGGCCTCGGCGTCAACTTCGCGGTGTTCTCGGCGAATGCGCAAAAAATCGAGCTTTGCCTGTTCGATCCCACCGGTCGCAAAGAGATCAGGCGCTTCACGCTGCCCGAATGCACCGACGAAGTCTGGCACGGCTATCTGCCCAACGCGCACCCCGGCACCGCGTACGGTTTTCGCGCGCACGGGCCGTATCAGCCGCAGCATGGGCATCGCTTCAATCCGCACAAGCTCCTGCTCGATCCGTATGCACGCAAACTGGTCGGGCAGTTCCGCTGGTCCGACGCGCTGTTCGGCTATCGCGTGCATTCGAATCGTGCCGACCTCTCGATCGATCGGCGCGATTCGGCGCCGGCCATGCCGAAGTGCGTCGTGATCGACGAGGCTTTCGACTGGTCGCACGACAAGCGCCCGAATGTACCGTGGGGCGAAACCGTCATCTACGAAGCGCATGTGCGCGGCGTGTCGATGTTGCGTCCCGATTTGCGCCAGCACGAACGCGGCACGTTCGCAGCGCTGGCGGCGCCGGAATTCATCGAGCATTTGCTCAAGCTGGGTGTCACCGCAGTCGAATTGCTGCCGGTGCACGCGTTTCTGAACGACCGCTTTCTGGTGGCGCGCGGCCTGCGCAATTACTGGGGCTACAACACCGCGGCCTTTTTTGCGCCGGAGCCGTCTTATCTGAGTACGCACCGGCTCGACGAAATGCGCATCGCCGTGCGCCAGTTGCACGCGGCCGGCATTGAAGTGATCCTCGACGTGGTCTACAACCACACCTGCGAAGGCAACGAGGCGGGGCCGACCATCTCGTGGCGCGGCCTCGACAATGCGAGCTACTACCGCCTGGTTCCCGGCGACGAACGCCACCATATCAACGACACCGGCTGTGGCAATACCGTCAACGTAGTGCACCCGCGTGTCCTGCAGATGGTGATGGATTCGCTGCGCTACTGGTCGACGAAGTTCAATATCGACGGCTTCCGTTTCGATCTCGGCGTGACGCTCGGCCGCGAGCAACACGGCTTCGATCCAGGTTCGGGTTTCTTCGACGCGCTGCGCCAGGACCCGATCCTGTCGGAACGCAAGCTGATTTCCGAGCCGTGGGACATTGGCCCGGGCGGTTATCAACTCGGCAATCATCCGCCGGGGTTCGCCGAATGGAACGACCGTTTCCGCGACACGGTGCGCCGCTTCTGGCGCGGCGACGCGGGCCTGCGCCCCGATCTCGCCGCGCGGCTGACCGGCTCCGCCGATCTGTTCAACCGGCGCTTCAGGAAACCATGGGCTTCGATCAACTTCGTCACGTCGCACGACGGTTTTACGCTCGCCGATGTCACGGCCTACGAGCACAAGCATAACGAAGCGAATCGCGAAGACAACAACGACGGCCACAATGAAAACTGCAGCAGCAATTGGGGCGTGGAAGGTCCGAGCGACGATCCGGCGATACTCGAAACGCGCAAGCGCGTGGCCCGCTCGCTGATCGCCACTCTGCTGATGGCGCTCGGCACACCAATGGTGCTGGCCGGCGACGAATCGCTGCGCACGCAGCACGGCAACAACAATGCGTATTGCCAGGATAACGAACTATCATGGCTCGACTGGGATCGCATGGAGTCGCCCGACGGGCGGCAGATGACCGAGTTCGTCGCGCGTCTGATTGCATTGCGCAAACAGCACCCGCTGCTGCGCGAAACGCGCTTTCTGTTCGGCGACCGCGAAGTACTGCCCGGTCTGTACGACGTCGGCTGGTTCGATGAACACGGCGACCCGCTCACTATCGAAGCCTGGCAAGACCCCGAAGGCCGCGCGTTCACGCTGCGTCGCGCGGGACCAGGCTTGAATGACGAAACGGAAGTATTGTTGATGATGCTCAACGCTTCGGCGGACACCTTGCGTTTCGTGCCGCCCGCGCCGCACCTGGAATGGCACGTGCTGCTAGACACGGCTGAGCCCGAAAGCGCGCCGCATCCGCTGACCACGCCCGACATCGAAGTGGCCGCGCATAGCCTCGTGATGCTGGCGGCGCAACCGGTCGGCGAAGCGGATTGGCAGACGGGCTGGAAGGCCGGCGCGCAGCACGGGCCGCGTTTATTGACCGCCATGCCGCCCGATCCGGGTGCGCATATGCCGGGTAGCGATACGTCGCCGTCCACGTAGGCGGGAAGCAAAACCGAATGGTGATGAATCATGTCCGAAAGTCCGATTGATCCGCACGCGCACCATCACGCGCATTGCCTGCCGTTCAGCGCGCAGTTGCTGGGCGCAACAGGCGCGAAGCCGCGCACCCGGTTTCGCTTCTGGGCGCCTTCGTGCAGGAAAGTGCAGGTGGAAATCGAAAACGGACCGGCCCAAGGCACGCACGACATGACCGCGGCCGGCAACGGCTGGTTCGAAACGACCGTCGAGAGCGGCGCGGGCACGTTGTATCGCTTCCGCCTCGATGGCGGACAGGCGGTGCCCGATCCCGCGTCGCGCTTCCAGCCGCAAGACGTGCACGGACCGAGCGAAGTGATCGATCCGCGCGCGTACCGTTGGGAGCATACGAACTGGCATGGCCGTCCGTGGGAAGAAACGGTGCTGTACGAATTGCACGTCGGCGCGATGGGCGGTTATGCCGGCGTGATGAAACGTTTGCCCGCGCTGGTCGCGCTCGGCGTCACGGCAATCGAATTGATGCCGTTGAACGACTTTCCCGGCCAGCACAACTGGGGCTACGACGGCGTGTTGCCCTATGCGCCCGATTCAGCGTACGGCCGCCCCGAAGAATTGAAAGCGCTGATCGACGCCGCGCACGGCCTCGGCCTGATGGTATTTCTCGACGTGGTGTACAACCACTTCGGCCCGGACGGCAATTATCTGCACGAATACGCCCGCTCGTTCTTCCGCGAGGGCACGCACACGCCGTGGGGCCCCGCGATCGATTTCGACCGCTGCGAAGTGAGCGACTTCTTCACCGACAACGCCGTCTACTGGATCAACGAGTACCGCTTCGACGGCCTGCGCTTCGATGCGGTGCATGCCATCGACAATCCTGCATGGCTGCGCGATTTATCCGACCATATCCGCGCGAAAGTGCAGCACGGGCGGCATGTGCATCTGGTACTGGAAAACGAGCGCAATAGTGCAAGCCTGCTGGAAACGCATTTCGACGCGCAATGGAACGACGACGCACACAACACGCTGCACGTCCTGCTGACGGGCGAAACCGAAGGCTACTACCACGCCTACGAAGATCAGCCCATCCGCCGCCTTGCACGCGTGTTGTCGGAAGGCTTCGCGTATCAGGGTGAACCGTCACCCATTCACGAAGGCGCGCCACGTGGTGAGTCGAGCGGGCATCTGCCGACCACTTCATTCGTGATGTTCCTGCAGAATCACGACCAGATCGGCAATCGCGCATTCGGCGAACGCCTGCGCACACTGACGTCGGACGATGCCTTGCGGGCGGCCACCGGTTTGCTGCTGTTGTCGCCGCAAATTCCTATGCTGTTCATGGACGAGGAATACGGCTCGACCCAGCCGTTTCTGTTTTTCACCGACTACACGGGCGAACTCGCCGACGCCGTACGTGAAGGACGGCGCCGCGAATTCGCCCGCTTTTCTGCGTTCAGCGACGAACAGCGTCGCGCGCAGATTCCCGATCCGAACGACCCGAAAACCTTCGAGGCCTCGTCGCCGCCTGAGCCTGTTCAAAGCGCGTCCGCGGACGACAACGCGAAAGACCGGCTCGACTGGATGCACTTCTACAAATCCGCGCTTGCCGTGCGGGCAAAACTGATCACGCCGCGCCTGTAGCATTCGAAAGCGCTCGGCGCAACCGTGCTCACCGCCGCAAACGGCGACGATGCCGATGCGCTGATTGCCCGCTGGAAACTCGGCGACGGCGAGACCTTGTCGATCGCGTTGAATCTCTCGAAAGAAGACGTAGCGTTTCCCGATCCGCCAGCCGGCAAGGTAATTTTCGAAACGCCGCCGCGCGTGCGCGAGCAGGTCGACGCCAAGGTGTTGCCGTCATACGCGTTTGTCGCGTGGGTAAGCGGCGACGTCAGCGATTACGCCATCGGTCACGATGCGCGCATCGCGAGCCAACAGGAGCGCCACGCGTGAGCACCCGACGCCCGACCGATACGATCACTACCCTTGCCACGCGCGCCGGCTTCGAGGTCGAGTGGCAGGATGCGCACCACACGACGCAGCATGTACCGGAGAGCACGCTCGCCGTGCTGCTCGAACGGATGGGCTTGCCCTGCGCCAACGCCACGCAGATCCGGCACAGCGCGGCCACGCTCGACGCCGAACTGTCCGGGCGCAAATTGCCGCCGTTGATGACCGCGGAGGTCGACCGCGGCATCGCGCTGCCGGCTGCGGCGATCAAATCCGCCAGTCACTACCGGATCGAACTCGAAAGCGGTTCGATCATCGACGGCCGCTTCACGGTGCCGAAGGGCGCGGAAGCATTGCTCACGCCGATCGAAGAGCCCGGCTACCACACGCTGGTGATCAACGATCAACGCATGACATTGGCCGTGGCGCCGTCGCGCTGCTATACCGTCGCGGATGCATGGCACACGCTGCATGGCGGCGGCGCCGCGCAAACGGCACAACCGGCACGACCGGCACAAACGCCGCCGCTGTGGGGCATTGCCGCGCAGTTGTACGGTCTGCGCCGCACTGGCGACGGCGGCCTCGGCGACTATACGGCCCTCGCACAAATGGCGACCGAGAGCGCGAAGCGCGGCGCGCATGCGCTCGCCGTCAGCCCCACGCACGCGATGTTCAGCGCCGAACCGGGTCGCTTCAGCCCGTATTCGCCGTCGTCGCGTTTGTGGCTGAACGTCACGCATATCGACCCTGCCGCCGTGTTCGGCGAGGATGCTGCGCGCGCCGCGCTGGAGGCCGCGCAGGCCACCAGCGCATGGTCGGCGCTCGAAGACTTGCCGCTGATCGATTGGCCGAGCGCAGTGGTGCTGAAACTGAAGGTTTTGCGCGCGCTGTACGAGAACTTCTGCACTCAGGAACGCGCAGCCGGCACACCGCGCGCGCTCGAATTTCACGGTTTCTGTGAACGTGCCGGTCGCGCGCTCGAAGATCATGCGCGCTTCGAGGCGTTGCAGGCCGTGCAGTTGGCGCAGGAGGACGGTAAGGGCCACTGGCGCGACTGGCCCGAACCGTTGCGCGATCCGCGCAGCGCGGAAGTCGAAGCCTTTGCCGAAGCGCATCGGCATGAAGTCGATTTTCATCTGTTTCTGCAATGGCTCGCCGCCAAGGGTCTGTCGCACGCCCAGCAGGCCGCGACCGATGCCGGGATGGCCATCGGCCTGATCGCCGATCTCGCCGTTGGCTGCGATAGTGCCGGCAGCCACGCATGGTCGTATCGCGACGACATGCTGCAAGGTGTCTCGGTGGGCGCACCGCCCGATCTGTTCAACCAGGCCGGACAGGCTTGGGGTCTCACCACCTTCTCGCCGCGCGCGATGCGCACGCAGGGCTTCTCCGCCTTCATCGACATGCTGCGCGCGGCGTTCGCGCATGCGGGCGGCATCCGCATCGATCACATTCTCGGTTTGCGGCGCCTGTGGCTCGTGCCCGAAGGCGAGAGCGCGCGCAACGGCGCCTATCTGCGCTATCCGCTCGAAGACCTGCTGCGGTTGATCGCGCTCGAATCGTGGCGGCATCGCGCAATCGTGATCGGCGAAGATCTGGGCACCGTGCCGCCCGGCTTTCGCGAACGGCTCGAAGAGCATGGTCTCGCCGGCATTCGCGTGCTGTGGTTCGAAGGCGCGGAAAGCGGCAAGGGCTTCAAACCGCCGTACGCGTGGGATCGCAATGCCGTCGGCACCACCACGACCCACGACCTGCCGACCGTGGCGGGCTGGTGGCGCGGCAGCGACATCACGTGGCGCAACCGGATCGGCCAGACCATGGCGCGCGCCGATGGCCGCGATGCGGAGCAAGTGGCGCTGGAAGAACGCGCCGCCGATCGCGCGCTGCTCTGGCAAGCGTTCCAGCAGGCCGGCGTCGCCGCGCCGGGCGTGGCGGCGCCGCCGCCCGACGAGGCGCCCGTGGATGAAGCGCTTGCCTTCGTCGCCGCCACGCCTGGGCCGCTCGTCACATTCCCGCTCGAAGATCTGCTGGGCCTCGTCGAGCAGCCCAATCTGCCCGGCTCGATCGACGAGCATCCGAACTGGCGCCGCCGCGTGAGTCTGCCGATCGACGCATTGTTCGAGGACGACGCCTTCAACGATCGCCTGCTGGCCGTCGACCGCGCGCGCCGCGGCGCAACCGTTCCCGCCTCCACCAACGTTTCTTCGGAGCCTGATACGCCATGACCGTCCCGCGCTCCACGCTTCGCCTCCAGTTCCATCGAGGCTTTACCTTCGACGATGCCGCGAAGCACGTCGACTACTTCGCCGCGCTCGGCATCAGCCACCTGTACGCGTCGCCGATCACCACCGCCGAGCCGGGCTCGATGCACGGCTACGATACCGTCGACTACACCCAGGTCAACCCGGAATACGGCGGCGAAGCGGGCTTGAAACGCCTCGTCGAAAAACTGCGCGCGCACAACATGGGGCTGATCGTCGACGTGGTGCCGAACCATATGGGCGTAGGCGGTTCGAGCAATGCGTGGTGGCTCGATATCCTCGAATGGGGCAGGCATAGCGCCTACGCGCGCCATTTCGACGTCGACTGGCATTCGCCCGATCCAGCCCTGCGTGGCAAGGTGCTGTTGCCGACACTCGGTGCACCGTACGGCGATGAACTCGCCGAGGGCCGGATTGCGCTGCATTTCGCGGCCGATAGTGGACGCTTCTATATCGGCTACGGCCCGCACGTATTTCCCGTGTGTCCGACCGACTACGCAGCGATTCTGCAAAGCGCCGACCGCGCCGATCTCAACGCGCTGGCCGAACGTTTCCAGGGTCTGACGACGCAGCCGACCGATCAGCCGCGCGCCGCCGAAGGACGCGACATGCTGCGCGAGTTCGTCGCGCAAAACGGCGCCTCGGCGATCGAGCTGGTGCTGCAAGCGTATTCGCCCGCGGATCCGGTGACGCGTGACCGCTTGCATCGATTGATCGAACGGCAGCATTTCCGTCTTGCCTGGTGGCGCACTGCTTCAGACGAAGTGAACTGGCGGCGTTTCTTCGACATCTCGACGTTGGCCGGCGTGCGCGTGGAGCGGCCCGAGGTGTTCGAGGCGGTGCACGCGCTGGTTTTCCGTCTATATCAGGAAGGCGTGGTGGACGGTTTGCGGATCGATCACGTGGACGGTCTGGCTGAACCGCGTGAGTACTGTCAGCGTCTGCGCCAACGCCTCACCGAATTGCGCGACACCACGCCATATGTGGTCGTCGAAAAAATTCTCGGCCGCGGCGAACCGCTGCGCGACGACTGGCCCGTGGACGGCACGACCGGCTACGATTTCATGAACGACGTGGGCGCCCTCTTGCACGATCCGGCCGGTGCCGAACCGCTTGCGCAAACGTGGACCGAACTCACCGCCCGCAGCCCGCGCTTCGCCGACGAAGCGTTGCCGGCCCGGCGCAAGATTCTCGCGGAGAACCTCTCCGCCGAACTGGACCGCGCGACGCGCGCGTTGCATCGGATTGCCCGCGACTCGCTCGCGACACGTGATTTCACCTTCACCGCGTTGCGGCGCGTGCTGACCGAACTGGTCGTGCATTTTCCGGTATATCGGATCTATTCGCAGAACGGCGTGCGCAGCGCCGCCGACAACGTGTATTTCGATCAGGCACTGGCAGGCGCGAAACAGACGCTTTCGCGCGCGGATCATGAAGTGCTCGACCGTGTGAACGCGTGGCTTGGCGAGAGCGCCGAAGAAGTATCGAATCCGAATGCCCGCGGCAATGCGCAAGCGCAGCAGCAGGGTCCAGCTGGCGCGCCGCCGAGTCATGCAGGTTCGGCACGGCGCACCGCGCAAACGCTGTTCGCGCAACTGACCGCACCAGTCGCCGCAAAGGCGATTGAAGATACCGCGTGCTATCGCTATGGCCGTTTGCTCTCGCGTAATGAAGTGGGCTCGGACCCGGGCGAGTTCGCGTTGTCGGTCGAGCAGTTTCATGCGGCGAATCTCGAGCGCTCGCAGCGCTTTCCGCACGCGATGCTCGCCACGGCAACGCACGACCACAAGCGTGGCGAAGACGTGCGCGCGCGCCTTGCGGTGTTGAGCGAAATCGCCGACGAATGGAGCGCGAAGTGGCGCGCATGGTCGACGCTAAACGCACCACATCGCCGTGCTTTGGACGGTACACCGATCAGCAGCGTCAGCCACGACATCAGCTACGACTGGGCACCCGGCCCGGCCGCTGAAGCGATGCTGTATCAAACCCTGGTGGGTTGCTGGCCGCCCGGCTTGCAAGCGGACGACGAAGCCGGCATCAAGGAACTCGCCGAACGGGTCGCGCAATGGCAGTTGAAGGCGCTGCGGGAAGCGAAGCTGCAGACCAACTGGCTCGCCCCCGACGAAGCCTACGAAGCCGGCTGCCGCGCTTTCCTGTTCGACATCCTGGCGCCGCAGCGGCGCGATGGATTCCTGCGCGAATTGTCCACGTTCGTCACGCGGATCAGCCGCGCGGGTGCGCTCAATAGTCTGCAACAAACGGTGTTGCGGCTGGCGTCGCCTGGGATTCCCGATCTTTATCAGGGCACGGAGTTATGGGACTTCAGTCTGGTCGATCCAGACAATCGCCGGCCCGTCGATTTTGCCAAACGTGAAGCGTTGCTGGCGCAGACACCCCCTTCGGATTTCCTCGCGGACTGGCGCGATGGACGGGTCAAGCTCGCCGTGGTGCAACGGGTGCTGGCCTTGCGCGCCCATTTGCCGGAGTTGCTGAGTCAAAGCACGTATCTGCCGCTGGAGGTACGCGGTCCGCATGCGGCGAATGTGATCGCGTTCGCACGGCGGCATGGGAATGCGTGGGCCGTGGTGGTGGCGAGCCGGCTTGCTGCCGGCTTGCTCGGCGACACCAGCGAACCCGATGATCTGCCGATGGTCGATCCGGCTAAATGGGGCGATACAGCCATCGAGATGCCGACGGATCTGGCCGCACGAGCGCTATTCGACTGGTTGAGTCCGGCGGCACCCAAGGTCGACGAAAACGGCTTGCTGTATCTGCGCGATGCGTTAGGCGCAATGCCTATCGCGGTGTTGGTGGAAGACGGTGTGCCACGCAGTTGATGCGCGTTTGCTGAAGGCCTGGCTTGCAGGGGCGGTGAAAGCACACGTGCTTTAACCGCCTTTTTTGTCGGCTCACGCAACGGCTCCCTGACCGGCGCGCTCAGCGCTATGCGTCACGCCGACGAGCCGCCTTGCTGTGCACGTTTGACGGCTTCGGCCATCTGTTCCGCCACACGCCTCGTGTCCCAGTACACCTGCCCTTTGTACATCCGGTCGCCGCGCAAGTTGAAGCGGTCGACACCCTGCCAGTTGAGTGCCTGCCCGGCCACGGTGGCCGATGCCCGCCATTCGATCATGACGGCGTCGCCGGTGGGCGCCCATTGAAGGACGTCGACTTTCAAGTCCGGCAGTTGCGCCAGGACCTGACGGAAATGTTCGATGACGCCTTTCCGGTCGGCCGGCTCCGTCATGGGTGGGATCAGGTTTTGTGTGTCTTCGTGCATGAGGGCTTCCAGGTTATCCGCGACGGGGTGCTGCCACTCCGAAGCGAAACGTTGCACAGCGGTCCTGGCGTTGGCCAACTGCTCCGCGCTCGGGGGAAGGTATTTTTCTGCTGACGTCATGTGGGTTTGCTCCTGAATGGGTTGCTTACCTACGGTGTTGTTGCCGCGGGTGTTCAGGCCGCGGCCAGAAGGCTGATTTGACATACAACTCGATTTTCACATACACCATGTATGTATACTACAATCAGAATGTGAAAAATCAAGGGATAAAAACGAAGCTCATGCCAAGCGCAGCCCCAACCCCAAAATCCCGTCGCGAGGAATATGCGGACGCGACCCGGCAAGCGCTCATCACCGCCGCGGGCGAGCTATTCACGTCACAGGGGTATCAGCAAGTCGGAATCGAAGCCATCGCGCGCAGCGCACGCGTGACTCGTGGCGCCTTCTATCATCACTTTGCAGACAAGGCCGAGTTGTTCGACGCGCTGGTGCAGGCTCTTCAGGCGGACGCTGCATCCAGAGTCAAAGCCGCCGCCGAAGCAGTTCCTGAGGCAAAGCGGATAAGCGCGGGCATTCGCGAATTCCTGGAGATCTGCACCGAGCCCGCCTACCGGCAACTCGTCATTGAAACCGCGCCCGCCGTGCTCGGTCCGGCACGATGCCGCGAGATCGAAGAAGCGCACGTGTATGGTCTGCTGATCGGCGCACTGACGAATCAGGTCTCCGGCAAGGAAAAAGCAAAGGCGTATCTCGCCGCGCGCATGATCGGCAGCATGGTGTGCGAGGCGGCACAATTGCTCGATGGCGCGGACGACCCGGTCGCCATGAAAGCGGACGCATTGAAGCTCGTTGAAAGCATGGCCGGCGCGCTGACGGCTGACAGGAACCGGAATACGGCAAACCGCAAGTAAGCTGTTGTCGTGCCGGCCGGCAAACCGACGTATAGCAGCAGCAAATATCCCGTGTCGCTCCGTGGTACGGACGGCGACTTTACTTGAGCCATGCCGCGGTCGACTTACGACGAGTACGGTGACGAAGCCGGTTAAAGTGGTTCAAGGCGGTGTAGGGCGGCTTGAGGCGGCTTAGCCGCCTTCATCGTCGAAAGTTTTCGGATAAACGCGCACCAGCACGATGCGCGGTCCCTTCATCTTCTTGATTACCACGTCGAAGCGATCGAATTCGATGCGCTGCCCTTCGGTAGGCAGATCGTTGAGCGCCTGAATCACAAGGCCGCCAACCGATTCAGCCCGGCCTTCGTCGATGTCGATCCCAAGCGCACGTTCCAGTGAGACCACCGGCAAGCTGCCCTTGCCCATCAAGGTGCCGTCGTCCATACGCGTCCAGTCGGCGTCGCCCTGGCGGAATTCGTCGTGAATCTGCCCAACCAGCGCGCCGAGCAGATTGTCCAGCGTGAGGAAGCCGATCGGCTTCGCGTTCTTATGGCCCACCAGCGCGAAATGCGGCGCACCTTTGCGGAAGCGGCGAAACAGTTCGAGCGCCGGCATATCCGGTTTGACGTACTGCACGGGGCGCGCGTATCTGGACAGGTCGTCGAGCGTGCTGCCCGCGTGCCGCGCCAGCAGCAAGTCCTTCAAATGGATCATGCCGGCCACGCGCTCGCCGGAAGCGTCTTCGAACAACGGATAGCGACTGAAACGATGCCGCGCCACCACCTGCATGTTTTCGCGCAGCGGCAAATCGCGCCGCAGGCCGACCATTTCATAAGACGGACGCATCAGATCCGACACCGTCATGCGCGAAAAATCCAGCGAATGCGCGATCGTGTTCCACTCGTCCTGGCTGTAGGCGCCATCCGGTGAACCGAGTTCAGTCGCGACGTTGGCGCGGCGGCCACGCAGGATCAGTTTGAGTTCGTCGGTCGAGTAATGCGAATCGTGGCCGTGCTCGCCGTTGAGGCCCGCAAGTTTCAGCACCGCGTTGGCACTGGAGTTGAGCACCCAGATCGCCGGATACATCGCCCAGTAGAAACCGTACAGCGGCGTGGCGGCCCACAGCGAAACCTTTTCCGCTTCACGAATGGCCAGCGATTTCGGCGCCAGTTCGCCCACCACGATATGCAGGAACGATATGCACGAGAACGCGAAGAACAGCGAGATGCCGTGGATCAGCTTTTCCGATTCCACTCCAAGCAGGCTAAAGACCGGCGTGAGCAGTTCCGCGAACGCCGGCTCGCCGATCCAGCCGAGCCCGAGGGATGCCAGCGTAATGCCAAGCTGACAGGCCGACAGATAGGCGTCGAGCCGTCCATGCACCTTCGCCAGCAAACGCCCACGCATTCCGTGTTTGGCCGCGAGGCTCTGCACGCGCGTCTGGCGCAGCTTCACCAGACCAAATTCGGCGGCGACAAAGAAACCGTTGAGGGCGACGAGAAACAATGCACCAATAAGGGCGACAACCTGGATCAAAGCGAGGGGCTCCGGCAACAAAAGTTGTCAGTATAAGACGCGAAAGCAAGATGAAAGTTAATCGTGCCCAGGAAGTGCGCCGACAACCGCCGCTCACGTGGAAATCGATGCACTCAGTGGCACGTGCAGCGCGAGCGTAACAGTTTCGCCCTCAGATGCGTCGCTTTGCTCGAAACTGCCGCCGTGCGCTTCCGCGACGCGCTTGCACAGCGCGAACACCCACGCGATCCGCTTGGCCTCGCGCGGTTCACGCGCCTGTTTGAGGGCAAAAGCTTCCAGCACATGGGGCACCGAAGCATCGTCCAGGGCGGCGGCGCTCTGATTGAAAGTGACCGTGGCGTACCACCGGGAGGCGTCCGCGCGCGCGGCCAGGGTGACTGCGGCACCCTTTGAGCTCGCTTCGACGGCAAACGTGAGCATTACCCACAGCGCGGCGGCGAGACGCTCGCGGTCGCCGTTGAGCTGCTCGGTAGCGAGTTGCGACTCGACCGTGAGCTCGACGCCACGCGCACGAGCCAACCCCGAGCGAACTTCCTCCACGGTTTCATCGAGTAGCGGATGCAGCGGAAACGGCGCCAACTCAAGTGCGAGCGATCGGGTCTCAGCGCGCGTGGCATCGACAATCGTCTCCAGCAACTTCACCTGCTGGTCCACGCCATTACGAATTCCGGTGACGGCGCGCTGCGAATTGGGATCGTTTGCATCGAGCTTGCGCTCGAGCACGTACGCCCAGCTATGGATGGCGTTCAGCGGACCGCGCAGGTCGTGTGACACAAGCGACAGCACGTGATCGCGCATGAACAGCGCAGTCTCCGCGCGCAGACGCGCGGTGCGTTCGGAGACGACGAGGCCGGAAGAAACCGGCTTGGCGCCGGTGGTCCCGGTGGAAGACGTTGTCACGATCGAGCCCTCTCAGGCAATACATGGAATATTGAACGAAACCCCATTATAGGCATGCCGTCCTGGGCAACCAGCCTGGCCGGACGGCTAACGTGGACGCAAACCGCATGCCACCTGCCAATCCTCGGCGACACGACCTCAACACGCCTACAATGTCGGTTTTACGTTTTTGACCTAAGGAGCGACATATGTCGACTGTGACTACCGAATCCGGCCTGAAATACGAAGACATCGTTGAAGGCACCGGCGCCGAAGCGGTTGCCGGCAAGACCGTCAGCGTGCACTACACGGGCTGGCTGACCGACGGTCAGAAGTTCGACTCGAGCAAGGACCGCAACGACCCGTTCGCGTTCTTGCTGGGCGGCGGCATGGTCATCAAGGGCTGGGATGAAGGCGTGCAAGGCATGAAGGTCGGCGGCACGCGCAAGCTGACGATTCCGCCGCAACTCGGCTACGGCGTACGTGGCGCGGGCGGCGTGATTCCGCCGAATGCCACGCTCGTGTTCGAAGTCGAACTGCTCGACGTCTAAGTTTTCACTGTTTTGTAATTGCGCCATTAAGCCAATGGGTCACGCCGCCATCACCGCACCTAGCGTTTCGCTGCGCCGTTACGGCACGGTCGAAGCGTCGGACGTGCACGATTTTCACCAGGTCGTGCTCGGGCTCGACGGCGCGATGGTGATGGCGGTAGACGGCGTCGCGCAACAGATCGACGCCGGTTCCGCCTGGCTCATTCCGGCAGGCGCGCGGCACGACTACGCGGGCATCGGCGAGAACCGGCAATTGGTGCTGGATCTGCCGGCCGCCTCGCTGGCCGTGCCGGAGCGTCTGTTCGACCGCGCGCGGGCGGTCACAGTGGATGCCTCGCTCACGCGGCTCGTGCATCGGATTGCGGGGCACGCCACAGGCGGCGCTCAGACCAGCGATCTGGACGCCCGGCGTTTTCAATGGGATGCAGCCGCACGGTTGGGCGCTGCGCTGGTGGCCGATACCGGCACCATGGCCGCAGCGCAGGCATACGGCGCCGGCCTCGACTTCGCGCGCATCGACCGCTGGCTGCGCACCCATCTTTCGGAACCCCTGCGTATCGCCGACCTTGCCGCGCATTGCGGCTTCGGCATGCGGCGCTTCCATCA
>Ga0307408_100001759_pt1 | contig 15808 bp, 15 predicted proteins | sample 322Cmetagenome_FD_202116 | JGI IMG/M metagenome (GOLD analysis project Ga0307408, IMG submission 202116) | Maize rhizosphere microbial communities from greenhouse at UC Davis, California, United States - 322HYB-C-3 | ecosystem: Host-associated > Plants > Roots > Rhizosphere > Soil | place...
GCACCCGAATGAGTTGGGATGGCCTGTGCGTATGCTCCACTCTCACGTCAGATACCATCCAGAAATCGCAAGTCGGAGGATAGGAGCCGCAAGCGTTAACAGGCCAAGGGAAATGAAAAGATGATTGCGGATATCGATTTTGATGCCGAGGTTTCCCGGCTTAAAAGGAGGTTTCGGACGCAAGAGACTATCGGTTTTTTGTCCGGACTTGGTGTCTTCACGCTAGTTGCACTATTCAGTGCGCTTTTGTTTCCACATATCGAAACCTGGTCGATAGTCGTCTGGTTCATGCCAATCGCGACTTTGATTGCCATAGGCGCCTTGATCTCTTCAGTTTCCATGCAGGCAGGCCTGAGAGAAAGAGGAAATCCGCCTCATCCCATAGAGTGCTCCGCGGCATGCATTGCCTTTTTGCTGATGCGAAAGGACGAAGAGGGGCTGAGACAGTTGGGAGTCATCAGGACCGCTGCCAGTGTGTACCTTGCGGCCTTTGGTATGGCTGTTGGATTGGCCATCTTCGCGACTGTTGCCTTGTAATGGGGTGTCTCATAAGGATGAGCGAAGCAATATGAATGAAAACACATGGACATGCATGGTCTGCGGAACGTCCAATCCAATTTCTCGCAACGGATGCTCTAGCTGCCATTTCATTAAGGGGGCTACCAAACAGTCTGCCGAAGTCGGACGACAGGCCAGAAACGAATCGCCGGGTCCTTTAGCCGTGATCATCGTTCTGGTAATGCTGGGTGTGATGTTCCTGCTTTTCGTGTGGAACATACTTAACGCGAGCTGTCTTATCTGTAAATGATCGCTCGCAAGCGCGCTGCCATAAGCTCCGAATCCCGACGCTGGTTCTAAGCCGCGTCGCGAACCACCAGCACAGGCACGGGCGCCAGGCGCAAAATCTGCTCCGCGCCGCTGCCCAGCAGAACCCGTCCCAACCCGCGCCTGCCGTGGGAGCCGACCACCACCAGGTCGGCGCCCCAGAGCTTGGCGGCCTCGGCCACGACTTCGCCAAGGCGCTTGCCGGGTTCGTCGCACAGGCTCTGGTCGGCCGCCACACCGGCCGACTGTGCAATGGCCATCGCATCGGCCAGCACCTTCGCACCGCCTTCGCGCAGCATGCCGGCCACGTCGCCGGAGTAGGTGCCGTCGGCGGCCATGGCGCCCAGCTCATTGATGGCATGCAACAGCCGCACGCTGGCGCCGGTCTCGCGGGCCATTCGCAGGCCGGCGACCAGGGCCTTGTTGGAGGTCTCGCTGCCGTCGACGGGGATCAGGATTCGTTTGAACATGGTGATTGCCTCGATCTGAATTGCGATATGGGCAGTGTTGTCTCTTTGAGCCGCGTCGGTATTGACGTGCGTCAACCGGCGATGGGATTGCATCGGTGGTCTGCACACCAGCAGGCATTCAACCCAGCGCCGCGGACTCCAGATAGCCGGGAATCCTGCAAGCCCAATGCAACTCCCGCTCTATGCGCTGGCGCATGGCGTCGGCGGCGGCCGGCTCGCCGTGGGTGACGAAGGTTTGCCTTGGCGCGGATTTGAAGCCACGCAGCCAGCCCATGATTTCCGCCGCATCCGAGTGGGCCGACAGGTCGTCCAGCATGGCCACTTCGGCCCGCACCGGCACATCCTGGCCGTGGATGCGAACCGTCGGCGCGCCGCCCGCGATGATGGCGCCGCGCGTGCCGCCGGGCTGGAAGCCGGCAAACACGATGGTGTTGCGTTTGTCGGGTGCGAAGGCCTTGAGGTGGTGGACCACCCGCCCGCCAGTGGCCATGCCGCTGGCGGCAATGATGACCATGGGGCCGTGCCTGGCATTGAGCAGGCGGGACTCCTCCGGTGATTCAACGATGTGGGCTGTGTGGGCCATGGCTTCGCATTCGTCGGATGTCAGCCGCAGCTCCTCCCTGTGTTTGAGGTACACCTGCGTGGCCTTGGCCGCCATGGGGCTGTTAAGGTAGACCGGCAGCTTGCGCTGGATGACGCCTTGCGCCTTGAGGACCTGGATGCAGTGCAGCAGGCTTTGCGCGCGCCCCACCGCGAAGGCCGGGATCACCACCACGCCGCCGCGCGCTGCCGTGCGGTTGATCACCTGGCCCAAGGCCAACAGGGGGTCTGAATCCTTGTGCAGCCTGTCGCCGTAGGTGGACTCCACCACCAGGTAGTCGGCGCCGTCCATTTGGGCGGGTGGCCTGAGCACCAGGTCATTGGGCCGGCCTATGTCGCCTGAAAACAAAATGGAGCGCGAGCCGTTGTCGAGTTGCACGAAGGACGAACCGACCATGTGGCCCGACGGCGTCAGGGTCGCGTTCAGGCCCGGCGCCGGGTGCCAGTGCTTGCCGCAGGGCACCGGGTGCAGCAGCTTGAGGCAGTGCATCGCATCCTCACGCGTGTACAGCGGCAGTGCGGGCGCATGTTTTGAAAAGCCGTGCCGGTTGGCGTATTCGGCCTCTTCTTCCTGCAGATGGCCGGCGTCAGGCAGCAGGATGTGGCAGAGGTCGGCCGTGGCGGGTGTGCAGAACACCTTGCCCTTGAAACCCTGGCGCGCCAGCAGCGGGAGGTAGCCACTGTGGTCTATATGGGCATGGGTGAGGATCACGGCGTCGATGCCCGCCGCATCGACCGGCAGCGGCGACCAGTTGCGCAGGCGCAGCGGTTTGTAGCCCTGGAACAGGCCGCAGTCCACCAGCACGGTGGAATTGCCGTGGCGGAGAAGGTATTTGGAGCCGGTGACGGTGTCGGTGGCGCCCAGGAATTGGATCTTCATGGCCTCAGCTTAGGCGCGGTACGACCGGTGTATTTGATGTAGCGCAGACACGATGAATATAGTATTTCGCGCAATTGAAGGCGTAAACACGGTCCTGGACCTATTTGCACTTCTCGTGCATTGCCTGCGCGCGCTGGCGCATTTCCGGCGTCATTGACTTCATGTTCTCCTGCATCATCGCCTGCTGCTCTGCGGGAGGTTTGCCGCTCATCATCTTTTTTTGCATCTCGCACGTGGCTTGCATGTCCATTGCACCCATGTCCTGGTGAGCATGGGCGTCACTCTTTTGGGGCGCAGCACAGCCGTCCAGCACTACGGCCAGGAGAGCGGACAAAACCAACGGAACTACTCGTGTAATCGGTGTCATAGGACTTCCCTTGCAGGTAACTGCGGACTCGAAGGCCGGAACTCCACATTACGCGTGCGTCCACTCCAGCAGTTGACATGGATCAAGGTGAGGGGAACCAGATGCGCTTCGCGGGTAACAGGAAAAAAAGTGCTTGACCTTGACCCTGTGGGAAGGTTCATAGTTGCTTCATCACCTCAAAAGGACATGCCATGCTTACCTTCCAAGTCAACGATATGACCTGCGGGCACTGCGCGAGCACCATTGCCAAGGCGGTCGCCGCAGTGGACAAGTCCGCGCGCGTTGAGGCCGACATCCGGCGAAAGCGGGTGCGCATCAGCGGCTCATCATCAGCAGCGGCTCTGACCGAGGCCATCCGGGGCGCCGGGTATACGCCGCAAGAAGTCCAGGCAGAGCCTGCCGCGGCTGCTCGAACGGCAAGCGGCTGCGGTTGCGGTTGCGGCTGTGGTCCCCAAAAACCCGGCTCGGTTGACGCATGTCAAGCGCCTGCATCAGCCGCTGGCTCATGCTGCCGGTAACTCAGGAGGCCACTATGGACCAGGATCACGCACGCCCTTCATTCTGGAAGACGCCCTTCGGCATCGTCTCCACCATCGTTGCCGTGGCTGCGAGTGCCTACCTGTGGGTCGCACACCGGGATCACCTGCTCGCCTTGCTGCCCTTTGCATTGCTGGCCGCCTGCCCGCTGATGCATATGTTCATGCACCGCGGACACGGCCAGGGCGGGCATTCGCACGCCGAGAGCCAGGACAACAATGGCCCACGCAACGGCTAAGGCGGCCGAGCTCGCTTCCGGCCTGGGCGCCGTAGTTCTGGGCGCCGGCCTGGCCTTGCTGGTGCCGGACGTCTTTCGCGGATTCGCGAGCCCCATCCTCGTGACCGGGATCCTGGTACACGGGGCGGGCATGACCCTCAAGCACAGGCTGGAAACAGCCGAGCGCGAGCCGCTGCGCTGGGAGCGGGCACTCTTCTGGTTGTGCTGGCTGTGTCTGGGTGGATTGGTCGCCTGGATGCTCGTTCGGCTGTCCACGATCTGAGCCCGATCGCTCGACGTCCGGATCCAATTGAAATGAAAAAGCAGGAGAAAGCATGCAGCAGGAACACTCGTCTCATGGGAAGCATGGACATAGTCACCCGGCGCAGGACGTAGTAGCCCCGGCCCCGGTCGGCGAATACACCTGCCCGATGCATCCGCAGATCCGTCAGATGGGACCGGGCAGTTGTCCGATCTGCGGCATGGCCCTCGAGCCCGTGGTGGCAAGCGGTGACACGGGCGACAGTCCCGAATTGAGGGACATGACCCGCAGGTTCTGGATTGGCCTGGCGCTCACCTTGCCCGTTTTCGCGCTGGAAATGGGCAGCCACCTGCTCAACATCGGCCATTGGGTACGGCCCCAGACTTCGAACTGGATACAGATGGCGCTGGGCACGCCTGCCGTGCTGTGGGCGGGATGGCCCTTCTTCGTGCGGGCCTGGGCGTCGGTGCGGAGCCGAAGTCTCAACATGTTCACGTTGATCGCACTCGGCACGGGGGCGGCCTGGATCTACTCGATGGTGGGCACGCTCGCGCCCGCACTGTTTCCGGCAGAACTGCGGGGCGATCATGGGGCGGTCGCCATCTACTTTGAAGCTGCCGCAGTGATCACTGTGCTGGTACTTCTCGGCCAGGTGCTTGAGCTGCGCGCCCGCGAGAAGACGTCGGGCGCCATCAAGGCCCTGTTGGACCTGGCACCCAAGACCGCGATCCGGGTCCGTGCCGATGGATCAGACGAAACGGTTCAGATCGATACGATCCAGGCCGGTGAGCGGCTACGGGTTCGTCCCGGCGAGAAGGTGCCGGTTGACGGCGAACTCATCGAGGGCAAAGGCACCGTCGACGAATCGATGGTGACCGGAGAACCCATGCCGGTGTCCAAGGCGCCGGGTTCCAAAGTCACCGCCGGAACGATCAACCAGACCGGTGGCTTCGTTATGCGTGCGGAAAAGGTGGGGGCCGACACGCTGCTCTCCCAGATAGTGCACATGGTCGCGGCCGCACAGCGCAGCCGCGCGCCCATTCAGCGCATGGCCGACCAGGTCGCCGGGTGGTTCGTCCCGGCTGTGATCGCGGTGGCCTTGGCCACCTTCGCCGTGTGGCTGCTGTGGGGCCCCAGCCCCGCGCTGTCCTACGCCCTGATCGCCTCCGTGGCGGTGCTTATCATCGCCTGTCCTTGTGCGCTCGGTCTCGCGACGCCCATGTCCATCATGGTGGGGGTAGGGCGCGGTGCGCAGCATGGGGTGCTGATCCGCGACGCCGAGGCGCTGGAGCGCATGGAGAAGGTCGACACCCTGGTGGTCGACAAAACAGGTACGCTGACCGAAGGCCGGCCCAAGGTTGTGCACATCGAGCCGGTCGCGGGGGTTGAACCTGACGACGTTCTCCAGAAGCTCGCGAGCGTCGAACGCGCCAGCGAACATCCGCTCGCGATGGCCGTCGTGGCCGCGGCCCAGGATCGCAAGCTGGCCTTTACGGAGGTGACCGATTTCGACTCTCCGGTTGGCAAAGGCGTTGTCGGTCGTGTTGGCGGGGTTCAGCTTGTGAGCGGGGCGGCCAAATTCCTTGCCGAGCACCACATCGACGTGTCGCCGCTCCAGGCGGCGGCAGAGGAACAGAGGAGCCGGTCCGCCACGGTGATCTTCGTGGCGTGGGATGGCCGGCTGGCAGGCTTCGTCGCCATCGCCGATCCGATCAAGCAGACCACGCCTGCCGCCCTCCATGCGCTGCGCGAAGCGGGTATCAGAATCGTGATGCTGACAGGCGACGGGAAGACAACTGCCCTGGCGGTGGGAAAGCAACTCGGGATCGACGAGGTTGTGGCGGAAGTTTTCCCCGAAGACAAGGCGAAGATCGTCCAGCGCCTGCGCAGCGAGGGACGCATCGTCGCGATGGCGGGTGATGGCGTGAACGACGCGCCCGCGCTGGCCGCCGCGGAAGTCGGTATCGCCATGGGCACCGGCACGGACGTCGCCATGGAAAGCTCGGGGGTGACGCTGCTAAAGGGCGACCTCATGGGCATTGCGCGCGCGCGCCGGCTCTCGCGTGCCACCATGCGCAACATCCGCCAGAACCTTTTCCTGTCTTTTGTGTACAACGTGGCCGGAGTGCCTCTGGCTGCCGGGGTGCTCTACCCGTTTTTCGGCTGGCTGCTATCACCCGTCATCGCGGCTGCAGCCATGGCGCTGTCGTCCGTGAGCGTCATCGCTAACGCCTTGCGATTGAGGACGGTGCGCGTGGAAGAGGACTCACGCAGTTCCGCAAAATGAGCGCCACGCCTCACCTGGACCGGCCCTCGAAGCCCGTCGCCGCCTGGGCACACTCCCTGTCACGGCGCCCAGGTTGCTGAACCGGCACTTGCGGCCCGTGCTCGGGTGGCGACGCTTCACCTTCGACGCGGCTGGCCTTGCGCACCGCGCGCAGCGCCAGGGTACCAACTCGCCCAGGGGCGCGAAGATCATCGCGGCGTCCAGGCGTTCTGGCGGTGCCTCCCGTGAACCGCCGTCCCATACTGCGCACAGCGAGCGCGCGAAGGCCTGGGCCTGCGTATCGCCATCGCGCGAAGGCATAGACCCTTCGGCCCTGCCACCGCGCGACCTGCGTGATCAGATGCGCGGCGGCCCCGAAGCCGTACAGGCCGAGCTTGTCCGTGTCGTCACCCGTCATGCGTAGCGAACGCCACCCGATCAATCCGGCGCACATCATCGGTGCCATACGCACACCGGCTGTTCCTGCTGGTGCTGGTTCATCGGCATTCGGTGCATACCCTCAGAAATCCCTGGCTGCCGCGCCTGGCCGCCGCCGTGACCGCGCTGCTTTCAATGATGCTTTGGCAGCCATGGCTGCGCGCGGTGATGGGTTTCACCCCGCCGTCGGGGCAGGGTGCCGCCACACTGCTGCTGATCCTGGGCGCCATGGGCTTGTGGCTGTTGGCCCTGCGTTACCTTGCGGCGGTATCGCGCAAGGCCTGAGCGGCGGAGAAGGGCGTGCGCGGCAGGGCGGCCTCCCTTGATCCAGGTCAAGGGATGGAAGCGCCGGCTCGCCTACGCTTGGCCGTAACCGGTGCCCGCGCAGCACCGCGCTGACCGCAAGCTGATTGCGCGCAACCCTGCAAGGAGCAGAACCATGTCCAACTCCACCCTCATCGTCTGTTATTCCAACACAGGCACCTCGCGCCGCGTGGCCGATTTGCTGGCCAGCCAGTTCCAGTGGCCGCGCGGCGAGGTGCGCGAAACGCGCTCGCGCGCCGGCACCGCCGGCATGCTGCGCTGCGTGGCCGATTCGCTGCTCAGGCGCCATCCCGCGATCAGTTACGAGGGGCCTGACCCGCGCAGTTTCGGTACGGTCGTGCTGATCGCGCCCATCTGGCTTGCCGAACTGGCGGGGCCCATGCGCAGCTTTGTGCGCGACCATGCCTCCAGCCTCAAGCGGGTGGCCGTCATTTCGGTGATGGGCGGCAAAGGTGCGACCAATGCCTTCGCCGAGATCGACCGGATACTGGGCCGCCCGCCCATCCTGTCGACTTCGTTCACCGCAAGGTCGGTGGACGACGGAAGCTATTCCCCCGACCTGGAAGTATTCGGTAACGCAGTCCGCGACAACGCGAAGAAGGGCGGAACAGTGCGTCCGGCGACTTTGTCGCCCAGCGCTGTTTGATCACATGGGCTCGATACACCAATTGCTGGTGCCGGTTGACGGCAGCCCGACTTCGACCAAGGCGCTGGATACCGCCATCAAGCTTGCGCGCGTGTACGGGGCCCGTGTTCGGCTTTTTCACGTAGTGGATGAACTGGACCATGTCACCGGTTTTGAGACGCCCAAGGCGTACAGGGAGGACGTTCTCCCGCTCATGCGCGCCGGGGGCGAAAAAATGCTTGCGCAACTGCGGCGCCGGGTCACCGACCAGGGCCTGGTGTGTGACAGCGTGCTGGTGGAATCCGGCACCGGCCGTGTCTGCGAGCAGGTCGCGGAGGAGGCGCGCCTGGTCCATGCCGACATGATTGTGCTGGGTTCGCATGGAAGGCGCGGCCTGGAGCGCGTGTTGATGGGTAGCGACGCTGAGCAGATCGTGCGCTACGCACCGGTGCCGGTGCTGGTGATAAAGGGCTAGGGTTAAAGGGTTGCGGGGCTGGGCTGACAGCAGTGGGCTGAAGCTGGCCTGCCGCCCACAGGCCTTTCCGCTGGCCGCGCCCCTTTTGACCCGCCTGGTTGCTGCTCAGCTTTGTTCAGGCTCAATTTCCAGCTTGTTGACGATGCGCGTCACGCCTCTGGCCGCGAATGCCGCACCGCCGGCCGCTTCGCGCTCGGCCAAGGAATGCACCTTGCCGTGAAGGGTGACGACGCTGCCTTTCACCTCAACCTGGATATGCCGGGCCTCTCGCTCAGCCTGGCGCTCCAGCGCGGCGGAAATCTCCGCTGCGACGTCCCGCGTGCTGACCGTGGGCTTGACAACGATGTTGTTCGATAGGCCGCGCACACCGATCAGGTCGCGCACGCACTTCCCGGCCGTGTTGGACTGGTAGGCCCAGTCGACGTCGCCCGTCAGTGTGACCCACCCCTTTTCCACCTCGACCCTTATTCTGTCGGGAGGAAGCAGTACGCTCCAGCGCAGCGCCGAGGCGGCGGCTGACGCGATCTCGGAGTCGCTGCGGTGATGGGCGGCCACCAGTTTCACATCCAGCTCAATCGCCAGTCCGCGCACACCCGTGACCCGTCGGACGGCCTTTTCCGCCGCGACTTTCTCGGCAAAGGTGTTTAAGTGGCCCGTGAGCGTCACCACACCGTCGTTGACGAGAACGCCTATGCCAGCTGAATTGACGGCCGGCTCCCAGGCCAGTTCGGCGGTGACGTCGGCCTTGAGTTGGAGATCGGTTTTCATGGTTTTTCCCTACATAAAGTAATCACCACCACAGAGTGGCCATGTCACTGTATGCAGGCTGCAAACGCAGGTTTTGATATCGGTCAAGAATCCGGAATTTTGCTGCGGCGCGCCTGCTTTCGCACGAAGGAAGCGCCTGCCGGTCAGCGTCTCCTTGCCGGGGGAGTGCGCAGCGGTACATAGGCCGCATTTCCGTCTCGCAGCACCAGCAGCGCCACGCTGGCGCCGGGCCCCAGGGTTGACAGCAGGCGATCAAAATGCTCCACGCTGTCCAGGCGCAGTTCATTGGCCGCGATGAGCACGTCGCCGGCTTGTATGCCTTCGCTGCGCGACAGCCCGGCGGCCTGGCGTACCAACAGCCCGCCGTCTATGCGCAGTTGCGCCTGCAGATCCTTCCCCGGCTCGGCAAGTGTGAGACCCAGGCGGGGAAGAGCGTCAACGATAGACGTCGCCAATGGGCGGGGGCCGCTGGCAGGTGCTTCCGCCAGCATGACGGTTGCCGCGGTTTTCCGGCCTTGGCGCCATATTTCCAGTGTGCCGGGTATGCCGGTTCCGTGATCGCTCATCTGCAATGCCAGGCTGCTGAAATCCCGGATCTTGACGCCGTTGAAGGCAGTGATGATGTCGCCGCGCAGCAGGCCGGCCTGCGAGGCGGGACCGCCTGGGGTGACCTGCACGACCAACGCTCCGGTCGGGTCCCGGACCCCGAAGGCCTGCGCAAGCGCTGCGGTCATGCCCTGCAATCTGGCCCCCAGGTACGCGCGCCGTATCCGGCCCTGCGAGCGCAAACGCCACGCGATGTCGACGGCCAGGTTGCTGGGGACGGAGAACGACACGCCCATATAGCCGCCGCTACCGCTGTAGATCAGGGAATTCAGGCCGACGATCTCGCCGTCCGCGTTAAAGAGCGGGCTGCCGGAGCTGCCGGGGTTGATGGCCACGTCGGTTTGCAGGAAACCGGTTTCACCGCTGTCGGAAAGGACGCGGTTTTTTGCGCTGACAATGCCCGCGGTGACAGAACCGGGAAAACCAAAGGGCGAGCCGATCGCCGCGACCCAGTCGCCGACGGCGAGTTTGGAGGAATCGCCTATCGGTGCGGGCGACAACCCGGTCGCGTCGATTTTGAGCAGGGCCACGTCCGTGATGCGGTCCAGCCCCACCAGCCTGGCGGGGAAGTGCCGTCCGTCTTGCAACCGCACCTGGGCCTCTTCCGCGTCCCAGAGGACGTGCGCGCTGGTGACGATATAGCCGTCGGCCGTGAGCACAAAACCGGATGCCAGGTCGCGCGCTTCGGTCCGTGCGAGACTGATGGGCTGCGGTCTGGCCAGCTGGTCGCCAAAGGTGTCCGGCGGCGCGAATTCGGGTTCAGGCTCGCCGCTGCCGCTGGGCACCCATGCGTTGATGGTGCTGATTTCGACGACGCCGGCGCTGCGGCTGGCCACGATGGCGCCGGCGGAGAGAGGGGCGCGGCGAACCACCGGCTCCGCTCGGGTTTGGTTCGGGATCAGGACGATCCAGGTCGCCAGGACCGCAGTCAACAGGAACAGGCGTAAAGATTTCATGCAGCCATTGAACATGGTGTCTGCGCCGGCGTATTTGAGCCACCTCAAAACCAGGCAGGGAAGCACAGCGGGAGCGTGCCGTTCTTCATCCGGCCCCACCATCCTGGAGACTTACCTCGGTGCCGGCGTAGCCTGCCAGCATCTCTTCAATCTGGGCCAGGGAGCCTATCAGTGCTTTCCTGCCGGTCTTGAACGCAAAACCAGCGGCGGCTTGCACCTTGGGGCCCATGGAGCCCGGGGGAAAGCTGTGCTCCAGCAGTTCTTGTGGCCTGACTTTTGTCAGAGCTCGCTGCGATGCCGTCCCCCAGTCAAGATAGACGGCATCCACGTCGGTCGCAATCACCAGGCAGTCGGCTCCCAGTTCCCGCGCGAGCAATTCGGCGGTCAAATCCTTGTCGATCACGGCGTCCACGCCCTGCAGGGAGCGCCCGTCTGCCGTGCGCACTACCGGTATACCGCCTCCGCCCGCGGCGATCACTACGGCTTCATGCCGGAGCAGCCAACGAACCGGGTCCACGCCCAAAACACGGGTCGGAAGAGGCGAAGCCACGACGCGCCTGAAGCCCGCACCGTCGGGTGCGATTTGCCAGTTCACAGCTTGGGCAAGCCGGCTGGCTTCTTCCTTCGCATAGACAGGCCCTATCGGTTTGGTGGGCTTCACAAAAGCCGGGTCGGCGGGATCAACCTCCACGCGCGTGAGCAGGGTGGCCACGGGGCGGTCGGGGGGAAGATGATTGGCGAGCTCCTGCTCCAGCAAATAGCCGATCATGCCTTCGGTCTGCGCGCCCAGCATGTCGAGGGGGTAGGGCGCCACCGCCGCGTAGGCGGAGTTCTGCAGGGCCAGAAGGCCTATCTGGGGCCCGTTGCCGTGCGTCACCACCAGCTCATGGTCACGCGCGACACGGGCGAGCTGAGCCGCCACGCCCCGAACGTTTTCGAGCAGGTGCTGCGCGCTGAGCGATTGGCCCCGGCGCAGCAGGGCGTTTCCGCCCAAAGCCACGACGAGCTTCATGCCAGCGTGGCCACGAGCACGGCCTTGATGGTGTGCATGCGGTTTTCCGCCTGCGTGAAGACGATGGATGCATCGGATTCAAAGACCTCATCGGTGACCTCGAGTTCCCTGAGGCCGTAGCGCTCATGGACCTGGCGTCCGACTTCGGTGTCCAGGTTGTGGAAGGCCGGCAGGCAATGCATGAAACGGGTTCTCGGGTTGCCGGTAGCCTTCATCAGGGCGCTGTTGACCTGGAATGGCAGCAACTGCTCTATGCGCTGCGTCCAGACCTCATCGGGCTCGCCCATGGACACCCAGACGTCGGTGTAAAGAAAGTCCGCGCCCTTGGCCGCTTCGGCCGGCTCACTGCCGAGCGTGATGCGTGCACCGGTGGATTTGGCCAGTTCGCGCATTTCTGCAACCAATGCGGCCGGCGGCATCAGTGCGGCGGGGGCCGCGATGCGCACATCCATACCCATTTGCGTGCCGCCCACGAGCAGCGAGCAGCCCATATTGAAGCGGGCGTCGCCCAGGTAACAGAAAGTCAGCTCGTGCAGCGGCTTTTCGCCGAACTCCTGCATGGTCAGCAGGTCCGCCAGCACCTGGGTGGGGTGAGACTCGTCGGTGAGCCCGTTCCACACCGGCACGTGCGAAAAGCGCGCGATCTCTTCCACCACCGTCTGGTGAAAGCCGCGGTACTCGATGCCGTCGTACAGCCGGCCCAGCACCCTGGCCGTGTCCTTGAGAGATTCCTTATGGCCCAGTTGCGAGCCCACCGGGTCTATGTAGGTGACGTGGCCGCCTTGGTCATGCACCGCGACCTCAAAGGCGCAGCGCGTGCGCGTGGAGGCTTTCTCGAAAATCAGCGCGATGTTCTTGCCCTTGAGGCGCGCCAGCTCATTGCCTGCGTACTTCGAGCGTTTGAGTTCGGCCGCCAGGTCCAGCAGGAAGCGGATGTCCCGAGGCGAGAAATCCTTGAGGTCCAAAAGGCTGCGGTTGTGAAGGTTGAAGCTCATGGGTAGCCGTCTTTCTGGGATGCCCCAACGCGGGACCGGGTCAGGCGGCGTCGCGTTCGATCGGGCAGGACATGCAATGGCTGCCGCCGCGGCCGCGCCCCAGTTCGCCGCTGGGGATGGTGATGACCTCAACACCCGCCTTGCGCAGCAGGGTGTTGGTGTGGGTGTTGCGGTTGTAGGCCATGACAATGCCGGGCGCCAGCGCCAGCACGTTGTTGCCGTCGTCCCATTGCTCACGCTCGGCTTCGTAAGCATTGCCGCCGGTTGCGACAACCCGTAGCTTCGCAATACCCAGCGCCTGGGCGAGGACGTCAAGAAAGGGTTCGCTCTCCGCCCGGACATCCAGTGCGCCGGGTTTATCGCCGGGTCTGAGGCTGAACACGCGCACGCCCTCCACAATCTCCGGAAACACCGTGACCAGGTCACGGTCGCAAAAGGTCAGCACCGTGTCCAGGTGCATGGCACCGCGCGACTTGGGCAACTGGGCGGCCAGCACGCGCGTAGCGGCGCCGCGGGTAAACAGGCTGCGCGCGAGCTGGGTCACGGCCTGCGGCGAAGTGCGCTCACCCATGCCGACCAGCACCAGGCCCTTGCCCAGCGTCATGACGTCGCCGCCTTCCAGCGAGGCCTGCGCGTGCGGCTGCGTCGGATCGCCCCACCATTCCGTGACCTTGCCCGCGAAGGCCGGGTGGGATCGGTAGAGGGTCGCCATGAGCAGGCTTTCCCGCCGGCGTGCGGGCCAGTACATGGACCCCAGCACCACGCCGTCGCCTATCCAGCAGCTGCTGTCGCGGGTGAACAGTGTGTTGGGCAGGGCGGGCAGCAAGAGGTCCGAGGGGCTGGCGCAGGCAGCCGTGAGGCCGGGCAGCTTGAATGGCAGGTCCGCAGGCGTCAGCCCGCCGATCAGGAATTCAGCCAGCCGAGCCGGCGGCAGTTCCTGCAGCCAGGGCCGCAGCACGCCCGCGGCTTCAAAGTCGGTGCCGGCCAGTTCGCGGTCGAGCAAGCGGTCGCGTGTCATCGGGTTGCCAACCGCCACCGTGAGAAGGTCGTGCAGCTCCAGCACTTCCACGCCATGGTCCGTCATGGCACTGGTAAAAGCATAGTGGTCGTTTTTGGCCTGCGCGACCCACATCACGTCGTCGAACAGCAGGTCCCGGCAGTTCGCGGGCGTCAGGCGCGTATGCGCCAGGCCCGGCCTGCAGACCAGCACCTTGCGCAGCCGGCCCGTTTCTGAATGGACGCCGGCCATCACAGGCTCAACTTTCCGGCGGCAAGCATCCAGCCGGCCACCACCGCGAGCGCCAGCAGCGCAGCGAGCATGGCTTTTTCGCCGGCCGTGAAAGCCTGTTTGCCAGCCTGCCTTTTGGCGAAGAAGTACAGCGCCGCGCCGGGAGCGTAGAGCAGGGCGCTCAGCAACAGGTATTTGGCGCCGGCGGCATACAGCAGCCACAGGCAGTACACCGTGGCGAGCGCGGCCACTGGCAGATCCAGTGACCCTCCGGCGCCATCGGACGTCAGGGCCGCAGTCTTGCCCTCACCGCGCAGCAGCAGCTTCAGGCTGTAAAGCGCACTGAACAGGTAGGGCAGCAAAATCATGGCGGTCGACAGCGAGATCAGTGCGAGGTAGGAAGCCTTGGACACCAGCGTGACGATGAGGAAGGCCTGCACCATGGCGCTGCTGAGCCACAAGGCATTGGCAGGAACGCCCTTGCCGCTCTGGCGGCCCAGCCATTCGGGCATCACGCCACTGTTGGCCGGCGTGAAAAGGGATTCGGCGGCCAGCAGCGTCCAGGCCAGGAAGCCGCCACCGACGGAAACAATAAGACCCACATAGATGAGCACAGCGCCCCAGGTGCCCACGGCCTTCTCGAGCACGCCCGCCATGGAGGGATTCTTGAGCCCGGCCAGTTCGGGCTGCGTGAAGATGCCCAGGGACAGCAGCGAGACCGCCATCAGCAGGGCCAGGCAGATCAAAAAGCCAATGACCGTGGCCTTGCCAACATCTTTGCGCCGGCGCGCGCGCGCCGAATAAACGCTGGCGCCCTCGATGCCGATGAAGACCCACACCGTCACCAGCATGGTGCTCTTGACCTGGTCCAGCACCGAGCCGAGTTTGGCGCCGCCCCGGAAGTCGAGGTTGAAGGTGGGCGCCTGGAAAGCTGCCGCGGCCAGCACGATGAACAGCAGCAGCGGGATGATCTTGGCCACGGTGACCACGGCGTTGACCCAGGCGGCGGTGTTGATGCCGCGCAGCACCAGCCCATGGACCACCCACAACACCACCGACGCGCCGGCGACGGCGGCGGGCGTGTTGCCCTCGCCAAAAGCCGGAAAGAAATAGCCGAGCGCGCCGAAGGCGGCCACCAGGTAGCCGACATTGCCTATCCAGGCGCTGATCCAGTAACCCCAGGCGGAATTGAAACCGACATACTCGCCCGACAGCGCCCGGGCATAGGCGTAGACGCCGTTGTCCAGTTCGGGCTTGCGCAGCGCCAGCATCTGGTAGACCCGCGCCAGCACCAGCATGCCTGCACCGGTGACCAGCCAGCCGATCAGGATGGCGCCTGCACCCGCACCGGCCGCCATGTTTTGCGGCAGGCCGAAGATGCCGCTGCCGATGATGGATCCCGTTACCAGCGCGACCAGGAGGCCGAGGCCCAGGGGGGCTTGCGCCTGGCGTGCGGTGGGGATGGCCCGCGGCACCGGTGAAGGGGAGGGGGTTGTCGACAGTGTGGCCATGGGGTGCCTCCAATCAATAAGCGGCTACTGCACCAGCAACACAGGCACATCCACATCCGCCACCACACGCTGGGCCACACTGCCCAGCAGGGCGCGGCCGAAGAGCCCGTGGCCGTGGGTGCCCATGACCACCATGTGGGCCTTCTCGCGTTTGGCCGCCTGCACGATCTGTGTGGCCGGCGTACCGGCGACCCATGACGCCCGGTATGGGACCTTATGGCGTTTGAGAAAGCGCTCAATCGGCTGCAGCACCTTTTCGGCTTCTTCCTGGTGCCAGGCGCGCACGGTGGCGGCACCCAGCATGGTCTTGACGCGCGGGGACACGGCGATCTGCACATTGAGCACGATGAGTTCCGCGTCGGGTCCCATCAGGCTTTCGTGGGTGACCAGGAAGGCGAGGGCCTTTTTGGTGAATGTGCTGCCGTCAACGGCCAGAAGGACTCTCA
>Ga0307408_100001760_pt1 | contig 15807 bp, 14 predicted proteins | sample 322Cmetagenome_FD_202116 | JGI IMG/M metagenome (GOLD analysis project Ga0307408, IMG submission 202116) | Maize rhizosphere microbial communities from greenhouse at UC Davis, California, United States - 322HYB-C-3 | ecosystem: Host-associated > Plants > Roots > Rhizosphere > Soil | place...
TTAATCCGCAACTCAACAAACACGGCGAGCTTCAGCACCTGCTGACGACCGAGGGCCTGCCCAAGGCCATCATCAACCAGATCCTCGATACCGCCTCCTCTTTCGTGTCAGTGTCGGACCGCGAAGTGAAGAAGGTCCCGCTGATGCGCGGCAAAAGCGTGTTCAACCTGTTCTTCGAGAATTCCACCCGTACCCGCACCACCTTCGAGATCGCGGCCAAGCGCCTGTCGGCCGACGTGATCAACCTGAACATCGCGGCCTCGTCCGCCAGCAAGGGCGAGTCGCTGCTGGACACCATCGACAACCTGTCGGCCATGCATGCCGACATGTTCGTGGTGCGCCACTCGCAGTCGGGCGCGCCTTACCTGATCGCCAAGCACCTGCAGGACACCAGGCAGAACCATGTGCACGTGGTGAACGCCGGCGACGGCCGCCATGCACACCCGACGCAAGGCCTGCTGGACATGTACACCATCCGCCACTACAAGAAGGACTTCAGCAACCTGCGCGTGGCGATCGTGGGCGACATCCTGCACAGCCGCGTGGCCCGTTCCGACATCCACGCGCTGACCACGCTGGGCGTGCCGGAAATCCGCGCCATCGGCCCGCACACCCTGCTGCCGGGCGGCCTGGAGCAGCTGGGCGTGCGCACCTTCACCAACATGGATGAAGGCCTGAAGGACGTGGACGTGATCATCATGCTGCGCCTGCAGAACGAGCGCATGAGCGGCGCGCTGCTGCCGTCCGCCGGCGAATACTTCCGCGCCTACGGCCTGACGCCCGAGCGCCTGGCGCTGGCCAAGCCGGACGCCATCGTGATGCACCCTGGCCCGATGAACCGCGGCGTGGAGATCGACTCCGCCGTGGCCGACGGCCCGCAAGCGGTGATCCTGTCGCAGGTCACCTTCGGTATCGCAGTCCGCATGGCGGTGATGAGCATCCTGGCAGGCACGCAAGCATAAAAATGAACGTACTTATCCAAAACGGCCGACTGATCGATCCGGCCAACAAGATCGATTCCAAACAAGACCTGTACATCGTGGACGGCAAGGTTGCCGCCATCGGCAGCGCGCCGGCCGGCTTCCAGGCCGGGCGCACCATCGACGCGGCCGGCAAGGTGGTGGCGCCGGGCCTGGTCGACCTGTCCGCGCGCCTGCGCGAGCCGGGCTTCGAATACAAGGCCACGCTGAAGTCGGAAATGCAGGCGGCAGTGCAGGGCGGCGTGACCTCCCTGGTGTGCCCACCCGACACCGATCCGGTGCTCGACGAGCCGGGCCTGGTGGAAATGCTGAAGCACCGCGCCAATGCCCTGAACCAAGCCCACGTGCATCCGCTGGGCGCCCTGACCCACGGCCTGAAAGGCGAAGCGCTGACCGAGCTGGTGGAACTGACCGGGGCCGGCTGCATCGGCTTCTCGCAGGCCGAAACCCCGATCAAGGACACCACCGTGCTGCAGCGCTGCATGCAGTACGCTGCCACTTTCGGCTTCACCATCTGGCTGCGCCCGCAGGACGCCTGGATCGGCCGCGGCGGCGTGGCCAACAGCGGCCCGCTGGCTTCGCGCCTTGGCCTGTCCGGCGTGCCGGTGATGGCCGAGACCATCGCCCTGCACACCATCTTCGAGCTGATGCGCTCGACCGGCGCCAAGGTCCACCTGTGCCGCATGTCGTCGGCCGCCGGCCTGGAGCTGGTGCGCGCTGCGAAAGCGGAAGGCCTGCCGATCACCTGCGACGTCGGCGCGCACCACGTGCACCTGACCGACACCGACATCAACTTCTTCGATTCGAACGCACGGGTCGACCCGCCATTCCGCACCCAGCGCGACCGCGAAGCGATCCGCGCCGGCCTGCTGGACGGCACCATCGATGCGATGTGCTCCGACCACACCCCGTGCGACGACGATGAAAAGCTGCTGCCGTTCGGCGAAGCTTCTGCGGGCGCCACCGGCCTGGAACTGCTGCTGTCGCTGGCCATCAAATGGGCCGACGACTATGCCGCAGCCCAGGGCAAGGACGATGCGCTGTCGCGTGCCGTGGCCCGCGTCACCAGCGAAGCCGCACGCGTGGCAGGCCTGGCGCAAGCCGGCCAGCTGGGCGTGGGCAGCGTGGCCGACGTCGTGGTGTTCGATCCGGCCGCACGCTGGACCGTCACCGGCAGCGCGCTGGCCAGCCAGGGCAAGCACACGCCTTTCCTGGGCTACGAACTGGCCGGCCAGGTGGAGGCGACCATCGTAGCGGGGCATGTGGCGTATGAACGCAACGCCAGCTAATCCGCCGGCCAGGCGCAACCTTGACTGGCGCCTGGTGCTGCGCATCGGGCGCATGGCGCTGCACCTGCTGGCCGGCATGGCCACTTGCGCCTTCGTCTTCCCCTTCATCGGGACGGACAAGCGCAATGGCCATATCCGCCGCTGGTCGCGCCAGCTGCTGGCGATCTGCAACGTCAGCGTGCAGATGACTCCAGGCAGCGCGGCGCCGCTGGAGCAGGGCATGATCGTCTGCAACCACATCTCGTGGCTGGACATCTTCGTGATCAATGCGCTGTATCCATGCCGCTTCGTGGCCAAGTCGGAAATCCGCGACTGGCCGCTGGCCGGCTGGCTGGTGGCGAAGGCGGGCACGGTGTTCATTGCGCGCGGCAACAAGCGCGAGCTGCGCAATATCTTCAAGGGCCTGGTGCATGCGCTGCAGGAGGGCCAGCGCGTGGCCTTCTTCCCGGAAGGGACGACGGCCGCGCAAGGCACGCTGCTGCCCTTCCACGCCAACCTGTTCGAGGCGGCAGTGGATGGCAAGGTGCCGGTGCAGCCGTTCGCCTTGTCCTATGTTGATCCGGCGGGCCAGCCGCATCCATCGGTGGACTTCATCGGCGACATGACTTTCGTGCAAAGCGTGGTTAATATCCTTGATGGCAAGCCGGTGCGCGCGCGCCTGACGGTGCTGGAAGCGATGCCGGGCGAAGGGGCCCATCGCCGTGAACTGGCTGCGGCGACCCACGCCGCAATCGGCAGCGCGCTGGGTATCGTGCCGGAGGCGCAATCTTTACAGGAGCAATCAGCATGACCAGGATCAGCGTGCTGGCAGCCTGCCTGCTGTTGGCGGCCTGCGGCGACACCTTTACCAATGCCAAGGCCCTGCGCACGCAGGCGACGGAAAGCCTGGCGCAAAAGAATTACGGCATTGCGGCCGACAAGGCGTATGCCGCCACGCTGAAGGCGCCGAAGGAAGCCGAGTCCTACTTCCTGCTGGCGCAGGCCCAGGCGCAATTGGGCCGCAAGAATGCCGCCATGGCTTCGCTGGAAACGGCCATCGTCAATGGTTTCACGGATGAAGAGGCGATCAAGGGCAGCGCCAACCTGGAACCGCTGCGCAAGTCGGAAGCGTACCGGGAACTGATGGCAGCGACTTTCGCGCCGGCCGCTGCAGCGCCGGGCGAAGGCGCCGCGCCGGAAACGGCGGAAGGCACGGGCCAGCCAGACAAGCCGGTCAAGGCGGAAGGCCAGGCCCAGGCGCAGGCCTCAGCGCCGGCCGAAGGCACTTCCAGGCATTAAACCGTCCGGTATTCCGGGCAATCCACCTGCAGCAGGCTGCGGTCGTCCAGGCAGACGGCCGACAGCTTGCCACCCCAGACGCAACCGCTGTCGAGGGCAATCAGGCGCGGCATGATGCGCAGGCCCAGCGCCGACCAGTGGCCGAACACCACGGTGGTATCGCTGCTGCGGCGGCCCGGCACTTCAAACCACGGCATCAGGCCGGTCGATGGATCGGCATGGGCCGATTCCTTCATCTTGAAGTCCATCACTCCCTCGGCGCTGCAGAAGCGCATGCGCGTCAGTGCATTGACGATGCAGCGCAGGCGCGCGGCACCGGCCAGGTCGTCGCTCCAGCGATCGGGCTGGTTACCGTACATTTCGCGCAAGAAGCCCACCCACTCGTCGCCGCGCAGTGCTGCTTCCACTTCGCCGGCCAGCGCCATGGCCTGTTCCGCGGTCCACTGCGGCAGCACGCCGCCATGCACCAGCAGGTGGCCAAGGCGCATGATGGCCATAGGGCGCAGGCGCAGCCAGTGCAGCAGCGCCTCGCGGTCGGCCGCAGCCAGGATATGCTCGATGGTGTCGGAACTTGATTCGGGGCGGATGCCGTTGGCCACCGCCAGCAGGTGCAGGTCGTGGTTGCCCAGCACGGCGTCGATGCGGCCGTCGCTGCCCTGGCTCAGGGCTTGCACATAGCGCAGCGTGGACAGCGAATCGGGGCCGCGGTTGATCAAGTCGCCGCAAAAGAGGATGGCTGGCGGTTCATTTCCGGCGCCATGCTCGGTGTCCAGGATCTTTTCGACCAGGGTGACCGTCTCGCCATGGCAACCCTGCAGGTCGCCCACTACATAAGTTTTCATCCCGATAGGATAACGCATGATTGCCGTAACCGGCGGGACGCAGAGGCTGTCCAACTAAAAGTATCATTTGGTAAGTAAATACCTTAGACGCAACGCTCTCGGCTAGAATTTCCCGTCCCCTAGCGCGCATACGGTACAATCGCCGCTTAGCGCGAGAGCAATCTTTCTTGCTGCGCTGCGATAAGGGCGGCTGGCTCACTATACTGATAAGAACTAATGTTTTCCTTCCTCGTGAGCTTTTTCACGTCCGCACTCTTGACCCTTTGGGTCATCAAGGAAGTGCGCTTGCATGGGCCAGCCCTGGACACTGACTTCGGCGGCGTGCAAAAAGTGCATGTCCACCATGTGGCCCGCATTGGCGGCCTCTCCATTTTCCTGGCAGTTGCGCTGAGCGCCTGCGTGTCGGTCTGGCGCGTTCCCGTGATGACCAGCTGGATGCTGTCCCTGATCATGTGCGCCTTGTTTGCCTTCCTCGGCGGCATTGTCGAAGACTATACCGGCAAGGTCAGCGCGCGCCGGCGCCTGCTGCTGACCATGTTTGCCGCCTTGCTCGCCTATTTCCTGATGGATGCGCGGATCGACCGCATCGACTGGATGTGGTCGACCACGCCGCTTCCTTATCTGTGGCTCACGTTGCCGCTGACGGTGCTGGCAGTTGCCGGCATTGCCAACGCCGTCAATATCATCGACGGTTTCAATGGCTTGGCCAGCGTGGTGACGATCTGCATGCTGCTGTCGCTGGGTTATGTCGCGCTGCAGGTCAATGATATGTTCGTGCTGGTGGCGGCATTGATGGTGGCCGGCGCCACCGCCGGTTTCCTGATCTGGAATTATCCGGTCGGGCTGATATTCCTCGGCGATGGCGGTGCCTACTTTATTGGATTTATGCTGGGCGAATTGGCGCTGTTGCTGGTAATGCGCAACCCACAAGTTTCTACTTGGTATGCCGTATTGCTGTTAATTTATCCGACCTTTGAAACCCTGTTCAGCGTATATCGCCGTTTCTTCATCCGTGGCACATCGCCAGCCATGCCGGACGGTATTCACTTGCATAGCCTGATTTTCCGGCGCGTGGTGCAGTGGGCGGTGGGCCGCAAGGATGCGCGCGCCCTGGTGCGCCGCAATTCCATGACGTCTCCCTACCTGTGGATGTTTTCGCTGATGGCGGTGATTCCCGCCACGGTATTCTGGCGCTATACCTGGGTGCTGATGCTGTTCTGCCTGTTATTTATTGCGAGTTATGTCTGGCTATATGCACGTATTGTCAGATTTAAAGCGCCACGCTGGATGATTCGACATAAGAAAAGCCGATAAGCCGATTTCGTGTATATTCCCAGATATCGAAATCTAATAAAGGATAGGAAGATGGATCTGTCGAATTTGTCATCCCCTGAATTGCGCGACCTGCAGGAACAGATTAAGCGCGAATTAAAGCAGCGCGAAGGCACGGATAAGCAAAAGGCGCGCGACAAGATATTCGCAATCGCCCAGCAAGCCGGCGTGCCGCTGAAGGAATTGCTGGTTGGCTTCCCGGGTACCCGCAACAAGGGCGGCAAGGTGGAAGCGCGCTATCGCAATCCTGCCAATGGCAGCGAACAGTGGACCGGCCGCGGCCGCCAGCCAAAATGGGTCAAGGAATGGCTAGAAGGCGGCAAGTCGATGGACGAGCTGCGCATCTGATCGAATCTTTCTTAATATTTGTCTTTTTCGTTTTCTATGGTTGCTCTCTCTAAATCAATATTCAAGGCTTACGATATCCGCGGCATCATCGGTAACACACTGGACGAAGGCGTGGCACGTTCCGTCGGCCATGCCTTCGGCCTGGCCGCAGCTGCGAAGGGAGAGCGCAGCGTGGTTATCGGCCGCGATGGCCGCCTGTCCGGCCCGGGCCTGATCGCAGCCTTGGCGCAGGGCCTGCAAGCGGGCGGCGTCGATGTGATCGACCTGGGTGTGGTGGCAACGCCAATGGTGTACTTCGGTACCCAGGTGCTCGACAGCCGTTCCGGCATCATGGTGACCGGCAGCCATAACCCGCCGGACTATAACGGCTTCAAAATGGTGCTGAAGGGCGAGGCAATCCATGGCGAGGCCATTACCGCCTTGTACCACGCCATCGAAGCGGGCTTGCAGCCGGCGGCAGTCGCAGGCAAGTACAGCACCTGCGATATCCGCGAGCAGTACCTGCAGCGCATCATCGGCGACGTGAAGATTGCGCGCCCGATCAAGATTGCCGTCGATTGCGGCAACGGCGTGGCCGGCGCTTTCGCGGGCGACCTGTATCGCGGCATGGGCTGCGAAGTGGTCGAGCTGTTCTGCGAAGTGGACGGCACTTTCCCGAATCACCATCCAGACCCGGCCCATCCGGAAAACCTGCAGGACCTGGTCAAGGCGCTGCGCGACACCGACGCTGAAATCGGCCTGGCATTCGACGGCGACGGCGACCGCCTTGGCATTGTGACCAAGGACGGCCAGATCATCTACCCTGACCGCCAGCTGATGCTGTTCGCGGAAGACGTGCTGTCCCGCCACCCGGGCGAACAAATCCTGTACGACGTGAAATGCACGCGCCACCTGGCGGCGTACATCGAGAAAGCGGGCGGCAAGCCGCTGATGTGCAAAACCGGCCACTCGCTGGTGAAAGCCAAACTGAAGGAAACCGGCGCCCCGCTGGGCGGCGAAATGAGCGGCCACGTGTTCTTCAAGGACCGCTGGTACGGCTTCGACGATGGCTTGTATGCCGGCGCGCGCATGCTGGAAATCCTGACCCGCCACGCCGATCCTTCCGCGCTGCTGAACGCGCTGCCCAAGTCGGACAGCACGCCGGAACTGCAGCTGCAGCTGAACGAAGGCGAAAATTACGCGCTGATGGCCAAGCTTGCGGCTGAAGCGAAATTCCCGGGCAATGAGCGCGTCATCGATATCGACGGCCTGCGCGTGGAATATGCCGACGGCTTTGGCCTGGCACGCTCCTCGAACACCACCCCGGTGATCGTGATGCGCTTCGAGGCTGAATCGCCGGCCGCGCTGGCGCGTATCCAGGGCCAGTTCCGCGATGTGATCCTGGCTGCGAAGCCGGATGCGCAGCTTCCGTTCTAGATGAATATCCTCCTGGTGCGCGTCTCATCGCTTGGGGACGTGCTGCACAATATGCCCATCGTGGCCGACATCAAGCGCCACTTCCCGGACGCGAACATCGACTGGGTGGTGGAGGAGGGCTATGTCAGCCTGGTGCGCCTGAATCCGATGGTGCGCAATATCCTGCCGTGGGGCCTGCGCCGCTGGCGCAAGAGCCTGGGCAAGAAGGAGACGCGCGCCGAGATCGGCGCCTTCTTCCGCCAACTGCGCGAAGTGCAATACGACTACGTGTTCGACACGCAAGGGCTGCTAAAGACCGGCATCATCATGGGCGCCGCGCGCGGCAGGAACAAAGTCGGCCTGGCCAACGGCAGCGAAGGCTCGGGCTATGAAGGCATTTCCCGCGTCTTCCACAGCAAGAGTATTCCGCTCGACCCGCGCACGCATGCGGTGGCGCGCGGCCGCCTGGTGGTGGGCGCAGCGCTGGGCTTCGAAGTCGACTACCCGGCCGATTTCGGCCTGCCTGAAGTGCCGGCCGGCGAGCCGCGCCCGGCGTGGATGGGCGAGGCGCCGTACGCCGTGTTCTTCCATGGCACGGCACGCGATGCCAAGAAGTGGACGCCGGCCAACTGGATTGAGCTGGGCAAAGCGCTGGCGCCGATGCCTGTGCTGCTGCCATGGGGCTCGGACAAGGAAAGGGCCGAAGCGGAAGCGCTGGCCGCCGGCATGCCGAATGCCCGCGTGCTGCCGAAATTGCCGATGGCAGACGCCGTCATGCTGGCGCGCCGCGCTGCCCTGGCAGTGGGCGTGGATACCGGCCTGACCCACATCGCTGCGGCTTTCTCGCGCCCGGTGGTGGAAATCTACGCCGATTCGCCGCGATGGAAGACTGAAGGCAACTGGTCGCCGCGCATTATCAACCTCGGCGACAAAGGCTCGCCGCCCGGCGTGGCCGAAGTGCTGGCTGCGGCCAGGAGCCTGCTCTGACCATGCGACTCTTTTACACATTCATGTGGTGGCTGGCTTTGCCGCTGGTGCTGGGCCGCCTGTGGTGGCGCGGCCGCAAGGAGCCGGGCTACCGCCAGCACTGGGGCGAGCGCCTCGGCATATACGGGTCGCGCGCTGCCAACGACGAGCCGGCAACCATCTGGGTGCATGCGGTGTCGGTCGGCGAAACACGCGCAGCCGAGCCGCTGGTCGATGCGCTGTTGAAGAAGTATCCGCAGGCGCGCATTGTGCTGACCTGCATGACGCCAACCGGCCGCGCTACCGGCAGGAGCCTGTTCGGCAAGCATGGCGCGCGCGTGGTGCAATCCTACCTGCCTTACGACATGCCGCTGCTGGTGGCGCGCTTCATCCGCCATTTCGAGCCGCGCGTCTGCATCCTGATGGAGACGGAAGTCTGGCCGAACCTGATTTTGCAATGCCGGCGCGACAGCGTGCCGGTGGTGCTGGCCAATGCGCGCCTGAGCGAGCGTTCGCTGGGCAAGGCGCAGCGCTTTGGCAAGGTGATACGCGACGCGGCGCAGGGCATCACCCTGGTGGCAGCGCAGACCGAAGCCGATGCCTTGCGCATTCGCGAGCTTGGCGCCAGCAATGTGAGCGTGACCGGCAGCATCAAATTCGACGTCGTGATTCCGCAGGCCGCACTGGCGGCCGGCGCGCAATTGCGCCAGCAGATCGGCGTGCGGCCGGTGTTCCTGTGCGCCAGCACGCGCGAAGGCGAGGAGGGCATGATCCTGGAAGCCTTCCAGGCTGCGCGCACATCGCTGCCGCCAGACGTGCTGCTGCTGATCGTGCCGCGCCATCCACAGCGCTTCGACGAAGTCGCGGCAATGGTGGCGGAGCGCGGCCTGTCGCTGCAGCGACGTTCGGCACTGACGGCACCGGGCGCCAGCGTTGCCCCTTCCACCGAAGTGGTGCTGGGCGATTCGATGGGCGAAATGTTCGCTTACTACTCGGCTTGCGACGTGGCCTTCATCGGCGGCAGCCTGCAGCCGCTTGGGGGGCAGAACCTGATCGAACCGGCCGCACTCGGCAAGCCGGTCATCGTCGGCGAGCATACCTTCAACTTCGCCCAAGCCACCGAAGACTGCCTGCGGCAAGGCGGCGCAGTGCGTGTGCCGAACAGCGATGGGCTGATGCACCAGGCGGCGCGCCTGTTGGCCGACAGCGCAGCGCGCGGGGCGATGGGCGCGCACGCGCTGACCTTCGCCAATACCCACCGCGGCGCCACCGCACGCACGATTGCATTGCTGCCAGATTTGAAATGACCAATGCCATGACGAAGGCATGGCATTCCTTTTCAGGTGCGTAGTTCGGCAAGTTGTTGATCGCCGCCGCAGCGAAGCGTTCCGCCCTGGGCGCCAAGCCGACTGGCTTTATTCGGCCACGACGCCGATGATCGGCCCCAAGTCGGCGCGATGGTCATTGCGGCCAAGTGCCGGGGAGTACAGCGCTGAAACCGAACCGTCCAGGTATAAGGCGTCCCGGCATTTCAGCGTGTCGCGCAAATACCTGGCAAAGCTGTAGAAATTGACGGCTTCTTCGCTGATCACGAATATCGCTTTGCCGTTCTGGGCGCACACGCCATTGCGGATATGAACGGAATGCGAGTCCGGATCGAACAACGGGTTGATCATGCCGCGCGAAAGCAGCATGGGGCCGGACTGCGTCGCGATACGGGCTTTGCTGGCCAAAGCGGGAAACTCTGACGATTCAACGACCTGGGCGCCGGCATCGGTGACAAGGAATACGCCATTGGGGCGCATGAAGAAGTTTCCTTTGCCGGGCGCCAGGTTAAGCGGGGATCTCTCGATGCCGCCGGCAACGAACAGGCCAACCGGCGAAAAGTCGGCATGGTACATGCCCGCATTCATGGCGAACACCAGCCGCTGGCTGCGCCCCGCCAGTGCCGACGCCAGCCTGTCCAGGCGCCTGTACGGGCGTCCTTGTTCGTCGTTGAGAAAGAGCTGCAGGCGTTCACGGGCCGGATCGACCGCCACGACGGTGAAACGGGGCTCCGCCGCACGTGTGGATGCGCAGCCGGCCAGCAATGCGAGCAGGGCCGCGGCAGCTGCGCATGCGAAGTGGCGCATCAGGTGAACAGGGGAGGCAGTTCCGCAGCGCGCTTGCGCAGCAACTGCTTGGCTTCTTCGTATTGCGGATAGATGCGGCCGACGTTGGCCCAGAAGCGCGCACTGTGGTTCATTTCCAGGATGTGGGCCAGTTCGTGCGCCACCACATAATCCACCAGCGGCAGCGAGAAATGCATCAGCTTCCAGTTCAGGCGGATGGTGCGCTGCGCGGTACAGGAGCCCCAGCGCGTATCGGCCGAGGACAGCGCGAAGCCGGCATACTGGACGCCCAGGCGCGCCGCATACAGGTCCAGCCGCTGCTGGAACAGGCCTTCCGCCTGCGCCTTGTACCAGTTCTTGACGCGCTCTTTGAGCAACTGCTCGGTAGCGCCTTGCACCAGGCCCATCGAGAGCTCCATCGCCACCGGGTCGAACTCCGTGCGGTTGCGCGGGGCCTGGTAAAGGCGCAGCGTGATTTCTTCGCCGAGGTAGGGCAGCCTGGCGCCGTCATCCCATACGATGGGCGGCTTTTCCAGGCGCGCGGCGCGGCGCTGGCGGCGTTCATCGAGCTTGGACAGGATCCAGTGCTGCTTGGCGCGGATGGCGTTGTCGATATCGGCCAGCGAGCAGCGCTTGGGCGCCGTCACGTACAGGCCAGTGTCGTCGACCGTGAAGCCGATCGAGTGGCGCGTGGAGCGCTTCAGCACATATTCGAGGATGTATTCGCCGACAAGCAGTTGTCGCTTGTCCTGGTCGCCGGACAGCGGTGGGGACGTGGGTTCTGGGCGGCGCAATTGCACCGGGGGGCGCAGCAGGTTGACTGCCGCGGGAGCGGGAACGGGAAATGGGGAAGAAGGCGCGGCCGTCTGCGGCGGCGCCTCCTGTTGCGCTTCAGCCTTTTCGGCTAGCCAGCGTTGTAGGCGTGGGGCGAAATGACGCGCATTTCTGATTCGATCCACTGTTCCACCTGCTCCATCAATTCGTCAGGAGATTTGCCTTCCGACGAGATCGGTTTGCCAACCGACACCGTGACGGTGCCCGGTTTCTTGATAAAGGAATTCTTTGGCCAGCATTCGCCGGAGTTCAGCGCGATCGGCACCACTACTGCACCGGTTTCCACTGCCAGGCGCGTGCCGCCGCTCTTGTACTTGCCTTGCTGGCCGACCGGAATGCGAGTCCCTTCCGGGAACATGATAATCCATTGGCCGTCTTTGAGTCGACGCTTGCCGTGCGCTACAACAGATTTGAATGCGTTCTTGCCTTGCTTGCGGTCGATCGGGATCATGCGCAGCAGCGCGATGCCCCAGCCGAAGAAGGGGATGTACAGGATTTCTTTTTTAAATACAAACACCAGCGGGCGTGGCAGGTTCGCCAGCAGGAAGATGGTCTCCCATGCCGACTGGTGCTTGGACAGGATGATGGCCGGGGCATCCGGGAAGTTCTCGTAGCCCTTGAACTGGTAGTTAATACCGCAGATCCATTTGGCACACCAGACGATGAACACGTTCCAGCGCGAGGTCACGAAATAGCGTTTGTTGTATGGCAGCGGCGCTGCCAGCATGCAGACTCCAGACCAGATGACGGTGGCAATTGCCATCAGAAGCATGAACAGGGCGGAACGCAGGAACAGAACGAAATGTCGCAACGACGATCTCCAGATTTATTCGGATTTGAGTATATGGTCGACGGTTGCCGCCAGGTCGGGGAAGACTTGCGTGCCGGGCGGCAGGCCGCCCGTAGCATGGGTCTTCTCGCCCTTGCCCGTCAATACCAGGAAAGGTACGCAACCGCTGATGAAGCCTGCCTGCAGGTCGCGCAGCGAGTCGCCGACTGTCGGCACGCCTTTCAGGTTGATCTCGAAGCGCTTCGAGATCTCCGTGAACATGCCAGGTTTTGGCTTGCGGCAGTCGCAGTTGTCGGCCGCCGCGTGCGGGCAGAAGAAGATGGCGTCGATGTCGGCGCCAACCTGCTGCGCCAGGCGGTGCATCTTCTGGTGGATCGCGTTCAGGGTGTTGATGTCGAAGTACTGGCGGGCGATGCCCGACTGGTTCGACGCAATCACCACGCGATAACCGGCCTGGTTCAGGCGGGCGATCGCTTCCAGCGAGCCTGGGATGGGGATCCATTCGTCCGGCGACTTGATGAAGTCGGGCGAATCGTGGTTGATCACGCCATCCCGGTCCAGGATGATCAGCTTGGTCGGCTGGGTCTGTGGCATGTCAGGCCGCCAGCTTCGAAATGTCGGCCACGCGGTTCATCATGCCGTGCAGGGAAGACAGCAGCGCCAGGCGGTTGTTGCGCAGGGCGATATCTTCCGCCATGACCATCACGTCGTTGAAGAAGGCGTCGACTTCTTCCTTCAGTTGCGCCAGGGTCTTGAGGGTGGCGCTGAAGTCGCCCTTGGCCCATGCTGCGTCAACTTCCGGCGCTACGCGGCCCATGGCAGCGTGCAGGGCTTTCTCGGCGGCGTCCTGCAGCAGTTCGGCCTTGACGGTGGTGGCCTGTGCCAGCGCTTCCTCGTTCTTCTTCAGGATGTTGGTGATGCGCTTGTTGGCGCCGGCCAGCGAGACCGATTCCGGCAGGGCGGCGAAGGCTTGCACGGCCTCCAGGCGCTGCACGATGTCGTCCAGGCGGTCAGGATTCTGCGCCACAACGGCTTCGATTTCGTTCACGCTGAAGCCGCGTTCGCGCAGCATGCCGCGCAGGCGGTCCAGCATGAAGGCGGTGACTTCGGCGGCCGGGTCCTTGAAGTTCGGCACGGCCACGAATTGCGCGGCGGCATCGCCCAGCAGCGCGGAGATGGACAGCGGCAGGCGCTTTTCCACCAGCATGCGCAGCACGCCCAGGGCATGGCGGCGCAGCGCGAACGGATCCTTGTCGCCGGTCGGCTGCAGGCCGATGGCCCAGATGCCGACCAGGGTTTCGACCTTGTCGGCCAGCGCCACGGCGGTGCCGGTGGCGGTGGACGGCAGGCTATCGCCGGCGAAGCGCGGCTGGTAGTGCTCGGAAGCGGCCAGCGCGACTTCTTCGTGCTCGCCGTCGTGGCGTGCGTAGTAGGTGCCCATGATGCCTTGCAGCTCAGGGAATTCGCCCACCATATCGGTCAGCAGGTCGGCCTTGGAGAGGCGCGCGGCGCGTTCCGCCAAGGCCTTGTCGCCGCCCAGGCGGCCGGCGATGGCGGCTGCCAGCGAGGTGACGCGCTCGGAGCGCTCGGCCTGAGTGCCCAGCTTGTTGTGGTACACGACGTTCTTCAGCAGCGGCAGGCGCGATTCCAGCGACTTCTTCTTATCCTGCTCAAAGAAGAACTTGGCGTCGGACAGGCGCGGGCGCACCACGCGCTCATTGCCGCCAATGATGGCTGCCGGGGTATCGGTCGCAATGTTCGACACGATCAGGAAGCGCGAGCGCAGCTTGCCGTTGGCATCGGTCAGGGCGAAGTATTTCTGGTTGGTCTGCATGGTGAGGATCAGGCATTCCTGCGGCACGGCCAGGAATTCTTCCTCGAAGTGGCACTCGTACACCACCGGCCATTCAACCAGGGAGGAAACCTCTTCGAGCAGCGCTTCAGGCATCAGCACCTGGTCGACGCCGGCTTTTTGCAGCAGGGCCGCGCGGATCGCATCCTTGCGCGCGTCGAAGCCTGCGACCACCTTGCCGGCATCGGCCAGCGTGGCGGCGTACGCTTCTGCGTTGGCGATGGTGACTTCGCGCTTGCCCGGTGCGGTCAGGAAGCGGTGGCCTTCGGTCTTGTTCGATGCGGTCAGGCCCAGCAGGGTCAATGGCAGCACGGTGGCGCCATGCAGTGCGATCAGCGCGTGCGCCGGGCGCACGAACTGCACGGTTTCGCCGTCCGGGCGCTGGTAGCTCATGACCTTAGGGATAGGCAGCTTGGCGATGGTTTCTTCCAGCGCGGCTTGTGCACCGATTTGCAGGGCGGAGCCGGCGGCCAGCTTGGTATAGAAGAAGCTTTCGGCCTTGCCGTCCTGGGCGCGTTCCATGTCGGCCACGACGATGTGGGCCAGGCCCATAGCGGCCAACTTCTTGGTCAGCGGCGCGGTCGGGTTGCCGTCGGCGTCCAGCGCGATGGCGACCGGCAGGATCTTTTCGCGCACTTGCTTGTCCGGCGAGGTGGCGCGCACTTTGGTGATCGACACGGCCAGGCGGCGCGGGGTGGCGTAGGTGGTGGCGACGCTGTCTTCTTCCAGGAAGTCGCGCGATTTCAGGCCATTGACGATGCCGGAGGCGAAAGCGGCGCCCAGCTTGGACAGGGCCTTCGGCGGCAGTTCTTCGGTCAGCAGTTCGATGAGCAGGGTCTGATTCATGTTCGGTATTCTTTTATTTGGCGACCATCGGGAAGCCGAGGCGTTCGCGGGACTCGTAGTAGGCCTGGGCGACCATGCGCGACAGGTTGCGCACGCGGCCGATGTAGGCGGCACGCTCGGTCACGGAAATGGCGCCGCGCGCGTCCAGCATGTTGAAGCTGTGCGAGGCTTTCATGATCTGCTCGTAGGCCGGCAGGGTCAGTTGCAGCTCGATCAGGCGCTTCGCTTCGGATTCATGGTTGGCGAATTGCGCGAACAGCAGGTCGGTGTTGGCGTGCTCGAAGTTGTAAGTCGATTGTTCCACTTCGTTCTGGTGGAAGACGTCGCCGTATTTCAGCTGTTTCTTCTCCGGGGCGCCGGACCGACCGTTTTCTTCCCATTCGGTCCAGACCAGGTCGTAGACGTTTTCCACGCCTTGCAGGTACATGGCCAGGCGCTCGACGCCGTAAGTGATCTCGCCCAGCACGGGCTTGCAATCGAGGCCGCCCACTTGCTGGAAGTAGGTGAACTGGGTCACTTCCATGCCGTTCAGCCAGACTTCCCAGCCCAGGCCCCAGGCGCCCAGGGTTGGGCTTTCCCAGTCGTCTTCCACGAAGCGCACGTCGTTCTGCTTCAGGTCCAGGCCCAGCGCGGCCAGGGAACCGAGGTACAGGTCCAGGATGTTTTCCGGAGCCGGCTTCAGGACCACCTGGTACTGGTAGTAGTGCTGCAGGCGGTTCGGGTTTTCGCCGTAGCGGCCGTCTTTCGGGCGGCGCGATGGCTGGACGTAGGCCGCACGCCAAGGCTCAGGACCGATGGCGCGCAGGAAAGTGCCGGTGTGGAAGGTGCCCGCGCCGACTTCCATGTCGTACGGCTGGAGCAATGCGCAGCCCTGCTTGTCCCAATAGGTTTGCAGGGTCAGGATAATTTGTTGAAATGTCAGCATCGTGGTCGTTGGTGGCGCC